>Ga0116215_1001047_pt1 | contig 19316 bp, 16 predicted proteins | sample Sb_taG_7_FD_89698 | JGI IMG/M metagenome (GOLD analysis project Ga0116215, IMG submission 89698) | Peat soil microbial communities from Weissenstadt, Germany - Sb_50d_2_FS metaG | ecosystem: Environmental > Terrestrial > Soil > Wetlands > Peat | place: Germany: Weissenstadt | collected 2010-09-21
GCCGGACCGGGGGCGGGGCTGCGCTGGACCTCGATCACGTCCGCGCCCGGGTTCCAGCGCTCGACCGTCAGCGTTGCCGGCGCGCCGTCCGATGCCACGGCGCCGTGGGTCGTGCCCTGATTCTCGGTCGGCCCGCCCATCAGTGCGTCACCACCACCAGCACGGCCGTGACGAGCGCGTTCAGCGTGGCCAGCGGCAGCAGCACCTTCCAGCCGAAGCTCATCAGCTGGTCGTAGCGCAGGCGCGGCAACGTCGCGCGCACCCAGATGAAGAAGAACGTGATCAGCGACATCTTGAACAGCACCACGAACGGATCGACCCAGCCGGGGGGGTGGATGCCGAACGGCAGCATCCAGCCGCCAAGGAAGACCGTGGTGACGATCCCGGAGACGACCAGCACGTTGAGGTACTCGGCGAAGTAGTAGGAGGCGAAGCGACCGCCGCCGAACTCGGTGTTGTAGCCCCCCACCAGCTCCGCGTCCGCCTCAGTGAGGTCGAACGGGGCGCGGTTGGTCTCCGCGAAGCTCGCCGTCAGGAAGATCAGGAAGCCGACGAACTGCGGCACGATGTACCACATGCCCGCCTGCGCCTGCACTATGCCCGTCAGCGACAGCGTCTGCGCGCTGATCAGCACGCCCACCAGCGCCAGGCCCTGGGAGACCTCATAGGAGATCAGCTGCGCGGCGCCGCGCATCGCGCCCAGGAACGAGTACTTCGAGCCCGATGACCAGCCGCCGAGCATGATCCCGTAGAAGGCCACCGCGCCGAACGCAAACAGGTACAGCGGACCGATCGACACGTCCACGCCGTACAGCCCCACCCGTTCGCCGAAGATGTGCTGCACGTTGCCGAACGGGATGATCGCGAACGCCGCCACCGCCGTCAGGATCGAGATCAGCGGCGCCGTCGCGAACATCAGCCCGACCGACGTCGTCGGCCGCGACTGCTCCTTCGTCAGCAGCTTCAGGATGTCCGCGAGCGGCTGCAGCGCGCCGTACGGCCCCACGCGGTTGGGGCCGTAGCGGCCCTGCATGCGGCCCATGATCTTGCGCTCCGCGATCAGCACCACCGGCACGAGCTGCAGCGCCACTGCGAAGATCACGATCGCCTTCAGGATCTGCACCCACCACGATTCGTAGAAGGCCACCAGCGCGAGGGTCATGTCCTCTGCCCGATGCTGTATAGCGATGGTGATACAGCGTTCGCAAAGGGGAGCATGGGGAGGGGGAGGGGGAGGTCATGTCCGCCTTCCCGAACTCTGTATAGCGATGGTGATACAGCGTTCGTAGGGGGACGCATGGAGAGGGGAGAGGTCATGCTCTCTCCCCAGCGCTGTATGACAATGGCTCTACAGGGTTTCTGCGGGGGAACAGGAACTCCAGCGCCGGCGAGAACTCGACCTCGGCCGCATCCCACACGGAGCGGTAGCCCGCGAGGTCGGCCGCATCGGGACCCGTTCCATCGAGATCGCCGGCGTCCGTGCCGGGCGAGGCGGGCTCGCCAGCGTCGCTGGCATCGGGCGCTGATGACGGGAAGGCCGACGCCGCCTCGCGCTCCTGCCAGCGCACGCCCCGACCGCCGATCTCCTCGAGCGTCAGGCCCGCGTAGAAGGGCACCGCGTCGAACACGCGCTTCGATGCCATCGCTCCGGTGAGCACGTCGAGGTCGAGCCCCACGCGCAGCGCCAGCTCGGCTAGCACGTGCCACTCCGCGCGCACGCCTCCCGGCCGCGCGATCGCCGGGCGCAGGCGCTGCACGCGCCCGTCAGGGTGCACGATCGTGCCCTCCTTCTCCGGATACGCCTCCGCCGGGAACACCACGTCGGCGTGCTCGCGCACGGCGTCCGTGAGGAACGAGGCGTGCGCGAGCACCGTGCTCGCGCCCGCCAGCGCGCACTCCCACAGCTCGCGGTCGGGCAGCTCGCGCAGCGGGTCCACGTGCAGCAGGTACAGCGCCGCGAGCTCGCCCGTGGCCAGGCCCGCCGCGATGCCGTGCGCATCGCGCGCAGGCGATTCGGGGGATCGCGTCGCAGACGGTTGGGAGGAGCTCGTCGCAGGGGAGGGGCTGGAGCCCGTGCCATCGGCGCCCGCGCCAGGCTCGGACAGCCCCGGGCCGGCGTTCGGCAGCACACCCGCCTCGCGCAGACCACGGCCGTTCGCGAACGCCGGGATTTCGAGCAAGCCCGCACCCTCGACGCCCGCCATGCGCAGCGAATCCGCGATGCTCAGCAGCGCGCGCGCGCCGTCGTGTCCGCGCGGCCCCGCGGCCAAGCGCTCACCCCACAGGATCGCCACCTCGCGACCCCACTCATCATCGTCGTTGCCGGCGCCTGCGGCGCCGGTCGCTCGGGAAGAGCTTGCGGCGGGGGAATCGGCGCCTGCCAGCAGGGCTGCCAGCGCGCGCACCTCCTCCGGCTCGGCACCCGCCTCGTGCGCGAGTCGCTCGACATCCGTGCCACCCGCGAGCGCATCGCCCAGCGCGGCCGCGAAAGCTGCGCCCGCGCCCGGCTGGTAGCGCACGGACAGCGCAGCGTTCGCGTCCAGCAAGCTCGGGTGGGGGGAGGCGACGGCGAGCTGCAGGCCGTTGCGGCGCACGCCCTTGCGCAGGCGCAGATCGAGGATCGGGGCGTCGTTGACGGGCTCGGCGTCCAGCACGAGCACCGCGTGCGCGAACTCCAGGTCCGAGACCTTCGCCTGCAGCTTCGGGTCGCCGAGCGCGCGGTGCAGGTTCAGCGCCAGCGTGCCCGCGCGGCGGGAGTCCACGTGCGGGGAGCCAAGGCCCTCGCGCAGCAGGCGCGCCAGCAGCAGCCCCTCCTCGTTCGTCGTCCCACCGCCGGCGATCGCGCCCGTGTTAGCGCCCGCGCGCGCCAGACCCGCGGCGGCCTCCGTCAGCGCGCGCTCCCACGAGACCGGGTGCAGCTGGCCGCCGTCGCGCAACAGCGGCTCGGTCACGCGCTCGTCGACGTGGAAGGACTGGTAGGCGAAGCGGCCCTTGTCGCACAGCCAGCCGTCGTCCACCTCCACGTTCTCGCGCGCCAGCGCGCGCAGCGCGCGCTCGTCGCGGACCGTCACCGTCACGTTGCACTGCGCCGGGCACAGCGTGCACACCGAGCCCGCGCCCTCGATGTCCCACGGGCGCGCGCGAAAGCGATAGGGGCGCGAGGTCAGCGCGCCCACCGGGCACAGCTCCACGATGTTGCCGCTGAACGGCGCCACGTACGGGTGGCCGTCGAACGTCGACACGTACGAGTGCGCGCCGCGCTCGAGCAGCACCAACTGGTAGTCCTCGGACACCTCCTGGGAGAAGCGCACGCAGCGGTAGCACAGGATGCAGCGCTCGCGGTCGATCGCGATCAGCGGCGAGAGCTCCAGCGGCTTGACGAAATGGCGCTTGGGCTCGATGAAGCGCGAGATGCCGCCGCCCCAGCCGAACGTGATGTCCTGCAGCGGGCACTCGCCGCCCTTGTCGCACACAGGGCAGTCGAGCGGGTGGTTGATCAGCAGGAACTCCACCACCGACCGCTGCGCCGTCTTCACCCGCTCTGTCTGCGTGTACACGACCATGCCGTCCTTCACTGGAGTCGAGCAGCCCGTCTGCAGCTTCGGGATCCCCTCGATTTCCACCAGGCACATGCGGCACGCGCCCACCGGCTGGCCGAGCTTCGGCTCGTAGCAGAACACCGGGATCTCCACGTCGCCCTGCTTGGCCGCGTCCACCAGCATCGTGTTCTCCGCCACCTGCACCTCGCGCCCGTCGATCGTGAAGGTGATCATGCGCGGCTGCGGTCTAGGCATCGAGCGCTCCCTGCGCCGTCGCCGCCGCGTCGAAGGCACCCGCGCCGTTCAGACTCGCGCGCACGCGCGCGGCTTCCATGTGCGCTTCGAGCTCGTCTTTGAACTTCGCGATCATCGAGCCGATCGGCATCGCCATCGCGTCGCCCAGCACGCACAGGCAGTTGCCGATGATGTGCTCCTGCACCGAGGCCATGATCTCCAGGTCCATCGGCGTCGCCTCGCCCGCGTCGATCCGTTCGAGCATCTTCACCGTCCAATTCGTGCCCTCGCGGCAGGGTGTGCACTTGCCGCAGGACTCGTGGCGGTAGAACTTCGCCGTCTTCAGCGCCACATCCAGGATCGGCGTCGAGTCGTCCACGACGATGATCGCGCCCGAGCCCAGCATCGAGCCGGCCTTGGCGAGCGAGTTGAAGTCGTAGGGGATGTCGAGGTCCTCCGCCTTCAGCACCGGCGATGAGGAGCCGCCCGGGAACCAGCACTTGACCTCGCGCCCCGCGGGCGGTCCGCCGGCCAAGCCGTAGATGATCTCGCGCGCGGGGATACCCAGCTCGATCTCGTAGTTGCCCGGACGCTGAACGTGGCCGGACACGGACACCAGCTTCGTCCCCGTGGACGTCTCCACGCCCAGCTTCGCGTACTCCTCGCCGCCCATCGCGATGATCGCCGGCACCGTCGACAGCGTCTCCACGTTGTTGATCAGCGTCGGTCCCTGGTACAGGCCCTGCACGGCCGGGAACGGCGGCTTCAAGCGCGGGTTGCCGCGCTTGCCCTCCAGCGAGTCCAGCAGGCCCGTCTCCTCGCCGCAGATGTACGCGCCCGCGCCGCGGTGCACGACCAGCGACAGCGAGTGATCCGAGCCGAGGATGCGCTCGCCCACGTAACCGGCTGCGCGCGCTTGCGCCAGCGCCGCGTCGAGCACGTCCGCCTGCAGCACGTACTCGCCACGGATGTATATGAACGCCTGGCTCGTGCCCGCCGCGTAGGAGGCGATGATCAGCCCCTCGATCAGCGAGTGTGGGGTCTTCTGCATCAGCTCACGATCCTTGAACGTCCCCGGCTCGGACTCGTCCGCGTTGCACACCAGGTACTTGTCCATCGAGCCCTTCGGCAGGAACGACACCTTCGTGCCCATCGCGAAGCCCGCGCCGCCGCGTCCGCGCAGCCCCGACGATTTCAGCTGCTCGAGCACCTCTTCCGGGGTCATCGCCAGCGCCTTGCGCAGCGACTGGTAGCCGCCGCGGCGTTCGTAGACCTCCAGCGTCGCCAGCCCCGGCTCGTCGATGTCGGTGAACAGGAGGATCGGCGGGGGCGATGCGGCCGGTGCGGCCATCTCAGCTGCCCCCTCGCGCAGGCTCCGCCGGGTGCAGCGGGAACTCGCGGCTGTTGGCCCGCGGGTCGGCCACGAGTTTGCGCGCCAGCTGCTTCTCCGGCAGCACCGGGCGCCCGGCGCGAACGTCCTCGAGCAGCTGCGGTATGTCCTCGCTGCCCAGCGGGCCGACGTACACGCCGTCCACGGAGGCCATCGGCGCGATGTCACACGCACCCAGGCACTCGAACGCGCGCACGTTCACCTCGGCGTCGTCCGCGGCCGCCGCCTGCATCGCCTCCAGCAGCTCGTCCGCGCCGCACAGCGAGCAGGAGATGTTCGTGCACACGTACACGCTGTGGCGGCCCACCGGCGCGTTCTCGAGCATGTCATAGAAGGTCGCCACCGACTCCAGATAAGCGGGCGTCACTCCCATCACGCACGCCACCTGCTCGATCGCCTGCGGCGAGCACCAGCCGTGCACGCGCTGCGCCGCCGCCAGCGCCGGCAGCGCCGCCGAGCGGCGGTCCGGGTAGCTCGCCAGGTGCGCCTCGATCTCCGCACGCAGGTCATCCGGCACCTCCGTGCTCGCCGGGTCGGGGATCTCCGCCGGGTCCTTCTCCAGGTCCACCGCCGCGTCCCAGCCGGGCACGCGCGAGCCGTGCTCGAAGCGTCTCACTGGCGGCGTGCTCACCTGTCAATACCTCCCAGGATCGGATCGAGCATCGCGAGCGTGGCGATCATGTCGGCGATGTACGCGCCCCTGACCATCGGCGCGGTCGCCTGCAGGTTCACGAACGAGGGGTCGCGCATGTGCACGCGCGCGGGCTTGGAGGAGCCGTCCGAGCGCACGAAGCAGCCGAGCTCCCCGCGCGGGGACTCGATCGGGAAGTACACCTCGCCGGGCGGCACGCGCATGCCCTCGGTGACGAGCTTGAAGTGGTGGATCAGCGCCTCCATCGAGGTCGCAAGCTCGTGGCGCGGGGGCAGCGCGACCTTGCGGTCCTCGGTGATGTGCGGGCCCTCCGGCAGCCCGTCGAGCGCCTGCTGGACGATCTTCACCGACTCGTACATCTCCGCCAGCCGGCACGCGTAGCGGTCGTAGTTATCGCCCTGCGTGCCCACCGGGATCTTGAAGTCGAAGTCGTCGTATGAGCAGTACGGGTCGGCCTTGCGCAGGTCCCACGGGTTGCCCGCCGCGCGCAGCAGCGGGCCGGTGACGCCCAGCGCCAGCAGCGTGTCGGCGTCCAGCGGGCAGGTGCCGCGCAGGCGCTGCAGGACGATCTCGTTGCGGTTGAGCAGCGCCCCGTACTGGTCCACGCGCGAGGGCATTTCCGCGAGAAAGCCGTTCAGCTTCCGCGCGAAGCCGCGCGGGATGTCCTCGATCACGCCGCCGATCTGGAAGTAGCGCGTGTGCATGCGCTGCCCGGAGGACATCTCGAACAGGTCGAGGATCTTCTCGCGCTCGCGAAAGCAGTACCAGAACATCGAGATCGCGCCCAAGTCCAGCGCGCTCGTTCCCAGCCACACCAGGTGCGACATGATGCGGTTGAGCTCCAGGTGGATCACGCGCAGGTACTGCGCGCGCTTGGGCACCTCGACCTCGACGAGCGTCTCCACCGCGCCGCAGTAAGCCATCGCGTTGAAGTAGTAGGACAGGTAGTCCATGCGCTCGATCACCGGGATGACCTTCCAGTACGCCTTGTCCTCGGCGGTCTTCTCGATGCCCGTGTGCACGTAGCCGATGATCGGTTTCACGTCGCGCACGACCTCGCCCTGGAGCGTCACGATCAGACGCAGCACGCCGTGCGTGGCCGGGTGGTGGGGGCCGAAGTTGAGCGTCAACAGCTCCTGGGTGGCGCCGCGTGCCTGCTCGTCGCCGTGGCCGGCGAGCTGCTGCTCCACGGGCGCGAGCGTGATGCTCTGCTCGCGCTGGCGGTACTCAGAAGGTGTCGTCATGCTCGTTGTAGGTGAAGATCACCGGCTCGCCGCCGATCGGGAAGTCGCGCCGCTGCGGGTGGCCCTCGTAGTCCTCGGGCATGAGGATCCGCCGCAGGTCGTGGTGGCCGGTGAACACCACGCCGAACATGTCGTACACCTCGCGCTCCTGATGGTCGGCGGTGGGCCAATCCGCGGTCACCGACTCGACCTGTGGCGCGTCGAGCGAGACGCGCAGCTTGACCGTCAGGCGATCCACCCTGGCCATGTCCAGCAGCTCGTACACCACGCCCAGCCGCGGCTCCTGCGGGTAGTAGTCCACCCCGTGCACGCTCGCCAGGAAGCCGTAGCCGTGCGCGCGCAGGCGCCCGAGCACCGCTCGGATGCACGCGGGGTCGATCTCGAGCGTGCCGCGCCCGCGGAAGAACAGCGTGTCGAGCACGGTGCCCTCTCCCGCGGCGTCGCGCAGCTCCTGTGCGATCAGCTCCAGGCCTGTTGCGTCAGGCACCGGCGGTGTCCTGCGTGTGGTGGTCCAAATCCTCAGCGTCCACCGCTGATGCCGCTGAGTCCTGATGCCCGACCACCGCGACGACCTCCTCGGTGCCGAGCGCGTCGTAGCGCTCGCGCCAGCCTAGATCGGGGTCGTCCTGGACCATCTTGCGCAGCTTGAGCACGCCGTGCATCAGCGCCTCCGGGCGCGGAGGGCAGCCGGGGACGTGCACGTCGATCGGCATGAACTTGTCGGCGGGGACGAGCGCGTAGTTGTTGAACACGCCCATCGAGCTGCAGCACGCGCCCATCGAGATCGCCCACTTGGGCTCGAGCATCTGGTCGTAGATGCGGCGCACGATCGGCGCCATCTTGATCGACACGCGGCCCGAGAGGATCAGCAGGTCGGCCTGGCGCGGCGAGGCGCGGAAGGCCTCGAAGCCAAAGCGCGCGACGTCCACGCGCGCGGCGACGATCGACATCATCTCGATCGCGCAGCACGCCAGCCCGAACGTGGCTGGGAAGAAGGAGTTCGAGCGCGCCCACGCGACCGCCTTCTCCAGCGTTGTCGTCATCACGCTTTCTTCGACATGGCGCTCGAAGTCGGCGCCCTCGAGGTGCGCGGAGGGGTTGGGGCCTTCCAGATCGCCGCCGCGCAGCAGCTGGCGCGCGTTCAGGCCGCGCACGCGCAGCGCGTCCGCGTCGACGATCGGCTCTCGCTTCACTTCCACTCGAGCGCCCCCCTGCGCCACACGTAAGCGAACGCGACGAACAGCAGCACGATGAACACGATCGTCTCAACCAGCGCGAAGCTGCCGTAGGCGCGCAGCTCGATCGCGATCGGGTACAGGAACACGACCTCGATGTCGAACAGGATGAAGAGCATCGCGATCAGGTAGAAGCTGATCCCGAAGCGCAGCCCCTGCTTGATCTCCGACGGCAGCCCGCACTCGTACGGGTCCTGCTTGTGTGGGGTCGCGCGGCGCGGGCCGAGGAACGAGTTCAGGACCGCGAACGCGCCGCCGACGGCGCCGCCGAGAACGAGGAATACGATCGCGGGGAGGTAGCTGCGCAGCACCGAGCGCTGTTATATCACTGCTTGTGGCAGGGTGTTACTAGTGGCAATCGGCTCGAAATCGGCGCTGTGAACGAGGCCGTGGTGGCGGGGGCGCTGGCCGTGGCGGCGCTCAACGCGCTCCCCGGCCTGCTCGGCGCGCTGCTGTGGTATCGCGGCATCCCGAGCGCCGATCCCGCGCCCTCAGGCGGGCGCCTGGCCAAGCGCACCGGGTCCGCCGTGCCCTTCTGGACGATGCTGCGCGTCGGCCAGGGCTCCGCGCTCGCGCTCGCGATCGCCATCGGCTCGCTGGCGGCGGCTGGCAACTACCCCAGCGAAACCCTCTTCTACCTGTACGCGCTGCTGCCGCTGGCCGTCGCGTTCGTCGCCGAGCAGCTGCGCGTGTCCTGCGCGCAGACGATTCTCGACCAGCGGGGACTGGAGAGCGCGCAGGCGGTCGGCGGGCTGCCCGAGGACGAGCAGCGGGCGCTCGTCGCGGCGATCGTGCGCCGTGAGGTGGGCGTGATGGCGCTCTCGGCGCTCGTCGTCGTCGTTCTCGCGCTGCGCGCGGCGAGCACCGCCCACGGGTTCTGATGCGGTCAGGGGACCGGCTGCGTGGCGGAGCCGTGCGGCGGAGCTATATATTCCCCGCGCATGAAGCTCGCAGCCATGACGATGCTCCTGCTCGCCTGCGCCGTGCTGCTGGGCGCGTGCGGGTCGCAGAACATCCAGCTCGCCAAGACCAGCTCCTACTACAAAGGGGCGGTGCTCTTCCGCGACCACTGCTCCGGTTGCCACACGCTGGCGGTCGTCGGCGCGGAGGGCTCGGCGACGAGCATCTCCAACCGCGTGAAGACCAACGGGCCGAACTTCAACATCCGCAAGGAGAACGTGGAACAGGTGCTGTACGCGATCCGCAACGGCGGCTTCTCCGGCGCGATCATGCCCGAGAACGTGGTCGTCGGCGAAGACGCGCAGGCCCTCGCGGCGTTCCTCTCCAAGTACTCAGGGCTCCAAGCCGAAAAGGTGCCCTCGACGAACATCACGCTTTCCACCAAGTAGGCGCGGGTCGTGGCATCGTCCCGACCGCGACGCTTCGCGTGGCGGTCGTGCCGAGCCCACGACCCGCTTTGGCTGAGCTCCGGTTCGCGGGGATCGCGGGCGCGCTGCCACACCTGGATAGGCTCCTGGCGTGCTTGACCTCAAGCTGATCCGCGAGGATCCGGATGGCGTGCGGGCGGCGCTTGCTCGGCGCGATCCGTCGCTGCCGGCGCTTGTCGATGAGATCCTCGCGCAGGACCGGGAGTGGCGCGCCGCTACGACCGCGGCCGAGGGTGCCCGCGCTACTCAGAAGAAGCAGTCGGAGGCGTTCGCGGCCGCCAGGAAGCGTGGCGAAGACGATCCAGAGCTGCTCGGCGAGATGCAGGAGCTGAGCGCGCAGGCCAAGGAGTTCGCCGAGCAGGCCGATGCGGCCAGGCGGGCGCTCGACGAGCTCGTGCTGCGGCTGCCCAACCTGCCCGACCCGACCGCCGCTCCCGGCCCGGAGGACGAGCTGGTGCGCGAGGTGGGGAGCGTCACCGAGCTCGACTTCCAGCCGCGCGACCACGTGGCGCTGGCGGGCACGGCGATCGACATGGAGCGGGGTGCGCGCCTGTCGGGGGCGCGCTTTGGCTATCTGAAAGGTGACCTCGTGATGCTTGAGCTTGCGCTCGTGCGCTGGGTGCTCGAGAAGCTGCGGCGAGAGGGGTTCGAGCCGGTGATCCCGCCGGTGCTTGTGCGCGAGCGGGCGCTGTACGGGACGGGCTTCCTGCCAGACACCGAGCAGCAGATCTACAGCCTGCCCGAGGACGAGCTGTACCTGGTGGGCACCTCCGAGGTCGCGCTCGCCTCGCTGCACGACGGCGAGATCCTGGACGGCGAGCTACTGCCGCTGCGCTACGCGGGCTTCTCGCCCTGCTTCCGGCGTGAGGCGGGCGCCGCGGGCAAGGACACGCACGGGATCTTTCGCGTGCACCAGTTCGACAAGGTCGAGATGTTCAGCTTCGTCCCCGCCGAGGACTCCCTGGCGGAGCACGAGCGGATCCTCGCGATCGAGGAGGAGATCCTCGGCGAGCTCGAGCTGCCCTACCGAGTGGTCAACATCGCCGTGGGCGACCTCGGCAACTCGGCGGCGAAGAAGTACGACTGCGAGGCGTGGCTGCCGAGCCAGGGCCGCTACCGCGAGCTGACCTCGTGCTCGAACACGACCGACTACCAGGCCCGCAGGCTGAACATCCGCGTCCGCATGAATGAGAGCCCACCCACCCGCACACAGGTCGTGCACACGCTCAACGGCACGGCCGTCGCCGTCGGGCGCACGATCGTCGCCCTGCTCGAGAACGGCCAGCGCGCGGACGGAGCAGTGGAGCTGCCGCAGTGCCTGACGCCGTACGGGGCGCCCGCGGCGCTCGCGCCACCTGACTAGACAATAAGAGGATAGGCTCTCCGGCCAGTATCAAGTAAACGGGGAGCAACGCGGCGGTGGAGCAGGTTCAGCGAACGAGGGTCCTCGAGGCGATGGCCGAGGCGATGGCAGAGCGCGGTGCGAGTGCGACCGTCGCCGACGCGATCGCCCGTTCGGGAGTGTCGAGCGCGGTCGCAAACGAGATGTTCGCCGACCGCGAAGCGTGCGTGCTCGCGGCGTTCGACCTGGGCGTGTGCCGTGCGCGCAAGAGCATGATCGCCGCATACGACGCGGAGCTGCGCTGGCTGGACGCGATCAAGGCGGCGCTCAGCGCGTTCCTGCGCTTCCTCGAAATCGAGCCCGCGCTCGGGCGGCTGCTGGTCGTGTACTCGATGAGCGGCGGAGAGCGAGTCCTGCGCCGTCGCTCGGAGGTGCTCGCCGCCGTCGCGACGATCATCGATCGCGCTTCCCCTCCGGGGACGATGCGTCTCGGCGGCCCGGCCGGCAAGCCGCAGCCCCCGACGGTGATCGCCGAGGGCGTCGTCGGGGCGGTGCTCGCGATCATCCACAACCGGCTGCTGGCGGACGCATCGTCCCCGGCATCGTCCCCGGAGGGGGAGGGAGAGCACGAGCCCTTGATCGAGCTGTTCGGGCCACTGGTGAGCATCATCGTGCTGCCCTACCTCGGCGCGGGGGTCGCGCGTCGCGAGCTCACGCGCCCGGCACCCCGCGTGCGCTCGGCGACACTCGCCGGGTCTCATCTTGCCGCGGGCCACATCGCCAACGGCCGTGAAATGCGCCTGACCGATCGCACCGCGCGCGTGCTGAGCGCGATCGCCTACTACCCCGGCGCCAGCAACCGCGAGGTGGCCGACCGCGCGGGGGTGGTCGACCAGGGGCAGATCTCCAAGCTGCTCGCGCGCCTGCAGGGGCGCGAGCTGATCGCCAACACAGGCGAGGGCCGGACACGGGGAGCGCCCAACGCGTGGCAGCTGACCGGGCACGGCGAAGCCCTGCTCGCGAGCGTGCCCGCCCGGCGCGCGGTTCGTGGCTGAGTACCGCGACGCTAGCCGATGCTGAACACGAGCGAGCGCGCGCTTCCGTGCGCAGGCGCGAGCATCAGGCGGTAGGTGCCGGGGCTCAAGGCTCCGTGACCAGTCAGGCGGCCGCGGTTGCGCCCGCCGACAGCGGCGATCGTGAACGGATGCGTCAGCAGCTTCCAGTGCCTGTGCCCGTGCGCGCGGACTCGCTTCTCCAGAGATACGCGCACGTGCACGGCGACGTTGCTGGTGAAGCTGAACGCCAGGGCGGAGCGCCTCGGCCGGCTGGCGTTCAGTGCGATCAGGGCCCTGGTCGTGAGCGCGAGCGCCGACAGCTGCACCGGTTGTGTTCCGCTCGGCGGCGTGGTCGTGCCCGTCGGCGGTCCGGAGGGGCTGGTGTTCACTGGGGGCGGCCAGGCGGCGGCGGGTGCGGGGGGCCCACCGGGTGCTCCCGGTTCGCCGCCTTCCGAGCCGGAGCCTTTCCCGCCTTCTTCTTCTCCCCCCGCTCCCGCGGGAGGCTGGAAGGCGGCGAGCCCTTCGGGCGTGCCGAGGCCGGTCGGACCGTCATAGCCGCTCGCCGCGAGGCAGATCAGGTCCCCTGAGCAGCTGGCTTTGGCCTCCGCTTCAAATGTGCAGGCGGTGCGTTTGGTGCTTTCGTCGAACGGCGAGGTGCATTCGCCGTTGGACCCTTCGCTCACGTCGAACAGTGACCCAGGCGATTTGACCGCGTTTTCATACAGCGTTCGCGCGGGATACTTGACGCCGTTCGCGCCCCCGGCCAGCGCGAACACGGAGGCGATCAGTGGCGAGGCGAGGCTCGTGCCGCCGATCGTGCACCAGTGCAGCACCTGTGGAACGCCGTGTTCTTCGTATTCGTATTCACATTCAGGGCTGTTGTCGTAGACCGCGAGCCCCGTATACGGGTCAGCATCGGCGGCGAGGTCGGCGACCGCGCGCTTGCTGGCGCATCCGACCGAGCTCCAGTCCGCGACGCTCTGTTGCCAGGGCTCGGCGTCGAAGCGCACGCTGCATCCGCCGCCGCCGGCGCCGTGCCCGTCCGCGATCCCGCCGCTCCTGCCACCGTCGTTCCACACTGTCTCGCCCGTGCGCTTCTGTTCGGAGCTCAGCAGCAGGCGCGTCCCGCCGACTGCCACGACCGTCGGCAAGGATGCGGGAAAGCCGGCGAAGTGGCGTTTCGGTTCTTCCAGCCAGTTGCGATAGCCGTCGTCGCCGGCCGCCACCGCGATCACGACCCCAGGATGGTTGAAAGCCGGGCTTTCTTGCTCGCAGCGGAGCCCTTCGATGCATTCCGGTCCGCCCCAGGAGTTTGAGATCTCCTGCGCGCCCAGGCGTGCGGCCGATTCCTCAGCCGCCTCGAGGTCGCTCAGTTCCGTGGAGTTCGCCTCTACGAGCGCGATGTGACAGTTCTGGCAGACCGCGCGGGCGGTCTCGAGGTCGAGCGAGATCTCAACCGACCAGCCTTCGGCTTCTTCCACGAGAAAGCACGCTTCTTTGCGTTCTTCTTCGTGTCGCGGTTCGCCCGTTTTGCTGCTTTCGCAAAGCGCTCGTTCGCTCGTCAGGCTCGATTCGCTTTCAGGAAACGGCAGGTTGCCCGCTTCGCCGTTCTGGCCCAGCTGCTCGAAGCAGCCTTCTGCCGCGGTGCACTGGGGCAACCCAAATTCCGTGTCGTAGGCTTCGAGGTCGGCTTCCGCGTGCGGGTCGTTGTAGGCGTCGACCACGGCGATCGTCTGCGTCGTCGTAGCTTCGCTGGTGAGCGGCAGCTGGTAGGCGGAGTGGAGATCCTGCGGGCGCAGGCCGAATCCGCCGTTGAGCGGCGAGCGCGGCGCCAAGGGCGTGACGGCAGCGCGAGTGATGCCGATGGGGTGGGTGTGCGCCTTGGCGGCGGCGCTCTGCGCCACCAGCTGCAACGCCAAGCACGTCGCGTGACCGGGTGGGGGAGGCGAGCAGGCGGCACGCACGCTGTAGTCCGAGGGCGGCAGCGGCGAGACCGTTTCCGCGGCCTGCGCCGCGGAAACGCACGACAGCGCGATCGCCGCCAGGGCGCCGACGGTCGCGAGCGCGATCTTCGCGATCTCGGACCTCGACGGAGTGGATGTGCAGCGCATGCGTGTGGTCATCGTTTCGCAGCGTCCACCTGTCTCCTCGGCCCGTCGGTCGGCTGGCTTTAGGAGGGAGGTCGGTCGCAGACGCACGTGCGGATGATGCGCTGACGGCGGACCCGAATCGCCAGCCGCAGACAGCGATCAGCAGATGGTCACGGGATCGTTACAGGCTAGTCACCGGAGAGTCACGTGACGGCGGGCGCATGACTGGATCATCACGATCGGAACGGTGGGACCCAAGGAGACAGGGCCCGCTCGATGTGGGATCGCACCCGCGAGGCGAGCGCACCGGACCGCGCAGGCGCACCGAACGGGGCGGGAGGCGAGACCCGCCCCGTTCGTCTTTCCGGGGCCTCATTCGTCTGTCAGGCCTGCGCGCGAAGCGCGCGTGTTCCCGTCTGTATACGCCGCCAAGCCTTAGTCTGAATGGCGATGTCGTTCCCGTTCGGCTTCCTGCTGGCATCGGAACCGCCCCCGCGCCGGGTCGGTGCGATCGTCGCGCTCGCCGCGGTGGCGCTGTGCACCCTGATCGTCTATCCGCTCGCGCATGTCGCGCCGGTCGTCTCGCTGAGCGTCGTCTATCTGCCGGCCGTGCTGGTCGTGTCCGTCACCTGGGGGGCCTGGCTCGGGGTGACCACGGCGGTGATCAGCGCGGCCGCCTTCAACTTCTTTCACCTGCCGCCCGTCGGACGCTTCACGCTCCAGAACTCGGACAACTGGGTGGCGCTGGGCGCGTTCCTCGTGGTCGCCGCGATGGCGAGCTCGGTCGCCGAGCTCACCCGCGCTCGCGCCCGCGATGCCGACGAGCGCCGCCGCGAGGCCGACCTCGCGGCGGAGATGGCGCGGCTGCTGCTGCGCGGGAACAGCCTCGCGGAGGCGTTGCCCACGGCCGCCGCGCGCCTGGCCCAGACGCTCGAGCTCGGCTCTGCGGCGATCCAGATGGAAGCGGTCGAGGCCGATGAGCGCACCGTCGCGTTCCCGCTGCGCGAGGGCACCAGACGACTGGGGACGCTGGTGGTGGGGGCCGACACCTCCGAGGCCAACCTGCGCCGGTTGCAGGAGCGAGTCGTGCCGGCGCTCGAGGCGCTGCTGAGCGCGGCGCTCGAGCGCGAGGGCCTGCTCGGTGGGGTGGTTGAGACGGCGGCGCTGCGGCGCGCCGACACCGTCAAGACCGCGCTGCTGCGAGCGGTCTCCCACGATCTGCGCTCGCCGCTGACGGCGATCTCGGCGGCCGGCGCCGCGGTCGGGTCCCCGTCGCTGTCCGCACAGGAACGCGAAGAGATGGCGAGCGTGATCCAGGAGGAGGCGCGGCGCCTGTCGCAGCTGGTCGACAACCTGCTCGACCTCTCACGACTGGAAGCCGGCGCGGCCGAGCCGCACAGGCAGTGGACCTCGATCGAGGAGCTGATCCGCGCGGCCGTGGCCGAGCTGAGCGGACGCCCCGGCGAGTTCGCCCTGTCGATCGACCGCGACCTGCCCCTGGTGATGATCGACGCCGTGCAGATGGAGCGCGCGTTCGTGAACGTGCTGGAGAACGCGCGCCGGCACTCGGGCGGGTATCCCGTGTCGGTGAGAGCGCGCGCGGTGCGCAGCCTGGCGGGAGCGCGCCGGCTGCCCACCACCTCCGACGGCGACGCGGGCGAGCACGCCGACGCACAGCGCGCGCGTGGGGACCGCGTGATCGTGCGCATCGTCGACCGCGGACCGGGGATTCCCCCGGCCCAGCTCGAGCGCGTATTCGAGCCCTTCTACCGCGCCGGCACGGCCGAGAGCGGCCACCGCGGCTCAGGGCTGGGCCTGTCGATCGCCCGCGGCTTCACCGAGACGAATACCGGCTCGCTGCACGTGGAGTCCCTGCCGGGGCAGGGTGCGACGTTCGTGTTCGAGTTCCCCCTGGAGCAGCCAGCGCCAGAAGGGGACCTCGGCGTGCCCGCGAGCGCGGTCGGCTCCAACGGGGTCCGAGCGCCGGTCTCGCCGGTCCCAGGTGGCGAACGGACCGCGTGAGCGCCCCCCCGCCCGCTGAGCCGGCGAGGCCCCCGCGCGTGCTGGTGGTCGACGACGAGCCGCAGATCGTGCGGGCGCTGAAGGTGGTGTTGCGCGAGGCCGGGTTCGAGCCGGTGCCGGCGGAAACCGGCTCGCAGGCGCTCGACCTCGCGGCGGTCCGTCCGCCGGATGCGGCGATCGTCGATCTCGTGCTCCCCGACCTCGATGGCATCGCCGTGACCCGCACGCTGCGCGAGTGGAGCGACATGCCGATCCTGGTGCTGTCGGCCGTGGGCGAGGAGGAGCAGAAGGTCAGAGCGCTCGAGGCCGGGGCGGACGACTACGTCACCAAGCCGTTCGGCACGCGCGAGCTGGTGGCGCGGCTGAACGCCGCGCTCCGTCGCGCCGCACGCGGCGAGGCGGAGCCGCGCATCGAGGCGGACGGATTGGAGATCGACCTGGCGGCACGGGTCGTGCGCCGCGATGGCCAGCCGATCCATCTGACGCCGATCGAGTTCGACCTGCTGCGTGCGCTCGCGCGCAACCGCGGGCGGCTGATCACCCACCGCAAGCTGCTCGCCGAGGTGTGGGGACCGGAGTACGTCGATGACATCCAGCCGCTGCGCACGCACATCGCGCGGTTGCGGGCGAAGATCGAGCCTGAGGGCGAGGCGGGGGCGGGTGGGTTTCGTTTGATCGTCACGGACCCGGGCGTGGGGTACAGGTTCTCGGAGTGATGCACCGCGCGGGCCGGGCGGCTCTGCGTCATCCCCGCGGAGCGCACTGCAATCTCCCCGTTAGAGACGCAGCAATCTCCCCGCTAAAATCCGTGCATTCTCCCCGCTGGCTATCAGGGACAGCGGCGGGCTCGAGGTCGACGCAATCGTTGAGACGGGAGACGGTCGCTGGATGGCATTCGAGGTGAAGCTCGGACCAGGGCAGATCGACGATGCCGCAGTGAGTCTGAGTCGGTTTGCCGCGCGAATCGACACGGCGAGGTGCGGGAGCCCAGCGCTGCTGGGCGTGATCGTTGGGACCGGTTATGGCTACCGTCGGGAGGATGGTGTGGCCGTAATCCCGATCGGTGCGCTCGGACCGTAGCCGACGCGACGCTCCGGCCGTCACGAAATCGTTATGTGCAGGGCGGGATTCGTTACGCCGCTGTGATGCGGTAGCGCCAATAGTGTCCCCATGGACGTCGTGGCAATAGTTCTCGGGATCGTGATGTTCGCGATCCTGCTGGCGATGGTCGAGGGGATCGACCGGGTATGAGCTGGCCGCTGCCCCCCGGCTTCTTCATCGCGCACATGAGCGGCGCCGATTTCTTCGGCCTGGTCGTGTCCGTGATCGTGATCGCTTACCTCTTTTACGCCCTTATACGCGGGGAGAAGCTCTAGGCATGACGTTTGCAGGCTGGCTCACGATCATCCTGTTCGCGGCGATCCTCACCGCGCTCGCGATCCCGCTGGGCAGTTACATGGCGAAGGTGTACACGGGCAAGCGGGTGTTCCTTTCACCGATCTTCGCGGGTCCCGAGCGGTTCCTGTACAGGATCTTGAGGGTCGATCCGGAGCACGGGCAGGATTGGAAGGGGTATGCAAAAAGCCTTCTGATCTTCTCGCTCGCGGGCTGGCTCTTGCTGTACCTGATCCTGCGCACGCAGAATGCGCCATGGGTGCCCCACGCGCTCAACCCACTGGGCTACAAATCGGGCACCTGGAACGTCACGTTCAACACCACCTCGTCGTTCTTGACGAACACCAACTGGCAGTTCTACAGCGGCGAGACGACGATGAGCTATCTCAGCCAGATGATCGGGCTGACGGTGCAGAACTGGCTCTCGGCCGGGGTCGGCATCGTCGTGGCGGTCGCGCTCGTGCGGGGGATCATCGGGCGCAGCGGCAAGACCATCGGCAACTTCTGGCAGGACCTGGTGCGCACGATCCTGTACGTGCTCGCGCCGATCTCCATCTTGGGGGCGCTGGTGCTCGTCTCCCAGGGCGTGATCCAGAACTTCACCACCTACCTGAGCGCGCACACGATCACCGGCCTGACGCAGTCGATCGCGATGGGGCCGGTCGCCTCGCAGGAGGTCATCAAGGAGCTCGGCACCAACGGCGGCGGCTTCTTCAACGTCAACTCGGCACACCCGTTCGAGAACCCGAACGCCTTCACCAATTTTTTCGAGATGCTGCTCGTGCTGATCATCCCGGCGGCGCTCGTGTTCTTCTACGGACGCATGACCGGCAACCGCCGCCAGGGCTTTGCCATCTACGGCGTGATGATGGTGATGTTCCTGGGCGCCGCCAGCGTCGCCTATGTCGCAGAGGCGCACGGATCGCCCGCCCAGCATGCGGCCGGCCTGCACACGCACGTGATCTCGGGCTCCACTGGCGGCAACCTGGAAGGCAAGGAGCAGCGCTTCGGGATCGCGGGCTCGGCACTTTTTGACACGGTTACGACGGTCACCTCCTGCGGCGCGGTGAACAGCGCGATCGAGTCCTTCACCGGTATCGGCGGCGCCGTGCCGTTCGCCAACCTGTCCGCCAGCGAGGTGATCTTCGGCGGTGTCGGCACGGGCCTGTACTCGATGCTGCTGTATGTGCTGCTGGCGGTGTTCATCGGTGGGCTGATGGTCGGACGCACACCCGAGTGGCTCGGCAAGAAGCTCGAGGCGAGGGAGATAAAGCTCGCCGGCCTGGGCATCCTGATCACGCCGCTGGCGGCTCTGTTCTGCACGGCGCTTGCCACCGCGAGCAAATCCGGGCGCGCGTCGATCTCCGAATTGGGGGTCGGCCCGCAGGGTTTCTCCGAGACCTTCTACGCCTACCTGTCCCAGGCGAACAACAACGGCTCGGCCTTCGCCGGCTACACCGGCTACATACAGCCGAACGCGGGCAACGCGGGGGCTCACGGCGTCACCTTCGCCGATCTGCTCGGGGGCTTCGACATGCTCCTCGCCCGCTACGCGCCGATCCTGTTCGCGCTCGCGGTCGCGGGCGCGCTCGCGGGCAAGCGCGTCACACCCGCCGGTCTCGGCACGATGCGCACCGACAACGCGACCTTCGCGGTGCTGCTGATCGGCGTGGTCGTCCTCGTCGGCGCGCTCACCTTCTTCCCCGCCCTGCTGCTCGGACCGATCGTCC
>Ga0116215_1001048_pt1 | contig 19310 bp, 16 predicted proteins | sample Sb_taG_7_FD_89698 | JGI IMG/M metagenome (GOLD analysis project Ga0116215, IMG submission 89698) | Peat soil microbial communities from Weissenstadt, Germany - Sb_50d_2_FS metaG | ecosystem: Environmental > Terrestrial > Soil > Wetlands > Peat | place: Germany: Weissenstadt | collected 2010-09-21
GCACCCCAGCCGTCGACATAACCGGCGCCGGGAGTGATGGCGACCAGACCGGCGATCATGCCGTTGACCGCGCCGATAACCGATGGCTTGCCGTAGGCCATCTTGTCCATCATCGTCCAGACCAGCAGAGCCACAGCCGTGGCGGTGTTGGTATTGAGCACCGCGGCACCGGCGTCGGCGTTGGCGAAGTACGGGTCGCCGCCGTTGAAGCCGTTCCAGCCGATCCACAGGATGCCGGCGCCGACCAAGGTCACCAGCAAGCTATTGGGCGGGAAGTTGTCGCGGTCGGCTTGCAGCCGCGGGCCGATCACCCACGCGGCAACGAAGCCCGACGTACCGGCGGCGAGATGGATGACGTAGCCGCCCGAGAAGTCGGCCACACCCATGCCGGCGAGCCAGCCGCCACCCCAGAGGCTGAACGCGCCCACGGTGTAGACCAGCGTCATCCACACCGGGCAGAAGATCATCCACGCCGTGAAGTTCATGCGACCGAGCACTGAACCGGCAAGAATGATGACGGTGATCGCCGCGAACACAAACTGGAAGTAGACCAGCGTCGCCATCGGGAAGGCGAGCGGGGGCATGCCCGATGCGGCTTCCGGAACTATGGCTTGACCGGTCGTAAACGCGGCCGAGGTCGCGAGTTGCGGCATTCCGAGGAAGGTTTGTCCAGCGATCGAGAGCCACGCGTGCCCGAACGCCATGTTGTAATCGAACAGAACCCAGACGACGAGAACCGAAGCGAACGCGTACATCGCCATGAAAGCGGAGTTGATCGCCCACTTCTTCTTGACGATGCCGCCGTAGAGAACGACGAGGCCGGGTATACTTTGCAGACCAACGAATGTTGCGGCTGCCAACTGCCAGGCGTTATCGCCTGTGTCGAGCCATTGTGGTGACGGTACGAGTGCCATTGTTGCCTTCCCCCAGTAAAATGCGGCCTGCGCGCCGGAAGGCACACAGCCGAATGCCTGCGGACTTCGCAAAAACTATGCCAGCCAATCGAGCATTGACTGGACATATATTCTGATGAAGGTTGTGGCTCAGCCTAAGTGACGGTGACTATAAAATCCGCAGTGTGATTATAAAGTGGGCAGTCAAATGGGGCAAACAGAGGAACTGACTGGGCCAATGACAAAGCTAGGTCGGCCATTGGCGGGGCTCGCTGCCGCGTTGGTGATCGGCATTGCCGCTCCCGCGGTCAGTGCTGAACCCCCGCATGGCGAACGAGCCATCACCTGCATGAACAAATCGAGCGGTACGACCTGGCAAATCAAGGTCGACTACGACCACAGCACGGTGGATACGAATCCGGCAAATATCAGCGACGGCAAAATCGCTTGGCGCGACGCCAACGACGGCTGGCGCTACACGCTTGATCTCAAATCCGGCGATCTGACTGTGGTGCTCGCGTCCTCCATGGGCGGTAATATGTATTTTCATCGCTGCCTGCTCGACCACTGAAGTCACGAGCGCGCAATTGAACTCAACCCGTCATTTCCCGGACTAACCAGCGCCGCACGGACCAGGATCAGGGGCGATGGCTGAGCGGGTTTCCGGCGTCAAGGCAAGCGTGGGGTTCGCCTCGGAGACCGGGCCGCGCGAGCGCAACGAAGATTTCGGCGGCGCCGTGTTCGGTTGGGAACTGCCGAAGCCGCGCCGCGACGTCGTCGCCGCTGTCGCCGACGGCATTGGCGGCGCCAAAGGCGGCCGTATCGCCGCCGAAACCGCGGTGCGCGGCTTCCTCGACGGCTTTTGCGACCTTCCCGAGACCATGGAAGTGCGCCGCGCCGCGGCGACCGTGATCAGCGCGCTCAACGGCTGGATCTATTCCCAAGGCAAGCGCGACCCGGCGCTCGCCGGCATGGGGTGCACCTTCACCGCGATCGTGCTGCGCGGGCGGATCGCGCACGTCCTGCACGTCGGCGACAGCCGCGCCTATCGCCTCGGCGGCGACCGCCTGACGCTACTCACCACCGACCATGTGCGCGAGGGCACCACCGGCTCCGGCCGCTCCAACATCCTGTTCCGCGCGCTCGGCGTCGAGACCGAAGTGCGGCTCGATTACGCCACCCAGCCGGTGGCGCTGCACGACCGCTTTCTGTTGTGCAGCGACGGCGTGCACGGCTACCTCGCGCCCGAGGCCATCGCCGACATCATGCGCGAGCGCTCGGCGTCGGAAGATACCGCGCGCGCGCTGGTAGCCGCCGCCCTTGATGCCGGCTCGGCCGACAACTGCACCGCCATGGTGATCGACGTGGTCGAGCTGCCGACGGCGGTATCGGCCGAAGTTGTCGGCTCCGCCATCATGCAGTTGCCGCTGATCCCGACACCGATCATGGGCGAGGCCGTCGACGGCTTTCTGTTGAAGGTGCTGGTGTCCGACGGCCGCTATAGCCGCTTGTTCGGCGCGGTCGACGAGATCGAAGGCGGCGAGGTGGTGTTGAAATTTCCCAAACCGCAAGTCGCCGCAGTTGCCACCTACCATGCCGCCTTTGTCCGCGAAGCCTGGGTCGGCGCCCGCGTCAACAGTCCGTGGATCGGCCGCATCATCGAATTGCCGCCCGGGCGGCAGACCTGCCTCTACACGGTGATGCCGCTTTACCAGGGCGAGCTGTTGTCGACGCGGCTGGCGCGCCGGCCGGCGGTGGGTCTGGAGGAGGGCCGCAACATCGCGATCAAGCTGGCGCGGGGGGCTTCGGCGCTGCACCGGGCCGGCATCATCCATCGCGACATCAAGCCCGACAACGTGATCCTCGAAAGCGGCGGATCGCTCAAGTTGATCGATCTCGGCGTGGTCCGCGTTCCCGGCCTCGAGGATTTTCCGGCCGAGGATATTCCCGGCACGCTCGGCTATATGGCGCCGGAAATGCTGGCCGGCGAACCCGGCAACGAGGCGACTGACATTTATGCCCTCGGCGTCACCATGTTCCGCACCTTCGCCGCCGAATTTCCCTACGGCAATCTCGACGCCGTCAGTCCGCCGCGCCGCACCCGGCCGATACCGCTCGGCGAGTTGCGGCCGGATCTGCCGGCTTGGCTGCAGACGGCATTGGCGCGCGCCGTTGCTACCGATCCGAACGAGCGTTTTCGCGACATGAACGAATTTGCCATGGAGATGGAGCAGGGCCCGGTGCGCGCGCCGCTCGCGGTGCGCCGGCCGCTGACGCTTTATGAGCGCTCGCCGCTGCGTTTTTGGCAGGGCGTGTCGGCGCTGCTGGCGCTGGCGCTGGCCGCCTCGCTGCTGCTGCGGCACTAAATCGAATCCAATCCGCTATGTGGAAAGCAAAATGAGCAGACGATACTTTTCTCTGGCGCGGGCACTCGGCGCGATCGCGGCGCTTGTTGTGCTCGGCGCCGTGCCGGTATCCGCGCAAGATTATCCGACGCGACCGATCCGCATCCTGGTGCCCTATGCACCGGGCGGCATCGCCGACATTGCCGCGCGCATCGTCGGCGCCAAGCTCACCGAAGCGTGGGGTCAGCAGGTGGCGGTCGAGAACCGGCCTGGCGGCAACGGTTTTATCGCCATGGAGCTGACGGCGCGATCGAATCCCGACGGCTAGACGCTGGTGATGTGCACCGTGGGCGATATTGCGATCAATCCGGGGCTATTCAAGGACATGCCGTACGATGTTGAGCGCGATTTTGCGCCGATTGCATCGATAAGCGATGCGCCGGTGGTGCTCGCCGCCCACGGCGCCAGTCCCTACAAGACGGTCAAAGACGTCATCGCCGCCGCCAAGTCCCAGCCGGGCATGCTCAATGTCGGCACGCCCGGTTACGGCAGCATCAATCAGCTGATTCTGGAGTCGATGGCGCTCAATACCGGCACCAAATTCGTCCACGTGCCGTACAAAGGCGGCGCGCCGGCGGCGCAGGCGTTGGTGGCGGGCGACATCCCGCTTGCGGTCTTGGCCAGTTCCACGGTGGCGCCGCATGTGCCGAGCGGCAATATCCGGGTGCTGGCGGTGACGTCGGCCAAGCGTTCGCCGCTCAATCCGGAATGGCCGACCTTGCAGGACGAAGGCGGCGGCGACGTCAATGCCTCGAATTGGACGGCGTTGCTCGCGCCCAAGGCGACGCCGCAACCGATCCTCGACAAGCTCAATGCCGAGGTGGTGAAAATCCTCAACATGCCCGACGTCAAGGAACGCTTCGCCGGCGGTGGCGTGGCGACCATCCCGTCGAGCGCGGCCGAGCTCGATGCGCGGGTTAAACGCGAGGCGGCGGTCTATCGCGTCATCATCGAGAAGGCCAATGTCCATGTCGATTGATGCCAAGTCTATTAATGGCCAAGTCGACTGAGCGGCGTCATTGACATTTTGCCGGTGGCGCCGCAAAGGCAAAAGGCCGGTTCGCGGGATTGCGTAGCGCGATGTTCAAGCGAATCCTGATTGCCAATCGCGGCGAGATCGCCTGCCGCATCATCAAGACCGCTCGCCGCATGGGGATCGCGACCGTCGCGGTCTATTCCGAAGCCGACCGCAACGCGCTCCATGTCGAGATGGCCGACGCCGCCGTGTTGATCGGCCCGCCGCCCGCGGCGCAGAGCTATCTGGTCATCGATAAGATCGTCGCCGCCTGCCGGGAGAGCGGCGCCGAGGCCGTGCATCCGGGTTACGGCTTTCTCTCCGAGCGCGCCGCCTTCGCCGAGGCGCTGGCCAAGGCCGGCATCGTCTTCATCGGGCCTAATCCCAAGGCGATCGCCGCCATGGGCGACAAGATCGAGAGCAAGCGCGCCGCCGCCGCCGCCAAGGTCGCTACCGTGCCCGGCTATCTCGGCGTCATCGAGGACGACACGCAAGCGGAAAAAATCGCCGACGAGATCGGCTATCCGGTGATGATCAAGGCCTCCGCCGGCGGCGGCGGCAAAGGCATGCGCATCGCCCATAGCCGCGCCGAGCTGAAAGAGGGGTTTACGCGCGCCCGCTCGGAAGCGAAGTCGAGCTTCGGCGACGACCGCGTCTTCATCGAGAAATTCATCACCGATCCGCGCCACGTCGAAATCCAGGTGCTGGGCGACAAGCACGGCCATGTCATCTATCTCGGCGAGCGCGAATGCTCGATCCAGCGCCGCAACCAGAAGGTCATCGAGGAATCGCCGAGCCCGCTGCTCGATGAAGCAACCCGCAAGACAATGGGCGAGCAGTCCGTCGCGCTCGCCAAGGCCGTCGGCTACGACAGCGCCGGCACGGTCGAGTTCGTCGCCGGACAGGACAAGAGCTTCTATTTCCTCGAAATGAACACGCGGCTCCAGGTCGAGCATCCGGTGACCGAGCTGGTCACCGGCATCGATCTGGTCGAGCAGATGATCCGTGTCGCCGCCGGCGAGCCGCTGACGCTCAAACAGAGCGACATCAAGCTCAACGGCTGGGCGGTCGAGAGCCGCGTCTATGCGGAGGATCCTTATCGCAATTTTGCGCCGTCGATCGGCCGGCTGGTGCGCTATCGGCCGCCGGCCGAAGGCGAGCACGATGGGGTGACGGTGCGCAACGATACCGGCGTCTTCGAAGGCGGCGAGATTTCGCTCTACTACGATCCGATGATCGCCAAGCTGGTCACCCATGCCAAGACCCGCGGCGCGGCGATCGACGCCCAGGCCGACGCGCTCGATGCCTTCACCATCGAGGGCATCCGCCACAACATTCCGTTTTTGGCGGCGATCATGCAGCATCCACGCTGGCGCGCCGGCAAGCTCTCGACCGGCTTCATCGCCGAGGAATTTCCCGGTGGCTTCGAGCGCACGCCGCCGACCGGCGCCATGGCGCGGGTCATTGCCGCCGTCGCCGCCGCCATCGATCACGTGCTCGGCGAGCGCAAGCGGCGGATTTCGGGGCAGCTCAATACCGCGCTGACCCGCGAGCGCCGCCGGGCGATTTGGCTCGGGCCGGATGAAATACAGGCCGATGTCGAGCATGACGGCAAGGCGATTGCCGTCACCTTCGAAGATGGCGCGCGGCATGTGCTGCACTCGCATTGGACGCCCACCATGCTGGTGTGGAGCGGGACCATCGACGGCGTTGCCGCCGCTATGCATGTGCGCCCGATTCCGAACGGTTTTGAGCTTGCCTATCGCGGCCACGAAGTGAAGGCGTTTGTCTATACCGAACGCGAAGCGCGCTACGCCCGCCTGATGCCGGTGAAAAAACTCTCCGACAGCGGCAAGGCGGTGCGCTGCCCGATGCCGGGCCTCGTGGTTACGATCGCCGTCACCGAGGGCCAGGAGGTCAAGGCCGGCGAGACGCTGGCCGTGGTCGAAGCAATGAAGATGGAAAACATTCTGCGCGCCGAACGCGACGGCACCATCAAGAAAATCCGCGTCAAGCCGGGCGACAGCGTCGCGGTCGACGCGGTGATCATGGAATTCGCCTAAAGCGCGGGCGCCGAATCTGGCATCATGCCGGCCTAACCGGGGCCCGACTGTCATGCAGGCGCTGCGCTTTTTGTTCTCGCCGTCCGGGCGCTTGGCACCGCGGCCTTTTGTGTGGGCCGCAATTGCCGTCTACATCGCCGGCCTCGCGGCACAATCGCTGACCAGCGCTCAGGTGCTTGAGCGCATCGGGTTGTGGCCGTTCGGGATCGCCCAGGCCTTGTTGATCTGGATCTGGTTCGTGCTGCATGCCAAACGCTTGCGCGATGCCGGCCACGCCATAAGCCTGGCGCTGGGCGCCGGCGTTCTCTACGCGCTGAGCGTCGTGCTGCTTGTGCTTATTGGCGGATCATTTCTCGGTAAGGTTCCGATCGATGCCGCAAGTGGCTCGAGCGCGCTTGGCCTACTCATCCTGATCTCGATCATCGCCACCTTGCTCAACGCGTCCCATTACGACGTGACGTGGCTTTTTTTGGCCGGCCTCACAATCATGGCGTTCCTGCCACCCCTGGTGGCGGTCACCGTCACGTTCTGGGCGGCGACGCGGCCGAGCGTCAACGAGGCATGATGTTGCACTTCGCTTACGGCGCGAACATGCATCGCGATGTGATGCGCCGTCATGCTCCGGCGGCGCAGTCCATCGGCGCGGCCGCGCTCGCCGATCATCGATTCGTCATTACCGCCGACGGTTATGCCTCGGTCGTACCGGCGCTTGCGCACGCGGTGCACGGCGTGTTGTGGCGGATCACGCCGCGCGATCGCGTCACGCTCGATGCCTGGGAAAACATCGCCGGGAAACTTTACCGCGCCGCGATTTTGCCGGTTCGACACGCCGGCCGGCTGCGGCCGGCGCTGGTCTATATCGCCCGGCGGGGCCGCACCGGTCAGCCGAAGGCGGGCTATATGGAGCTCGTGGTCGCCGCGGCGCGCGCGCGGCAATTGCCGGCCGATTATATTTCCGGCCTGCAGCACTGGCTGCCGCGGCGTCCGGTGGGCGCCGGCTCCCGCAAGCTCGGAGACATCGCGTGGACGTGATGCGGCAAGTGGCGATCCGCGGCCGCGTGCAGGGCGTCGGCTTTCGCGCCTGGACCGAATACACGGCGCTCGAGCGCGGCCTGCAGGGCTGGGTGCGCAACCGCCGCGATGGTGCCGTCGAGGCGTTGTTCGTCGGGCCTGCGGATGCGGTCGCCGCAATGATCGCGGCGTGTCATCAAGGTCCGAGCGGCTCGCGAGTCGACGGCATCGATCAACGCGACGGCGCGGCGGAAGAGCTGAAACTACGCCGGTCCGGCGAATTGTTCTCGGTGCTGCCGACGGCTTGATCGTCAGTTGTCGCGCCGAACAGCGGCGCGAACGTGCTGCGCAAAACCATGTCGACCTCCGGCATCGACACCGTCACGCCGAGATCGGCCAGCGAGGTGACGCCGTAGCGCGGATCGGCGACGCCGCACGGCACGATGCCGGAAAAATGCGAAAGCTCAGGCTCCACGTTGAGCGCAAAACCGTGCAGCGTCACCCAGCGCTGGATGCGGATACCGATGGCCGCGATCTTGTCCTCAAATCCCTCGCCTTTGTCGGGCCGCCACACCCACACCCCGATGCGGTCGTCGCGCCGCTCGCCGCGCACGTTGAAGGCGGCGAGCGTGCGGATGATCCACTCCTCGATGGTGGCGACGAAGCGGCGCACGTCGGGCGCGCGGCGCTTGAGATCGAGCATGACATAGCCGACCCGCTGGCCCGGGCCGTGATAGGTGAACTGGCCGCCGCGGCCCGCGGTGTGGACCGGGAAACGCGCTTCGATCAATTGCTGCGGTAGCGACGAGGTGCCGGCGGTGTACAGCGGCGGATGCTCGATGAGCCAGACCAGCTCGCGCGCCTCGCCGCGCGCGATGGCCTCGACGCGCGCGTCCATGGCGGCCAGTGCGTCGTCATAGCCGACGCGTTGGTCGCTCACGCGCCATTCGACCGGCGGCGCGCCGGCTGGCGGCAAAAGCCCGATCGTCAGGTCGTCGCGCGTGTTAACCACCGGGTAACCATGGCATGGCCATAGAATATAGGAGCGAAGCTTAAGCGACAAAATCTACGCGGGGGCCCCTTGGCGACACTCGACAATGTCTCGGTCAACATCGCGGTGGTGCTCGGCACGACGTCGATGCCGATCCATCAGGTGCTCCGCCTCGGCCGCGGCGCCATCATCGAACTCGACGCCTCCGAGGAAGACGAGGTCCGCATCCTGGCCAACAACCTGTCGGTGGCCAAGGGCACGGTGATCGTCAGCGGCAACAAGATCGCGGTAGAGGTCAAGGAGTTGTTGCCGCGCTCGCCCGAGGCGACTTAGCGCGCCCAACGGGCCTGGTTTCCCGGACGCGGTGCAGCGTGAAACGGTGCACCGCTGATCCGGGATCGCTCCGGGCTCGGCGTCTGTGACGATCCCGGGTCTGCAGCGCACCACCATAGCGCGTCGCAGACGCGCGTGAACGCGCTTATGGTGCCGCGCTGCGCCCGGGAAACATACGCCGCCGCCGGCCCTTGTCCCGCAATAATCGACCTGTTACATCCGCGCCGGCGCGCCAGCCGGGCGCGCGTTCCACCCACATGCGGCCGTGGCGGAATTGGTAGACGCACTAGCTTGAGGTGCTAGCGGGGCAACCCGTGGAGGTTCGAGTCCTCTCGGCCGCACCACTTTTTTCACTTCGAATCAATAACTTGGAATGGTTGCACTGTACCCTCGACTGGACAGCCTGCCTTGCGAGCACGTTGACCTAGGAGAGCTGGAGTGGCCCTGAGGTAGAGCGGCTCGCCGAACGCGATGTTCCTATCTCCTTCTCTGAATCATGTCGCCGCTGGTTCGTTCGGCGCCTGTTGCTCCTTGACGAGCAGCGCGATCTGACGCTCCTGTTTTGCGCTGGCTGACGGCGACGCATTTTGCGCGATCAACGACTTTCCGCTCAGGACCCATTGGCAGGAAGTCAGCATCGACGCCGGGTACCGTGCCACATGCGCGCAATGATCTCGGCTCCTCACAAGTGAGGTTCAACCTCATGCACTTGCAGTCGTGCACTGTAACGACTGTTGCGCGCGCCGATTTTGCCAATCCACTGGACTCTATTGTTATATCCGATATACCCTACAACCCTTGCGCGATACCCGTGAGCGCATAAGGTCGGGACATGTCACATGTCGAAAGTGCCGTGACGGCAGCGGCAAGCCAGCTGGCAACGCCGCGCAGTTCGTCGTCGGTGTTTTCGAGTTGGTGGCTCCAAGAGGGTGCAGCGCGCCTCGGCGCCCGCGTTGCGGCGCACTGGGACGCGCCCATCAGGATAGGAACCAAAGTCATCGTCGCGCGGCATGCGCATATCGTGGAAGCGCTGTCGCGCGACCTCGAATTCACGATCGCGCCGATCAATGCGACGCGGATTGAAGAAGTGAACGGGCCGTTTGTTCTGGGCATGGACCGGGATGCGGTCCTTGCCGCCGAACGTCAGGCTCTCTATCGCGCACTCGGCCGCGTCGACTTGAAGCCCGTCCGCGATGCGATCGCCGCCCGCGCGCGTTCGTCGATTGCGGGGGCGAATTCCACATTGGATGTGGTGGGAGAATATGCGCGGCAGGTGGCGGCGGATACGGCGAAATCCCTGTTCGGCGTCGCTGGACCGGACCAGCGCACGTTCGAGGAGGTCGCACGCGCGATCTTTGCACATACGTTCCTCAATCTGACCAACGACGCGACCGTGAAAGATCGGGCGCTTCGCGCGTCGGTGCTGATGCGAAACTGGTTCGATCGGGAGATCGCCAAGCGTCAAAAGTCGGGCCAGCTCGGCTCCGACATGATGGGGCAAATGCTTGGCGATGCCACGATCGACGTCGATTGCGTGCGGCGCACCTTGGGCGGGATGCTGGTTGGCAGCATCGATACTACGGCCACCAGCGTCGCCAAGATCGTCACCGTAATTGGCAAGGACCAGGATATCGCCGAGGGTATCGCAGCCGACGTCGACGATGCGGATCGCCTCGCCGGATGGTGCCGCGAGGCGCTGCGGCGCTGGCCGCATAACCCAATACTGCTGCGCAAGTGCGCGCAGGATACCAGCCTGGCCGGCACGGACATAAGCCGCGGCGACGATGTCGTCCTGTGGACTCACGCGGCGATGTACGATGCTGAAGCTTTCATCGATCCGACCGCGATGCGGCGCGACCGTCCGCTGATGTCCTATTTGCATTTCGGCGCAGGTCTGCATCCGTGCGCCGGCCGGGCGATCAACGCGTTCCAGATTCCGCTGCTCGTCGGCGCGCTTGTGCGACGGGGCATAAAGTCGGTCGGATCGATCGGATGGGCCGGACCTTTCCCCGACACGCTGATCGTCACATTCGCTCGGTGAGGTTTCGATGGCCTACGCCTTCATTACGGTCGTTGCGCCGCTTGCCCTGGCCAAAGTGCCCGATGCCGAGCAGGCCATCGATGCGATGGGCAATCCGGCCATCGCCGCGATCGCTGCCGCATTGGACAAGCGTTCCGGAGACAGCGGGACTCATTTCGCCAGCATGCATGCGGTCCGCTCCCAGGATGGCGTCAATGCCTGGCTCGTGCTGGAATTTTCTGCCGACGGAAGCGACGACGAGGCTTTGGACCGTATTATCGAAGCGATCGGCGATCGTCTGCGTACCATATTTACATTTGCCAGCGATTGGTCGGATGGCGGCGATCTCAAGCCGTATCTGGTGAAGCACAAAGTCGTGCCCGGTTGCGGATGGTTTTCCCATCCTGGAGTGGTGTTCTCGGGAACCGCGGACGTAACCGTGGGTCGAATTCTGCGCGAAGCCGGTCTCGCCGCCCGCGTCACCGAAGTGGTAGGCAATCAGCTCGGTTTGATGTCAGGTCTCGATCGCGTTAAGGCCGTGCGCAAGGCTATCGCTGCGGACACCGATCTAGCTCCCGCTTTGCAGGTCGCGGATGCCGATGCGCCATATGTCGAGCCCACTCTGGTTTCGGAAATACGGACGCTGGCTTGGTCATTTATCGTTACATACCTCTGGCCAGCCGCTGTCGTGATTATTGTCGCAGCGCTTCTCGGCAGTCTCTGCGATGCGGTCGGCAGTGAGCACTTCTGGCACGCGTTTGTTTTCGGCGCCGCGCACTGGTTTAAGATCGCTGTGGAAGTCTTTGTCGTGTTGTTTATCGCTGCCGCTGGATTGGCATATGCCGCGCTTCGCAACCAGGAGGAAAACGATTGGGTCGACGACCGCGCAGCCGACAGAAAAACCGTCGTTGAAATGTTCGCACGCGAAAATCGCTGCGCGCAAAACCACATGATCTCGGTAACGAGGCGCAAGCCGGGCGTCGTGAGATGGTTCACGTCCCGGCTGGTGTTTTGGGCGGTCGGCCAATTCGCCGCCAATGTTTTTCCACCGGGCTTCCTGAGCGATATCGGAACGATTCATTTCGCGCGTTGGGTGACGGTCCCGAAAAGTCGCGACATACTCTTTTTCTCGAACTATGACGCGAGCTGGGAAAGCTATCTCGAGGACTTCATCACGCGGGCCCACGCCGGCCTGACCGGAGTTTGGTCCAATTCGATAGGCTTTCCAAAATCTGAAAATCTCGTACAGGGCGGCGCTACCGACGGCGAGCGATTTAAGCGTTTCGCCCGGCGCAGCATGGTGCCGACGCGGTTCTGGTACAGCGCCTATCCGAAGCTGGCCATGACGGGCATCCGCACAAATTCGGATATCCGGCGGGGATTGTCCGGCGTCATGACCGAGGATGACGCTCAGAACTGGCTGGCGCTCCTGGGTTCGGCGGCGCGGCCGGAATCGAATCTCGTCAGTAATGAGATCCAAAGCCTCATGTTCGGCGGATTGAGTTTCATGCCGTTCGGCATCTGTCTTCTCTTCCGGCTGCCTGACGACGTCGGCACAGCGCGAACATGGCTTCGGGGCGTGTATCCACATATTGCCTTCAACGACGGCCGCAGGTTGGGCGCCAAGGCAGTCGTGACGCTGGCTCTCGGCCCAAGCGGGCTGAAGCGACTCGGTCTTGTGGACGAGGGCTTATCCACTTTTCCGTTCGCGTATTTGGAGGGGATGACGGCCGAATACCGGGCGCGGATTCTGGGCGACGCGCTTGGCCAGCATGAAAAATGGCGGTGGGATGATACGCGCTATGACGTGGTGTTGCTCGTCTATGGCCGGACGCAAAGCGCGGTCGATGAGCTGGTCGCCGAATTGCGCAGTCACGCCGCGGCAGCCGGGATGGGCGATTGCCATGCAATTCCGCTGAAGCCCGTACCGCACAAAGCCGAAGAAAAGATCGAACCGTTTGGTTTTCGCGACGGTATTTCGCAACCGGTTATTCGCGGGACCTATAAAGCCTTGCGTAACCCGGACTCTATCCATCTCGTGGAACCCGGGGAATTCATTCTCGGTTATCCGGACAACCGCGGAAATACGCCGCCCGGTCCGACCCTTCCCGCCATTGCCGATCCTGAAAACCGGCTTCCGCTCGTCGGAGAGTACGTCGACTTCGATCGGACGCAGGTCGAAGACGTCCGCGATCTCGGCATGAACGGCAGCTTCCTTGTTATTCGTCAGCTGGAACAGAACGTCAAAGGCTTTGACGATTATTGCGACGAACAGGCGAAGCGTTTCAAGCACCGGCTGCCGCCTCCGTACCACGTCAATTCCGAATTCATCGCTGCGAAACTGGTCGGAAGATGGCGGGACGGCGCGTCGCTGGTGCGCCATCCATACGAATCGCAGACAGATGAAGCGAAAAAATTCATAATCAAAGAGACCGGGCGACCTCAGGCAAAAACTGCTTTCGCCACGCCCGTTGCGGCCGCGCCCAAAGCCAGCATTGATCCCGGCGACAATGACTTTCTTTTGGGAGTTGAGGACCCGGAAGGTATCCGTTGCCCGTACGGCGCGCATATTCGCCGCGCCAATCCCCGCGATAGCCTCGATCCCGGCTCCGCCGATCAGATCGAGATCAGCAACAGGCATCGGATCATCCGCGTCGGGCGGGCTTACGCCAATGAAGCCGACAGCAATCCCGGTCTGCTGTTCATGTGTCTCAACGGCGATATCGAGCGTCAATTTGAATTTATTCAGCAAACCTGGCTGCTGCGACCGACGTTTCACGGTCTGGTTTGCGAGAAGGACGCCATACTCGGAGATGCCGAGAAGGGTGTGTGCTCCTACACCATTCCAAGCCGCGAGGGTCCGATCCAGCTCGCCCCCATGCCTGCTTTCGTAAAGACGCTGGGTGGCGGTTACTTCTTCATTCCGGGCAAACGCCTCATCGACTATCTTGCCGCGTGAGCAACGATGCCACCCTCCAAAAAGCAACTATCGCTGCTGACATTTGCTCCGATGATAGACAGCGAAACGTCGCGGTTCGTGCTTCGACACTACGACGTCTCCTACCGCGAACGGCCGCACGTGTTTGCCTGGGGATCGTTGCTCGCGCTTTGGCACGGCTTCACACTGCGCGTACCCCTGCTTTACGGCGGCGGCCCGCCGTTGGCAGGCCCGCGCGCAATCGTCGATCGATTTGACGTTCTGTGCGACCGTGCGGTCATGCTTGTTCCCACGGAGCAACCGTCGCGGACGCAAGTTGAAAGCGACTGGGAGCTGTTCAATGGCGAGCTTGCCGCCTATACGGCAGTCGTTGCGTACTACTATCTGTTGCCGCACCCGGACATTCTGACCGAACCGTTCTTCCGAGGAGTTCCGAAATGGGAGAAGGCGGTTTTTGGCCGCTCATATCCGGTGCTGCGGGCCATTTTGTCGTTGCTGCTCCGCCTCAGCGCGGGACGGGCCGACGACGCGTTGCGACGAAGCAAGCTCATTTTTGATCATGTCGATCGCCGCGTGGAAGGTGGCCGCCGGTATCTCGTCGGGGACCGGGTCACTCTGTCAGACATCGGATTCGCCGCGGCCGCGGCGCCGCTGCTGTTGCCGGCAGGCTATCGCGCCCCCATACCGACGCTCGACTCCATGCCGCAGGCTATGCAGGACATAATATCGGAGATGAGGAAGCGACCCTCAGCCCGTTTCGTCGCCGGCATCTACGAAAAACATTTGGCGTTGCCATAAATCAGTCGAAGCTGGTTCTTGTCGGCGGTGCGTGTGCCCGTCGAGCAGGCGTCCGCACTTTAGCGTCAGCTTGGCCGCCGCTCGCCCCGGCTCAGTGCGCCGGCGTCGCCATGGCGGCCATCGGCGACATCAGTTCGGCGTGCTGGCCTGCGCCCGGGTGCGTGCGGGCATGGCGGTGGACGGCGATGAGACGGGCGTGCCGTGTGCGGCCGTGGTGCGGCTCGCTCTGCTCGCTCGAGTCATTCGCGGCCGCGCTCGGCTGCGGCTCGAGCGCCGCGTCGGCGATCTGCCGTTCCTGCACCGGCCAGCCGATGTCGAGCAGGCTCGGCACGGGGAGCTGAGCGGCGGAGGAGGGCATCGTCACCAGGGCTTGATAGGGCCACGGCGAGGTTGCGATGCCGGCCTCGATGGATGGCGAGTCGACTTCGATATCTGCGGTGCTCGCCGCGTGGGTCAGTGCGTAATTCGGATCGAATGCGCCCTCATCGGGCGCCGGCAGGTCCGCCGTTTCGGCTATCGCGCTGTCGGCGATTATCGGCCAAGCCGGCCCGCTGCCGCTGTCGTCCATCACGGTTTGCCCGGCCAACGACCACGCCACCGTCCATACCGACCTTCCGGCAATCGGCCCCGGCGGCACCGTTGCCGATGGCACCACCTGCACGATGCGGAAGCCCTTATCCTTTAACGCTTTGAGCAGGCCAGGCAGCGCCGCCACGGTCCAAGGATGGATGTCGTGCAGCAGCAGCATGCCTTTGCCCTTGGCTTCGAGCCGGCTCATGGCGCGGGCGATGATTTGCGACGCCGAGATGTGGCGATGCCAGTCGTCGGCCACGGTGTCGGTCGAGAACACCACCAGCGAACGCGCGGCAAGTTCGCTTTCGACGACGTCGGTGCGCCCGAAACCCGGGATGCGGAAGAACGGCGCCAGCCCGCCGCCATCGCCGAGCGCCGCGTTCACATTGTCGATGCCGGCATCGATCTCCCAGCGCACCTTCTCGTCCGATATGCGGTCGAAGCGCAGCGGATGATCCTCGCTGTGCGAGCCGATCGTGTGGCCCTCGTCGTGAATGCGGCGCACCACGGCGGGATAGGCCTTCGCCATTTCGCCGACCAGGAAAAACACCGCCTTCACGCACTGCGACGCGAGGATATCGAGGACCTGGGTGGTCTTGGGCGGCAGCGGGCCGTCGTCGAAGGTCAGCACGACCTCATGATCGTCGAGCGGCAGTGTCTGCTGATAATTCAGCGTGCCGAGGCGCTGATAGTCGCCCGGATCGATGGTGATCACGCGGCTGGTGCCGATGGCGTCGGGATGGCCCGGGCAGTCCTGCGCGCGTGCAGCCGTCGCGGCGCCAAATGCGACGCCGACCACCGCGCTCAAAACCGCAGCGTTCCAGATTGTCCGTGGCTTATCCATTCCTTCACCGCTCCCGGCTTGGTTCGATAGCCGGAAACCGTCGCTCCCTCAAAGGCGAGCATACCCATCTCGTCCCTTAACCGCACATTAACGGATTGGGGCGCCGCCAAGGCCTGTTGATAAGTCAGGCAGTTAGCCGGACTTTTCCTTACCGTTAATCATACGCCCCTAATCTGCCGCGTCAGGAATTCCAGGACGGGGCGTGGGGTATGAAGGCCGCTGCGGCAGCCCGGGCATGGTGGGCGGCACTCCGGCGGCGCACGCCCGAGTCGAGGGCTCAAGCGGCGCTGCGCGCGGCCGCCTCGCACCTGTCGTCCTATGTGCTGATGGCGCTCGCCGTGGCGATGCTGGCCTGCGCCGTGGCCGGCTTTGCCGTCACGGTGCGGGAGGATCAACGGCTCGCCGCCGAGCGGCATGCAGCGCTCGAGCTGGCGCTCGACGAGGTGCGCGGCGTGTTCGGTGACAGCGACGGTTTCGACGATTCGAGGCTGCCGCTGGTGGCGCGGCTCGCGGGCCTGAAGGATTTGCGCTTTGACACCGACGAGGACTCAACCGCCGGGCGCGAAGCGCAGTCGCTGCACGACGAGCGCGGGCGCATCGTCGGCTGGTTCAGCTGGGCGGCCGACCGCTCGCTGATCCGCGCCGAAATTTGGCTGTGGGGTCTGATCGGCGCGGTCGGGGCCGCGCTCGGCATTTGCGCCTTTCTCGCCGCGGGTTTGATCCAGCGGCTGGCGCGCCTGCTCGCGTCGAGCCGCAAAACCATCCGCAAGCTGACCCGCGAGGATGCGCTGACCGGTTTGCCCAATCACCGGGTGATGCTGGAAAGTCTTGACCGGGCGCTGGCGAAACGCAGCTCCGGCGTCGTTGTGCTGGCTCTCGTGGATATCGAGGGTTTTCGCGAGGTCAACGACACCCATGGGCGGGCCGGCGGCGATGCCCTGTTAAAAAGCATTGCCGAACGTCTTCATGCCAGCCTGCCGGCTGGCGCCCAATTCGGCCGCTTCGACGACGACGAATTCGCCGTCATCATGAGCGGCGAAGACATTCAGGCTGCAAACGCGCTCGCCGAGGCGTTGCGGGGGTCGCTGCAACGGCCGATCTTCATGGAGCAGAGCTGGCAGATCAGCGCCGGTATCGGCATCGCGCAGGCGCCGGACGACGGCAGCAGCGCCGACGAGCTGAGCCGCCGCGCCGACCTCGCGCTGCGCGCCGCCAAACGCGAAGGCCGCGGCATGGTGCGGCGCTTCGAGCCCTCGATCGAGATGGAATATTCCGAAGAGCGCTTCATTCGGCGCGAGCTTGAATCGGCGCTCGCCGCGGGCGGCCTCGACGTCCACTATCAGCCCGTGGTCGCCGCTGCCGGCGGCGCCATGATCGGGGTCGAGGCGCTGCTGCGCTGGACCCATCCGACCCGCGGTGCCATCGGGCCATCGGTGTTCATTCCGCTGGCCGAGCAGAGCGGCCTGATGCCCCAGCTCGGCGAGTTCGTGCTGCGCCGCGCGCTGACCGATGGCGTGCGCTGGCCGAATCTGACCGTGGCAGTGAATCTCTCGCCGATCCAAATCCGCGACCGCAAGCTGGTCGATCTTGTTGCCGCAGTCATCACCGAAAGCGGGATTGCGCCGTCACGCGTGATCTTCGAAGTGACCGAAGGGGTTTTGATCGACGATCCGCAGGAGACGTTGCAGCGGCTCGAAGCGCTGCGCGCATTGGGCGTCAGCATCGCGCTCGACGATTTCGGCACCGGCTATTCGAGCTTGAGCTACCTGCAAAAATTCCCGTTCAGCCAGATCAAGATCGACCGCGCCTTCGTCGGTTCGCTCGGCACTACCGGCCATGCCGGCGCCATCATCCAATCGATCGTCGCGCTCGGCCATGCGCTCGGCATGAAAGTCTTGGCCGAAGGCGTCGAGACCGACGAGCAGCGTGTGCTGCTGCGGCTCGCTGGCTGCGACGAGATGCAGGGCTTTCTGTTCGCAAAGCCGCGGCCGGCCGAAGCGATCGACAAGGTCGCGGCGCGGCCCGCCAATGGGCGCGCCGTCACCAAGCTTGCGGCCGGTTCGGCACGCTGACAGGGCGGCCGCCAGCGGCTATTGATGGAGCGCACCCTTGGCCTCGGCCGACCGAGGCGACGGAGCGCTCGATGGTCCAAAACAGCTTTCCCGGTCTCGATTTCGGCCTCGGCAGCGATATCGACATGCTGCGCGATACGGTGCGGGCCTTTGCCCAGAACAGGATCGCGCCCTATGCGGCCGAGATCGACCGCTCCAACAGCTTTCCGCGGGAGCTGTGGCCGCAGCTCGGCGAGCTCGGGCTCTTAGGCATCACGGTCGAGGAGGAGTGGGGCGGGGCAGGGCTCGGCTACCTCGCCCATTGCGTCGCCATGGAGGAGATTTCGCGCGCCTGTGCCGCGGTCGGGCTGTCCTACGGTGCGCATTCGAACCTGTGCGTCAACCAGATCCGCCGCAACGGCAGCGACGACCAGCGGCGCCGTTATTTGCCCAAGCTGATTTCCGGCGAGCATGTCGGCGCGCTCGCTATGTCGGAAACGGGCGCGGGCTCCGACGTGGTGTCGATGCGCACGCGCGCCGAGCGCAAGGGCGACCGTTATATCCTCAACGGCTCGAAAATGTGGATCACCAACGGGCCGCTCGCCGACACCTTGGTGGTCTATGCCAAGACCGACCGCACGGCCGGCGCCCGCGGCATCACCGCCTTCCTGGTCGAGAAGACGTTTCCGGGTTTTTCGACGGGCCAAAAGCTCGACAAGCTCGGCATGCGCGGCTCCGACACCAGCGAGATCGTGTTCCAGGACTGCGAGGTGCCCGAAGCCAATGTGCTCGGCGTCGTCGGCAACGGCGTCAATATCCTGATGTCCGGCCTCGATTACGAGCGCGCGGTGCTGGCGGCGGGCCCGGTCGGCGTGATGCAGTCCTGCCTCGACCTGGTCATCCCCTATGTCCACCAGCGCAGCCAGTTCGGCCAGCCGATCGGCCGCTTCCAGCTCATCCAGGCAAAACTCGCCGACATGTACGTGACGCTCAACGCCTCGAAGTCCTACGTCTATGCCGTGGCGCGCGCCTGCGATCTCGGCGAGACCACGCGCGAAGACGCCGCCGGCGCCATCCTCTATGCGGCCGAGCGCGCCACCTGGATGGCGCTCGAAACCATCCAGTGCCTCGGGGGCAACGGCTACATCAACGATTTTCCCGCCGGCCGGCTTTTGCGCGACGCCAAACTTTACGAGATCGGCGCCGGCACCAGCGAAATCCGCCGCATGCTGATCGGGCGCGAGATTTTTGAGAAGACGCGGTAGTTCGTTCAGCCCAGTCGCCGATCGAACTCCAACACTGCGTTGAGCAAAACCTGCGCGCCGGCGGCGCATTCGTCAAAACTCGTCGATTCCGCCTCATTGTGCGAAATGCC
>Ga0116215_1001049_pt1 | contig 19305 bp, 9 predicted proteins | sample Sb_taG_7_FD_89698 | JGI IMG/M metagenome (GOLD analysis project Ga0116215, IMG submission 89698) | Peat soil microbial communities from Weissenstadt, Germany - Sb_50d_2_FS metaG | ecosystem: Environmental > Terrestrial > Soil > Wetlands > Peat | place: Germany: Weissenstadt | collected 2010-09-21
ATCCCAATCGATGGAAAGCCGATCGCGTGCCTGCTTGGCGGTCCAGAACTTGTCCGCCACAACGACCACTGCGGTTCCCCGGCTGATGGTAGGGATTTCGAACACATCCATCACACCGGGAATGCCCCGCGCCGCCTTGTCATCGATTGATTTGGGTGTTCCACCGAAGATAGGAGGGTGCGCCACAACTGCAACCTTCATTCCGGGCAGGTCGAGGTCGAGACCGAACTTCATGGAGCCATCGCATTTCGGACGGCTGTCGAGCCGTCGCGTGTCCTTGCCAATGAGCTTGAACTCGGATGCTTTTTTGAGCGGCACATTCTCCGGCACAGGCACGTGGGCAGCGGCATCAGCGAGTTCGCCATAGGTGGCGGACCGGCCGCCGGGGCCATACACAACACTGGCCTCAGTTCGACATTGCGGCGCCGATACCTTCCATTGCTGCGCGGCAGCGGCAACCAACATGGCGCGGGTTTTCGATCCCAGTTCGCGGTACTGCTGAAAAGAATGCGCGATCGAGCCCGAGCCGCCAACCATCTGGATCCCAAACACGGGATCCTTATAGACATCGGCGGCCGGGGCGAGTTCGGCCACGACATGCGCCCAGTCAGCGTCCATCTCATCGGCCAGCAGCATCGGTAGCGAGGTCTGAACTCCCTGGCCGAACTCGAGGCGATTCACCTGAATCACAATCTTGCCGTCTCGCTGAATGTGAACGAAGGCATCCGGGGGATACGTCTTGGCTTGCGGAGCCTGAGCCTGTAGTGGGAAATCGAGGTAGAGAGCGACGATCAACCCGCCGGCAGCCGTCGCCGAGACGCGCAGGAAACTGCGGCGGCTGAGACCTGATTCCGAACTCAACATGGTGGTCGCGGACATGGTGTTCTCCTTTACGCCAGCTGTTGTGCAGCAGTCTTGATCGCTTTGCGGATGCGAACATACGTGCCGCAGCGGCAAATGTTTCCGCCCATCGATTCCTCGATGTCCTCGTCGGTGGGTTTCCTGCGGCTCTTAAGCAAGGCCACAGCGCTCATGATCTGACCGCTTTGGCAGTAGCCGCACTGCACGACGTCCTCGGCCACCCAGGCGTCTTGAACGGCGCGGCCCACGCGATCTTCTCCGACGCCCTCGATGGTCACGATCGGCCGGTCGCCGATCAATGAAATCGGAACCACGCACGAGCGAATCGCGACTCCCGCCAGGTGCACGGTGCACGCACCGCATGCGGAGATGCCGCAACCGTATTTCGTGCCGGTCATCTTCAAATCTTCACGCAGCACCCAAAGCAGCGGAGTACTGGGGTCAGCGGTGACCTCTCTGGGTTGTCCGTTTACCGTTAGCTTGTAAGTTTGCATAAGAGCCTCCGAAGTCAAGGGTTCTGTGGACAAGGCATTCCAGCATCGACCCACGTCCGCGTGGCGGCGACAAATTGTTCGTGGGTCAGTGGCGGCAGAGATCGCGCAGTGCCGTCGTGGCGGCGTCCCGGCTGGAACGCCCAGAGCACCAAAGGCTCCTGCTCATGGTGCCGCAAGATGCCGGGGCCGTCCAGGCTGCCATTCTTGGAGCGATCGGTAAGAGACCGGCAAACCGCTGTGCTCGACAGAATGTTGTCGTTGGTGTCCTGCCACTTCATGGAAAGCGGCGCCAGGTGCCAGTTGTAAGCCCCGGGAACACCGGTGCTATCCGCGTTGGCGGACTGATGACAGGTAGCACAGTTCAGGCCCGGCACGCCCTTGCCTCCTAGCCCGCGCACGACGTTGAACAAATGACGGTGCCGGTCGTCGCCTTGCTCCGGATAGTTCGTGGCGGTGTGGCAATTGATACAGCGAGGAGTTGTGAGCACGGAATAGACCTGCTGCCAGGCGGCGAGACCCGCTTCACGCGTTGTTGAGGCAGCGTTTTGACTAGTTCCCTGGGTGGGGGGAAGTGTGCTTGACCACGCGAGGCATGCGATCAGAATGAGGACAGCGGACGACCCACGGAATGCTGTGTCGGAGTACACCATGCGGACCTCCCGTTCTAGTCCAAACTTTTGCCTGCGCACAAATATATTCGATTGATCTTACTCCACAAAAGAGGCCAGAAAAGTTGCACTAAGTAATGGGAGCGGCTGCCTTGTCACGGAATAGTTGCCAGTCCGGCGCCCCGTGCCCGAGTCCGCAAACGTAGAACGCATTCAGGTCGTACTTCTTAATCAGCCGGTTGAAATGGATGTAAGTGAAGGCTTGGCCGGCATCCGAGCCCCAGAGACCCAGCATGCGTGGCTTGACGTGCTCGATCTAGAGCGGCTCACGGAGCTAGGGGTTGTCCTGGAGGTACAGCATCCCGAGGCGCGGACGCCTTCCGCAGCCGGTGGTTGGCTGGCATTTTCGGCTTAACTGGTCCAACCCGTGCGCGCGCCTTCAAACTATATTTCTGCTCTCAGGATGACGAATTCGAAACGCACGAGCGCCCTATCAGGGGGTCCAAGTAGTCTCGCTTCGCTGCGAGAAAGAATCGGCAACCGTGTGGATGCGAACGATGGTGGCGTTCGGGTAGTAGTGGCTGAGAATCTGGCGGAAATCCGCTCCGTCGGCGGCCATGGCTTTGGCGCCCGACTGGCATAGGCCGATGCCGTGGCCCTGTCCGATCCCTTCCACCAGGATCTGGCCGTTTTCTTTCTTCACGATGAAATCGTTGCTGGGAATCGTGCTCCATCCGAGATGGCGTGCGGCGCGAAGGCGAGCGGGCTCGTTGGAACTGCCGAGCGTTGCGGCATCTTCGGCAGAGATTCGACTCGACCAGCGCACCGGATGCGCCCGGCAATACTTGCATTCGACAGAGTAATAAGGATATGTGCCCGCGGGGAGGCCCAATTCCACTGGCGTGCGCGTGCGTCCGGCGCAACTCCGCGTGTACATAGCGGCGAACGGCTCGGATTCGTAGGCGAGAACCATGTCACGCGTGGCCTCGACCGCTCGCGCAACCGCAGTGCCCGGCGCAGGCGGCTCGCGCACGAACTGGCAATGGGTGGTGTCGCAGAAATCGAACTCGCGGTGGCGTCCGCGACCCGCAGCCAAATACGAGCGAGTCGCGACCGCCTGCGCTTTGAGTGCTTCGATTGGGGTTTCGGCCGTGCTTTCGGCGGCCACGATGGAAGCGACAGCAGTTTCACGGTCCATCGTAACTACGGCGATCAGATGTCCGGCTGATCCGTGAATTTCGAGTGTGCCGCGGTAGTGGCGAGCGATCTTGCTTGGAACGGCGAGAACAAAGTCTGCGGGGTCGTTCTTGCGTCCCGCGACCGTGAGAGCCGATGCGCGCACAGTCCGCGTTCCCGATTGCAGAATAATCTCCTTTCCGGAGAGCCGGACGCTTGCGGCGTGCACACCGGAGCTGCGCTCCAGCACAATGCGTTCGTCGCCAGCGCGCACAACGAGCGCGTGCCCCTGAGGTGCGCAGACCGTGAGTCGGCGCGGATGAAAGAGGCCTAGTACTCCGATGCGGACGTTAGTAACCTCCGAGCTGCGAGGCGCAGTTTGCGTGAAACCGACTGAGCCGGACGAGATGAAAACGAGAGCGGTAGCGAACGCGCAGACCGGTTCGCGGAATCCGCGTGGAACTGATCTGCGAGGGGGATTGAAGGCGGTCTTCATGCGTATCTGGCGGTCATTGATCATCCCTTGAACCTACCCTCGATCCGGCGCAGCATCTGGCCGGCAGTTTTCGCAGCCTGTGCGCCGGGGACTCCGTGGACGCGGACCATCAGCAGGATTTGGGGCTGATCGGCAGGCGTGAGGACCACCACGAACCCGTCGCCAGGCCCGCGCGGCGAGTGCGTACAGGGCGCCGTGCCGGTTTTTGCGAGTGCCTCGGGGAACGGGAGAGCGCGGTCAACTTCGGCGCCGGTTCCGTGCTGCGCCGACTGCGCCATTCCCGCGAGGACTTCGCGAACCCCCGGCTGCTCGCGGCGCCGAATGAGTTCAAGGTATGCCCGCGCCATCCGAGGTGGAGAGATTAGCCAACGGCTGCCGATTCCCGCAAGAGCGGCGCCGCTAGCATCACGGTCCGGAGACTCGGTTCCGAAGCCTGCCGCAATCGGCGCGACATCTGCACCCGTCAGGTTTGCGGTGAGCATGCGGAAATACGAGTTGCAGGAGTAGGCGATCGCCGAGGTAAGGCCGATTTCGCCGTGCCCGTGAGGAAGCCAGCATCCGGTGGCGGTTCCACGACAGGTGTGGGTAGGGTAGTGGAAATCGTGCTGCTCGCCGTAGGCCAGCGCGGTGAAAGGCTTCACCAGCGAGCCCAACGGAATAGGCGAGTCGAGGCGGTCCCAGCGCGACGTGAGCACGCGGCCGGTGTGGACGTCGAGCAAGAGGAAAGAAATGTCACGGCTGGGGAAATCGCGGTTCAGCGTTTCTGCGGCGGATTGCGCAAACAGGCTGGACTGCGCACCTTTGGTGCGATCGGGCGAAGCGCGTTCGGCGCGGCCGCTTGAGGGGAGTAAGGCCAGCAGCAACGCACACGTAAATGTGATGTGCCTCATTGCGCCCATTCGTAGATGACGGTCTGCCGTTTTTTGTTTCCCTCGGTGCGAACTTCGATTTTTTCGGCCGAAATGGCGGCTAAGGTTGAGCTGAGACTTGCAATATTGCCGGAAAAGAATTGTGGTTCGCCTCGGCGGTTCTCGGTGTCGGCGACGGTGGCACTAGGCCGGTCGACAACATTCGAGAAGCGAGCATAGTTGGCGCGTTCCTGCTGGTGATTGAATCCGGCGAGCAAGTCGGCAGGCTTGCGATCGGACTTGCGGTTGAAATTCGCGAGGATGGCTTCCGCCAGCCCTGGGTCGTCGCTGAGCAATAAATACTTGCCGCGGACCGAGGCTACGAGCCGCCACAGGCCATCGAGTTCCTGGTATCCGGACTTTTGCTGCCAGCCGACGCCGAGTTGGCTGGCAGTTAGACCGGGACGAACGAAATCCGTGAGCGCAGACTGGACGGCAGCCTGGTTCCACTCTGATCCCGCGACGAGGATCACAGCGGAGTGAATCCGGACGAACACACCTGCATGGTCAGGCGCAGTCGATTGCACCTGGAGTGAAGCAAGCAGAGGAGTCTTGTCGAGCAGTTCTTTCAGCGCGGAAACCGATTCTTGAGCAGCGGGGCGCTCGACCGGGGGCAGGTCGATTCGGGTTTCGAGATCGGAGCCGCCGCCTTGCTCGCCCGAAGTGAGCGGCACCTGCGGCACGACCTGGGACGGTGGCACCGGGCCCAAATGCGGCGCCAGGAGCTTGGTTTCAAGCAAAGCGAAGGTGGCGTCGGAGGTGGGGTTTGCTTCAGCCTGATACGCACCGGCCTCGGTGGGGAGGAGGCGTATAAGATCGGCGACCGCCGCCGGACCATCGGGTGATGACGCTTTTTTCGGCTCTTCTTTTCTGATCAAGACGCGTTCTTCCCGGTATTGCTTGCTGGAGCGGAACAGATCGGAAATTGACGCCGAGTATTGTTTCAGGTCGGTGATGTTCTGCGGCACCCAATAGGTGCGGAAGTAGCCGTTGGGAACAAGTTCTTCGAGGTTGAGCACCATGCGGAGATCGCCGGTTTGTCCGGCGGCCGCTGTCGATTGCGCCCACCACTGCTCACCTTCGACGGTGCGGTCCTGCTTGCCGGACATCAGTTGCAGCGCGCCGGCCATCAGATCTTCCCGCGTCGACAGCACCAAGTAATTTCCCGAGACCGCGAAGGCGACTTCGCGTTGAGACTCGGGATCGCGCCGCAGATAAAAGCTCACGCCACCGGCGCTGCGCGGCTCGAACTTCGAGCGTGTTTGCCACAACGTGGTCTGCATGGATTTGGCCGATGGCAGGAACGTGATGTACAGGAATTGCAGTTTGCCGATGTCGTAAAGCGCGAAAATGCTGCGTTCGCCGGCAACTTGCGAGAGGAAATTCATGTCGGGTGGAAGTCCGGCAGCGGCGGCGAACTGGTCGCTGGCGCCTTTGAGGCGCAGGAAGAGGCGCGAACGCGAAAAGACTCCGTAGTTGTCGCTCGTGAGCCACTGCTTCTTCTGGCTAGAAGAATTCCAATCGCTGAGCAGCGCGGAGAAGTCCTTCGCCTCCACATAGACGAGCGGTCCCGCGGGCACATATTTCGAGAGTGGCGGCGGAGCAGGCGCGGCGGCGAGATACGTCACCCAGCCAATTGCAGCGCAGGCCAGGGCGATGCCGGAGAAGATGAAGAAGCGCTTCATTGCTTCACGCCTCCTTTCGAAGTTGCAGCTTTGGATGCGGGAGTGACGCGCGCGATGAGTTGAGGCCGGACAACGCGGTCCTGCTCGAGCGGTTCATGCAAGATCGGCTGGCGCGCCGTGTTTTGCTGCTGAATGCGCAGCGATGCCTTCGCGTCGGCAATCTTGCGGTAGAGCGTTTTGCGGACGGCGGCGGCGCTCTCGAGTTGCCGCGCAGTCTGGTAGTAGGAGACGGCGTCCGCGAGGCGGTTGAGACGGATCATCGTGTCGCCGATCATCTGCGCGACCTGTGCCTGCTGCGCGCGCGAGAGCTTAGCGGCAGCGGTTGCCGGCGCGCTGGATTCGTCGCTCGCTTCCTCCTCTTCGCCTGAGCTGATGATCTGTTCTTCTTCGGCGCCGGAGGCGCCGCCCTCGGGCACATAGGCACGCAAGAATTGCGTCTGGAACAGAGGCTCCATGACTCCCAGCGCGTATTCGTTGGACTGCGCCGCGGCCGCAGCCTGGAACAGCGGGATGCGAGATTCATCGCGGCGCGGGAAATCGATGACGCAGTGGCTCAGCAGCTGAATCTTGGTTTTCGGGTCGGCGACATTTTGTGCGGCCCGTATGCGCGCGTCATAGAAATAGAATTTGTCGGCCGCGGCGGTGGTGATCGCGGTGGCGGAGCCGGCAAGCAGATTGAGTTCACCGCTGCCGAGGTCAGAATGCACACGGCCAGAAAGCGCGACTGCGGCCTTCAGGCGAAGGTCGTACGGAGTGGATGGATCGGAAGCAGTAGCCGCGAGAGAATCTTGCGCCTGGGTTGAAGTCTGGGCGGCCGTTGCATCCTTGGCCGCGAGTGTTGCTTTGGCGAGACGCAGGCGATACGAAGGCTCCCAAGGCGCGGACTTCACAAGCTGATCAAGGAATTCGACGGCTTCCACGTTGTGGCCGTTTTTTTCCAGCAGGGCAGCCGCGGGGTCGAGATTTTCGAATGGATTGCCGACCACCACGACCAGGCGGCGCAAGAGGTCGAGTGCGCCGGGAGTGTCGCCCGCAGCGAGGCGGATTTCGGCCAGGCCGAGGAAGTTGGTGGCGACCAGGTTGTGGCCTTCGATCTCGTGGGCGAAGACGAGTTCGAGAATCTTGCGCGCCGATTGCTTATCGCCAGCCTCAAACAGCTGGCGGGCGGCATTGCGCAGGACCTCCGCCGCGGGCGCGGTTTGCGGCTCGGCACGATAGACGGTGAGCATCGAGTCGAGCGTTCCAAGCTGCGCGGCCACCCGCAGATCGAGCGGGACCAGCGTGGCTGCTTGCGCATCGCGAGTCTCTTTGGGGATCCCAGCAATCGCGGTGGCGGCAGCCGGGTACTGCTTGATGCGAACCAGGTAGCGAATCCAGCGCACCTGCCAGAAAGCCAGATCCTGCTCGGCATATTGACGCTCGAGGCCGGTGTGCTTTCCGACCGCGTCTTCCTTGAACTGCAGAATGCGCTGATAGATCGCGGCGCGCTGCGCCAGCGGGATCCAGGAAGCATCGGCAACATCAGCCAGGACGTGCGCGGGATCCTGCGCGGAGGAGGCGACGTCGAGCAACCAAACGGTCGCAGACACTGGGTCGCCGACGGCGGCGTAGGCGGGTTGCAGCATGGCGTTCGCGCGGTAGTTGCCGTTGCGGCGGAGATACGTACGAATGATCGCATCCGCATCGGCCTTGAGTTCTGCGAAGAGATGCCGCGTGCGGAGTTGATCGCTGGTACGTCCGAAGTCTTGCCAGAAACTCTCAGGTACCCGCTTGCTGTCGAACTGCTTCGACAGTGTGGTGAGCGCCTGCTTCCACTGCGCCAGGGCAGCGGCGCGGTCGCCTTGCTTGTAGTAGGCGACGGCCAGGCTGTCGTACACGTCGGGGCGGTTGGGAGAGAGCTCGAGCGTGTGCTCGTATTCGGCGATAGCGTGCTTGGTGTCACCCGCACTAGCGTAGTAGTCGGCGAGGGTGAGGTATCCGGCAGCGCTCGCCGGGCTTGCCTCAAGAATCGCAGGCAGGAAATTGTCAGGATTGCCGAGCTTCGACATGCCGAGGTATTCGCCGTAGCGCGAGCCGTAGTAATACCAGATGTTGCCGGCGAGTTGCTGCGCGCGATCGACGGGCTTGGCGAGGCGCACACCGATCGGATCGTCGCCGAGCGCGGCGAGGAAGGCGTTGTTGACGTCCGGCGTGGGCTCGGAGAAGTAGACGCCGACAAGAGCGTTGTACGACTTGGTCCAGACAGGCGGACAAGCTTGTCCGCGCGCTTGCACGACCGTGTGCGCGAGTTGGGCGCTACCGTGCGCGACGATATAGTCCGTCGCCTGTTGACTGTAAGGGCTATGCCAATTTGAGGCGAAGCCGACGAGTTCCTGCGGCTGGCGCGCCAGCAGCAACTGGAAGTAACGCTGTATGCGGGTAGAGTCGAGGCCACCGTTCGAGAAATTGGAGAGGATGCGAAGTTCGTTTTGCTCGTCGCCGGCGGAACGATAGGCATCGGCAGCGGCGAGCAGCGGCGTGCTTCGCTGCGTCGGCGGAACTGCTCGTGCAAACTGCTCCATCTGCGAAGCAAGGTCGGCGAAGCGACCGCGACGGCGCTGCAGGTCAATGAAGGGACGCACATTGCTGTAGAAACTTGGCAACGCGGCCTGCTGCATGATCGGATCAAACCGCCAGTGCGCTTCCTGATCAGCAAGGGCGGCGCTTTCGGCGAGCGGGATGGCGAACTTCTCGAGATCGGCAGCATTCATTCCGACACGTTTCGACTCGGCAAAATGCGCGAAGGTGAGCCGCTCTTCTGGCGTGAAATAGGTGTTCACGGTGCTGCCCAATTCCTGTAATGCTCCCGCCATGCCGTTGCGCGCGGTTTCGATGCGCGTGCGTCGCTGGTTTTCGCGCCATTTGGCGTCGGTCATGCCCGTGACTCCCTCTTTTTCGATCTGCTCCTTGAGAACGGGCAGAGTGGCAGTGGAGTCAGCGAGCGCCTTCTGCAGCGTGGCATACGCCTGTTCGTGCTGACGCAAACGCGTCATGATGCGGACGTAGATTCGCACCCCAGCGTGGTGTTCGGTGCTGGCGAGCAGGTCAGTTCCGGCCTTGTTCACGCCTTGTTCGGCGAAGCTGCGCGCCTCGTCAAGCATGCCCCAGTTCTCCAGGCGGCGCGCAAGTTCGAGGTAGCTGCTGGCATTTTCGGGACGGCCCTCGATAAGCGCCGCTTGCAGCGCAGCGACCACTTCCTTCGTTTTGCCCTGACGAGCGCGCACAGTGGCGACCTTCTCCATCCACTGCGGGTCTTTGTACGCTAGTTGATAGATGCGCTCGTAGTCGGCTCCAGCTTCGTCGAAGCGCATCAAGCGTTCTTCGAGTCCCGCGCGCGCAATGTAGAGATCAGCGCGGTCCGGGCGGATAGCGATCGACTTCGCGTACGTATCGATGGCAGCAGCATAGTTTTCAAGATTCGTTTGTGTGCGGGCCAGCACCATAGACCAGCGATAGTCGCGCGGAGACTGTGCAACTGTCTTGGCGTAGAAGTCGATAAGCTGCTGCTGGCGCTGATAGCGCAACGCGTAGAGCGCGGCCTCGGTGACCAGCGTGTCGTCTTCGGGGAAATTGTTGATGAGTTCGATGTATTGATCGATCGCGCCGGAGTAGTTGTTCATGCGCGTAAGCGCGGGGATGAGGCCGCGGCGCAGGGTGGCGATCTGCGCCTTGCGCGCGTCGGCGGGAAGCGGCGCGTTGCGGAAGAGCGCGATCTTATCGAGATAGAACTGTTCGAGGCCCTTGTCGTCGCCAGCCTGCGCGTAGGTGTCGGCCATGGCGGCGAGGTACTCGCCGCTATAAGGAGAGTCCTTCAGCAATCCGGTGAGCAGATCGCGCGCCTGCTGGAACTGTTTCGCGTCGGTCTCCTTGCGCGCGGCTTCATAGGTGAATTGCGTGCTGAGCGCCGGATAGGCGTCCTTTGCGGCTTGCAGCAGCACGGCAATGGCTTGCGGCTGCATCTTCATGCGCCAGTAGAAATCGACGGTGGAGCGCACGACGCCGAAAATCTTGGGATTATCGTGGTAGAGCGCTTCGACGTTTTTCTGGGCCGCGATGAAATCCTTGCGGCCCTCGTAGAGGCGAATCAGCTGATAGCGAAGTTGCAGGCGCGTGACCGGGTCGGTGGTCAGCGCGGCCTGCTTTTCGAGCGCGTGCTGGCGGACATGTTCGAGCGATTTCTGCTGCGCCAGCGTTTCGATGTCCTCAGCCTGCTCGATGGAGGCGGTGGCATTGGCGATGGAGTCGAGGAACGCCGCTACCTCCTCCTTGCGATTCTGCGCCTCAAGAACTTTCACGCGCAGATAGACTGTGGGCATGGATGGATTCGGGAGCGGAGCCAGCTTGGCGGTACTCTGGTCGACCAGGTCGCGGAACTTCGGCCGGCGCGCCAGTTCGAGCAAACGAAGTTCAGCTGACGACTCTGGAGCGCCGCTCAGCGCACCGTTCACGTACTCGTCGATGGCGTGCGGATAGTCGCGCTGGTTTTCGTAGACGGCTCCAGCTTCGTAGGCGTAAAGGCTTGGGTTGGCAAGGCGGTCGCGCCCCTTGCCGAGCAGGCGCATTGCGTTGTCGAAATCGAAATAGTCCCAATAGATCGTGGCGGCTTCGAGGTAGCCTCCAGACTGGCCGGGAGCAACCTGCGGGATGCGCTCCCAGTAGGGCGCGGCTTGCGCGAACTGTTCGTGCTCGGCATAGATGTCGCCGATGCGCGCCATGATTTCGGTGTTGGTGGGGTTGGCCTGCAGCAGGGTGTCTTCGATCTTGGCGGCAATGGTGGTATCGGCCGGCTCAAAGTAGGCAAGCGAGCGGAAGACCGAAGACGCAGTGCGACCGATTTCCAGCTCCGCTGGATACTGCGCGGCGACGGACTTCAGCACCGGTGCGCTCTCTTCGAAATGCGAGCGCCACAGGTTAGCGTACGCAAGAAAGTCGGCGGCCGCGGGATTCTTATCCCAGCTGGCGGCATCGGGCGCGCTCTGGCGAATGGCGCCGAGTTCGGAGTCCAGCTTGCCCGTGCGCGATAGATACTCGAAGAACTCGTTGCGCAGGGTGGGCTCCTCAAACCAGTGCTGGCGCAGCAGCGCTTCCCATGCGGCGGGATCGTGGGTGGCAGGTGTGTTATACGCAGAGAGCAGATTGCGTACGAATACCGGGTTGTGCGGGAAACGCTGGTGTGCGTACTGGTTCAAGCGTAGGAAGAGTGCGGGGCTGCCATAGACCACGTTGTGGAAATACCGTTCCAGATCGCTGCCCTGGAAGCTCTTCACGGCGTCGCGCGTCAACTGCTCGAATTCGGAGTCGCGTTTGTAACGCAGGTAGTAGCGCGCCAGCTTGTGGTACCACGATTTGTCGGAGAAGCGGGCAATGGCGCGGCGATAGACCTCCTCTTGCTCGGTGCCCAGCTTGTTCTGATCGAGGAAACCCGCGAGACGCTCATAAAGGCCGGGGTCGTCAGGGTTACGGTCAATTTCGCGGCGCAAGACGCCGAGCGCGGGTGGGATTTGCTTCATTTCCACTAAGCGTGCCAGGTAACGCTCCAGCACACGCGCGTACTCGGGCGAACGCGCGCCGGTTGTCTGCGTGGGCCTGTCGGTTGCGTTCACCTGGAACGACTCGCTGGCGCGATGGCGTGGAGCTGCGTTCTGGTCCGCAGTTTCTGCTTCCTCGCCTTCGCCGGCTTCCGCACCTTCGTCGCCTGCCGATTCGGGGGCGTTCATCTCGTTTGTGTTGGTCGCGGGCGGCGTGTAGTTGTTGGCGGAATCCCAGGCTCCTTCGGCCGATCCGAGCGGGACGTTCTGTGCTTTGGCGGCGAGTTCCTGCAGGACTGAATCGTAGATCGCAAACTCATTTTTGGTGTCGCCTTTGCGCGCGTAGGCGTCGGCCATGAGCAGGGCGACCGTCGTGCGTTCGGAGGCATTGGGAAAGCTCGCGAGGAAGTCGCGCCCACCCTGGATGACGGCGTCGCTCTCACCGGAAGTGGCGTAGTAATCGAGCAGTTGCGCGTGCAGCGCGGGGCGCTCGGTGGAACTCGGAAACTTGCTATCCAGCAGGGCCAGCAGTTCGGCGGCGTGCGAGCGGTGGAAGTACGGCACAGCGCGCTGCTCCTCCTCGGAGTAGCGAGAGGCGGGCTGGGTAGTGTTCAGGATTAGCGACAAAATTCCGTTCAGGTAGCCAGGGCCTTGATCCATGGTAGCGATATCGCGATACATGGAAAGCTCGCCCGAGCCGAGACGGATTGGCGTTTCGGGCGCGGTGAGCAGAAGGCTGGTGAGGCCGGCGATGGCTTTCTCCTGCGCGTCGGCCATGCCGTTGCTGTTGTAGAGCGCAAAGTAATACCGCGCCGACTCAGGGTAGGAATGAATGTCTTCGAGCAGGTGCGCGCAGACATAGAGTTCCTGCGAGGTCCAAGGAGATTTGGCAGCTTCCTTGTGCAGGCGGAAATCGGCAATGGCCTGCTGCGCGACCTCGGTCTGGCCCTGCTGCTGATAGTAATAAAAAGTGCGGGCGGTGGCGTTTAAATCCTCAGGGTTGGCCAGGAGTGCGGCGTGAGCATCGTCGCGAAACTTACGCAAGTTCTGCGTGTCGCGCAGGAGATCAAAGTAACTCTTGACGAGCTGCGGATCCCACAGCGGCTGGAAACTTTGTTCGTAGACCGAGAGGCCTTCACGCACTGAGCTGCGCCGGTACTCAACCATGGCTTTCGCTTTTACCGGGAAGATTTGGTCGATGGGGAATTGCTTGCGATAACTCGCAATAAGGTCTCCAGCAGCGGAATATTCTTTTTCGGCGACGAGGAACTGCAGGAAGCGCGCGTAGAGCAAGGGTTCGTCGGGGTAGCGGGCGATCCAGGCACGATATTGAGCGATGGAGGCGTCTTTCGTAAGGCCCTGCGCTTGAATCACACCAAAGATGCGCTCAAACGCCTGCCAAGAGTGCTGCTGGGCGGGAGCCGTAAGTTTCTCGGCTGCGATGGGCGCGGCGTCTGCCACGAGCGCGAGCGTCTTGATTTCGTCGGCCGGGCGAAGCCGCCGGTGATAGAAGTCGGCCAGTGCGAGTTGGGCGCTGATTTTGTCGGAAGAATTGTCGGCGTACGCTTGCCAGTCGGACTCGGCGGCCGTGAAGTCGAGCTGCTGCTCATCCTCCATGGCGCGCAGGGAATAAAGTTCCGCGTTGCGCGGCTGCGATCTGATCAAGTCTGCAAGCGCTGGACGAGTTTCACGCGGAGGCCGGCGAAACCCGACGGCGCCGTTCGGCAGTGACATCATGCGGAAGAAGACGCCTTCAAGGGCGGTGCTGGCGTCGATGTTGCGGATCCACAAGGGCAACTCGCCGAGCGCGGCGACAGCTCCGAAGACGGCAGCAAGCAAGACCGTGCGTGCGGCAAAGCGCATGCGCCCCGACGATGATTCAAGGAAGTACTTCAATCGGCACCTCCTGCGTTCCAATGTTGTGGGCAATGTCCTCGGCGGTAACGGTTAGTTTGTAAGTGCCGGGGACGGCTTGCTCAGGGATGGTGAGCGCGCCGGTATTGGCGGCGGCCTTGGCGTCCCAGTGCAACGCGACCGGCACGGCACCGTCCATGCGCGCGACCAGGGTGCGCGTGCTTTCCGAGGCGCTGACTTTCAAATCGATGGTCTGGCCCCGCTGGAAGCGCTTCCGATCGAGTTTGACTTGCACGACCGGCGGCTTGCTGGCGATGACAAATGTCTTCGCCTCGCGATAGGTATGGCCAACTTTGTCTCGCAGCATGAGACGGACGGTGTAGGTACCGTCCTGCATGTCGGTGGGCGCCAGAAAGCGCGTCTGCCAAACATCTTCTGCCGAGAGATAGCGGAGCGGCTGCACGAGCCCGAACGGAAACAGCGCGACAACGGAGGCGATGGATTCGTCGGTCTTGACGCGGAGAATCGGGTCGCCGGGGCGTATGACGCGGGGACGCAGCAGCGCCCGCGGTACGGCCAGAAACGAAGTGTAGGGCGTGACGAATTTGTACTGGCGCGCGAGGCGGATGATTTCGTCGACGGTGGCCTGGTCTTCGCCTTCACGCTCGATCTTTTCGAGCAGGGCATCGACGCGGGCGCGCGCCCACAGACGCGGCAACTGTGGGTGATCGAAGGATTCTTTGGGCAAATTGGTTTTGCCCGTCATCTGCAACGCCGCTCCGTCGCGCACGCCGTGAACCGCAAAGCTGACGTTCTCCTGCGGCTTCTGGTAACGGCCCACCCACGAGGCAAGCGATCCGGAGAACGTGGCGGCTTGCAGCGGATAGACGGTATCTACCGCCGACTCCGGGGAAACGGAGAGTTCAAGCTGGCCGATGGGACTGCGGCCGATCTTGGAGAGGAACGAGTTCAATTTGAATTCCATCGGCTCGGTCGAGAGCACGTGTTCGAGCAGGCCATCCTGACGAGCGAGCATGCGGAAGAGCGGCAGGTTGGCGTCGTCGCCGACGGCGAGGATGTAAGTGCGCGGCCGTTGCGTTTCGGGGAACTGCTTCCATGCGGACGCGTACCAAGCAGCGAGCTTGCCATTCTGAATGGGACCGCGCGTCGCGCCGCCGTCGCTCAGAATGACGAGATAGGTATTACCCGCAGCGGGCGCCGAGGCCTGCTGCAGTCCGGTTTGCAGAGCACGTTGCAGATCGGTGCCGCCACGGAGACGGCTGCCGCGAACCGCGTCGATGGCGTGCTGAACACTGCCGGCATCGGCGGCGCTGACGGGCACTACCTGTGTTTCGGTATTGAACAGCACTAAGCCAAAGTGATCGGCCGGGCGCAGAGTGTGCAGCAGAGTCTCAAGTGCCTGGTAGCTGCGTTCGAGTTTTTCCCACTGCATCGACAGTGACGTGTCAAAGAGCACGATCACAGTTTTTGGCACTCCGCTGGCCCCGCCAGCCGACGGCGCACCCGTAGAGCCAAAGCCTGACAGAGCCTCGGCTTCAAAGAAGCCCGGTTCGTTGATGCTGCGGACCGGCGCCATTTCTGTCGGCGAGGGCTGGCCGCTGATGGGGTTTCTGTAGGTCAGCAGTTGCAGGGTGTCGGACGCTGTCGGATCGAGATCGTAGGTGGCAACGAAGTCCTCGCCAAGGTTGATGTCTTGTCCTTCGAAGTGTCCCCGCACGAGATGGGGTGTGTTCTGGTCGAGTTGCAGAGGGAACGTTTTGGTCGGCGCCTGGAAGTTACGAATAGGGTGAGCCGTGTGTAGTTCGAAATTGATTTTCAGATGGCGCGCTGTCTGGGCTTGATAAGCGTCAGGCCGCAGCGGAATCGCGAAATACGATTTGAGATTCTCAACCGGGATGGACTCGTGATATTCGATTTCCAGCCGCTTTGTTCCGAAGGCTGGAATCGGAACGATGCGTGCGCTGAAGACAGAGGTGCGCTTGGCTTCTTCCGAGCCACGCTCACCCATCTGGAGAAGGCCGGGGTCGATTGACTGCTGCTTGAGCTGGTTATAGATTTCTTCGGCGCGCTTGCGTTCGAGAATCACGGCAGGCAGGCGCACCGGTCCATCCCAGGTGGCGAAGTCGGAAATGGTGGCGTGGCTGGGCAGCGCGAAGATGTAGTTGCCTTCCTCGATTGCGCCGGTGTGGTTGGCAAAGACCTGGCGCACGAAGACACGGGAATCACCGTTATCGATGCGGACGGTGATCTCCATTTCTTCGAGCGAAAGGGTGGCAGCGTTGGGCTGCTGCTTGTCGCGGGGAATGAGGATGCCTGCGTCGCCGAAGAGCGGCGCCGAAGTCGCGATCAAAATAACGATAAGGACCGGCAAGAACAGTTTTTTCATAGGTGCAGCTTTTGCTCTGGTATGCGGACCAGACCGTTATCCGTACCGACGTAGATGTAGCCGTTAGCGGCGGCGAGCGCGGTGACGTTCGACGACGGCAGACCGTCACGAATCGCCGACCAGCGCGCAGATTGGCGATCATAGACAAACAAACCCTCGCCTAAGGTTCCTGCGAGCACATAACTCGGGGTGACGAGCATCGCGTTGGGATTAACTTCAAACTGGCCGGAGCCCACTTCAAAGGAGTGGAAATGTCCGGAGCGGTCGAGGCCGAGAATGCCCGCGCCGTAAGTGCCAACCATCCATTCGGAGCCGACGGGAACGACGGCGGTGATCCAGTTGTGCTTCAGATTGGACGACGTGGTGGTGTAGTTGGCGGTGATGTCTCCTTTGTTCAATACTGACAGACCGCCGAGCGTGCCGGCCATCAGTTCGTCCCCGGAAACGCCGAGCGCATAGACGTGGTTGTTGACCAGTCCGTGAAACGCGTACATGCTGCGCGCGCCGCTGGCGTCGAGAAAAGTAAGGCCCGCGGGAGTGGCGAGAGCAAGGCCGTCGCGGTAAGCGGCGACGTCGGTGACGTGGTCGGCGATCAGGCCGTCGGCGCGCGTCAGCACCTGCTGCTCGCTTCCGGAATTGTCGAAGCGAACCAGGCCGTTAGCGGTGGCAACGTTGATGGCGCCAATCTTCGCGTCAGGGAGGATCCGGTTCACGCAGAACACGTGCTCATCTTCTATATGGGTGACGCGGCCGTCAGAAGGGAGAAGATCGAGGCCGCGGTCGAAGTAGCCGACCCAGAGACGGCCGATGGAATCGACAGCAAGTGCAGAGATGTTCCGGTCAGTGAGGACGTTAGGGCCTGTTTCGAGAACGCGCTGCTCTCCGAAAGCACGGGGATTCAGGCGATAGAGCCCGTTGCGGGCGACGGCAAACACCGCATCGCCCGACACGAAAAGCTGGTGTACCTCGGACAACTGCGTACCGGGGCCTTGATTCGGGTTCGGGCGCCGGCCTTCCAGCGGAATCAGGATCACGCCTTGATCTTCCGATCCGACATAAAGTTGCGCTGGCGTGGCCAGCAGCGCGGTGGCCATGACTCCGGGAGCGAGCACACGAGCGAAACGGCCGTTGTTGAATACGGCGACGCCGGCGGCTGTCCCGGCGTAGGTCGTATCGCCGGAAATTGCGAGCGACAGCACTTGGGGATCGGGAAGCCCTTGCGCTTCGGAGAAGCTCTCAGTTGCGCCGGCGTGGAAATGCAGGACGCCGCTGCTCAGAGTGCCGACCCACAAGTCCGATTCATTGCCGGCGAGGCCAGTTACGTAGGCCGAATCGAGTGTTCGATGAAGAACCGTGATCTTCTTGCCGTCGTAGACCAGCACACCGCGCTTCTTGGTTCCAAACAGAAGATGCCCGGAGGGAGCAGGCAAGATAGCGGTGATAGCGCGGGCATCGTTGCTAGTGGGTAGAATTTGCCGGAACGAACGGCCGTTGAAGGCGAGGAGGCCATCGTTGGCGGTGGCGACGACAAGTTCAGGCTCGCGCGAGTCGGCGAGAGCGCCCGTGGCGACGGCGATCAGCGGCGAACCAGGCAGCTCACGGCCAACAGCATATTGATGAAGGAGAGCGCCTTCGGGAGTGTATTCCAGCAGTCCGGCAGGGCCAGCAATATAAACGTGATCCTCAAAGCGGGCGGCCTGGAGGAAGACAGCGGGCGAGCTGATCAGTTCGAAGCCCGCATTGGCCGGTTGCGGCAACGGCTGGGCGACAAACCGGAACTCGTGTTCAGCGCGAACATCCTCGGAAGCGGAGCGAATTGCCTGTGAACTGCGCCAGACCACCAGCGCAGCGAAGGCGAAGGCCACAACTGCACCGGCCCCGACTGCCGCGCGCACGGACACGATGGACGACCGCTTCATAACTCCTCTGGCCAGGAAAGTGAACTATAAATTGCGGACCCGGCGCTGCAAATTGAGAAGCAAGGTGCGGACCAAACCAGATAACGGCCCAGACAAAGGGTTTCGACGCAACGGGTAGGAGGCATTGCGTGTGGCGGCACACACTGTCTCAAGCGGGACACAGAGGCGGAAAGATGCTTCTGCCCTCGGGCAAGCGGCCCGCTGTTCCGGCTCGATATGGTCGTCGGCAAATGGGAGGTGATCCAAACCCAAATCGCCCCCAAACTCTTCGACGTTCAATCTGTAAACGACTCAAGCAATCGAACAAAACTTCCCTTCTCACCGGCGAGAACTCTGCTACGTGGCGGCAACGTTCAAGGACAGCAGACAGCCACCGTGTCGAGACAACAATCTCGGTTTAACTTTTCTGATGCAATTCGGAATTACCGTCTCACAGAAACCAGCGGAGTTACCATGCTGCAGAAGGTGATTCCGGACCAACGCGAGCCACAAGTCGGCCTCGATGAGATCCCTTGAATTCCCGAAGTCCGTTTATGGAGAGCAATGTCTTGAAAGCCAAAAGTGGCGCGAGAGAACCCGAATTATTATGAGGCGCTATTTGGCAAAGCGGCAGTTCAAGAGCATCTGAATCCCTAAGAGGTGGACGTTTGAAGGGTGGCGTCTCTCAGGATCTGCTGGCGTGTCTTCCATGGTTGCTTGGGGCCGCAGATCGGTTCAAAGAGTGCGTCGTCAATGGACTCGTGGTCTTGCCGACTAATGAGGTCGTAAAAATCTACCGCCAAACTGCAATACAGTGCATGCCTGCAGTGCTCCAGCCCGGCGCATGATGCCTCGTGAGCCTTTGATAGGGAACTAGTTAACTTGTTAATCGACTACAACCGCAACCTGGCATCTTGGTTGCTAATCTTGGTGATGTCAATAAACTCTATTACAACCATAGAGTTTATGGCATAATTTCGAACATTATGAAAATCTCCCAAAAAGGTTTGTACGCGCTACAGGCGATGATGATGCTAGCCAGGCACTACAACCAGGGCGCCATCCGCATCCGCGACATTGCCTACGAAGAGGCGCTGCCGGAAAAATTTCTGGAACTGATTCTGTTGGAGCTCAAGAACGCGCGCATGGTCGAAAGCGTGCGTGGCGCCAAAGGCGGATACCGGTTGCGGCGGGCACCTTCCGAGATCCATCTGAGCGAAATTATCCGGCTGATTGATGGTCCGCTGGCGCCCTTCGGCGATGCCGACCAGTTACGCATTCTGATTGATCGCGACGCCGAACATCGTGCGCTCTATCAAGTCTTTCTCGCGGTGCGCGATGCCGCAGCCAA
>Ga0116215_1001057_pt1 | contig 19256 bp, 16 predicted proteins | sample Sb_taG_7_FD_89698 | JGI IMG/M metagenome (GOLD analysis project Ga0116215, IMG submission 89698) | Peat soil microbial communities from Weissenstadt, Germany - Sb_50d_2_FS metaG | ecosystem: Environmental > Terrestrial > Soil > Wetlands > Peat | place: Germany: Weissenstadt | collected 2010-09-21
TGCGCCCCACCGACGATCGCCGCCAGTGGCTCGTCATCACCCGTTGGCGCGACGAGGGGTCCTTCCAGGCTTGGGTCTCCTCGCCGGCGTTCGCCCACGGCCATGCCGGCGCCGACCGCCCGTCGCCGCACGGCGGACCGGTCTCGGTGGCCTCCGAATTGTGGTCCTACGAGGTCGCCGGCGGCTCGGGCTGAGCGAGCGCGAGCTTGCATGATGGAGCCGGGGTTGTGGCCCGAAACGCTCCGTCGTGGGGATCAAGACCTCGGGGCGCAGCCCGCCTGACCGACGCCGACCCCGCGGTGGGGACGGGCTCTAGGGGGTGACCACGGCGAAGTCGGGATCGGGGCTGTCGATGAGCCCGACGAGGGTCGCCAGCGCGCCGGCGTCGCCGGACATGTCGACCCCGTCGGTCTGACTCTCCATCAGCAACCCGATCAGCTGCGCCTTGGTCAGTGTGATCGTGAGGTCCGCCTCCTCGCGCAACGTGGTGGGGAAGTGGATGAGAGCACCGTTGCTCAGCTCCATCCGGTAGTCCTCGGCGCCTGAACCGGCGCCGGTGATCGTCCAGTTGATGCGCAGGCGCTCGTTGCATGCCTTGGGCCCGTTGATCCTGATGGCGATGGAGTCGAACAGCTGGGTGACGGTGAGCGCCGGGGCCATGCCGGCCGAGCTGACCTCGGTGTGCCCGATCTCGTGGAACAGCTCGTTCGCGCCGACCAGGAAGCAGTTGCGCCATGTGGCGCACTCCGACCCGTAGCCGAGCTCGGTCAGGGCCGTGCAGAGCACCTGGCGGGCCGTCTCGCTGTCGGGGGCGGCGAAGACGGCGTGGCTGGCCAGCTCCGCGGCGAAGCGCAGATCGCCCTTCTCCAAGAAGGAGATCGCCTTGGCCACCGTGGCGTCCACCCCGCCGATCACCTGTACGTAGCGCTCGGCGGCCGCGACGGGCGGGTACAGCCACAGGTGGGCCGGATTGCCGTCGTACCACCCGAGGTAGCGCTGGTAGATGGCCTTGACGTTGTGGCTGGCCGACCCGTAGTACCCGTGGGTGTGCCAGGCCTCGTCGAGCCCGGGCGGCATCTCGAGCATCTCGGCGATCTCGGTGCCGACGTACCCCTGGTTCATCAGGCGCAGCGTCTGGTCGTGCAGATACGCGTAGAGGTCCCGCTGCCCGCCCAGGTAGGTGATGATCTCGTCGGCACCCCAGGTCGGCCAGTGGTGCGAGGCGAAGGCCACGTCGGACCGGCGGGCGAAGAGCTCCATGGCCTCGGAGAGGTAGCGCGACCAGATGCGGGGGTCCCGCACCTGGGCCCCACGCAGCGTCAGGAGGTTGTGCAGGTTGTGGGTGGCGTTCTCGGCCAGGCACAGGGCCCGGTGGTCCGGGAAGTAGAAGTTCATCTCGGCCGGGCACTCGGTGCCGGGGGTGGACTGGAACACGATGCGGACGCCGTCGAGCACCTCCTCCTGGCCGGTGCGGGTGATGTCGAGCGTGGGGGCGATGAGCCCCACGGCACCCGTCGAGGGCGCCGGTCCGAGTCCCATGCCCAGAGTCCCCTTCGGGCTCTTGGGCAGGGTCACCCCGCCGTAGTAGTAACCGCGGCGCAGCATCGCGGTCCCCGCGTAGACGTTCTCGGAGACGGCGTGCTCCAAGAAGTGCTCGGGGGCGAGGATGGGCACGTCGGTGTCCCGGTCGACGACGCCGAGCACGCCCCCGAAGTGGTCGATGTGGGCGTGGGTGTAGATGACCGCCGTCACGGCCCGGTCACCTCGGTGGGCCCGGTAGAGGGCGAGGGCCGCCGCCGCCGTCTCCTGGGAGACCAGGGGGTCGATGACGATGACGCCGTGATCGCTCTCGACGAGGGTCATGTTCGAGAGGTCGAAGCCCCGCACCTGGTAGATGCCCCCGGTGACCTCGTAGAGGCCGTGGCGGCAGTTCAGCTGCCCCTGCCGCCACAGGCTGGCGTTGGCCGTCTCGGGGCAGGTGCCATCGAGGAAGGCCCACCCGTCCATGTCCCAGACCGGGCGCCCGTCGGCATCGCGGATCGCCATGGGCTCGATGCTGGCGATGAAGCCCCGGTCGGCGTTCTCGAAGTCGGCCCGGTCGTTGAAATCGGCTGGCATGGCGCGCTCCTCTTCCCCGGATCCCCGGCTGTCCCTGAGTGATTGTCCTGGAAGCGGGGAGCTCGGGCCAGGGGCGTTCGCCCCTTCTCGCCCGGCCGGTACCGGCTGCCGGACCGGCTGCCCCGGTGTCCGCGACGTCCGCCCCGCCGGCGGCTCGGGCGGGAGCAGCGGTGGCAGCGACACGCAGGAGAGGACAGGATGATGTGATGACCAGCCCCGCGGCACAAGAGACCACTGCCCGGCTGCCCCTCGGGCCGCTCGCGCACTACGAGCAGGGCATCCTCGACCGCATCGCGGACTTCAAGGATCCCCGTCAGGAGTGGCGGCGCATCTTCTCCGAGGTGCTCGGGACGTTCTTCCTGGTGCTGGTGGCCGCCGGCGGCGGCATGATGGGCCACGCGTTCCCCGGGGTGATCAGCCGCACCGCCGCGGTGGTGGCGCCGGCCCTCATGGTCATGGCCATCATCCTCTTCATGGGCAAGATCTCCGGCGCGCACCTCAACCCCGCCGTGTCCATCGCCTTCGCGCTGCGCCGGGACTTCCCGTGGCGGCGGGTGCCCGCCTACATCGTGGCCCAGCTCGCCGGCGCCACGTTGGCGGCGCTGTTCCTCCACGCGGTCATCAACGTGTCCGCGTCGTATGGGGCCAACTACCCGGCGCACGGGTACTCCGACATGGCGGCCTTCTGGATGGAGCTCATCCTGACCATGGGTCTCGTGAGCGTGATCCTGGGCACGGCATCGGGGGCGCAGAACGTCGGCATCATCGGCGCCTTCGGGGTCGGCGGCTACATCGCCCTGGCCGGCCTGTGGGGCAGCCCCATCTCGGGTGCCTCGATGAACCCGGCCCGCACCTTCGGACCCGACCTGGTCTCGACGACCTTCACCGGCTACTGGGTCTACGTCGCTGGCCCCCTCGCCGGCGCCGTCCTGGCGGTCGGCATCGCCTTCGTCCTGCGCGGCCGCGGTGGCGGTCTGTCCGGGTCGGGTGCGGCCCAGGGCGCGCTCTACACCGAGGTGGAGAGCATCGGGCAGTCATAGAGCCGAGCCCGCCTCGGCCGGTCGGCTCCACACCGTCGCGGAGGCCGGACCTCAGCGCGCCGGGACCATCGGGTGTTCGCCGGGTCCGCCGGCCGCACCGGCGGCGATCATGGCCGCCTGGGCCTGGGCGCCCTCGTCGGAGATGCGCAGCATCAGCGCGATGAGGATGTAGTTGGCCAGCAGCGACGAGCCACCGTAGGCGACGAAGGGCAGCGTGATGCCGGTGAAGGGCAACAGCCGCACCACCCCGGCCATGATGAAGAAGGCCTGGAACCCCAGGATCAGCGTCAGCCCGGTGGCCATCAGGCGTGAGAAGTCCGAGCGAGCCGTCTGCGCCACGCGGAAGCCGGCGCCCACCAGCAGGATGAAAGCCATCACGACGGCCGTCGCGCCCACCATGCCCATCTCGGTGCCGATGGCGGCGAAGATCATGTCGCTCGTCAGTTCGGGGATCATATAGGCGTAGTGGTCGAAGCCCAGGCCGGTGCCGCCCACCCCTCCCGTGCCGAGGCCGTACCAGGCCTGGCTGAGCTGGTAGCCGCCCGAATTGGGATTGCTGGTCGTCGGCCAGGGGTTCTGCCACTCCGTCACCCGTAGATGGACCTGACCGAAGTAGCGGGCAGCGATGTAGGCCCCCACGCCGAAGAGCACCAGCCCGAGCACCAGGTAGCCCACACGCCCGGTCGTGATCCACAGCAGGCCGATGAACAGCACGAAGAGCAGGGCAGCGAAGCCGATGTCGTCCTCCAGGCCGATGACGGCCATGGCGGCACCCCAGGCGACGAGGATGGGCAGCAGGGGGCGTGGGTCGAGGAACAGCCGGTTGCCGAGCTGCGCGGTCGGGATCGAGAGCATCTCCTTGTTCTCTGCGAAGTACGAGGCGAAGAAGATGCACAGGAGGATCTTGGAGAACTCCACCGGCTGGAACGAGATGTTGCCGTAGTGCACCCACAGGCGCGCCCCGTAGATGGGGGAGAAGAACAGTGGCGCCACGAGGAGCGCGCCGGCAATCAGCAGCAGCAGGTAGCGGTAGCGCTCCAGGTCCCTCGAGTACCGCACGACCAGCAGCGTCAGGACGTAGAGCATGACGCCGAGTGCGGCCCAGCCCGCCTGGCCCTTGGCCTGGCCGGGGTCCCAGCGGGCGATGATGACGTAGCCGATGCCGTTGAGGAGCGCGGCGAGCGGGAGGATCACCGCGTTCGCGTTGGGGGCGAGCCAGCGGTTCGCCATGTGGGCGATCAGCGCCAACCCCAGCACGATGCCGAGGAAGGCCCCGATGTTCGGCGGGATCTTCGACTTCTGGCCCAGGGTCGCGATGACGTAGAGCGCGACGATCAGCCCCGAGCCGAACACCAACAGCCCCAACTCGGTGCGGCGCTTGGGCTTGGGGCCCCAGACGTAGCGCGGGAATGGCGTGCGGCGGACTCGTGACGGCACCGGGCGAATCGTAGTGGTGAGGGGTAGGATCAGAGGTGACATCCCGCCTTGGCGATCCTCCACCCATGACCCAGACCCGACCCTCACCCCCGACGAATGCCCAGGCTGGGGCCGTGAACGACGCGGCCACGGACGGCCCCGACGGCGAGGTCGGGCACCCCGCGCCCCCCACGTACCAGCAGATCGAGGCGTTCGGCTACCAGCGTTTCACCAACCGCGAACAGTCACGGCTGGACTTCGGGTCACGCCTCCTCGACCTGGCCGAGGACGACGGGCAGCCGCTGCTCGAGCGGGCCAAGTTCCTCGCCATTTTCTCCGAATTGCTCGACGAGTTCTACCAGATCCGGGTCGCCGCGCTGGAGGACCAGGTCGCCGCCGGGGTGCGCACGCGCTCGGTCGACGGGCTGCGGCCGGGCGAGCAGCTGACGATGATCCGGGGGCGGGTCGAGGAGCTGGTCCGGCGCCAGGACCACATCTTCTTGGACCTCATCGCGCCGGCCCTCGCCCAGGCCGGCATCCGCCTCTCGAGCTGGTCCTCACTCGATGACGATGACCGTGAGCACCTCGTCGACGTCTTCCAGCGCCAGATCTACCCCGTGCTGACACCCCTCGCCGTCGACCCCGGCCACCCCTTCCCCTACATCTCGAACCTGTCGCTCAACCTGTTGGTAGAGGTGCAGGACCCGGCCTCGGGGGAGGGGCGCATCGCCCGGGTCAAGGTCCCACCGGCGCTGCCGCGCTTCGTGGTCATGCCCGACGGCGAGCGCTTCGTGCCGCTCGAGCAGGTGATCTCGGCCCATCTGGGGTCGCTGTTCCCGGGGATGACGATCGGGCACCACCACGCCTTCCGGGTCACCCGCAACGCCGACCTCGCCCTCGAGGAGGACGAGGCCGACGACCTCCTGGTGGCGATCGAGATGGAGTTGCGCCGCCGCCGCTTCGGCAAGGCGCTGCGCCTCGAGGTGGAGGCCGACATGGGCCAGGAGCTGGCGGACCTGCTGGCCACCGAGCTCGAGGTGAGCGCCGACGGCATCTTCCGGGTGAGCGCACCCCTCGACCTGAGCGGGCTGTGGGGCGTCTACGCCCTGGACCGACCCGACCTGCACGGCGAGACCTGGACGCCGATGACGCCCCCCCGCCTGGCGATGGTGGCGCACGAGCCCTCCGAGTTCTTCGCCCTGCTGCGCGAGCGCGACGTCCTGGTGCACCACCCCTACGACTCGTTCGCCACGTCGGTGGAGGCGTTCGTCGCGCAGGCGGCGGAGGACCCGGCGGTGCTCGGGATCAAGCAGACGCTGTACCGCACCGGCGGTGACAGCCCGATCGTGGCCTCGCTCATCGCGGCGGCGGAGAACGGCAAGCAGGTCGCGGCCATCGTCGAGCTCAAGGCGCGCTTCGACGAGGAGGCCAACATCGGGTGGGCCCGCGCGCTGGAAGAGGCGGGAGTGCACGTCGTCTACGGCATCGTCGGGCTCAAGACCCACTCGAAGACAGCGCTCGTGCTGCGCCGCGAGGACGACGGCGTCCGCCCCTACTGCCACGTGGGCACCGGCAACTACAACTCGAAGACGGCGCGCATCTACGAGGACATCGGCCTGCTGACCTCGGACCCCGACATCGGCGCCGACGTGGGGGAGCTGTTCAACTACCTCACGGGCTTCTCGCGCCACGCCGACTACCGCCAGATCCTCGTGTCGCCGGTGACCGTGCGCAAGCGGATCATGTCCATGATCGAGGAGCAGGCGGAGGCGGGGCCGGCCGGCCGCATCGTGATGAAGCTGAACGGCCTCACCGACGCCAGCATGATCGATGCGCTCTACCGGGCCTCTGGCGCCGGCGTCGAGATCGACCTCGCCGTGCGCGGCCTGTGCCGCCTTCGCCCGGGCATCCCCGAGCTGTCCGAGCGGATCCGGGCCCGCTCCATCGTCGGCAGCTTCCTCGAGCACTCGAGGATCTACCGCTTCGGTGGTGTCCCCGCCGACCCGGCGGCCGGGCCCGGTCTGCCTCTCAAGATCTACATCGGCTCGGCGGACCTCATGGGCCGCAACCTGGACCGCCGGATTGAGGTGGTCGTCCCGGTGCGCGACCCCGAGCTGCAGGCCCGGCTCTTCGAGGTGCTCGACCTCGTGTTCGCGGACGAGACCAACGCGTGGGAGCTCGGCCCGGACCGGCGCTGGCGCCGCGTGCCGAACCGGCACGGGGTGAGCTCGCAGGAACGCCTCAAGGAGCTGGCACGGGAGCGGGCCCGCCGCCGCCTCGACTCGGACCTCCGCGTCGGAGAGGGTGACGAGGCCAGGTCCCCGGCGTAGGGACGCCTCGGGGCAAAAGCTGCACCACCACTCCCGCCCGCCGGTACCATCCTCCGCAATGGCGAGGGATTCATTGGCGCTGCGCATGCGCGCGATCTCGTCGGCCCGCGGCTGGGCATGGCCGATCCTGTCGTGCTCGGTGGTTGTCGTCGGCGTGACGGTGCTCGCCTGGGTCCACGAGCAGATCGACCTCAGCACCTACCTGCTCGGCGGCGCGCACGCCCATGCGGACACCCTCTTCACCGTCACGCTCCCGATCGACCATCTCGGGTTCACCTATCCGCCCTTCTCCGCCCTCTTGTTCGCTCCGTTCGCGCACATCCCGTTGCGGGTCTGCGAGGTGGCGTTCTCGTGGCTCAACCTGGCCGCGGTCTTCGCGCTGATCGTGGTGAGCCTGCGCGCCGTGTGCAAGGCGCTCGACCGCCGGACCATCCTGTGGTGGGCCCTCGCCCTCGTGCTGCCGGTCGTGATGTTCGACCCGGTGCGCCAGACCTTCCTGCTCGGCCAGGTCAACATCATCCTCGCCCTCATGGTGGTGGCGGACATGACGCTGGACCTGCCGATTCCCCGGGGCATCCTGGTCGGGCTGGCGGCCGCCATAAAGGTGACGCCCGCCATCCTCATCCCGTACCTGTTCCTGACCCGGCAGGGACGTTCCGGCGTCCGGGCCGTCGCCTCGTTCTGTGCCGCCGCGCTCCTCGCCGCCGCCGTCAACGCCTCCACGTCGTGGGCGTACTGGACGCACTACATCAAGGACCCGCAGCGGGCCGGCATGCTCTCGTGGATCGGGAACCAGGGCGTCCTGGGCGCCACGGAGCGCATGCTGGGCCACACGGTCACCACGCCGACGAGCTTCGTGATCGGGGCGACGGTGGCCGGCGTCGGCCTGGCCGTGGCTGCGGCCGCGTACCGCCGCTCGTCGCCGGTGCTGGGGTTCCTGGTGGTGGAGGCCACCGAGTCGCTCGCCAGCCCGGTGTCGTGGTCCCACCACTTCATCTGGGTGATCCTGCTCGTGGCGTGGCTCGCCCTGGCCGAGGACCGGCCCCGCTACGGTGAATGGTTGGCCCTGGCCGTCTCGGTGCTGTTCTGGGCCGCACCCACCTGGTGGGCCCCGCACGGGCCGGACGTGACGTTCGCGGGGCGGGGCTGGCTGATGCCGCTCTCGGACTCCTACGCGCTGCTCTTCGTCATCCTCGTGGTGGGCGCGGGGGTCAGGGTCTGGCGCGCGCCGGTCCGCAATCCGGTGATCCGCCGGAGCCGGCGGGCGATCGCACCGACGGGCGCCGGGAGCTGACCCGGCGCCGGGAGCTAGGCGCTCAGCGCGCCGGGCCCGGCTCGCAGACGAGGACGTGCGTGTGCGACCCCCGGTCGAACCTGCTCTCCACCGACGAGTCCGCGTGCGCCACGCGCCAGCCGGTCACGACCATCAGCTTCTCCGGGTCTCCGGGGCGGAACGCGTGGGGCCTGGGCTCGCCGGCCATCGTGAGGAGCGCGCCCGTCGTGGCGCGGAGCGCCCGGGCGCGAGCACCCGGCTCGGGAGCCACCACGAAGTCGGCCACCAGCACGCTCCCAGCGGGCGCGCGGGCGCGCAGCGTCTCGCACAGCGACGCCATCGCCTCGAGGCTCAGGTGGGTCGAGACGCCCTCGCAGACGAAGAGCGAGCGCGCCTCTCGATCGTGCCCGGCGGCCTCGAGCGCGCGCCCGACGTCATCGCGCCGGAGGTCGACGCCCACGTACGTCACCCCGGCCGGCTCGATGCCGAGCGCGCCCAGCCGCGCCCTCTTGTCGGCCTGCGTCGAGGGCAGGTCCACCTCGAACCAGCGGATCGTTCCGCCACCGAAGCGCAGAGCCCGCCCGTCGTAGGCGGCCCCGAGGAGGACGACCTGGCCGGTCCCGTGGCCGAGCGCGCGGGCGACCTCGGCGTCGATGACCCTGGTCCGCAGCTCCAGCCGAGGGGGGTGGCCGATCGGGACGGCGAAAGTGCCCCCGACGGCACGGTAGAGGCGGCGTTCCCCCTCCACGTCGCCGCCCGGCGTCGAGGGGCGCGTGCGGGCGAGCCGGGCCCGGTGGGCCGCGACCCAGCGCGCCCCGACCGAGGGCATCAGCCGGGCCCGGTCAGGACGTGATCGCCTTGGGCCCGGCCGCCGCCCTGGGGCGGCCGAGGCGCAGTGACAGGTAGGCCGCGCCGCCGAAGGGGATGGGCAGCCAGAAGTTCACCAGGCGCCAGCTCAGGACGCCCGCGGCGGCAACGCCGCCGGGGACGCCGAAGCCCTTCAGCACGGCGACGATGGTCAGCTCAATCACGCCGAGCCCGCTGGGGGTCAGCGGGATGACGGCGAGGATGTTGGCGAGCCCGTAGCCGACCAGCACGTCGACGGGCGAGATGTGGGCCCCGAAGGCCAGCAGGAACACCCACAGCGAGGCGGCGTCGAGCAGCCAGTTGGCGGCCGCCCAGATGCCGGCCCGGGTGAGGAGCTCGGAGCTCGAGAACAGGATCTTCATGCGGTCCGCCACCTTTTGGACCAGCGCGGTCACGGTCTCCGCCTTCACGAAAGGGAGCCGGTTGGCCACCTTTTGTATGAAGACGGCGGCCTGCTTCTCACCCCGGGTGAGGAGGAACACCAAGGCGCCGAAGACTGCGATCAGGAGCACGCCGAGGATGGCCGCGAAGCCGTAGAGCGGGTTGTAGCCCTGCAGCGGGATGGAGATCAGCAGCGACAGCCAGAAGATCAGGTTCAACACCACCGCCGAGCCGATGCCCTGGGTGGCCAGCCCGAAGGCGGCGGTGCTGCCCGACACGCCCGAGTCCGTCAGCAGCCGGTAGCTGGCGGCCGTTCCCGGCACCGTCCCGCCGGGGAGGACGTGGCTGACGGCCAGGGCCCACATGTTGATGCGGAAGACACGGAACCGGTCAGGGGCGCCCGGCGAGAGGACGGTGTGGGTCAGCTCCGCGTACGCCACCAGCGCCGCCACCTCGAGCAGCGCGCCCAGGATGAGCCAGAGGAAGTTGAGATGGGTGAGCTGGTTGAATTCCCGCCGTGCGCTGGCGAACTCCGGCAGCAGGACGTACTCGCCGACGAAGAACAGGAAGAGGACCATCAGCGTGATCTTCACGTTGCGGGGCAGCCACCGCCGGCGGGCCGTGGGGGGTGCCGGGGGTTGTTCCTCGGGCTCCCCGTGCTCGACCTGGTCCATCGCATTCATGCTTGCACGTCCGCGGCGCGACCAACCGCCTCTTGAAAGGTCAAAGCTGCCAAGCTGGGCCCATGGCGGCAGAGCCTCCTGACACATGGCGCTCCAAGCTGTCGGGGAGCGCCGACCGCCGGGGGATCCCGCTCGGCACCATCGTCGTGTCGGTGCTGGTCGTCATCGCGCTGCTGGACCTCAACGCCGCCCTGATCCTCGGGCTCTGGGCCCTGCGCACCATCGTGGTCTACGTCATCATCGCCTTCTTCTTCACGCTGCTCATGACCCCGGCCACGCGCTTCCTGCGCAAGCGGGGGCTGTCCCATGGGGGGTCCACCCTCCTGGTGTTCCTCGTGGGCGCCCTGGCGCTGATCGGCCTCGTGTACCTGTTCACCGAGCCACTCGTCACCGCCGCGGTGCACTTCGGCCAGCAGGTCCCCACCCTCGTGCGGGAGGCCAAGAAGGGCCACGGCCCGCTGGGCCGGCTCGTCTTCCGCCTACACCTGCAGAAGTACCTCTCCGAGGGGTCGACCAAGATCACCTCGCAGATCACCAAGGTGCTGAAGCCGGCCACTGCGTTCTCCGTGGGCGCGGCCGCGGTGTCGACGCTCATCTCCATCGTGACGATCGCCATCCTCACCTTCTTCACCATGCTCGAGGCGCCCCGCATATGGTCCGGGTTCCTCGGCATCCTCCGGCCCTCCACCGCAGCCCGCCTGCGGCGGGTGGTGGACGAGACGATCGGCTCGGTGACGGGCTACATGCTCGGGAACATGCTCACTTCCGTGGTCGCCGGCGTGATCTCGGGGGTCACGCTCGCCATCCTCGGCGTGCCCTTCGCGCTGCTGCTGGGGGTCTTCGTGGCCCTGGTCGACCTGCTGCCCCTCGTGGGCGGCCTGTTGGCCGGTGTGCCCGTCGTGATCATCGCGGCCATTCACTCCGTTCCGGCCGGGATCATCATGCTCGTCGTCTTCCTCGTGTACCAACAGATTGAGAACCACGTCCTCAACCCGATCATCATGAGCAGGACGGTCCAGCTGAACCCGTTCTGGGTGCTCATCGCGGTGCTGGTGGGCGCCACGCTCGGCGGCCGCATCGCGGGAGGCCTCGGGACGTTCGTCGGCGCGCTGGTGGGCATCCCCTTCGGGGGCGCGTTGCAGGTGATCGTCCGGGAGCTGCGCAGGGGCCCCGACGCCGTGGTGGACCAGTCGGAGCGGCACGGGCCGCTCACGGCGGCGGACCCGTCGGACATCTAGGCGTTCGGGCACCACCAGCCGTAGCGGCGCCCGGAATTGGCGAAGATCCAGGCCAGGGGATCCGAACCGGTTCCGGCCGCCTCACCGACCGGCGCCGGAACTTTGCGGCGTCACCCCCTAGAATGACCGCCATGCGACCGCTGGTTGTCATCCCGACCTATAACGAGTCGGAGAACATCGAGCGGATGCTCCACCGGATCCACGAGTGCCTGCCGCAGGCTGGCGTGCTCGTGGTCGACGACGGGAGCCCCGACGGGACGGCCGACCTCGTGACGGCGGTGGCCGCCGAGCTGCCCGACGTGCACCTGCTGGCCCGTGCCGCCAAGTCCGGACTGGGGAGTGCGTACCGTGCGGGCTTCGCGTGGGGTCTCGAGCGCGGCTACGACGCCTTCGTCGAGATCGATGCCGACTTCTCCCACGATCCGGCGGCGCTGCCCTCGTTGATCGCACCGCTCGAGGAGGGCTTCGACGTCTCCATCGGCTCGCGTTACGTCGAAGGCGGGTCCATCCCCAACTGGGCCTGGCACCGCCACCTCCTGTCACGGGGCGGCAACCTCTACGCGTCCGGCGTGCTCGGGCTCGGCGTCGCCGACGCCACGGCGGGGTACCGGGCTTACTCGGCCGGTATCTTGCGCCGGCTCGACCTCGGCCGGGTCCGGGCCGAGGGCTATGGCTTCCAGATCGAGATGACCTACCGGGCCAAGCAGCACGGCGCCGCCATCACCGAGGTGCCGATCAGCTTCGTCGACCGGGAGGCCGGCGAGTCGAAGATGTCGTCGTTCATCGTGATCGAGGCGCTGGGGCTCGTGACCTGGTGGGGCCTGGGGCGGTTGGTCCGGGCCTTCGGGCGTCAGCCGCCGGGCGCCGGCACCGACATCACCGTCCCCGCCGCCAAGAGCGCCGGCAGCGCCGGGAGCGGAGACGGCATCGGCAGCGGGCCCCGCAGCTACAGCGGCGCCGCGGATCCCGTCCGATCGCCATGAGCACGGGCGCGGTGCGGTCATGACGATCGAGGCACCCACGGCGCGCATCCTGGTGGTCGACGACGAGCCGAACATCGCCGAGCTGCTGTCGGCTGCCCTCTCGTTCGAGGGCTACCAGGTCGGCGTGGCGTCGACCGGCGCCGAGGCGCTCGAGCAGGTGCGCACCTTCCGCCCCCAGCTCGTGATGCTCGATGTGATGCTGCCCGACTACGACGGCCACGAAGTCTGCCGGCGCATGCGCAACCAGGGTGAGCAGATGCCGATCGTCTTCCTGACGGCTCGTGACACCACCCAGGACAAGGTCGAGGGCCTGAGCATGGGCGACGACTACGTGACGAAGCCCTTCAGCGTCGAGGAGCTCATGGCACGCATCGGGGCGATCCTGCGCCGGGCCGGGGAGGTGGCGGCCGCCGACATCTCCACCCTGCAGTTCGCCGACCTCACCATGAACGTCGACACCCACGAGGTGTGGCGCGACGACCAGTCGATCGACCTGACGGCGACCGAGTTCAACCTCCTGCGCTACCTGCTGGAGAACGCCCGGCGGGTGATCTCCAAGTCCGAGCTGCTCGACAACGTCTGGGGATTCGACTTCCGCGGCGACCCCAACATCGTCGAGACCTACATCAGCTACCTGCGGAAGAAGATCGACGCCACCGAGCCGGCGCTCATCCACACCATCCGCCGCGTCGGCTATACCCTGCGACTGCCCCGGGAAGGATGAGCCTCCAGAAGCGGCTCGTCGCCGTCGTGGCGTTGCTGCTGGTGATCGGCCTCCTGGTCGCCGACGTCGTCACGTACGCCTCGGTCCGCTCCTTCCTCGACGGCCAGGCCGACAACACGCTCGCCCAGAACGAGGCGCTCGGCTTCAACTACCTGACCTACGCGGCGGGCCGGGACCTGCCGATCACCGAGGCCAGCCTCTCGCGCCGGGTCTCCTCGGACGTGTACCTGACACTCCTCGATCGCAAGGGCAAGGTGATCCTGCGCCGCCCCTCGGGGTCGCCGACGCGGCCCGACCCGGCACCGATCCTGACCAATCAGGTCCACGTGCAGCAGGTGCCCGCCATCTACAGCCGGGTCCGCGTCGGGCGCTACGCCGGCACGCTCCGCCCCGACCCCGACGCGGTGATCCTCGGGAGCACGGGTGACCCCGACGGCCAGTACCGCACCGTGGCCGTCACCGTGCCCCAGGGCACGCTCATCACCTCCATTTCGCTCAACCCGACCAACGACACGCTGGCCTCGCTGCGCCGGGTCGAGCTGATCGCCAGCCTGGCCGTGCTGCTGGCCATGGGCGTGCTGGTCATGGTGGTCGTGCGCCGAGGCCTGCGCCCGCTGCGCCAGATGGCGGGCACGGCGGACGCCATCGCCTCGGGCGACCTGACGCGCCGCGTGCCCGAGGAGCGCCCCGACACCGAGGTGGGCCGCCTCGGTGTGGCGCTCAACGAGATGCTGACCCAGATCGAGGGGGCCTTCGCCGAGAAGTCGGCCTCCGAGGAGCGCCTGCGCCAGTTCGTGTCCGACGCGTCGCACGAACTGCGGACGCCCCTCACCTCCATCCGGGGCTACGCGGAGCTGCTGGGGCGGGGCGGGTTCTCCGACGAAGCGGGACGGCGCAAGGCGCTCAAGCGGATCGAGGAGGAGGCGACCCGCATGGGTGGCCTGGTCGAGGACCTGTTGCTGCTCGCCGAGCTGGACCGGGGCCGGCCGCTCCGGGCGGAACCGGTCGACCTGCAGCGCATCTGCGCCGACGCCGTGGGTGACTCGAACGCGGTGGCCCACGGCCACCACCTGATGCTCGAGACGGGGACGCCGGTGGTGGTCGTCGGCGACGGCGAGCGCCTGGCTCAGGTGGCGCACAACCTCGTGCGCAACGCGCTGGCCCACACGCCTCCGGGCACCGAGGTCAGCGTGTCGACGGGCGTGGCGCAGAACATGGGGTACATCAAGGTGTCCGACAACGGACCGGGGATCGCCCCCAGCGAGGCCGCCCGTGTCTTCGACCGCTTCTACCAGGGTGATCCGTCCCGGTCCGCCACCGGGACCGGGTTGGGACTGGCCATCGTGCGAGCCATCGCCGAGGCCCTGCACGGGTCGGCCGAAGTGCTCTCCACTCCGGGCCAGCGCTCGGGGGCGACCCTGGTGGTCAGGATCCCCCTCGCCGCCACCCACGTGGCGGCCGCCGCCGCCGCGCCCACGCCCGCCCGCTCACCGCAGCTGCACTGAGGCGCCGGGGACGACGGCCGCGAGGACCGTCGCCAGCTTGACGTTGGTCTCGGCCGCCTCGGCATCGGGGACCGAGTCCGCGACGACGCCGGAGCCGGCGCGCAGCGTGACGGCGGCACCATCGGCGTGGAGCCGGGCGCTGCGGATCCCGATCATCCACTCGCCGTCGCCCGTGGCGTCCACCCAACCCACCGGGCCGGCCCAATAGCCCCGCTGGTCCGCCTCGCGGTGCGCGATGAACTCGAGTGCCTCGGCGCGGGGAGTCCCGCCGACGGCCGGCGTGGGATGGAGGCGTTCCAGGAGCTCGAGCACCCCGACTGGCTTGCTGAGGCGCCCCTCGATCCGCGTGCCGAGATGGGCCACGGAGCGGAACGCGACCATGGAGGGCTCCTCGGGCACCGACAGCTCGTCGCAGTACGGGGTGAGCGTCGCCGCGATGTCGTCGACCACGTAGCCGTGCTCCTCGCGGCTCTTGGGTGACCGGGCCAGGCCGCGTTGGGCGTCGGCGTCGGCACGTGCGGTGTCGCCGCGTGGCACCGTGCCGGCCAGGGGATGGCACGACACCTTGTCGTCGTGGCGGGCCACGAGCAGTTCGGGGCTGGCGCCGAAGAAGGCGCCGTCGGGGACCGGCATGGAGAAGATGGTGCAGTTGGGCTCGCCGGCGCGGAGCCGGCGCAGCACGGCCGAGAGGGGGAGCGGGCCGTCGAGCTCCACGGTGATCGGACGGGACAGCACCACCTTGCGCAGCGTGGCGCCGGGCTGGCGCATCAGGGCGACGGCGCCGGCCACCATGTCGCCGTAGGCCGCCGAGGTCATGGAGGTGGAGAGGGCGGCGACCATGGGGTCGTCGGCGACCTCGGGCGTGGTGCCGTACTGCCAGATCACGGCGTCGAACAGCTCGTCGGTCCCGGGGAGCGCCGTGCCCGCCGGGCCGACCGCGGTGGCCCAGCGCCGGGTGACCCCTTCCGCATCGCGTGAGATCCCCATGGTGAAGCGGGGGATCACGAGGTACCCGGCCATGGCGTCGACGAAGGGGAGCGCGCCGAGCGCCACCACACCCGAGCCCGGTCGCCGGACGGTGTCGTCGCACGGGATGGCCCTCATCGCGCTCGGCGCCTCAGCGGCGCGGACGAGCTGCGCCGTGCCCCATCCGACCAGGGTCAGACCGGGGCGGTCGAAGAGAACGGTCGGGCTCCCGTCGAATTGCAGCGCGTCGGGCCCGTAGTCGAGCGGCACGCTCCGCGCGTGGAGCGCGTCGGTCACGGGGAGCCGGCGCGGGTGGCGACGACGAGCTGGCTGAGACCTCCCGCCAGGGGGCGGATCCCGACGGCGGAGAAACCGGCCTCGAGCAGCATCCGGCGCAGGATGGGGGTGGGGGGGAGGTAGGCCACGGAGCGGGGCAGGTAGTGGTAGGCCTCCGAGTCGGAGATGGCCCCGCCCAGGGCGGGGACCGCCCGGTTGAACCACACGTCGTAACCGGCGCGCCAGAGTCGCGACGTCGGGGCGTCGACCTCGAGCACGGCGAGCCGCCCACCCGCACGGAGCACGCGGGCGCACTCGGAGAGCGTGGCCGCCAGGTCGGTGAAGTTGCGCAGCGCGTAGCCGCACACGAGCCCGTCGAAAGCACCGTCGCCGAAAGGGAGCCGGCTGCCGTCCGCCTCGACGAGCGGCGTGGACGCGCCGTTGGCCGCCAGCATGCCCGCGCTCAGGTCCGCCCCGACCACGCGGTAGCCGCGGCGCCGCGCCAGCCGTGAGAGGTCGCCCGTCCCACAGGCCAGGTCGAGGACGAGCGCATCCTCGGGCAGGGCGAGCGAGGCCACGGCGCCGCGCCGCCATGCCTGGTCGAGCCCGAAGGTCATCATTCGGTTCATCAGGTCGTAGCGCGGCGCGATGGCGTCGAACATGGCGCGCACGCGCGCCGTCTTTTCCTCGCCGGTGGGCAGCGGCGCCGTCGACGCGGGATCGGGGGCCGCGTTCCGGCGGCGTCGCGCCATGGTGCGGGGCGGGGTCAGCGGTAGTAGCGGTAGACCACTTGGGCGACGCACGCCGGCTTGGGTGCGTCCTTGACCTCCATCACCAGGTCGTAGGTGACCTGCACGCCGCCGTCGGTGTCCTCGACGCCCGCCACCGTCACGCCCATGCGCAAGTCGGCGCCGACGGGAACCGGCGAGGGGAAGCGGACCTTGTTGCAGCCGTAGTTGACGCCGAACTTCGTGTTCTCGACGCGGATGACCTTGTTCAACAGGACCGGGGCGAGCGAGAGGGTGAGGTACCCGTGGCCGATGGCGACGCCGAAGGGCCCCTCCTTGGCGCGCTCGGGGTCGACGTGGATCCACTGGTGGTCGTCGGTCGCGTCGGCGAAGAGGTTCACCCGGTCCTGGGTGATCGTCTGCCACTCGGAGAACCCGAGCTCCTTGCCGACGAGCTCGTGAAAGGCGTCGACACCGTCGACGATGGTGGTCATACTGCGCTCCTCGCTGGTCAGGGTTTGATTCCGCTGAGGGACGCTACCCGCCCCGGAGCACCTAACTACGCTGACTCCCGTGAGCCACGCGCACGAGCACGATGCCATGCCGGTCCACAAGCACCGGGATGTCCGCGGCGGCGGCGCCCGGGCGGCCGTCTTCGGCATCAGCGACGGCCTGGTGACCAACGTCTCCCTGGTCCTGGGCGTTGCCGGGGCGAACCCGGGGGGGTCGATCGTGCGCCTGGTCGGGGTGGCCGGGCTGGTCGCCGGTTCCTTCTCCATGGCGGCCGGCGAGTACCTCTCCATGACCGCCCAGCGCGAGCTCATGGAGCGCGAGCTCGAGGTGGAGCGCCGGTCGCTGAGCCGCAGCCCCGAGGGGGAGGCGGCGGAGCTCCGGGGCATGTACGTGCAGCGGGGTATCGACCCCAACGTGGCGACCGACATGGTCAACGAGGTGATGCAGGACCCCGAGCTCGCCCTCGAGACCCATGCCCGCGAGGAGCTGGGCATCACGACCCAGAGCCTCGGGTCGCCGTGGCAGGCCGCTGCGGCCTCCTTCGTCGCCTTCGCCATCGGCGCCTTCATCCCGTTGGCGCCCTGGTTGTTCACGTCGGGGACGCCGGCCATCGTGCTTTCCGTGGTGCTGGGCGCGGTGGCCGCGCTCGCCGTCGGTGCCGTACTGGCGAAATTCACCGAGCGGCGGGCCATCGTGTCTGCGCTGCGCCAGCTGGGTGTGACCGCGGTCGCCGCCGGGGTTACATACGGGGTCGGCCGCGCCATCGGGACCGGCACGGGCTGACGCGGGCGCGCGAGCGGCGTCAGCCCGGTCTGGTCCCTCGCGGTTCGCGCCGGTACGACCGGTCGGCGTGGTCGACGGTGAAGCCGAGCGACCTGTACAGGGCGACGGCGACCTCGTTGGTGGCGTCGGTGTAGAGCATCCCGACGGTGACGCCGCGCCGCCACAGCGACTCGAGCCCGGCCACGGTGAGGGACCGTCCCCAGCCATGCCCGTGGTGCCGGGGGTCGACGGCGACGACGTAGATCTCCCCGAGCTCCGGACTGCGGTCACGGTGGACCTTGGTCCAGCACGAACCGATGAGGCCGGCACCGTCGGGATCGTCGGCCACGAGGAACCCGTCGAGCTCGACCCAGTCCGCGGCCATGCGCTCCCGGAGCTGTTCGACCGTCCACCCACCCTGCTCGGGATGGCCGGCGAACGCCCGGTTGTTCGTGTCGACCCAGGCCTCGTCGTCGCGTCCGGGCACGAAGCGGCGGGTGACCAGGGGCCGGGTCGCCGCCACGACGTCCGGCGGGAGCGGCAGCGGGACACGCATCTGGAGGAGGTCGCGCTCGGCAACGAATCGGTGCGCGTGGGCGCGGTCGTCGTCGGCGGGCCCGGCCTGCATCGCCCAGAGATGGACCGGGGCGTCGGTCGGCGCTTCCGCCACGGCGCGCCCGAGCAGCGCGGACACCACGGCGTCCCGGGCGGCGGGATCCGCGACGATGTGGAGCACGGTGGAGCCGTCCTTGGCGGGTGAGAGCAGGGCGAGCCCGACGAGCCCGCCCTCGTCGCGGGCGAGCACGGTGCGACCCTGCGCCCGGGCCGTCGCGGGGTGCATCGCGGCGACCAGTTGCGGCTCCGGCAGTGCGGGATGGTCGCCGCCCGCGCCGGCCCGGGCCAGCAGTGCAGCGATCTCCTCCCGGTCGGCAGCGCCGAGGTGGTCCAGCTCGACCACCACCATGTCCTCCACGTCCACGTCGGCCAACGTAACCCGGTACCGTGAGCCGGTGGCGAAGCCGAGGACACCGAAGGGGCGGGCGCGGCTCGTCGTCGAGCGCCTGGCCGAGCGCTACCCGGGCACCGCGACAGAGCTGTGCGCGCTCGAGCACGAGGACCCGTTTCAACTGCTGGCCGCCACCATCCTGTCGGCGCAGTGCACCGATGCGCGCGTCAACATGGTCACGCCCGTGCTCTTCGCCGCCTATCCGGACCCGGCATCGCTGGCCGCCGCGAACCCCGAGGACGTCGAGGAGATCATCCGGTCCACCGGGTTCTTCCGCGCCAAGACCAAGAGCCTCATCGGCATGGCCGGTGCCGTGGCCGATCGCTACGGCGGCCAGGTCCCGCGCCAGCTCGAGGAACTGGTGACGATCCCGGGCGTGGGACGCAAGACGGGCAACGTCGTGCGCAGTGTCGCCTTCGGGCTGCCCGGTCTCGCCGTCGACACCCA
>Ga0116215_1001062_pt1 | contig 19197 bp, 18 predicted proteins | sample Sb_taG_7_FD_89698 | JGI IMG/M metagenome (GOLD analysis project Ga0116215, IMG submission 89698) | Peat soil microbial communities from Weissenstadt, Germany - Sb_50d_2_FS metaG | ecosystem: Environmental > Terrestrial > Soil > Wetlands > Peat | place: Germany: Weissenstadt | collected 2010-09-21
CCCCAGGAGGCGTTCATCTCGGCCCTCAAGATGGAGGACTGAGCCGGCTCAGTCCGCCTCGGCCGACCCGACCGGTTCCAGCAGCTCGAGGGCGGCCTCCATCGGGAGCACGGCCAGGTAGCTGGCCGAGTCGGCCACCCCGAAGCTGAGGACGAGCTCGTCCCCCCGCCGGGCCGCGCCCCCGCAGAACTCGATCCGCTCGCCGGTGAAGGTGAACGGGCGCGAGACGGACTTGAGCGAGAGGTCGGGCCCGAGCAGGACGAACCGGTGCCGGTAGATCGGCTGGGGGGTCCGCTGGTCCAGCTCGTGGACCACGAACAGGGTGCGCCCGGATCCGATGGGGACGCCCTGGGAGCTCCCCCGGTACGCCTCGGCCCCCCGGGGGCCCGCGCGCTCGGCCGCCAGGGCGAGGCGCCCGGTGCGCCGGTCGCACCGCAGCGTCACCGTGGGCCCGCACCCGTAGAGGTAGTGCAGCTCCCCGTCAAAGAGGAACGGCATCCAGTTCTTCTCCATCCGGCCGGGGTTCGGTCCGGCCAAGGGGCGCACCGAGACCACCGAGGGCCCGTCGAGTGCGAGGAGCGCGATCTCCTGTCGGTCGATCGGGTTGAACTCGCTGGTGGTGGCGCTCGCGTACCACTCGCCATCGATCTGGAAGAGCCGGCAGTCCTCGAAGCCGATCACCCGCGCCGGGTAACGGCGGAGGGTCTCGGGACCGTCGTCCAACGGCCGGACCGACGCGATGGCCAGGTCGGCGTCGAGTTCGACGAGATAGTTGACGTTGCAGGTGACGCCGCCGGCCGGTTCCGACCCGATCTCATAGTTGGCGCTCCGGACCACCAGCCGGAAGCCGTCGCCGTCCGCCGCGATGCTCGGGTTGAAGGTGGGCCAGCGTGGGCTCACCTCGAGGCGCAGCTCGCCGATCCGCAGTTCCGGCACCACCCTGCCGAGCGCGACCGGCGTCCCCTCCGCCGCTGCCGGGGGCTTCTTGGCGGTGGCGACGTTGATGAGCCAGTCGCGTGCGGCCGCCACCCAGGCCGCCGGCACCCCTTCGGTGGCGAGGACCGCGCGCAGGTCGGCCATCGCCTCTTCGCGGTGGCCGAGGCGAGCGGCCGCCCAGCCGCGCTCGAGGCGCAGGCCCCAGGCGTAGACCCAGTCGTGGACGTAGAGCATGTCGGGCGGGGGTGCGATCGCGAGGCCGCGGTTGGCGAAGAGGTAGGCCAGGTCGGGATTCCACTGCCGGCGGTAGCCGCGAGCCAGCTCGTAGAGCGGTTCGGCCCGCCATGGCCGTCGCTCCCAGGCCTCCAGAAGGACGGGCACCGCGGAGGCGAAGTCGTCCTCGGCCCGCAGGATCCCCTCCTGCAGGTTGGCGGCGAAGACCTCCTGTTCCCACCCGCCCAGTTCGACCCGGCGCCGGTACCACTCGATCGCGGCCCACCGCTGCCCGAGGGCGTGCAGGTGTCGGGCGATCTGGAACGCCGCGGACGGCCCGGCCCGGCCGGCCGTCAGGTCCCGCTTGAGCGACGCGATCGCGGCGAGATGGCGGGAGCGGGCGCGCTCGGCGGCCCCGACGCTGCGGGTGGCGAGGGCGTCGATCGCGCTCTCGTGGTAGCTCCCGTTGGTGTCGAGCCCGTCGGTCGACTCCGAGCACCACCAGAGCCGGTCGCCGCGCACGAGCCGCCGAACGGTTCGCCCGGGCGTCGCGAGGTCGGCCAGCCAGTAGGCGTCGTCGGTCAGCGGGGGAACCGACCCTCGACGGACCACCCGGAGATCGGGATCGAGCACGAGGAGGTGATTGGCCGTGTGGCGGGCCACCGCCAGAAGTTCGTTGCGGGTCGGTCCAGCTCCCAACCAGTCGCACCGATGCAGCTCGCCGGGGACCCCGCCCAGCTGCGCCCGCACCGTCCTCTCATGGCGGCGGCCACCCGTCGCGTCGCAGATCACCCAGTAGTCGACGGTGTCGCGGGCCGAGGCGAGGCACGGTCCGGGATCGGCGTCCTCGGGCCCGACCACCATGCAGAGGGCGAGCGCAGGTGTCATGACGGGGGTCCCGGAAGTCGGTCGGGGAGCCCGAGGCGCCATCGCTCGTGCGCCTCGAACACCGCGTCGGGCCAGCCGAAGGCGCGCAGCTCCCCCTCCCGGAGGAGCATGGCCCGGTCGGGCTCGAAGAGGAGCTCGTGCCGGGCCGCGACCGCCTGGATCACCACCGTGCCCCGTCCACGCAGCCGCGCGATCCCCTGCCGCACGAAGTCACCGAAATCCGGGTCGGCCAGCGGGGCCACGTCGGCGAGCACCACGCGACCGCGCCCGATCTCCAGCGTGGTGGCGACGGCGAGCCGGGCGACGGCCTGCCCGGAGAGCTCCGAGAGCGGGGCCGAGGGCGGTACCCCCAGCGCGGCCCGGGCGAGGATCCGGTCACGGCGGACGGCGAGCTTGTGGTCCGAGGCGCCGATGTGGTGCGCGAGCAGGACGAGGTTCTCCTCGACGGCAAGATCGGGCTCGAGCAGCCGGCCGACGTCGATCAGGGAGACCACCCGCCCGGCCACGCGGAGCGTGCCCGTGTGCGGCGCGCGTCCGGCCAGCGCCTCGAGCAGGAGGCGTGCGCTCGCGGCGTCGTCGGACACGATCGCGATGCACTCACCGGCGATCACGGTGAAGGACAGGTCGACAAGGGCGGGTCGGGGGGACACGTCGAGTCGTGCGAGGCCGGGCACCGGGCGCTGCACCGACAGGTGGTGGGCCGTCACGATGGCGGCCGCCGGTGGCCCCTGCCGCATCGGCTCCTCGGCCGCCGCATGGAGCTGGCCCATCGAGCCCGAGGTGGGTGGGCCGGTCTCGGCCCGGACCGCCGGATCGAGGTCGCAGGCCAGACTGGCGAGCGTCGCTTCGGTCTCGGGCCAGCGACGGAGCCACCCAGGTCCGTGGGCGAGCAGGTCGGCGGCGTGGCGCCGGTAGCCCGCTGCCGCCTCGGCCGCCTGGTGGGCCACCCGGGCCGCCGTCATCTCGACCGAGAAGGGGCCCTCGACCAGCCAGCCGTCCCCCAGTCCCCCGGGCGGGTCGACCACGGCCAGGAGGTCGGAACAGCTCTCGGTCTGGACGGCGTCCACCCCGGTCTCGACCAGGGCCCCGGGCCGCAGGTGGTCGATGAGGTAGAGGCGATAGCCGAGCTCGGACAGCGCCTGGCGGAGGTCGACCACCGAGGTGCCCTGGAAGCCGAGCATTGCGGCGTTGCACTCGATGACGATCGGCGGCCGCCAGCCGCGGGCGAAGAACCGTTGCATCCCGCGGAGTGCGGCGAGCTCGGCACCCTCGATGTCGAGCTTCATCGCATCGACCCGGTCCCAACCGAGCTCGTCGAGGAGATCGTCGAGGACGACCACCGGGACCTCGACGGAGTCGGCCACCTCGCCGGGGCCGAGAAGATGACCGTGGATGCTGCGGGGGACGAACGACACGGTGGGCGAACCACCCGGATCGGCGAGCGCCCCGAGGACCGGGTGGACGGCGAATCCGTTGCGAACGGCGGCCCGCGCCACCAGCTCGACGTGCTCGGCCGCCGCGTCGACCGACAGCACCTCGGCCCCGAGCCCGGCCGCCGAGAGAGAGAACACGCCGAGATGGCAACCGAGGTCGACGACGCGGGCCCCGGGGCTGATCAGTCCGAGAAACGCCCGCTGCACCGGCTCGTCGATCCAGTGGTGGTCGAGGAGCCAGGCGACCACCGGATCACCGGCGGCCGGTCGGACGCACAGCTCCACCTCGGGCGAGCCGGCGACCGAGACGGTGACGAACTCGCACCCGCTCAGCGTGGCGATGTCGCGCTGGGCGGCGAGCACGCGGGCATGGTAACGGAGGGGAAGTGAACGAGTCCCTCAGCATCATCCTTCCGACCCACCGTCGCAGCGCCGGCTTCCAGTGGTTCGCCGACAGCCTCGCCGGCCAACTCGGCGACGAGGACATCGAGGTGATCGTGGTCGACTCGAGGTTCTCGGAGGAGCGGACCGCCGCGTTCGCCGCGGCCGTCGCCGACCGTTTCCCCCTGCGTCACGTGGCGGCCAAGCCAAGCCCCTACAACGGGCCCCATCGCGTGACCGCCACCTCGTACTTCGCCGCGTCGAGCGCGCGGAACACCGGGCTGGTGTACGCGACCAAGCCCTACGTCGTGCTGGTCGACGACGCAGCGGTGCTGATGCCCGGATGGCTCGATGAGGCGGTGGAGGCCTCCCGACACGAGTACCTGGTCGCCGGCGCCTATCAGAAGCACTGGGACATGCGGGTGGAAAACGGCGTGCTTCTGGGCAGCCGGTCCGGCGGGGTCGACTCGCGTTGGGAGTACGGCGACGACTGCAGGGTCGTGGAGGTCCCCGGAACGATGCTGTATGGCTGCACCTTCGGGGCGCCCCGGGAGCTCCTGGTCGAGGTCGGGGGCTACGACGAACTCTGCGACTCGGTGGCCGGGGAGGACTACCAGCTCGGCATCCGGCTCGAGCACGCCGGCCACCGGCTCTTCTACAGCCGGCGCATGCTCATCATCGAGAGCGAGGAGCTCCACCGGGACGGCCCCACGCTCCAGCGGATGACCAACGTGCTCTCCGAGCCGGCCTACCTCGACCGCCTGGCCGGGTTCGGGGTGACCAGGCGCACCGTGACCGGACGGCTGGACGCCACCCACATGGTGCTCGACATCCTCTACGGACGCCGCCAGGAGCGCAGCCTCGGCAACCGGTTCGACCTGCGCCGGCTCCGGCCGGCCGACCTTCCGGGCCTGGCCGACCGGCTCCCCGAGCGCCACTGGTTCACCGGGGAACCGCTGGCCGGGATGTCGGACCCCGACACCCCCGACGAAGTCGGGCTGCCCGGGCTCGGGGAGCCATCGGCGGAAACTGGCAGTCGGTAGACTCAAGTGCCAGCTCCGATGTCCCCACGTCCACCCATGCCCAAGGCTCCCGATCCCGCCCTCGCCGAGGAGCTCGGCGCCCGCCGGGCCGCCATCTTGGAGGCGGTGGTGAGCGAGTACATCGGCACCGCCACCCCGGTGGGATCGGCGTTCGTGGCGAGCGCGCCGGGCGTGCAGGTCTCCTCGGCCACGGTCCGCTCCGACATGGTCGCCCTCGAGCGCGAGGGGTACCTGGTCCAGCCGCACACGAGCGCCGGCCGGATCCCGACCGACAAGGGCTACCGCTTCTTCGTCGACCACCTGGCCCCGGCCGGCGTCCTCGGCACCCCGCAGCGCCAGCGGGTCCGGCGTTTCTTCGACCAGGTGCACGGCGAGATGGAGGACATGCTCGAGCTGGCCTCGACGCTGCTCTCCCAGCTGACCCCGTACGCGGCAGTGGTGGTCAGCCCGTCGCACACCTCGGCGACGGTGCGCTCGGTCCAGCTCGTCTCCCTCGCGCCCCGGCTGGCCCTGCTCGTGGTGGTCATGTCCGACGGTGCCGTCGAGAAGCGCACGCTCGAGCTGGCCGAGGAGACCACCGAAGAGGAGCTGACCGGTCTGAGCGCGCTGCTGCATCGCCAGTGCGTCGGGAGCGACCTCGGTGCGGCCGCCGGGGTCGTCGGCGGCACCGGCGCCTTGTCCGACGCCGTGTCGGTGGCGCTCGCCGAGATCGCGGCCGCCGAGTCCGACAACCACGTCTACCTGGGCGGGCCGTCCCGCCTGGCGGAGGCGTTCGACGCCGTCGAGACGGTGCGATCGGTGCTCGGGATCCTCGAGAAGCAGCTGGTTGTCGTGACCCTGCTGCGCGACGTGCTCGACCGCGGGCTGTCGGTGGCCATCGGGACCGAGCACGGCTACGAGCCGCTCGCCTCCTGCGCCGTGGTGGTCGCCCCCGTCTCGGTCGGTGACAACGAGACCGGCGCGGTCGGCCTCCTCGGCCCGACCCGGATGAACTACCCCCAGGCGCTGGCCGCCGCCCATCTCGTGAGCCACGAGCTCAGCGACCGGATGAACGACGCCTGGGGCCACCCGCGCGAGCGCGATCGGAAGGCCCCCCGTGGCGGCCACTGACGGGCTCGACCTCTACGCCCTGCTCGGCGTCGGCCGTGACGCCACCGACGAGGAGATCAAACGGGCCTACCGCCAGAAGGCGAGGGAGCTGCACCCCGACGCGAACGGCGGGGACCAGGAGGCCGAGGCGCGCTTCAAGGAGGTGAGCCTCGCCTACGAGGTGCTGCGCGACCCGGAGCGCCGGGCCCGCTACGACCGCTTCGGGCCCGAGGGGGTGTTCGGCCAGGGACCCGGTGGGATGACCTTCGACTTCGAGGCCGGGCTGAGCGACATCTTCGAGGCGTTCTTCGGTTCGATGGGATCGAGGGGCGGGCGACGCGGGCCGATGCCCGGCTCCGACGCCGAGATCGGCCTGCGGCTCAGCTTCGTCGAGGCCGCGTTCGGTGCCGACAAGGAGATCTCGGTCCGCCTCCCGGTCACCTGTGAGGTCTGCGGGGGCTCGGGGGCCAAGCCGGGGACCCAGCCGGTCACCTGCCCGGACTGCCAGGGGGCGGGCGAGACCCGGCGGATCCGCCAGTCGCTGCTCGGCCAGGTGGTCACCTCGGTCGCCTGCGGTCGGTGCCAGGGCCTCGGCCAGCTCACCCCGACGCCGTGCGAGGGGTGCGGCGGGGAGGGCCGGCGGATGGACCAGCGGACCTTCACCGTCGAGGTGCCGGCCGGCGTCGAGGACGGCTCGACGTTGCGCCTCGCGGACCGCGGACCGGCCGGCCCACGCGGTGGCCGCAACGGCTCGCTCTTCGTCCAGCTCGAGGTCGAGCCGGACGACCGCTTCCAGCGCATGGGCGACGACGTCCACACCTCCGCCCACGTCTCGATCGCGCAGGCCGCCCTCGGTACCAAGATCTCGGTCGACACCATGGAGGACCCGGCCGACATCACCATCGAGCGGGGGACCCAGAGCGGCCATGTCGTCCGGCTGCGCCACGCCGGGGTGCCCCACCTGCGGGGACGCGGGCGCGGGGACCTCTTCGTCCACGTCGTGGTCGACACGCCCACCGACCTCACCGCCCGGCAGGAGGAGCTGCTCGTGCAGCTGGCCGCCGAGCGGGGCGAGGAGATCGCCGCCGACGCGGGGGGCGACGGCGTCCTCTCCCGGATCCGGTCGGTCTTCGGCTGAGCGGCCCCAGCGCGCCGCCCCGGGCAGCCGCGCAGATCTTCGTGGCCGACCCGGCCGCTCCCGAGGTCACCGACGAGGATCGCCACCACCTCGCCAGGGTGCTGCGGCTCGCCCCCGGCGAGCGCGTCGTCGCGGCCGACGGGGCGGGCGCCTACACGGTGTGCCGCTACACCGGATCCGACCCGTTGCTCGAGCCCGAGGGCCCGCCGGTGCGGACCGCCCGGCCGGCCCCGGCGATCACGGTCGCGTTCGCGCCGGCCAAGGGGGACCGCCCCGAGTGGGTCGTCCAGAAGCTGACCGAGCTCGGAGTGGACCGGATCGTGCCGATCACCGCCGACCGCTCGGTGGTCCGCTGGCACGGGGCCCGGGCCGGGCGGGCGGCCGAGCGGCTCGCCAGGGTGGCCCGGGAAGCCGCGGCCCAGTCCCGGCGCGCCTGGCTGCCCGAGGTCGCCGCACCCACCACCCTCGCCGAGCTGGCGGCCGCGGGGTCGCTCGTGCTGGCCGACCCCGACGGGGAGCCGCCGTCGCTCCGACACCCGGCCGTGGCGGTCGGCCCCGAGGGTGGTTGGAGCGACGAGGAGCGCGCGCTCGGGTTCGCCACAGTCCGGCTGGGCGACGCCACCCTCCGGGCCGAGACGGCCGCGGTCACCGCCGGGGCCCTGCTCACCGCCCTTCGGTCGTCCCTCGTCGGGCCGGCGGCCGGGTGGCAAGGGTGATGGCGGGGCGGCGCCGTCTCGTAGGCTGGCCGGACATGGAAGACCGGTCCTGATGCCCGACGGCGTCCGCTGGCTGAGCACGAAGGAGGCCTCGGCCCGGCTCGGGGTGACGCTCCGCAGCCTCTACCGGTTCATCGACGAGGGCGCGTTGCGCGCCTACCGGTTCGGCCGGGTCATCCGGCTCACCGATGAGGACGTCGACGCGTTCATCGAGTCCCGGCGCATCGAGCCCGGGACCCTGGAGCACCTGTACCCGGCGCGCAAGGGGGCCGGCGAGGATGGATGACTGCCTGTTCTGCGCGATCGTGAGCCGCACGGTCCCGGCCGAGATCGTGCACGAGACCGAGCGCACGGTCGCGTTCAGGGACATCGCCCCGGCCGCGCCGGTCCACGTGCTGGTCGTGCCGCGTGCGCACGTGACCAATGCCTCGGCGGTCGGTCCGGAGCACGCCGAGGACCTCGCGGCCATGGTGGTGGCGGCGCGCGAGGTCGCCGACGCCGAGGGGATCGGCGGCGAGGAGCGCGGCTACCGGCTCGTGTTCAACGTGGGCCGGGACAGCGCCAACTCGGTGGCGCACCTCCACCTGCACGTGATCGGTGGCCGGCCGATGACCTGGCCGCCCGGGTGAGCCCGGCCGGCCGCGCCTCGAGCGAGGAGCTCGAGGACGCCCGAGAGGAGGCCCCCGACACCCGGGCCGAGCTCCTCGTCACCCACAACCACCTGATGCCGGGGCTGCTCGGCAGCCAGGACGAGCTCCTGAGGGTGATCGAGGCCGGCTTCCCCAACACCGCCATCACCGTGCAGGGCAACCGCATCGGCGCGGAGGGCCCCGACGCGACGCAGGTGGTGCGGCTGTTCGACGAGCTGGTCCGGGTGCTCCAGTCGGGCCAGGGCCTCGACCCCGCCAAGGTGGCCCGCACCATCGACATGGTCCGCGAGGACCTGTCGCCATCGGAGGTCCTGAACGCGGAGGTGCTGCGCTCGGCGAAGGGACGGACGATCCGCCCCCGCTCGGCCGGCCAGAAGCGCTACACCGACGCGATCGCGGCCAACGTCGTCACCGTCGGGATCGGCCCGGCCGGGACCGGGAAGTCGTATCTCGCGGTGGCGCTCGCGGTGCAGGCCCTGCAGTCCCGGCAGGTGAAGCGGATTATCCTCACCCGCCCGGCGGTCGAGGCCGGCGAGCGGCTCGGCTTCCTGCCGGGCGACCTCATGGCCAAGGTCGACCCGTACCTGCGGCCGCTGTATGACGCCCTCTACGACCTGCTCGACCCCGAGGGCGCTCAGCGGCTGCTCGATCGGGGGACCGTCGAGGTGGCCCCGCTCGCCTTCATGCGCGGCCGCACCCTCAACTCGTCGTTCATCATCCTCGACGAGGCGCAGAACACGACCCCCGAGCAGATGAAGATGTTCCTCACCCGGATCGGCTTCGGCTCGAGGTGCGTGGTCACCGGCGACGTGACCCAGATCGACGTGCCGGGTGGGCGCTCGGGGCTGGTGGGTTTGGAGGACGTCCTCGGTGGCGTCGAGAGCGTCGCCTTCGTGCACCTCACGCGGGGCGACGTGGTGCGGCACAAGATCGTGGCCGACATCATCGACGCCTACGAGCACGCCGAGCACTCCGGCCCCCGCGGCGATGCCCGTTGACGTCTTCTGCGCCGACGAGCAGTCGGCCGCGCCGGTCGACCTCACCCGGTGGGGCCGGCTCGCCCGCTCCGTGCTCGAGTCCCGCGGGGTCACCGGCGAGGCCGAGGTGTCGCTCCTCTTCGTCGACGAGGCCGCGATCGCGGCGCTGAACGAGCGGTTCTTGGCCCACGAGGGCCCCACCGACGTCCTGGCCTTCCCGGTCGAGGACGACCCGGTGCCGGCGGGCCGCTTCCCGGACATGGGCGGCACCGGGCCGGGGACCGACCTCGACGACGAGCCGCCGCTCCTCCTCGGCGACGTGGTGGTCTGCCCGGCCGTCGCCGAGCGCAACGCCCGCGAGCGGGCCGTCGACTACGACGACGAGATCGCGCTCCTGGTCGTCCACGGCCTACTCCACCTGCTCGGCATGGACCACCAGGCCGAGGCCGAGGCCGAGGCCATGGAGGCGCTCGAGCAACAGCTCCTCACCCGGTTCCACCGGGACCCCGGGTGATCGTCGCCGCCACCGGGTGGCGCCCGGTGGACGCGGCGCTGCTCGCCGTCATCGTGGTCCTGCTGGTCGGCTCGGGCGTCCTCGCCCTGGCCGAGACCAGCCTGGTCCGGACCAGCCGGGTGAAGGCGCGGGCGCTGTCGGACCAGCACCGCCGGGGGGCGCGGCCGCTCGCCCGGCTCGTCGAGCACCCCGAGCGGTTCTTGAACCCGATCCTGCTCCTCGTCCTCGTGTGCCAGCTGGTGTCGGCCACCCTCGTCGGGGTCCTGGCCGAGCAGTGGTTCGGCCCGATCGGCGTCGTGATCGGGACGGTGTTCGAGGTCGTGGTCATCTTCGTGGTCTTCGAGGCGGTCCCGAAGAACTGGGCCGTGCACAACCCCGAGTCGGCCGCCCTGTTCAGCGCCCCGCTGGTCGCCGCCCTGGTCCGTTTCCCCCCGGTCCGGGCGGCCTCCAAGGTCCTCATCGGGCTGGCCAACGTGATCATCGGCCGGGGGGTGAGCGAGGAGTCCTCGGCGGGGAACGTGACCGAGTCCGAGCTGCTGGCGATGGCCGACGTGGCCCACGCCGAGGACGTCATCGAGACCGAGGAACGCGCCTTCATCCACTCGATCATCGACTTCGGCGACACGGTGGTGCGCGAGGTGATGGTGCCGCGGCCCGACATGGTCACCGCCGAGGCCGAGGAGAGTGTGTCGGCGGCGCTCCGGGCCGCCCTCGTGGCCGGGTACAGCCGGCTGCCGGTGTACCGGGAGAACATCGACGACGTCGTCGGCATCGCGTACGCGAAGGACCTCATGCGGGCCGAGCACAACGGGAAGGGTCCCGAGCCGCTCGGCGAGCACGTCCGGCCGGCCCACTTCGTCCCCGAGACCAAGCGCGTGGCCTCGATGCTGCGCGAGATGCAGGAGCGCAAGTTCCACCTGGCCGTCGTCGTCGACGAGTACGGCGGGACGGTCGGGCTCGTCACGCTGGAGGACCTGATCGAGGAGCTGGTCGGCGAGATCGTCGACGAGTACGACGTGGAGGAGCCGCTCGTGGAGCGACTTGAGGGCGGCGGGATCGTCGTGGCCGGGCGGATGCCGGTCGACGACGCCGCCGAGCTGCTCGACGCCGAGCTGCCCGAGGGCGGCTGGGACAGCGTCGGCGGGCTCTTCCTCGACATGGCCGGCCGGGTCCCCGGAGAGGGCGAGTCGGTCGACGTGGACGGGTTCCGGCTGGTGGCCGAGCGGGTCCAGGGGCGCCGGATCGCGCGGGTCCGCATCGAGCCGACCGGGCGGCCGTCCCGGGCCGATGCGGCACCCCCCGCCGACTGACGTGCGCAGCGGTTTCGTCGCCATCGTCGGCCGGCCCAACGTCGGCAAGTCCACGCTGCTCAACGCGATCATCGGCACCAAGGTCTCGATCACCTCGTCGCGCCCCAACACGACTCGCTTTTCCGTGCGGGGCATCCTGCACCGCGACGGGTACCAGGCCGTCTTCGTCGACACGCCGGGGGTGCACAAGCCGCGCAACGAGCTGGGCGGCCGGCTGAACGAGACCGCCGCCGCCTCACTTCGCGACGTCGATGTCGCGGTCGTGGTCCTCGACGCCACCGCCCCGGTGGGGCCGGGCGACCGCCGGGTGCTCGGGGACGCCCTCGGCGCGATCGCCCGGGACGGCGACGACGGCACGCTGCTGGTGGCCGTGAACAAGATCGACCGGACCGGGCGGGCCGCCGTCCTCGATCGCCTCGCCGAGGCCTGCAGAGAGGTCGAGGCGGTGGCGCCGGGAACGCTCTCTGCGCGGGCCGAGTACTTCCCGGTCTCGGCCCGCACCGAGGAGGGGCTGGCGCCCCTGCTCGACGCGGTGCTGGCCGCGCTCCCCGAGGGCCCGCCGTACTTCCCGTCGGACGCGGTGAGCGACCTCCCCGAGGCGGTCGCGGTGGCCGAGCTCGTCCGCGAGCAGCTGCTCGTCCGGGCCCGAGAGGAGCTGCCCCACTCGCTCGCCTGTGTGGTGACCGAATGGGAGTGGCCCCGGATCCGGGTCGAGATCCTGGTCGAGCGGGAGTCCCAGAAGGCGATCGTCATCGGCACGGGCGGCTCGGTGCTGAAGGCGGTCGGCACCGCGGTGCGGGCCCAGCTGGAGGCGGGCGCCTACCTCGAGCTGTTCGTCCGGGTCGAGCCCCGCTGGCAGCAGCGCCGCGACGCCCTGGACCGCCTCGGCTACTGACCCGGGGCCCACGGGAACGTTCCCGTGGCGCCGGAGGGCGTCGTGGTCGACAATGGCGGGGACGGGGCCGCCCGCCCCGGCCGGGGGCGAGGTCGAGGGGAAAGGAGCCGCCGTGGCGGTGACGAGCGGGCTGGACGAGCTGCGCGACGAGGCGGCGGAGTTCCTAGACACCCACTGGAACCTCGACCTCACGGTCGGGGAGTGGTGGGAGACCCTGGCCCGCTCGGGACTCGGCTTCCCGACCTGGCCGACCGAGTGGTTCGGCCGCGGCCTGGCGGTCGACGCGCTGGTGGTCCTCGACGGGGTGTTCTCGGAGCGCAAGGCGCTCGGGGCCCCGGGCGGCCTCGGCCAGATGATGGGCGGGCCGGTGCTCATGCGGCACGGGGCCGCCGCCCAGCAGGAGCGCTACCTGTGGGCGCTCGCCTCCGGGCAGGAGTCGTGGTGCCAGTTCTTCAGCGAGCCGGGCGCGGGCTCGGACCTTGCGAGCGCCCAGACCCGGGCCGTGCGGGACGGCGACGAGTGGGTGGTGAACGGGCAGAAGGTCTGGACGTCGGGGGCGATGACGGCCGACCGGGGGATGCTCGTCGCCCGGGTCGACATGGACGCGCCGAAGCACCGCGGCCTCGGCTACTTCATCATCCCCGTCGAGCAGCCCGGGATCGAGGTGCGGCCGCTCAAGCAGATGACGGGCGAGTCGCACTTCAACGAGGTCTTCTTCACCGACGCCCGGGTCTCCGACGCCGATCTCGTCGGTCGGCCCGGGGACGGCTGGGCCGCCGCGGTGACCACGCTCGCGTTCGAGCGCGCCGGCCGGGCCGGGGTGGTCGGCGTGGGCCTCGCCGGGGGTGCCGAGATGCGCGGCCGGCGCCGGGAGCTGCGCACCCGGCGGCTGGCCGACGTCGTCGAGCGCGCCGGGGCCCGGCCGGTGACGGTGGACGCCCGCAACCCCGGCATCGCCGGGCGGCTCAGCCCGGTGTCGCTCGTGGCCGAGCCCGGGAGCGTGCGCACCGACCCGGTCCGCCAGGACGTGACGCGTTACTACATCCAGTCGCGGGTGAACACCATGACCCAGCAGCGGGCCCGGGCCGCCGCCGAGGCCGGCAAGGGCGCCGGCCCGGCCAGCTCGATCACGAAGCTGGCCCGGTCGGTCGCCACCCGGCTCAACCGGGACATCGGCCCGGCCATCCTCGGGGCCGGCGGCATGCTGGCCGGCCCGGACGCCCCCTACGGCGGGGCCGTCGCGCACGCGACGGTGCAGTCGCCCTCGACATCGATCGCCGGGGGGACCGACGAGATCCAGCACAACATCATCGGAGAGCGGGTCCTCGGACTGCCCCGTGAGCCCCAGGTCGACCGGGACATCCCGTTCCGCGAGCTGAAGGTGGGCACGGTGCGCGACGGGGACGGGAAGGGGAACCCACGGTGAGCACGACGACGGCGATCGAAGAGGTGGGCGGGCTGCTCGTCGGCCCCGAGCGGGTGCCGCGCAACCGGGCCAGCGCCGCCTGGCGCGGGCGGCCCGGAGGCTCCGCGCCGCCGCCGGGGACGGCCGGGGGCGGCAACATCCACGACGACACCACCGCCCAGGCGCTCGGCTTCCGGGGCGGGACGGTGGCCGGGTCGGTCCACCTCGACCAGTTCCCGCCGGTCCTCATGGCCGCCTTCGGTCGCGAGTGGTTCGAGCGCGGCTCGATCTCGCTCGTCTTCCGCAACGCCACCGTCGACGCCGAGCCGGTCCGGGCCATGGTCGGCAAGCCGAACGGCGCGACCCAGGTGGAGGCGCGCATGGAGTGGGCCGACGGGCTGCTGGTCGCCGAGGGCACCGCCGCCTGCGGCGGCGACGAACCGACCCGCCTCGACGTGCTCGACCGGCGGCCGGCCGGCCCGGACGAGCTCCGGATCCTCGCCGGGGTCGAAGAGGGCCGCCCGCTCACCGCCCGGACGTTCCGGGTGGAGGGGGCCGAGCAGAAGGCCCGGCTCGCCGACAGCGCCCTCACCGAGCCGCTCGACTGGTACTCCGGGCCCTCGCCGTGGGGGCCGGCCATCGTCCCGTGCTCGGCGATCGTGCAGCTGATCCGCAACGGCCGCAACGACTTCGGTGCCCACATCCAAGAGGCGGTCGGGTTGTTCGGCGCGATCGAGCTGCGCTTCTGGTCGGGCCCGCTGCGCTGCGACACCGACTATTCGGTCTCCGGCGAGGTGGTGTCGGTCGGGGCCAGCCCGAAGACCGAGTACGCCTGGTACGACAGCCGGGCCACCGACACCTCGGGGGCCGTGGCCGTCTCCATGCGGATGCAGCTGCGCTGGATGAAGGCCTCCTCCCCCCTGTACGCGGCCGACCGGTGACGGGCCGGGGCGCCCTCGACGGCGTCAAGGTCCTCGAGTTCTCCGAGATGATCGCGGCGCCCTTCGCCGGGATGCACCTCGGCGACCTCGGCGCCGACGTGCTGAAGGTCGAGCCGCCCGAGGGTGACCCGTGGCGCCACTCGCTCGAGTTCGCGCCCAACGAGAGCCGCACCTTCCTCTCGCTCAACCGCAACAAGCGCGGGATCGTGCTCGACCTGAAGCAGCCCGAAGCCCAAGAGGTGGTGCGCCGACTCGTCCCCACGATGGACGTGGTGATCGTCAACTACCGGCCCGACGTGCCGGCGCGTCTCGGCATCGACTACGGGACCCTCGGCGCGCTGAACCCCCGCCTCATCTACGTGCAGAACACGGCGATGGGCGGCCGCGGCGAGCACAGCCACCGGCCCGGCTACGACCTCATCGCGCAGGCCGTCACCGGGCTCATGCTCACGGGCGGCCGGCTCGACGCCGACGGGGTGCCGCTCCCGCTCACCCCTGCCATCGGCGACTACGCCACCGGGCTCGTGATCGCGCTGGCCATCTGCGCCGCGCTCGTGGCCCGGGAGCGGACCGGGCTCGGCCAGAAGGTCGACACGACCCTGCTCGGCACGTCGCTCGCGCTTCAGATCGCGTCGTTCATGCGCACCGAGGTCGAGGCGCCGACCGCCGAGGCGAGCGCGTCGAGCACCAGCGCGGACGCCCGCGCCCTCAACGCCTACTACCGCGTCTACCGGACGCAGGACTCGATGGTGGCGGTGGCCTGCCTCACCCCGACGCTCCGGCGCAAGATGGCCCAGGCGATCGAGGTCCACGACGTCCGCCACGATCGCAAGATCCCCCGCGACTCGGAGGAAGGACGACGGGTGGCCCTCGAGTTCACCGCGGCGGCGATCGAGCGGTTCCTCGAGAAGACGACGGCGGAGTGGCTGGCGGTCTTCGACTCGGCCGGGGTCCCGGCCGCCCCGGTGCGCACCGTCCACGAGCTGTGGGACGACCCCCAGGTCCGGGCCAACGACCTCGTGGTCGACTACGTCCACCCGGCGGCCGGCGCCGTGTCGATGGTGGGGCCGGTCATCGAGATGGCGGCGACCCCCACCTCGGTGCGCCGCCCGCCGCCGACCCTCGGCCAGCACAACGACGAGGTGCTCGCCGAGCTCGGCTACAGCGACGACGAAGTGGCCAAGCTGCGCGACCTCGGCGCCGTCGCGCCCTAGGGACCCTCAGCGCGCGAGCGCGTCGGCGAGGAAGCGCTCGACCTCACCGCGGTCGGTGGTCCGTCGCATCGGCGGCAGCGCCGCCAGCAGCGTGCCGCGGTAGCCGGCGGTGGCCAGCCGGGAGTCGAGGACCGCGACGACGCCGCGGTCTTCGGCGGTGCGGATGAGGCGTCCGACCCCCTGGGCGAGCAGCGTGGCGGCGCGGGGGAGGTCGACCTCGGCGAAGGCGGCGTCGCCGGCCTGCTCCCGGCGGGCGTCGTAGATGGGGTCGCCGGGACGGGGGAAGGGCAGCCGGTCGAGGGTCACGAGCGACAGCGCGCGCCCCGGCACGTCGACGCCCTGCCAGAACCCGAGCGTCGCGAACAGGCACGACTCCTCGTCGCCGGCGAACAGCTCCAACAGGCGCGGCTTGGGCAGCTCCCCCTGCACGAGCACCCGGTAGGGGAGGGCCCCCTTCAGGGCGGCGGCGGCGGCGTCGGTGGCCCGGCGGCTCGTGAACAGGGCGAGGGTGCGGCCCCCGGCCGCCCGGATGAGCGCCCCGAGCTCGTCGATCACGGCCGCCTCGGCCTCGGGCCGCCGGCGGTCGGGGAGGTGGCGGGCGACGTAGAGCAGCGCGTGGTGTGCGAAGTCGAACGGGCTGCCGACGTCGAGCCGCTGCGCGCCGAACCCGTCGAGGCCCAGGCTCCGCTCGAGGTTGGGCGGCAGGGTGGCGCTCGTGAGCACCGCGCTCGTCTCGCCCCACAGCGCCGTGGCGAGCTCGGGCCCCACGTCGACCGGGGCGAGGCGCAGCGCCGGGCCCCGGCGGTCGCCCTCCACCCAGATCACGTCGGTCTCGGCCGGGTCGGCGAGGCGGGACACGTCGTCGGCGAGGTGACCGGTCGCGCTGAGGGCCCGGACGAGGGCGGCCTCGTTCTCGCGGGACCCGTCGCGCTCGGTCCCCCGGAGCCGTCCGAGCAGCCCGTCGAGGCGCCCCCGGGCGACGACGAGGAGATCGGCCACGGCGCGGTCGGGCCGCTCGGCCGCGGCGCCGAGCGCGACCCGGGTGCCGAGATGGGGGGCCAGCGCCGAGACCATCCGCTCGGCGACCTCGACCACGCCGTCGGCGATCCCGGCGTCCTCGGCGGACAGCAGCGCCCGAGACGCCGTCCCCAAGACCCGGAAGCGGCCGGGGGTGAGCTCGACCCCGAGGCTGTCGGTCATCACCTCTTCGAGCGCGTGGGCCTCGTCGAAGACGACCACCTCGTGGGGCGGCAGCACCGTCCGGCCGGCGGCCAGGTGGGCGCCGTAGAGATGGGTGTTGACGACGATGATGTCGGCCGCTTCGGCCTCGTCGCGGGCGGCTTCGGCGAAACAGCGGTTGCCCGACGGGCACCGGAACGCCCCGGGGCACTCGCGGGGCCCGACGCTCACCATCGACCACGCCCGCGCCGAGGGCTCGAAGGGGAGCTGGGCGCGGTCGCCCGTCGTGGTCTGGCCGGCCCACCGCAGGATCCGCCGCAGCTGGTCGGCCAGCCGGCCCGAGTCGGCGGGGGCCTCGTCGGGCTCTTCGTCCCCGTCGCCGAGCTCGGCGAAGCGCTGCTGGTCGGCGCCGTCGGCGAGCTCGGTGGCCCGCTGCCGGCAGAGGTAGTTCGAGCGTCCCTTGAGGACGGCCCAGGAGAAGGGCCGGCCGATCGCCCGGGCCACGAGCGGGAGGTCCTTCGTGGCCAGTTGGTCCTGGAGCGCCTTGGTGGCGGTCGCGACCACGACCGTCTTGCCGGATCCGGCCGCCGGGGCGAGGTAGGCGAGGGACTTGCCGGTCCCCGTCCCGGCCTGGACGAGCAGGTGGGTCCCGGTGCGGATCGCCCGGGCCACCGTCGCGGCCATCTCGGCCTGTCCGGGTCGCTCCTCGCCACCCGAGGGCATCTCCCCGACGATCCGGGCGAGCAGCCGGGTGGCCGCCTTGGCCGGGTCGAGGTCGCCGGGATCGGGCGCGGCCGGGCGCGCCGGCGTGCCCGCTGTTCCCTCCGCCACGGGTCGACGGTACAAGGTCCTCGTGACCGGCCGACGACGCATGGCTGTTGGGGCCGGGGGATAGTTTCGCTAGTTGATGATTCGACGCGCGAGCCCGGTCGGCGCGGCCCGACCGGAGGCGGGAGCGAACGGCGCCCAAGCGGCTGCCGACGAGGCGACCCCCGACGTGGTCCCGGCCGGGCTGGACCGCTCGCGGCTCCCCGCGCACGTCGGCTGCGTGATGGACGGCAACGGCCGTTGGGCGGCCAGTCGGGGCCTGCCCCGCACCGAGGGTCACATCGCCGGCGAGGAGGCGCTGTTCAACGTCGTCGACGGCGCGCTCGAGATCGGCCTCAAGTGGCTGACCGTGTACGCGTTCAGCACCGAGAACTGGCGCCGACCCCCCGACGAGGTCCGCTTCCTCATGAACTTCAACGAGACGCTGCTCTCCCGGCGGCGCGACGAGCTCCACCGCCGGGGGGTGCGGATCCGTTTCGCCGGCCGCTCGGACCGGCGTGTGCCGCGACGGGTCCAGCGGGCGATGGACGAGGCGACCGCCCTCACCGCCGGGAACCGGACCATGACGCTCACCCTCGCTTTCAACTACGGGGGGCGGGCCGAGATCGTCGACGCGGTGCGCGCGCTCGTGGCCGACGGCGTCCCTGCGCACAAGGTCAATGAACGCGCCCTCAGCTCGCGGCTGTACTTCCCGGACATGCCGGACCCCGATCTCGTCATCCGCAGCTCGGGCGAGTACCGGATCTCCAACTTCTTGCTGTGGGAGCTCGCCTACAGCGAGCTGTGGTTCTCCGACCTCCTCTGGCCGGACTTCCGCAGCGCGGACCTCTACCGGGCGATCGTCGAGTTCCAGCAGCGCACCCGCCGCTACGGGGGTGCGTCCGGGTGATCTTCACCCGCATCGCCCTGGTGCTCGGCCTCGCGATCGTCTGCGCGACCCTGTGGCTGGCCATCATCGGATTCACACCGGCCGTCCCGCTGCTCGTCACGGCCGTGGTGCTGCTCGTGCTCATCGGGGGCGGCAACCTGATCAACGGCCGATCCTCGCCCTATGGCGGTCGGGGCGGCGCCTCCGACCGGGATGGCGCGCCGTGAGCCTCTACCGCGACCGGGGGGTCGTCCTGCGCACCTACCGGATGGGGGAGGCCGACCGGGTGGTCGTCTTCCTCACCGAGCACCACGGCAAGGTCCGGGCCGTGGCCAAGGGGGTCCGGCGGACCCAGAGCCGGTTCGGCGCCCGGCTCGAACCGCTCAGCCACGTGGTTTTGCTGATGTGGCACGGGCGCGGCGAGCTCGACATCGTGAACCAGGCCGAGGTGGTCGACCACTTCCGGTCGGTCCGCGAGGAGCTCGGCCGCATGGCCCAGGGCCTCTCCATGCTCGAGGCCGTCGACCAGCTCGCCCAGGAGGGTAAGGCCGACGCCGCGCTCTACTCGATGCTCGTCGG
>Ga0116215_1001065_pt1 | contig 19132 bp, 18 predicted proteins | sample Sb_taG_7_FD_89698 | JGI IMG/M metagenome (GOLD analysis project Ga0116215, IMG submission 89698) | Peat soil microbial communities from Weissenstadt, Germany - Sb_50d_2_FS metaG | ecosystem: Environmental > Terrestrial > Soil > Wetlands > Peat | place: Germany: Weissenstadt | collected 2010-09-21
GCCGGAGACGAGCACGCCATCGGTGCCGATCGCTGCGACGCTCGATAGCGCGACGACGCGATTGGAGTTGGTGTCTACGACGTAAAGGGTGTCGTTTGCAGCATCGTAGGTGAGGCCCGCCGGCGCCGAGATCGATCCGGGTGCGCCCAGGTTACTGCTGAACCCGGAGGCGATTTCGGTGAATGAGGCCTGTGCGTCGCCGTTCAGAGTAATGCGGTCAATCGCCCCGGTCATCACGTTGGAGACGTACACAACTTGATTGCCCGCGTGGGTCGCGTACATTGCGCTCCAGGGCTCGGCGAAGACATCGGTCGAAAAGGGCATCGATACGGCGCCGCTCGGGGCGATGAGCACCGTGGCATTGGCTTGGCTGGCGGTCGCGACGATGCTCCCATCCGGTAGGCTCGTGAGTGAGGAGCAGCCCAGCAGCTGCGCGGATTGGGCGATACCGTAGGGCGTCGCACCAGCCACGGGGTGCAGTCCGATGATCGTGGTGCCCAGGCCTTGCGTGTTGGTGCTGCCATCATTGAAGTTGCAAACGATTAGATCACCCATCGTGATGAGCCCCGCGGTGGCGGTGGCCACGGTCAAGCCGTAGGGGTTACCGCCGTGCTCGGTGGGATCAAGTGTCGACCCGATGGTCGTTATCGTGGCGAGTGTGGGCAGCACCGCACCGGAGATCGTCACGTTTGTGACAGTATTTTGCATACCGTTGGAGCTATAGCCGCCGCAGCCGGCAAGCAGGGCAATCAGGGGAAGCAGTGTCGTGAGCATGGCGCGACGCGCCTGCCCGAATGAGCGTACTGGACTGTTCATGGGCTCGAGCCTCCAGGAAAGCGACGATGGCCATCCCCGAGCGAAGGGGCCGGGGAGCGTTGCAGCTTGCTCACGCTTTGCAGAAAAGGCGCTGGCGCGTTGCGTTTGATAGTAGGTACCGCGGCCGGCGTTTTGGGTTTCGAGCGTGAGAAAAAAAGGTCGGGGGGGCTGGCGAGGCCGATTAACCAGCGGACCTCACTGATAGCGCATGTAACGACGGGCTTGCGACGCAGGACGCCGCCCATGCCAAAGCCAGTCGGAAGCGCGCCGAGCTTCATTACTGTGGGTTGTCTTTCGGTGTTATGTGTTTTTAACCCGAACTCCTTCCCGTTTTTGATTCTGCCGTGGTCAGTAGGTCCCTATTTTTTGGCTGTTTTGACTGGAGTGAGTGGCTTTTGTTGGCTGCATGATGTAGGCACTAGACTGTTGCAGACGTGGTGCGGATATCGTCTATTTGGCGCATTGCAAAACGTGGAGGTGCAGTGCATGTCGTCACCCTGCCGGGCAATCGCCTTGAGGCATTGAAGGGCGATCGCAATGGGCAGCACAGCATTCGGGTAAATGATCAGTGGCGAGCCTGCTTTGAATGGCCTAAAGGCGCAGATGGTCCGGCAAATGTTGAGGTGGGTGGATTACCACTAGAGGAGATCTTTATGACGCGTCATGCAACTTATCCTGGTAAGCATCTCGCCGAGCAGCTCGAGGCACTCAATAGGAGCGCAGCGGAGCTGGCACGTCAGCTCAAGGTTCCGACGAATCGGATTACGCATATCCTCAATGGGCAGCGTGAGATCACTGGGGATACGGCGCTGCGTCGGGGCACTTCTTCAGTACGAGTGCCGATTTCTGGTTGAGCCTGCAGAAGATCTGCGAGCTTCGTGTGGCCGAGCGGGAAAGCGGCGCGGACATCAAGGTACTGCCTCGGCTGCGCAATCGCGCCGCCTAGTCCACTCTTTCTCGATAACAAGGGCTCAAGGCGACGACGTCCGCGCCTAACTTTGGCGAGACTCCCGCAGATGACCGAGCAGGCCACGGTCGACGCCGACGGCCTTGGGGGATCCCACTGCTTTTCTCCTGATACTCCCCGCTGACCTGTGGCCCGTCTTTCGGGAAGCTTCGTCGTGTGGTGTTCAACGAGTCGTGAATGGTGAAACGATAGAACCCGCGAATATTCCAGGGCTGTGGTTCTATTCCACAGCTACATTGCACTACGAACCATTAAATATTTGATTTATGGTCGCCAGGGGTGGAATTGAACTTAGGTGCCGCGTGGCTGCTTTTGGCTCTTGGATGAGTTCTTAAAATCGGGGTTACCGAAAGTTACCCCGTTATTTTGCGTGCAATTTTGGCGGCGACTCAGTTCCGAAGATGGCTATTTCGCCCGTTCATTCGGCCGCACGGTCTAAATTTGAAGCCTTCCCTGTTGCATTGGTGCGCGCCTAGCGATCAAGGGCCGTTACGGCTTTATCGCCACGATCTTCCCGTTTTCCCACACGTACAACGGCGTGCCATACATGCGCGCAGTCTTCCGCGCATCCTTCGCCGCACGGCGCAAGGCCCGCCCTACTCCCGCAGCAAAGTTTTGAGGACGGTCTTTTGCTCGCGTCTTGGCTTTCACGGCCCTTTCTCCAGTAGCCGTGGTGCGCGGTCCGAATTGCCGTAGACCGCCCAAGCGTCGGCCAGAGGTCGGTAGATGCGCTGGAAGTTTCCCCAGCCGCGCGAGAACCGACGAACTACATCAGTCCGCGGCAGGCCACCTTCAAGCGCAACAATGACCGGCTGTTGTCGTTCGCCCAAGATGTCTGAACGGACGGGTAGTCTGCGGCCGCTCGACGAACGATTACGCCGCCAGTTTCAGTTTGGGCTTGAGTCCAGCCCGCGCGGCCAGCCGTACCAGTAGGTCCATACTGAACCGGTCGATCTTGCCTCGCTTCAGATCCGACACGCGCGCCTGCGTAACACCCAGCACCTTGGCGGCCTCGGCTTGCGTCATGCGGCTCATTTCCAGCCAATGCTCCAGACCAATCAACAGCTGCGCGCGCATTTCCATCTCGGCGGCCTTCTCCGCAGGGAAAAGATCGTAAAAGACACTGCGCCCTGCCGGCGTCACGTGACGGGGGCCGTTTTCACTGTCGGTAACTTTCTTGATTCTCATAATTTCACCTTGCAATCGACTTAAATCGCTTCTTCGCCAATTCCAAATCCGGCCGGCTCGTCCGCTGCGTCTTCTTCTGGAAGCAGCGGTCACTCGCCGGCGATGCCGACCGAGCGCAGCGGCGGCCTGGGGACGGGTTAGCGTGGCCCCTGGGTGTAGGCGGCAAGTTCCCAGTGTCCGGTTGCCTCGTCGTGTCGCAGCACGTAGGTGTGCCCGTCATCAGCATCTACTTTGAACCAACGCTGCGTCGGCGCAAACCAGCGGTCAACGATGGCGCGCACGGCAAGCCGGCGTTCGCCGAGCCAGAAAGCCAGCGGCTCCTGTTCGCCTCGATAGCCTGGGTAGCATTCCACGCGAAGTGTCATGCGCTGACGATACCGCCAAGAGCGTGTTTGGTCTCCTGCCCTGAGCCGCCGCTTTGCCCGGTCCGCAATTCGCGGTCCACATGGGGCGCGAGACGGCCATTTTGAGACACTCGAGGCGCGAAACTGCGTGCCCAAGACCGGCCACCCGTAGCATCCGGTACGTCAACCTGCGGGATCGCGACGCAGATCCGCGATCGAGCTCGGGCGGCAATCCTGAGTCGGCGCCGATCCCGCGTCGCTCGTGCATCTCCCTTGCGTGGCGGGAGAAAATGCTAACCTGCGCGGACAATGTCGAGCCCATTGCCACCGGAGTTGCGGCCGGAACCGGGTTCGCCCGCCGAGCTCGCACGGTTCGCGGAGCTGCAGCAGCGGCTGGCGCCGCTGTTCCGCGAGGTATTCACCGATTGCCTCGCCCCCCGCACGATCGTGGTCGTGCCCGGGCTCAGCGTCGACCATGAACTGCTCGCGCGGATCGATGGTCTGCCACACTACGAGGAGCGGCAGCTCACGATGCTCATGCTGCTCAGGATGCCGCACACCCGCATAGTGTTTCTCACGAGCACCGCGATCGATCAGTCGATCATCGACTACTACCTGCAACTCCTGCCGGGCATTCCCCACGAGCACGCCCGGCGGCGACTTACGCTTCTTGCGGCGCACGACGGGTCGCCCGTGAGCCTGACGCGCAAGATCCTGGACCGGCCACGTCTGCTCGCTCGCGTGCGCGGCGCTCTCGGTGACCCGGCGCTCGCACATCTGTCCTGCTTCAATGCGACCGCGGACGAGCGGACCCTCGCCGTCCAGCTCGGTGTGCCGCTCTACGCCTGTGATCCTGCGCTCGCGTGGCTCGGGACGAAGAGCGGCAGCCGGCACGTGTTCCGTGAGGCGGGCGTCCCCATGGCGGATGGCGCCGAGAATCTGCGGGACATCGGTGATGCTATCGAGGCGCTCGCCGCGCTCAGGCGACGCCGGCCGGCGCTGGCCAGCGCCGTCGTCAAGCTCGAGGAAGGCGCTTCGGGGGAGGGCAATGCGACCTTCGACTACGCGGGTGCCCCCGATGGTGCGACGCTCGAATCGTGGATCGCGACCGAACTGCCGCGACGCCTGAAGTTGGAGGCCGCGGGGCTGAGCTTTGAGCACTACGCGGCGAAGTTCGCGTCCATAGGGGGAATCGCGGAAGCGTGGATCGACGGTGACGGCAAGCGCTCGCCCTCCGCGCAGCTGCGGATCAATCCGCTCGCGGGTCTCGAGACAATATCGACTCACGAGCAGGTGCTGGGCGGCGCAACCGGGCAGCACTACGTCGGCGCCCGCTTCCCGGCCAGCGGGGAGTATCGGGTCGCCATTCAGGAGTTGGCCCTCCGCGTAGGCCGGGTACTTCGCGACAAGGGCGTGCTCGGGCGCTTTGGTGTCGACTTCGTCTGCGTGCCCGAGGGCGGGACCTGGCGCCATCACGCGATCGAGATCAACCTGCGCAAGGGCGGCACGACGCACACGTTCCAGACGCTGCAGTACCTGACCGATGGACGCTACGACGCCGCGAACGGCCTGTTTCTGACGCAGGGGGGGCAGCCTCGTTTCTACTACGCGACCGACAACCTCGTGAGCCCGCACTATCGCCGCCTGACACCTCCCGATCTCGTCGACCTCGCGATCGAGCACAATCTACACTTCGATCCGGTCACGCAGGAAGGAGTGACGTTCAACCTGATCGGCGCCGTATCGCAGTTCGGCAAACTCGGCATCGTCAGCATCGCGGCCTCATCTGAGGCCGCTGAGGCCCTTTACGGCCGCACGGTCCGCGTGCTCGACGCGGCGTGTTGAGGCGAGCTCTCACGCGCCCCTCCGTATGAGGTCGGCTCTTGAGAGGGATTGTTCAGGACGCTAACTCCTTTCGGCCACTGGCGTTTTTTGGCAGGGCGTTGCGTCGCGCAGGCATCAGCTGTGCGAACGTCAGGTGCATCGGCGCGAGGGTCAGAAGCGTGGACTAATTGCGGATCATTTGGCTTGGCCGTCAAACTGCTTGCCGGAGAGCATCAAACTTCGCATTGAGTGCCTCGAACATCGCCGCGCGACGCGACGCCTCATTGCGCCATTACCCTGCCCGGAACCGGACGCTCGCGACAGGCAGCTCAGGGTCGTCCGTTCCGGTGCGGAGGAATGTACTTATTGTTCTTCTCATCGATGAGCGTAGCGTAGATGGATTCAGATGAATCATATGGGGTGCAGCCTTCCGACCTATCAAGTGAATTCCAAGGCACTGCCGAGGAGAGACTTCAATGTTAACGAATGTGGCCGTAAAAAAGGTATCTGACGCCAAACAGCGGACCGAACCCGTGTTCGCTATGGCCGATGCAATGTTACAGAGTATCCGCACACGAGCTTATGAACTGTTTTCACAGCGTGGATTCAATGACGGTTTTGCACTGGAGGACTGGTTCAAGGCGGAACACGAGATATCGTGGCCGGCGGCCGAGCTTGTGGAAGAGGACCAGGCCTATCAGCTTACGGTGGCACTGCCTGGTTACACTTCCGGCGAGATCGAGGTAACCGCTACACCGCAGGAAATCATCGTCAGCGCCGCCTCGGAGAAGAAAGGTGCTGCTAAACCACGAGAACCGGCCAAGGGCACGGTACGCTGGAGCGAATTCAGGAGTAACCAGGTGTGCCGGCGTTTCGAGGTACCGAACACCATCGACACCAATCAAGTCACAGCATCGTTTGAGGATGGCTTGCTGACGGTGAAGGCGGCGAAGCAGGGAAAAGCGGGGAAAAAGATTGTTCCGATGGCAGCAGCGGCGTAATCACCCTCAACATTAGCGACAACGCCGCGCGCGGCCCGCAGAGGGTGTCCTTCAGCGCCACGGTGACCGACCGGGCACTGAATAAGCCTTATGTCGGTTGATGACAAACGACCCCGGCCCTCGCGCCGGGGTCTTTAGTTATGGGCGGCCGGTAGCCACCGGCACCTCATTGGACGGTGAGGGAGCGTAGAGCGGGACCTGCCGACGCCCGCGTCAATGGTGAGTAGACCGCAGGAGCTTCCCCTGCAGTCGCTCGCAGAACCGTGCGTGAGATTCCCACCTCACACGGCTCCCAGTGTCCGATCGGGTGCGAACCAATGGCGCCAATGCACGAACCGATGCGGCTCTCGTCGAGCGACGCGCATGAGCCAGCGACCGCTGCGCCGCTTTTGACCTGCCAGCCGCTTGTACTTCCGGCGCGCCCAGAATGCGAGCGCCAAATCAAAGTGCCGAAAGATACAGGTCATGGCCGACGGATAGAAGCTGCCGTAGTAGTTCCACCAGCCCCGCAGCGTTGCATCGTAGTTCGCCGAAAACTCGGCCAACGTGCCAGGTGTTTGCCGTGGAAGATGCCCGCTGCGGATTTGCTGACGCATGCGCGTCTGCGCCTTACAGCTGACAGCGGGCTGGAAGCTCATGAATAGGCTTCCATTCCGGGCTTGGGCACGCCGCGGTCTGAACGTAAAGCCGAGAAAGCTAAACTGCGTGACCGGGTAATCGGCTCGCCGGTTGCTGTCCCGGCAGTAGACAACCCGGGTCTTGTCGGGGTGCAACTCAAGACCGCACGCCGCAAAGCGTTCAGCCAATCGCTGCTTCACCCGTTGGGCCATCTGCTCGCTCTGGCAATGCACCACTGCATCGTCGGCGTAGCGGGCAAACCGACATTGCGGCATTTCCCGCCGTATCCACCGATCAAACGCGTAGTGCATGAAGAGATTCATGATCAACGGGCTCACGCAGCCACCCTGTGGCGTACCGCGATCCCGATGCCTGACTTCTCCTGCCGCGCTCATCGACGGCGCCTTCAACCACCGTTCGATGTGGAGCAGCGCCCATTTGCAGTCCGTATGCTTCCTCAATGCCTTCATGATCAGAGCGTGATCGAGTCCATCAAACGCTCCTTTGACATCAAACTCGAGCACCCGGTCAAACTTCCAACATCGTTCTCGCGTCACCCGGACCGCGTCCTTCGCCGACCGCCCCGGCCGATAGCCGTAAGAGTCGTCGTCGAACAGCGGATCAAGAAGGGGCTCCAGGTAACTCTTGACGACCGTCTGGGCCACACGATCTCCTACCGTCGGCACACCGAGCAAACGGACTCCTTTGTCCCGCTTCGGTATCGGTACCTCCTTGACCGGCGGTGGAAAATAGCTGCCAGAAGCGAGGCGGTTCCACAATGCATAGAGATTATTCGCCAGGTCCTCGTCGAACTCGGCAATGCTCTTGGCATCGATACCCGCTGCACCCCGGTTCGCTTTAGCGCGTTTCCAGGCGTCGAACACCATGCGCTTTGATATCGCAAACGACTTCGTCGATGTCACCGAGTCCTCCGTTCTTCTCGAACGTTGATCGACTTCATCTCCAAGACACCGTGGCTCATTTGCTCCACGCCCATTACAGGCGCTTCATTGCTACTACAAGCCACTCCGTCCCTGCCGATCGCATCGGTATTCGCACTCGTGGTGTTGGCCACTCGCCGCTTTCCCTTTACATCGACCGTCAGGTTCTCATGTTCCATAACAAAGCCTGTACCAAGGTCACGCCGCCTATATACCGGTTGCCACCCGCGCAGTACTCAGACACCTCGCGGACTGTTCCCGGAGATGGAAGGCGCCTCCGGTTTCGACAACATCTAAGGTTTTTCGATACGTCATCAGCGGTTCGCTTTCGCTCGTCTCCCCAGTCCATACCCAGGCACGCTATACACGCGCCACTTAACCCACTCGCTCACCACCACGGCCTTGCGGCCGCAGCAGCAGTGGGCGGTTTGAAGCCTCCTTCTGAAAGGCGACTTCGAGGGACCTACCCTCATCTTTGCTATAGCATCGCCTGATCGGTCTCAAGCGTTCATGACACACCCCTCCAGAATCCCTTGAACCGCGCCGGACTCAGCTCTGCGTATCGGACGGTGTGCCGTATGTTCTTGTGGCCGAGCCACAGCTGCAGCGCCCGCGTATTGTGCCTGTCATTGGCAGCAGCCGGCCAACTTCGGTCATTCCGCAGACTGAATTGCCTTCCTGGTAGCGGCCGGTGTGTGTCCAATTAAGGCTGGCCCGTTCTCTGGGCTTCAGACCCACCGAGGTAGGAGTTGGAGCCCATTAGGTTAAGCAACCAGAACGCCGTGAAGACCCAAAGTCTGGATCGTCGTCTAGGTCCACGGTGTAGGCGGTCGCAGACAGATTGATTGATGCGCTGCGAAGACCGCACGATCGTCACCATATCGTCACCAAGCGGCGTCATCATGGGCACAGCCCAGGCAAGCGAGATCGCCCTATGCATATCATGCCTGTCTCTGGGGTGTCGCAGAATGCGTCGCGCCCCGTCCAGCCCAACGCGGACGCGGAATCGCCAAGACCAAGGTGGAGTCGAGCTGCCGCCACGCCGCCGATCAAGACGGGATCGATCGCTGAGCATGATCCGACGCTGTTGGTCGCGGCTCTCGAAGATATAGAGTCCAAGCGGCTGGCGATCGAGTGGCTGGTGGACGCCGGTCTGCTGTGGCAGTGCCTCACCTAGCAATAATCGTTCGCGACAGCCAGGATTCCTTGTTGGGAGAACTAGGCTCCCGTACCCAGGCGTCGGATCAGTTCCGCACTTATCTCGTGCCGTGCACTAAGTACTTTTAGCTGGTGAGCGGCTCGACGTCGATCGGCCCGCGCGCGCTGTGCGCAATGGCCTCATTGAATCCGGCAATCACGCGCGCCGCTAGCGTGGGCTTGGATGACATCGAGACCCGGCATCAGCAGGCCGCGCAGCGCAGGGCCGAGAAACAGCGGGCGCGGGACCCCGGAATGGAACCGGAGCCAGGGAGGAGGCAGAGCCGGAGTCACGATCAGCATCTGGATGTGCAGCCTTCGCCGGCGAAGACGCAGGAGAAGCAGAGGGATCATTTGCACGGCGGATCGGAGGATGATTTCCGGCTCTGAGTGCGGCGCCGATGCGCACGCGAGCCAAGGGGTCCTGACCGCTACGATTTGCAACAGACTCTTGCGACGCGCAAGGCTCTGATTCAATGAGGACCGCGTACCGGCGCAGAACCTGCCGGCTGTGCGGCGACTTCCGGCAAGACCACTTGAGACGCCAAATGACCGACATCGGGAATCGCATCGGGCGTGTCCCGGCCAGGTCCGGTCAGTGATTGCCTTGAAGTGATTACCGCGAAGCGGCCGCTCGTAGGCCGCAGAGGAAGTCGTGTGGGTCCAATCCCAGTTGATTCCAATAATCTTTGACAAATACTTGAAGCGCAGAATCGGACTTGCAATACTTGTACCAACTTAAGGGCAGGCATGTGATAAACGCGGGACGTTTGTCTGGGACCACTGCGAGGAACCCGAGACGCATGTTTTGCCGCTGATGGGTTCGCTCATACTAAAAGTCTCGCAGCAGTAAGGGGGACGTGTGATGAAAGCAAGATTCCCGTTCGTGGCCATCTTCGCAGCATCTTTGTTTTCCGCTGCCCCCATAGCAAACTCCGTTACGCCCAAAGCAACCTCAGGAGAGACCAATGCCCAAACCTTGACTCTGACAACTGCCTGTGGCAGCACGGTCAAAAACAACTGTCGCGGGAAATGCTACTACGAGTATGAAAAATTCATTTGCGGAAAACGCACCCCCAAGCCAGGTCAAGTCACCCCGCATCAGAAAATATATAGGGAATGCGTCCGGAGCTGTCCAGCAATTAAGTGAGCCGCTTTAGAGGCGGGATCGGTAATCGCTTGCTGGTGCACAACTCGATGATTTCGCCGATGGCGGAAAACCAAGTCGGCGACAAGGCTGTTCGGCATCGGCTGCAACCTAAATTGAGTTGCCGCAGAGCAGAGTTTTGGGTACTTCGCAGGGGCCACATAGTTGAAGTATGTCCACATGAGCATTCACCAGAAGAGCTTGGGTCGGAGTGTTCAGGGGGCGAGTCATCCGACGCGGCAGGTGACCTCTGACGCGGCTTCCGCAGCAAAGGGCTATGAACCTAAAGTCAGTCCCGTTACATGTCTGGACTGCCACTTGCGCGGCAAGCATCGGTCTGATCGATGTTGTCGTCTTCCATCATATCTGGAGTGGATGTCTTCTGATCGCCGCGAGTGTTGGGCTGGCGGCCTGGGCCTGGAAGCGGTTCAAGGACGCGCGCGAGGCAATGGCGAAGCAGATGAGTTGATTTCACTTCCTCGAAGCCGACGATCGCCACCGGCAGGTCGGGGTCACGAAGCGACCGTCGGCCGCTGGACCGGAGTCGAAAGCACCAACGCCTCGGCACCGAGGGCGTGACAGGCGACACCCGGCCAGGAGCGGACGGTTGGCGGGCCGACCAAGCAATCCCGTAACCGGTCATTGGCTAACTCATTGCGCTTGCTATTGATACGGGGTCACGTATGTCAATCCCCAGTAGTACTTCCAGCGGGTGAATTGTGCCTCACCGCCAATTTGCTCTACGAGGGAAAGGAGTTCTTGCTCCGTTGGGAAGTTCTTAAGGATGCGATGAACCGTTCCATCCTCAAGCGTTCGTAGCTGATACGTGTTGCCTCGTCGTCCCATTCAGCGATTGGTGTGCTGCTACCTTCGACGTATAGGTTGTCGAATGTGATGACTGGCGAGCCCGACTCCAAGAGCGAGTTGAATTGCAGGAGAAACTCGCAGCGCCGCGAGCGTGGAACATGAGAGAACCAGAAGCCTGCGAAGGCGGCGTCGAAACTGCCGATGTCGGGTGGAACGCGATATGCGTCGCCCAGCAGGAAGGAAACGTGATTGTCGCGAATACGCCGCCGAGCAATCTCCAGAGGTTCTGGTGCCGCATCGATCGCGACGATGCTCCTTACCACCGGAGCGACGAATTGCGTCCAATAGCCGGTTCCGCACGCCAACTCCAGGATCCTGCGATTTGAGAGCTGCACTGGCAGCCAGCTCTCCATTGCACGAAGATCTGGCTGGCGCGCCGGCTTTGCGCAGATCCTCTCGTATTCACCGGCACGCCTGGAGTAGTAGACGTGTATGCCGCTCGTCATGCCGGCCTCCGGCTGCCGATGATACTCGTCAAAGTGGCTTTGATCGACCTCCGGGTCGAGGCTCACGAAAAAGCAACCGCCTGTTCCGTATACAATTTGCGAGCGATCGGGTGAAGACGGCCAACTACAGTCACTCAAGGTTTCAAAATGCTTTCCGGAAAGCTGTCATACCTTTGCTGCCACTCGGTCCGCGATCAAGGCGACTGCCGTTAGCACTGCGCCCAGCGCACTTCCCTGCGAGCTGCGAAAGTAGAATGCAGATATAGACTACAATGGAGAGGACGCTTGTGGAGTGAGCCTTGCGGGAATGAAAATCAAGCGCAGAGCATTCTTTGTCGCGGCAGGTGCTCTTGTTGCGATCGCATGGCTAGGCGTGGCGCCCGGCGGTGATCGTCCAGCACCAGTTGTGAAACCCGAGGACCGCGTCTGTACACAAGATGCGGAATGCAAACTAGTTGAAGTGCCTTGCACCTGTGGACAACAGCATCTTGCGGCCAATCTTCAGCACTACAAGCGCTATGAACGCCACTCCACATGTACGAGCGCTGAGATTTCGCACTGCGCCAGAGTGGGCGCATCTGTTCCGCAATCCGCTGTTTGCCGAAGCGGACAGTGCGCAGTCGAAGCGGCGAAGTAGGTTTCTCCGAAGCAGACCTTCCCGACCGGCTCCTCCGGGTCAAGTCCAGCCGTTGTTGGCCGATGGCAAATTTAGCATTAATGGTCTCGACCCCGATGGTCTTGATCGTTGCCGGCCAGCGATAGCCGGCGTCGGTAATTAACGAATCCTGCCCCCGCTACCAACAATCCCTGGGTCCGTTCCGATCCGTGTGTGAACAAGCCATTGAACTTGCTTCGGCGGACAGTGCTGCTTGCCGGCGTCTTCGCGGCATACCCAGCATTGGTCCGATCAGTGCGACCGCTGTGGTGGCAACGATGGGTGATCCGAAGGTGTTCAAGAACGGGCGCCGGACAGAAGGGTTCTCTCGTAACGTGAGGAGGGCCGCGCCGACTGCGCCGTGCGGCGCAATTGGAGACGCTCGGCGCCGGTCGATGATCCATCCAAGTGACGGCGAATCGACGCCGTCCAGGACCTCGCTCGAGCATCGCGACGGCAGCTGCGGTCCGGGTTTGATTCGATCAGGCAACGGTGTAGGATTTCACCGCCAAAAGTCTTGAAACTCGGCAATACCAACAAGCGGGGGAACCGATGAAAACTTCCAATATCCTGACGGCATCGTTATTCGCATGCGTGCTGGGTTTCGCGGCTAGCGCCCAAGCCCAGGATGCGCCCAAGGAACACAGCATGACCGGCTGTCTGGCAAAGGGCGACGATGCCGGAACGTTCAAGCTCACGGATCTGGCGTCAGGACCGAAGGTGGTCGTCATTGCGTCGACAACAGCGAACCTGACGCCGCATTTGGGCCACAAGGTCGAGATCACGGGCGTTGCCGTCCCGGGGAAGGATAACGTTCACACGATGAAGGTGTCGGCGGTGAAAATGATTTCCGCGACCTGTCCCTAGCCCGTCCATGTGACGGGGGTCTTTATCCTATCGGGATCCGAAAAGGTAATGGCCCCCGCCACGTCTCGCTCGAACTCGTTGCGTGCTCAACGCACGGCGGATTGTAGCCAACGTGTCATCGTACCTACATCCAACACGCTGCTCTGACGCGCGACCTCCGCGCGGAATACGATCAGCGTCGGAATGCTTCTGATGTTGAATCGGGCTGCGGGTTCGGGCTCGTCTTCCGTGTTCAGCTTCGCGAACCCCCAATTCGGCTTGAGCTGCCGTGCCAACAAGCGCCGCGCTGAGTCCGGGCCGGCCCCCAGACCTCGACTCCGGTGCCCCGCAGCGAGCCGCTGGTAGGCGCGGCGGCAGCGCAGTACCAAACGGCAGGGGTTAGGGTGCCTACAGCAGTGGCAATGCCAAATTTACAGGGCAGATTGCTGGGTGCGGGTTTGTACGTAGGCTGCCCCCGCTACCATTAACTAAAAGTGCCACTTGGATAGCCCGTGAACGCGGGCCCTTTCCATTATGGATTTCGCGAAGACGCAGCGTTGTTATAAGGGCAACAGCGACGAGCCGTCACACATTCTCGTCGCTCCCACAGTCAACTGGTGGCGGGTCTCGCGAGGTCACGCTCATCGGGAGCGGGGACGCTCCGGAGCTAATTGGCTGTCTAGGCGTGACTTGGAGCATCGCGACGGGCAGGTTCCGGCCGAGGGTGTGTAAAAACCCGAAATGCGATTCGCGTACGTTCGATTCTTTTCGTTTTTCAAAAGAAAACGTCTCAGAACTGCACGTGGGTACACCAAAAACGCATCGTCGAAGCACTCCAAACCAGGCAACGGGGGTTTTTACACACCCTCGGTCAGGACCGGAAGAGATGAGCTTTGAACCGTACGGAAGTTAGCATGGCTGTTGCTTTCGCCATGGCAGACTGCGGCGGAGAGATGAAGAACGTTATCGTAGATTGTTATCGAACCATTTTTGGCCGTAGTACAGGCCGACACCACTTGCAACGCCCCCAAGAATCACGGCGGCGCCGAGATTCAACTGTCCTCCGAGCCACCAACCCGACGCTCCCAATAGCGATGCACAACCCCAACCGATGATCGTTCTCAATGTCCTGGCTCCTACGGTGATTGTCGGCCACAGGATGCTGGCAAGCCTATCCGCTTTGGCCCCTCCGGAAGCGGACATTCTTCTGCGGCCGCTTCGGTCAAATCCGGTCCAGCACTCTTAATGGCTGGGATTTCAGCTCGAACCAGTTAGGTTCATGAACGCGGGCACCGGCCGCGCGGCCGCATGCAGCCACTTTGCCATGGCGCTGACTACAGACATCACGACCCGGCGCTGCGTCATGCGATCTCGCCATTCCAGAAGCTTTGGTGTCGCAGCGGTGATGGGTGCACTTTGACGCTCTCCAAAAAGCGACGCCATATAGAAGGCGATGTCGGCGAATGAATAGTCGCCCGAAAGCCACTCGGTGGTGGTCAGCAACTTTTCCATTTCAGCGTAGTAGGCGGTGGCCGCTGCGATACTCGATATCGCAAGAGCATCGTCGAGATTCTTCTGCAATCCCATGAGGCGAATGATATGTGGAAAATACACTTCATCAGATTGGTGCTCTAACCGACGCGCGCGCGCACGATCCCCAATCTCGTACGGCCATAAAGCCGGCGTCGGCCGGAGATCTTCCAGATATTCGAAAATTTGTGTCGAATCGAAGATTTCGAGGCTGCCGTGTACTAACACGGGCACTTGCCCTTTGGGGTTGATGCGCAAGACTTCAGGGTGCTTGGGGCTATAGCCGAGATGAGAGTCATACGCCACCATGATCAGGTCGAAATCCAGACCCTTTTCAAGCGCGGCGATTTGCGCCTTGGCCCCGAACATACTAAGGGGGCCGGAGTACAACGTGAATCGAGTGGGTTGCGAGCGCATCGGCCTGACTCCTAGGGCGTGGTGAGCGCAGTGGAATAATTACATATCCGCCTCGCCGGATAGCAGCTATTCGCGAGAGGCCGGTGAGGGTCACCGTACCGCCGCAGCCAATTCCCGTCGTTGGCGGTTCTGAAATAACCGCCGTGAAGCGGCCGCCCGCCGCAGGCGGTTCAGTCCCGGCCAATCGAACCGAGGTCACGACAGTTGGCACAAGTTGACTGATCGTGACCGACGAGAGTAAAAAACAATAGTAGCGCCGACCCGGCGGAATCACCGGTCACGTTCGGCAGGAATCGCTGGTCATCTGCAGCGGGATACGCAAGGGGGCCACAAGCAGGTGTGTGGCTGCATTGACCCCAACCTTGCTACCACGCAAGAAAATATGCGGTAAAGGCTACTTCTTTAATCAATCGGCCTTTCGGTTTCCAAAGGATCCGCGACTAACCAAGGAGGCTAGCATGAAACGATTCACCTTGATTTCCATGGTGCTAATCGCGATCTGCGCGACATTCGTAGCACCAGCTGTTGCCCAGCATGAACACCCCGCAGGCGACCCAGGGAAACTCGGCAAAGTGAATTTTTCCGTTTCCTGCGACCTAGCGGTCCAGCCGCAATTCAGCAGTGCCGTCGCCATGCTCCATTCTTTTTGGTACGAAAAAGCCAGCGATACCTTTGCTACCGTGGCTCAGAAAGATCCTGCGTGCGGCATGGCCTATTGGGGAATTGCCATGACCTACTACCATCCCATCTGGGAAGCACCCGGTCCGACGGATCTGAAAGCAGGTGCAGGGGCCGTCGAGAAAGCACAGTCCGTTGGTGCCAAATCCCAGCGCGAACGCGACTACATTGCCGCCATCGAGACGTTTTACAAGGACAGCGATAAACTTGACCATCGCACCCGCGCCCTGGCTTATGAAAAGGCCATGGAGCAACTGCATGCGCGCTATCCCGATGACGGCGAGGCGGCCGTTTTTTATGCCCTCGCTTTGCTCGCGACCGCGCCTCCCACCGACAAGACGTACGTGAATCAAAGAAAGGCAGGCGCAATCCTCGAACCGATTTTTCTCGAGCAGCCAGAGCACCCGGGAGTGGCCCACTACATCATCCACGCATACGACTACCCACCGCTCGCGGACAGGGGTTTGCAGGCGGCGCGGCGCTACGCCAAGATCGCACCGGATTCGCCGCACGCGCTGCACATGCCGTCGCACATTTTCACCCGACTTGGCCTGTGGGACGAGTCAATTGATTCCAATCTGGCTTCCGTGGCATCGGCCGAGAGGAACAACGCCCCGGGTAACGAACTGCATGCGAAGGATTACCTGATTTATGCCTACCTGCAGGAAGGGCGGGACTCGGAGGCGAAAAACGCGCTCAAGGCAGTGCTTCACGGCAGGTCAGACGATCCGCAGTACATGAATTGGCTCTACGCCACGGGTACTTCGCCCGCGCGCTACGCCGTCGAAAGACATCGATGGTCGGAAGCGGCCGCACTGCCTGTGCCCTCGAACACGTTTCCCCGGGAACGCTATGCTTGGACGGAAGCGAATCTGCATTTCGCTCGCGCTCTCGGCGCGTCACACATTGGCGATACCGAAGCTGCGCGAAAAGACGTGCAACAGCTTGCAGCGATCCGGGACGTTCTTATCCAAGAGAACAACAAATACTGGGCCGACCAAGTAGACATCCAGCGCGAGATCACAGCTGCCTGGATAACTCTGGCTGAGGGCAAACGCGAGGACGCTTTGCAGCAGATGCGTTCTGCCGCCGACCACGAAGACAAGACCGACAAGCACAACGTCACCCCGGGAGTCATTCTTCCAGCTCGCGAGCTTCTTGGAGAGATGTTGTTGGAACTGAAGCAGCCAGTCGAGGCGATGGTTGAGTTCGAAGCCACGCTGCGCACAGCCCCAAACCGTTTTAACGCGCTGTCAGGTGCCGCCCATGCGGCAAAGCTGTCCGGGGACGGCGAGAAGGCGAAAGGTTATTACGCCAAGCTGCTGGCCATCTGCAGCCATGCCGATGGAGATCGACCCGAGCTTCAGGACGCCCGGTCGCTTTTGGCCCAGAAATGAGTTGAAGCTCGACAATGTTCACGTCTTACTTTTTCCGACTCCCCATACCTGCCGCTCGCGATGGACCGTAAGGGGCCAACTGGCTTGAGCGGCACTGACCGGCCAGAACCGGAAATTGGCATTCCGAATCAGCATGCCCGAAACCGGACGCTCGGCAACCCGCATGGGGCATCTGGTAACCCGGGCAGATTTTGCTGGCGCTATACTCGACTCGTCGATCCGATGTGTCATTCCGCACGCGAACGGACTCGGAGGCTCCGGTGACCACGGCCCGACGGGAGTTACTGACCACAGTATTGTCTGCAGGCGCAGCCGCCATGACACCACCCATCACGAGTGCTGAGACGGGTCGTGACCACGATCATGACCATGACCATGACCACTCGCATCAGAAGCTGCCTTCTGACCCCGCGCTGCGCGTTAAATCGCTCGAATCGCTCCTGGTGGAGAAGGGACTGGTGGATGCGGCAGCCCTCGACGCCGTAGTCGAAGCCTATGAACACCGAATTGGTCCACGCAACGGCGCGCGCGTCATCGGCCGGGCCTGGGCCGACCCGGCCTACAGGCGGCGACTACTCACCGACGCGACGGCTGCAATCGCAGAACTGGGCTTCTCGGGCTCCCAGGGAGAGCACATGGTGGCCGTCGAAAATACGTCTCAAGTGCACAACCTGGTCGTGTGTACGCTCTGCTCCTGCTATCCCTTTCCGGTGCTCGGCCTCCCGCCGGTCTGGTACAAGTCACCGGCCTACCGTGCCCGTGCAGTCATCGACCCACGGGGAGTGCTGCGCGAATTAGGTTTGGAGCTCCCTGAGGAGGTCGAAATTCGAGTCTGGGACAGCACAGCGGAGATTCGCTATCTCGTGGTGCCGGAACGACCCCCAGGGACCGAGCACCTCAGCGAGGAAGAGCTCGCTGCGCGCGTGACTCGCGACTCCATGATCGGAGTCGCCAAAGTCGCCTAGTGACGCAGTGCAAATAGGAGGGAAAGCGTTGCCATGAACGGCATCCACGACCTCGGCGGCATGCAGGACATGGGGACCATCCCCTACGAAAAGACCGAGCCGGTGTTTCATGAGCGCTGGGAGGGCCGCATCTTTGCGCTGAACCGCGCCACGGGCGCCTGGCGAAAATGGAACCTGGATGCGTCGCGGTTTCAGCGCGAGCTCATCCCGCCGGCGGAATACCTGCGAATGAGCTATTACGAGCGCTGGGTTGAGGGTCTTGTGGGGTTGCTCGTGAAAATGGGACTTGTAACCCAGGAAGAGATCACGTCCGGTAAACCCTCTCCCCGAACCGCCAAGCTCGTGCCTCCCCTCACACCTGACAAGGTCTGGCCCTTGCTTGCCCGTGGCGCTCCCGCCAATCGGGACGTGGCGTCCGAACCTCGATTCCAGGCGGGTCAACCCGTGCGAGCCAGGAACATCCATCCGGAAGGGCATACCCGCCTGCCGCGCTATGCGCGTGGTAAGGCCGGAATGATCGTGCGCGATCATGGAGTGTTCGTCTACCCCGATACCAATGCACTCTTTCAAGGGGAGCAGCCACGACACCTCTACTCCGTGCGCTTTAGCGCCCAGGAGCTCTGGGGCCCCGAGGCAAGCGCCCAGGATTCGGTGTACCTGGATATGTGGGAGTCCTACCTTGAGCCCGCCTGAGCCCACGATCGACTCGGATCGCCTCGGCTCCTTGCTGCGATTGCCTCGTGAAGGCCACGAGCCGGTGTTTGCAGAGCCTTGGCAGGCTCAGGCGTTTGCGCTCGTCATCGAACTTTCGAAACGCGGCTACTTCACTTGGCCTGAATGGACGCAAGCACTTGCGCAAGAATTAAAAGCCGCGGCAGTGGGTGGCGAGAGCGACGATGGGTCAAGATACTACGAGCATTGGCTCGCTGCCTTAGAGCGGCTTGTCCTCGCAAAGGACCTAACCGATAGCAACGCGCTGGCGAAACGAAAGAGCGCCTGGACTGACGCCTATCGACATACGCCGCACGGGAAACCGGTAGTTTTGCCCACAACATCGAGCAGTTGAGAGACCATGAGACATGGGCTGCAAGATACATCGCTCGAACCGTTCGGATAACTTAACCGCTTCCGCATTCACGACTGGATCTATTTCAAACGCGCCGGGCGGTGGCTCAATTTGACGACCGGAAAGCAGACTCTGCCCACGGGCCGTTCCGGGTCAGCAGCGAGCGTCGGCCGATTGGTAGATGCTCAGGGTCGCCGATCGGCCGAGGCTATGTGTGAAAAC
>Ga0116215_1001067_pt1 | contig 19113 bp, 19 predicted proteins | sample Sb_taG_7_FD_89698 | JGI IMG/M metagenome (GOLD analysis project Ga0116215, IMG submission 89698) | Peat soil microbial communities from Weissenstadt, Germany - Sb_50d_2_FS metaG | ecosystem: Environmental > Terrestrial > Soil > Wetlands > Peat | place: Germany: Weissenstadt | collected 2010-09-21
AAGGCGTTCAGCGCGGGGGAGGCCGCCATCAGCCGGTTCGAGGAGTTCGGCTGCCAGTACCTCCTGATCGACGGGAAGAACCCGGGCTCGGGCGAGGTGTTCGACTGGCGGCTGGCCGAGGGCGTCGTCGACCATCGGCGCCTCTTCGTCGCCGGCGGCCTGGACGCCGACAACGTCGAGGCGGCCATCGTCCATCTGCACCCGTTCGGTGTCGACGTGTCCACCGGGGTCGAGCGAGCGCCCGGGAAGAAGGACCCGCACAAGCTGGACGCCTTCATCAAGGCGGCCCGCCGTGCGGGCGCGGTCGTGGCGGCGGAGCACCCGGGCGACGAGGAGACCGGGCCGTCCCCCTACGACTGGCTCACCGATCGGTGAGCTCCGGCGCGACCACCGGCGGGCAGAGCGGCCCGACGATGGGGCACCCGGGACCCGACGGCCGGTTCGGAGAGTTCGGCGGCCGCTTCGTCCCCGAGTCCCTCATCCCGGCTTGTTTCGAGCTCGAGGCGGCCTTCGAGACGGCGTGGGCCGACCCCGCCTTCCACGCGCGTTTCGAGTCGATCCTCTCCACCTACGGCGGGCGCCCCACGCCGCTCACCGAGTGCCACCGCCTCTCCGAGCGCCTCGGGGTCCGGCTGCTGCTCAAGCGGGAGGACCTGGCCCACACCGGCAGCCACAAGCTGAACAACGTGGTCGGCCAGGCGCTGCTCACCGAGCGCATGGGCAAGCACCGGATGATCGCCGAGACCGGCGCCGGCCAGCACGGGGTGGCCGCCGCGACCGCGGCGGCGCTGCTCGGCCTCGAGTGCACGGTGTTCATGGGCGAGGTTGACACCCAGCGCCAGGAGCTGAACGTGTTCCGGATGGAGCTCCTCGGGGCCGAGGTGCGCACGGTCACCTCCGGGAGCCGCACGCTCAAGGACGCGGTCAACGAGGCGCTGCGCGAGTGGGTGGCCACCGTGCAGCACACCCACTACTGCATCGGCTCGGTGATGGGGCCGCACCCCTTCCCCTACATGGTGCGCGAGCTCCAGAGGGTGGTGGGGGAGGAGGCCCGCCGCCAGTGTGACGAGCTGCTGGGCGGGCCGCCCGACGTGGTGGTCGCCTGCGTCGGCGGCGGCTCGAACGCGGCGGGGACCTTCGCGGGCTTCGCCGACACCGCCGTCCGGCTGGTCGGGGTGGAGGCGGCGGGCGGGGCGGCGGCCACCTACGGCGTGCCCGGCGTCCTGCACGGCATGCGCTCGCGACTCCTCCAGGACGAGGACGGCCAGATCCTCGAGGCCGAGTCGATCTCGGCCGGGCTCGACTACCCCGGGATCGGCCCCGAGCACGCGCACCTGGCCTCGATCGGCCGCGCCGAATACGCCAAGGCGACCGACGAGGAGGTGCTCGAGGCCTTCGAGCTCCTCGCCCGGACCGAGGGCATCATCCCCGCGCTCGAGCCCGCCCACGCGCTCGCCTGGGTCGCCGCCGAGGCCGGCCGCTCGATCCCGCCGGGCTCGACCGTGCTCCTCACGCTGTCGGGGCGGGGGGACAAGGATGTCGCCCAGGTCCGGGAGCGGCTCGGCCGGGCGGGTCCCTGAGCATGGCCGGCACTCCGGCCACCGCCGGCGCGGGAGGCCTCGAGTCGACGCTGCGGGCCCGGCGCGACGCCGGGGCCAAGCTGCTCGTGCCCTACGTGATGGCGGGCATGACCGAGGACTGGGTGGTGGTGCTGCAGGCGGTGGCGGCCGCCGGCGCGGACGCGATCGAGGTGGGGCTCCCGTTCTCGGACCCGATGATGGACGGTCCGGTGGTCCAGGCGGCCGGGCTGGCCGCCCTCCAACGCGGGACCACCGTCGCCTCGGTGCTCGGCCAGCTCGCCGGCGCCGACCTCGGGGTCCCGGTCGCCGTGATGACCTACTACAACCTGGTGTTCCGGGCCGGCCACCGCCGCTTCGCCGCCGCCCTGATCGCCGCAGGGGTCTCCGGCGCGATCGTCCCCGACCTCCCGCTCGAGGAGCTCCCGCCGTGGGGGGACGCCGCCGACGCGGCCGGGGTCGAGACCGTGCTGATGGTGGCCCCCTCGACGCCCCCGGAGCGGGTGGCGAGGATCGCGGCGCGGGCGCGGGGCTTCCTCTACGCGGTGGCCCGGATGGGGGTCACCGGCGAGCGCCAGGAGCTCGGCGTCGAGGTCGGCCCGGTCATCGAGCGGGCCCGGGCCGCGAGCGACCTCCCGGTGTGCGCGGGAATCGGGATCTCGACCCCCGAGCAGGCGGCGCGGGTCTGCGAGGTGGCCGACGGGGCGGTGGTCGGCTCGGCGCTGGTGCGCCGGCTGCTCGACGGGGCCGGACCCGAGGGGGCCGCCAAGTTCGTGGGCGAACTGCGGGCCGCGCTCGGGCCCTGAGGCGGGTCAGCCCGCGGGGACGAGCACCAGGCAGCCGTTGTGGCCGCCGAACCCGAAGGAGTTCGAGATCACCGGCGCGGGCGTGAAGGGCCGGGGCGCGCCCGCCACCACGTCGAGTCCGATCTCGGGGTCGAGCTCCTCGAGGCCGGCGGTCGGTGGGATCGTCCCGTGGAAGATCGTGAGCGCCGAGGCGACCGCCTCGATCGCACCGGCCCCGCCGAGGCTGTGCCCGGTGAGGCCCTTGGCCGAGGTGACTGGGGGACCCGGGTCGCCGAAGACCTTGTGGATGGCCCGCGCCTCGGCCAGGTCGTTGAGCGGCGTCGAGGTCCCGTGCGCGTTGATGTGCCCGACGTCACCGGGGGCGAGCCCGGCGTCCTCCAGAGCCAGCTCCATGCAGGCGACGGCCCCGGTGCCCTCGGGTTCGGGGGCCGTGATGTGGTGGGCGTCGGCGGTGGAGGCGGCGCCGGCGACCTCCGCGTAGATCCGGGCCCCGCGGGCGAGCGCCCGCTCCTTGTCCTCGAGCACGAGCGCGGCGGCGCCCTCGGCGATCACGAAGCCGTCCCGCCGGACGTCGAACGGGCGCGAGATCCCCGAGGTGGAAAGGGCCGTCATGTTGGAGAAGGCCCCGATGGCCACCTCCTGGATGGCCGCCTCCGAACCGCCGCCGATGGCGACGTCGCAGCGACCGGTGGCCACCAGGCGGGCGGCTGCCGCGACCGCGTGGGTGCCGGCGGCACACGCGGTGCAGATGGCCTCGGACGGCCCGTGCCAACCGAACCGCATCGACACGTTGGCCGCCCCGGCGTTCGCCATCATCATCGGGACGAGGAACGGCGAGACGCGGTCCGCGCCCTTGCGGTCGCACACGAGGACCTGCTCGACGAGGGTCTCGAACCCGCCGACCCCGGTGGCGAAGATCACCCCGGAGCGATCCGGGTCGGGGTCGAGCTCGCCGGCGTCGGCCCGGGCCAGCTCGGCGGCGGCGACGCTCATCTGGGCGAAGCGGTCCATGCGGCGCGCCTCTTTCGGCCCGAGCCAGACCGACGGGTCGAAGTCCGGGACGCGCCGCTCGCCGCTGAGGGTGGGGTGCAGCAGTTGCTCCCAGAGCGCGTCGACGCCCACCCCGCAACAGGTGACCGCGCCGAGGCCGGTGATCACGACCGACCGGCCGGTGATCGGGCCGTCGGGCCCGCGGCCGATCAGCATCAGAGCTTGGAGGAGACGAGGTCGAAGGCCTGTCCGACCGTCTCGATGTCCTCGAGCTCGGTCTCCTCGACCGTGATGTCGAAGGACTCCTCGAGCGCCATCACCAGCTCGACCAGGTCGAGGCTGTCGGCGTCGAGGTCGTCGGCGAACCGAGCCTCCTTCGTGACCTTCTCCTTCGGTACTTGCAGCACCTCGACGGCGCACTGCTGGAACTTCTCGAATGCTGCGTCGCTGTCCACTGTGTCAGTCGCTCCTTGGAGTTGTGTGTGCGGCCTTTGTGTGGCTGGCCCGGCGTCCGCCGGTCACAGCCCCATCCCCATGCCACCGTCCACCGGCAGCACCGCGCCGGTGATGTAACCGGCGCCGCTCGAGGCGAGGAACCCCACCGCTTCTGCGATCTCGGCCGCGGTGGCGGTCCTCCCCAGCGGGACCAGGGCTTTCATCTGCTCGACCCGCTCGCCGGCGAGCGCCTCGATCATATCGGTGGCCACCAGACCGGGTGCCACCACGTTGACCGTGATGGACCGACTGGCCACCTCACGGGCGAGCGCCCGGGCCATCCCGACCAGGCCGGCCTTCGAGGCGGCGTAGTTGGCCTGTCCGGGGAGACCCACGAAGGCCCCCACCGAGGAGATGAAGATGATCCGGCCGCGGTGCAGCCGCAGCATCTTTGCGACCGCCCGCCGGGCGACGCGGTAGGAGCCGCTCAGGTTGGTGTCGATCACCTCGCCCCACGCCTCCTCGCTCATCCGGGCGATGAGGGTGTCCCGGGTGATGCCGGCGTTGGAGATGAGCACCTCGACGGGGCCGAACCGCTCCTCGACCGCACCGAAGGCGGCCTCGATCTGGTCGGGCGCCGTCACGTCGCACACGAGGCCGAGCGCGCCGTCGGTGCGGGCCGGGGACGCGGCCCGCGAGGTGAAGGCGACCCGGTCGCCGCGGGCCACGAACCAGTCGACGCAGGCGGCGCCGATGCCCCGCGAGCCCCCGGTCACGAGGACGACGCGACCGGGCGCGTCGGGGTCGGCTTCGGCGGCCTCCTCGCTCACTGGTCCTCGGTCGAGACCCGGAGCCAGAGCAGCGCCTGGCCCTCCTGCACCCGCTCGCCGGCGGTGGCCTGCCAGCGGACGACCTCGCCGGCGAACGGCGTGCGAACCTCGACGGTGCCGACCCGGCCGATGAGGTCGCCCACCGCGATGACCGACGAGGGACCGCCGGCCGCGGCGGTGCCCGGGAGCAGGCCGGCACCGGGCGCGCGCAGGGTTGGCTCGGGGAAGAAGATCCCGCCGCCCGGGCTCACGACGATCCGCTCGGACATGTAGAGGTGCTCGCCGGCGTGGTGCTGCGCGTCGGCCCGTTGGCTCTCGGGCAGTGCCACCACGTCCATGAGGGTGTCGAGGTCGTCGGGCACCGCTACCGACACCGTGGCCACCTCGGGGATCGACCGCCGGGCCAGCCCCGACAGCACGCCCCCCGGACCCAGCTCGACGAACGTGGTTCCGCCGAGGGCGGCCAGGGTCTCGAGCGACTGGCGCCACCGCACCGGGCTGCACAGCTGGGCCGAGAGGAGGCCCGGCCACTCGGCGGGATCGACGTGGATGCGCGCGTCGACGTTCGCCACGACCGGGATCTCGGGCGAGCGGAACGCCGCGTCCCCGAGGGCCTTGCGCAGGGCGGCGCGGGCGCCGGACATCAGCGTGGTGTGGAAGGCCCCCGACACCGGGATCGGCATGACCCGGCGGGCGCCGAGTCCCTTGGCGAGCTCGCCCGCCCGCTTCACCGCCTCGGTGGTGCCGGCGATGACCACCTGGCCCGGCGCGTTGTAGTTGGCCACCCAGACGTCGCCTTCGGCGCGCTGGCAGGCCGCCTCGGCGTCGTCGTCGGTGATGCCGAGGAGCGCGGCCATCGTCCCGGGGGCGTCCTCGCCGGCATGGGTCATGGCGTCGCCCCGGGCGACCACGAGCGCCACGCCCTCCTCGAAGGACATGGCCCCGCTCGCCACGAGGGCGGTGTACTCGCCGAGGCTGTGGCCGGCGCAGGCGCCCGGCGCGAGGCCGAGGCGTTCGACCGCGTCGAGGACCACCAGGCTCTGGACGAACGTGGCGAGCTGGGCGTTGGCCGTCGCAGTCAGCTCCTCCATCGGTGCGTCGAGCAGGAGCGCCGCGAGATCCTTGGACGCGGCCTGGGACGCCTCGGCGACCACCTCGAAGGAGGGGTGATCGACCCACGTGGCCCCCATCCCGGAGCGCTGCGATCCCTGCCCGGGGAACGTGAATACGAGCACCGCACTCCCTCGGTCGCCGTGGCCGCGGGTCCCGCCCCGACCCGGTCGGGCTCGCCCGACCGCGCTGTCAAGTGTGTCACGGGGTTCCCGTCGGTCGCAGGTCCGGTCGGAGGTGAGGGGCCCGTTGGTAGCGTTCGGCCCGATGAGAGCGGCGGTCGCGCAGCTGGCGAGCGGCCTCGATCGGGATGCCAACCGAGCGCTGGCGCTGGCGGCGGTCGCCGCCGGCGCCGAGGCCGGCGCCGAGCTGGTGGTCCTGCCCGAGGCCACGATGTGCGGCTTCGGCTCAGCCCGGACCGACCTGGCCGCGCTGGCCGAGCCGCTGGAGGGGCCCTTCGTCACCGCGCTGGTCGGTGCGGCCGGCGACCATGGGCTCACGGTGGTGGCCGGCACCTTCGAGCCGGCGGACGAAGGCCGCGTCTACAACACGCTGGTGATCGTCGGGCCCGATGGGCTGCTCGGCCGCTACCGCAAGATCCACCTCTACGACGCGCTCGGGTGGCGCGAGTCGGCGCGGGTGCAGGCGGGCGAGCCCGAGCCGCACAACCTGCCGGTCGTCCCGGTGGGGGAGCTCCGCGTCGGCGTCCTCACCTGCTACGACCTGCGGTTCCCCGAGTCGGCCCGGGCGGCCGTCGACGCCGGGGCGACGGCGCTCGCCATCCCGGCCGCCTGGGTGGCCGGGGAGCACAAGGAAGACCACTGGCGGACCCTGCTCGGGGCCCGGGCAATCGAGAACACCGCGTACGTCCTGGCCGCCGCCCAGCCTGGCCCGACCTACACCGGGCACAGCCGGATCGTGGACCCCTTCGGGGTGGTCGTCGCGTCGCTCGGCGCAGACGAGGGGCGGGAGTCCCCGGCCGTGGCGGCCGGTGAGCTGACCGCGGCCCGGGTGGAGGAGGCCCGGGCCGCCCTCCCGGTGCTCCAGCACCGGCGCTACCGCGTGGCCGGTCGCGCCCGGCTTTCGACGGGCTGAGCCCGGTGCGGCGTCGGGGGCTCGGTCGTTCGGACCTCGAGGTCAGCGCGCTCTCGCTCGGCTCCTGGAAGACCTTCGAGCGGATCGACCGCGACCAGGGGCTGGCGGTGATGGAGGCGGCGCGGGGGGAGGGGATCAACTTCCTGGACGACGCCCGCTACGACGACGAGACCGGCGCCGCCCCGATCCCGACCGGGTACTCCGAGGTGGTGTTCGGTGAGCTCTTCGCCCGGACGGGCTACGCCCGCTCCGAGGTCGTCGTGGCCAACAAGCTCTGGTGGGAGTTCTGGCCCGGCCAGGACGCCCTCGGGGAGGTGGAGGCCTCGCTCGGACGGATGGGCCTCGAAAGTCTCGACCTCATCTATAGCTTTACGATTCCTGCGGGGTTGGAGCTCGAGGTCGTGGTGGACCAGATCGGCGCGGTGCTCGCCGCGGGACGGGCAGCGCACTGGGCGGTGGCCAACTGGCCGGCCGAGGCGATCGAACGGGCCGGCGACCTCTGCGACGCTCGCGGCGTCCACCAGCCCTGCGCCGCCCAGCTGCCCTACAACCTCCTGCGGCGCGACTGGGTCGAGGGGGAGGCGATGCGTCGGGCCCTCGAGCGCACCGGGGCCTCGGTGGTGGCCTCGGCCGTGCTCGCCGGCGGCGCGCTCAGCGGGAAGTACCGCTCGGGTGGCACCGGCCGACTGACCGAGGGCGCCGGTTCGGCGAGGACGCTCGCAGAGACGGCCGGAGCGGCGGGGGAGCTCGCGGCCCTGGCCCGGGAGTGGGGCACGGCCGCCTCGGTGCTGGCGCTCGTCTTTGCCCTGTGCGAGCCGACCGTCGGCTCGGTGCTGTTCGGCGCGACCAGTCCCGCGCAGGTCAGGGAGAACTGCGCGGCAGCCGACCTCGCCGAGTCGCTCGATGCCGACCGGCGCGCCCGCCTCCGGTCGATCGGGGTGCCGTGACCGCCCGCCGACGGGTCGTGCCGCCGCCGGCGAACGGGCCGGCGGCCCCTACTTGGACAGGATGGTGAAGATGGGCGGGTAGAGGACCCCCGGCGGCAGTACCAGCGGGGGCGGGAGGGTCGTGCCCGGCCACACGATGAAGGTCGTCACCGGCGCCGCTGCGCCGTGGCGGGCGCCCGACGCGCCGGCGACCGACGGCAGCGCCATCGACAGCCCGAGCGCGGCGAACAGGATCGCGATGCTTCGCTTCATGGTCCCCCCTCTGACCGGCCCCAGCGGGGCCGGAGCCCTCGAGCCGGATCGTATCTTGGGTCCGGAGCGCTCGGACGGGCCGGCCGGCCTTCGCACGTCGTCGGGCCGGGGCCCAAGAATGGCCGCGATGACGGGCACGCGCTTCAGGCTGTCGGGGATGACCCGCGGACGTGCGGAACGCCCCATGCCGGCGGCCGGACGACAGGGCGGGGCCGGGTGAAGGTCGTCGCCGTTCCCGACAAGCTCCGGGACACCGCGACGGCGAGGGAAGCCGCGGCTGCGATCGGCCGGGGCGCGCGGGCGGCCGGGTGGGCGTGCACGGAGGTCCCCATGGCCGACGGAGGCGAGGGCACACTCGAGGTCCTCGGGGGCACCAACCGCATCGCCGTCGTGACCGGCCCCCTCGGTGCCCCGGTGCGGGCCGCGTGGCGTCGCGCCGATGGGCGTGCCGTGATCGAGATGGCCCAGGCGAGCGGACTCGCGCTGGTCTCACCGAATGACCCGATGGCGGCGTCGACGCGGGGCACCGGCGAGTTGATCCTGGCGGCGTTGGCCGAGGGCTGTGACCGGATGCTGGTCGGGCTCGGTGGGTCGGCGACGACCGACGGTGGGCGTGGCGCGCTCGAAGCGCTCGCGCCGCTCGAGCAGCTCTCGGGGATCGAGGTGATCGCGGCGTGCGACGTGCGCACCCGCTTCGTCGACGCCGCCCCGCTGTTCGCCCCCCAGAAGGGCGCGACCCCGGCACAGGTCGAGGTGCTGCGCCAGCGGCTGGAGAGCCTGTCGGAGTCGTACCTGGCCGAGTACGGGATCGACGTCCGGGAGGTGCCCGGGTCGGGCTCCGCCGGTGGACTGGCGGGTGGACTCCTGTGTGCCGGAGCCCGGCTCGTCCCGGGCTTCGATGCGATCGCGGGCGAACTCGGGCTCGACGCGCAGCTCGTGGGCGCGGATCTGCTGGTGACGGCGGAAGGGAACTTCGACGACGGGTCGCTCGATGGAAAGGTGGTCGGAGGGGTTGCCGCGCTCGGAGCCCGCCGCGGGATCCCGGTGCTCGCAGTGGTCGGCGACGAGGCGGGCGATAGTGTCCGGCCCGCCGGGTTGACGGTGGTCTCGCTGGTGGAACGCTTCGGCCCGCGACGGGCCCGGGCGGACACCGTCGCCTGTATCGAGGAGGTCGTCGGCGACCACCTTCGCCGCTGGACCTGAAGCGGAAGGGGACAGGCACATGGCAGACATGGACGGGCTCGGGTACCGGGGGACGACGGTCGTCGTGACCGGGGGATCCTCGGGGATGGGTGACGCCACCGTCCGGATCCTGAGCAGTCTCGGCGCCGCGGTCCACGTGGTCGACGTCGCCGAGCCGCCCGCACCGCACGCGGGGTTCTACGAGACGGACATCTCGGATCCTGAGCAGGTCTCGCGGACGAGCGAAGCGCTGCGGGGGATCGGCCCGATCGGTTCCTACTTCAGCTGCGCCGGGATCGCCCATACCTTCGGGCCGCTCAAGGTGATGTTGGTCAACTACGTGGGGGCGCGACAGCTGCTCGACGAGACGACGCCGGCCCTGGCGGACGGAGCGGGGATCGCGATCATCTCTTCGCAGGCCGGCATGGGATGGCAGGCCAGCCTGGCCACGAATCTGGAGCTCCTGGCGATCTCGGACCCGCGGGAGGCCCGGGCGTGGTGCGAGGCGCATCCCGAGGCGATCAAGGACGGGTACTCGGTGTCCAAGGAGATGCTGATCATCTGGGCGATGCACGAGTCGATCGAGCTCGGGAAGCGCCGCATCCGGGTCAACTGCACCGCGCCGTGCCCGACCGACACCGCGTTCATGGTCCCGACGGTGGCCGAGCTCGGGAAGGAGTTCTTCGAGGCCTTCCCCTATCCCGTGCTCGGGCGGATGGCGACCCCCGAGGAGCAGGCCTGGCCGCTGATCCTCCTCAACAGCTCGCTGAACGCCGTCGTCTCGGGGACGGTGCTCTACACCGATCAGGCGTTCAGCGGGGGACTCCTGACCGGCGCGCTCGCCCCGCCCACCTTTCTGCAGCCGTCGGACTGACCGCGCCGGTCCGTCTCGGATCGGCGGTCCGTTCAGCGCTCCAACAGCTCGCCGAGGGTGGCCAAGAGCAGCTCGACGTTGCGCGGCCGGGCCGTGTGGCCCATGCAGCCGATCCGCCAGGCCTTGCCGGCCATCGGGCCGAGCCCGCCGCCGATCTCGATCCCGAACCGAGACAGGAGCGCGCCTCGGACGTCGGCCTCCGTCATGGCGCGGGGGAGTGAGTCGGGCACCCACACCGTGGTGAGCTGGGGCAGCCGGTGCGACGCCGGGGCGACCAGTGAGAGGCCGAGCTTCTCGAGGCCGTCCTGGAGCTGGCGACCACAGGCCTCGTGCCGGGCCCACGACGCTTCCAGGCCCTCCTCGAGGAGCACCCCGAGGCCAGCATGGAGGGCGAAGATCATCGAGACCGGCGCGGTGTGGTGATAGGTGCGGCCGGTCCCCGAGCCGACGTATTTCGAGATCAGCCCGATGTCGAGGTACCACGACGGCGGTCGATCGATCAGCCGTTCCCGGGCCCGTTCGGAGACCGTGACCGGCGCCAGGCCCGGGGGGACGCCGAGGCACTTCTGGGTCCCGCTGTAGGCGAGGTCCACTCCCCAGCTGTCGACCTCGACCGGGATGCCGCCGAGGGACGTCACCGTGTCGACGATGAGGAGCGCGTCACCTTTGGCCTCCGCGAGTGGAGCCACATCGTTCCGGACACCGGTGGAGGTCTCTGCGTGCACGAGGGCGATCGCCTTCGGGGCGGGACTGGCGCCAAGCAGTGCTTCGGGGTCGAGTGGCTCACCCCAGGGTGCTTCGACCCGGACGACGTTGGCGCCCACCCGGGCGGCGACCTCGCACAGCCGCTCGCCGAACAGTCCGTTCACCCCGACGACGATGGTGTCGCCCGAACCGACGACGTTGGTGACGGCCGCCTCCATCCCGGCGGAGCCCGTGCCACTCAATGGGAACGTCAACGGGTTGGCTGTCCGGAAGGCAGTTCGGAGGCGGTCGCAGGTCTCGTCGAGGACCCCCAGGAACTCCGGGTCGAGATGTCCGAGCAGGGGACGGCTGAAAGCGGCGATCACCTCCGGATAGGGATTCGACGGGCCTGGTCCCATCAGGATGCGATCCGAGAACACGCAGGGATGCTACCGACCGTTTCCTTCGGGACGGTCCGGTCGAGTCCCGACTCCGGACATCCTTTCGATCGCTCTGTCTCGTTCGCCCGGCTGTCACAGCAGTCGAGCAGAGTCATCTGGTTGGAACCGGCCTCCTTTTGGGGAGGCAGCGGCAAGGAGCGAAGATGGCGCGCTGGGAGATGTACCGGTAAGGCGAGAAGGTCGTCGTCGAACGAAAGCACCCGATCATGGCGGGCTTCGTTCTGCTCTTAGCCGCGGTCTTCGCCGTGAGCCTGATCAGTCAGGCACCGTGGCTGCTTGGCGTGCTCGCCGCATGCCTGGTGGCCCGGGTCGCCATCGGCCGCGGCCGAGCGGGGGGCGGGACTGGCGCCAATAGCGGCGGGCGTCGACCAGCGGGCCGGTGGCCACGCGTGCCTCGGACCCGTGCTCGCCGAGCAAACGGAGACGAGCGGAGCGAGATGTGGCAGCCTGTGGCCACCTCCGAGAGAGGAGGCTCGAGATGCGGAAACTCCGTTTTTTGATGGTCGTACCAGCGGGGTTGATCGGCCTGCTGGTCACCGCCCCCCCGGCCGGTGCGACCCACCGCGTGAGCGGCACCTACACGATGGTGATCACCTGGACGTCCGCCGGGCTTCCCCCGGCGGATTTCACCTTGACGGTGGTCCATCGCCATCACACCTGCTCGGTGACGCCGTGGGTCCTTCCGACTGGCAATACGTGCACATGGGCGACGACGCCGGGAGTGTTCACCATGACGCTCAGCAATCCGGCGCTTCCGACCGCCACCTACATCGGCAAGATCACCCCGACCGGTTTCAACAGCCCGGCCGATCAGGGCACCGCCACGACATCGGCCGGAGCGAGTGGAACCTGGTACGCCACCAGATCCTGAGAGGTGCAGGCATGAGGTCTCGCGTCTCGTAGCCGGCCCGCAAGCCGGGTCCGTGGTTACCAGAGGAGCCTGAGGATCACTTCCGCGTCATAAGGGAAGCGGCCGAGATGGCAGCTCCAGGCTGCCCCCACTCGATCGTGATCAGGGCAGGCCTGTTCTTCCGAACTCCAACTGGATCATCCCCAAACACGCGAAGGAAGAGAGGGCCGGTCCCTTTCTCCTCCGCACTTTGGCACTCCGAAATTGTGACTGACGGAGTAGTTCGGTTGTACCAACCTTGAGCTCCCCGCAGGCAGAGTCAAAGGTCCCGACCCCCCGGATCTTGCCGACGCCGGTGGCCACCCACGACCAGGCTCCGAATGAGTCGCCGTACCTTCAATCCGAGGCGAACGGGACGTTGGACCCTGGCGAGAGGCTCCGAACACCTAGAAGGTCTTAGGTGGGAGAAGGAGATCACCCATGACACTCGTCAAGCGGGATCGAACAGCGTCCACTCACATGGAACCCTTTGAGCGGCTTTTCGGTGACTTTCCGACGTGGCTGCGTTGGCCGGCACGGGCGTGGCCAACCGGGGACTTCGTTCGGGTCGACGAATACCGTGAGAACTCAACTTTGGTCGTGCGCGCCGAGATGGCTGGTATCGACCCAGATGAGGATGTCGAAATCACCGTGTCTGGTGGCGTGTTGCACATTGGTGCCGAACGACGCGAGGAGAAGAAGGACGAGGGCAAGGACTACTACCGACGGGAGTTGCGCTATGGCTCCTTCACCAGAGACCTTCCCCTCCCTGAAGGCATCAAGGAAGCCGACGTGAAGGCCAGCTACAAGGATGGAATCCTTGAGATTCGGGTTCCATTACCCAAGGCTGGAGCGGCAACGGCCGCCACGAAGATTCCGGTCACCAAGACTGACTGACCTTCTCCCGATGGCCTCGGTGTGGCCGTCGCGCGAGGTGGAGTCCTCCCCCGGGGCTCTGTCGTGCGACGAGTGACGCGATGCAAATCGGCGGGAGTGAGCACCCAGGAGCTTGGCCCCGACGGGCGGGCTCCTGGGTGCTCTGTTGGGGGCCCCGAATGGTGTGGCGGAAACGCGGCGCGGTCGCTTCTTGGCGTCTCCAGCCTTGCTGAGGATGACTACCTTGCGTGCCGAGCGCGATCGTGCGGCAAGCGTCGCCGACCTAGGCCGAACAATGCCGCACCACCGACGACGGAGAATAGTCCGACGACGACTACCCACGGGCTCGGCCCCCCAGTGTTGGCCAACGTTTGAGCAGGGGGACCGGCAGTCGTCCCACCCGAAGGAGGTGCGCCGGTCGTTGGCGTGGTCGTTGGCGGAGTAGTGCAGCTCCCGGTTGCGCCGCTATAGGAGGGAGAACCCAGAAAGCCAAGCGAGTTCTGATGCTCGTCGCCGATCTCGACGTCCGGATCATCGAGCAGCACAGCACCCTGTTGCGGCACGTCACTACCAGCCGATCGGTAAGACTTGCTGCTGAGGGTTCATCTGTCCCAGAAAATCTGACACATCACACACTGTGCCCGGAGCGGGACTCGAACCCGCATGCCGTTGCCGGCAAAGGCTTTTGAGGCCTCCGCGTCTACCGATTCCGCCATCCGGGCCGGACGGTGAGCCTACCGGCGGAGCACCTGATGGGGCCGGAACGTCAGTCGTCGCGCGTCAGCGTGGTTCGGGGGTGCCGTCCGTCCACGTAGCCGAGGAACGGGGGGTAGATGTTGTAGCCGAGGAGCTCCTGCAGTCGTTCGGGCAGCGCCCGGATCGTGGATCGGGGCACCGCGAGGAGGTGGTTCTCCTGTGGTCGGAGCCAGCCGACGACGTACTCGAGAATCACGCCGAGGCGAGTCCGTTCGGTTTCATTGGCGCCGCCGCCGTGGACGAGGTTGCCGACATAGAACATGACGGACCCGGCCGGCATCTCGGCGACCTCGACCTGGTCGTCGGGACCAGGGCGACGGTCGCCCTCCCAGCGGTGGCTTCCCGGGACGAGCCGGGTCGCACCGTTCGCAGTCGTGAAGTCGTCGAGCGGCCACATGGTGTTGAGCACGACCGTCGGATGCGGCTCCGGGAGGGGATAGATGCCCTCGTCGCGGTGCAGCACCTGGGCCTTCTCGCCCGGACATATCTGGATCGCGACGGGCGCGCTCAGCTGGTAGTGCCCGAGCACCCGGTCGAGCACTCCGAGGAGCAAGGGGTCGATGGCCTGGGCGTCGAACATCCGGGTCTTTGCGAACAGCGCGTAGACCCGCTGGGTGGAATGGCCCTCGAAGTCGTTCCGGCCCCGGGGGGTGTCGGCGAGGATCCGGAGAAGGTCGCGCTTCTTCGAGGCGACGTCGGAGGGTTCGAGCATGCCCTCCACGATCACGTAGCCGTCCTGGTCGAGGCCGTCGGTCACTGCCTCGACGCTGGCACCCTCCCTGGTGGTCCTCACGCCGAAACCCTAGGCTGCGGCTGCCCAGCCGGGCCCTGGTCGGGGAAACCGACAAAGGTTCGGAACGGGGAACGGGGGGGCAGCCGTGTCGAGGACGTCGGAGTAGGAGATGGCCCGCCGACTGGTTCCGACCAAGCGGTCCGCCGAGCCGGTGCTGTTGCACGAGCGCCGAACCTTCTCGCTCGCATCGACCTGGCCCATGTGGGTCCTCGGCTTCATCGGCATGATCGACAACATCGATCAGTACATCGTCCGGGGCGCATCCAACCAGATCCAGCACGTCTTCAAGGTTGGCGATTTCCAGATCGGCATCCTCTTCTCCGCCTTCATCATTATGAGCGGCGTTGCGACCGTGCCCGCCAGCTACCTCGGCGATCGCGGGAACCGTACGAGGATCATGACGTTCACGATCGTGGTGTGGTCGGTGATCAGCGCACTCGGTGGGGCGGTCCCGGCCGGCGCCTTCATCCTCCTGGTGGTGCTGCGGGGGGCGCTCGGCTTCGGCCAGGCCGTCACCGGCCCGTCGAGCGCGAGCTTGCTGGCCGATTACTACGTGTTCGAGCGGCGGGGAAGAGCCTTCTCGATCCAGCAGTGCCTTACCTACGTCGGCCTGGGGCTCGGTCTCGTGATCGGCTCGGCGTTCGGAACCCATTTCGGCCACTACGGGTGGCGTCTCGCCTTTGGTGTCTCGATCATCCCCGGGCTCGTGATCGCCTACATGTGTTGGCGGCTCCCCGAGCCGGTCCGGGGCTCCGCAGACCGCGCCCACGTGACCGGCACCTCGGAGATGGAAGCGTCGACCGCGAAGAGCGAGCCGCTGTTCCCCGACGGCATCGGCACCATCATGGGCACCATGTTCCGGGGGCTGCGAGACGACCTGAAGACGATCCTCAAGATCCCGACGATGCGCTACGCGCTCGTCGGGGTGTCGAACATCTTCTTCGTCGTGACCGCCGTGTCGACGTGGATGCCGACCTTCTACCAACGCCAATTCGGGCTTACCCAAGGGAAGGCCAACCTCGCCTTCGGGGCGCTGGTGGTGGTGGCCGGGATACCCGGCACCCTCATCGGCGGGATCGTGTCGGACAGGTGGGTGAAGCGGGTGCTCGGGGCACGCGTGGTCATCCCCGGGACCTGCCTCGGGAGTTGCGCGGTCCTCTTCCTCATCTCGTTCATCCCGATGCCCTTCGGCTTTGCCTTCGGCCTCGAGCTCGTCGGGTTCCTCATCGCCGCCTCGTCGCTCCCGGCCCTACGGGCTGGGCTCGCCGACGCCGTGCCCGCCCAACTGCGCAGCACCGGGAGCGGTGCATTCAACGTGACCTCGATCATCTTCGGTTCGGCGGCCGCTCCGTTGCTGACATCGGGGGTGGCGACCGCCTTCGGCGGGAACTACCGGGTGGCGTTCTCCATCGTCATGCCGGTCGCGTTCATAGGGACGTTCTTCCTCTTCAGGGCGCGTCGACACATCGAAGCCGACACGGCCCGGATCTTCGAGGAGGTGGCGGCCGCCATGGCCGAGGACCCACAGCCGGGCCCGGTCGAAGGGGCCTGACCACCGGCGTCGTGCGGGTCGACGGCGTCGAAGTGGTCGTCGCGGAGCTTGAGCTCCGCCGGCCGGTCCGCAGTGCCGGGCTCGTGCACTCGGACAAGACGACCGTCTTTCTCCGGGTGGTGACGGACCGAGGATCGGGCTGGGGCGAGTGCGCGGCGTCCGCCGATGCCCGGGACCCCGATCCGACACTCGACGAGGTCGAGCCGCTCCTGGTGGACCGGGTCCTCGGGCGCTTCCTGGCCCGCGGTGGCTCCGGGACGCTCCCCGCTCCCAGCACCCTGGCGAGGGACCTGCTCGAGGGCGCATCGGCAGGGGAGCGGGCCGTGGTCGCGGCGCTCGAGATGGCCGTGTTCGACGTGGTCCTGAGAGCTGAGGGTTTTTCGCTCGCGGCCGCCCTGGGAGCGGTGCGGCGCGAGGTGGAGTCCGGTGCGCTGGTCGGGATCCCCGACGAGCGCGAGACCGGCCCGCTCCTCGAGGCGGCGGAAGCGGCCGTCGGGGCCGGGGCCCGGCGTCTCCGGGTGAAGATCGAGCCGGGCTGGGACCACCGTCCGCTCGGGGCCCTGCGGGCCGCGCTTCCCGAGGCCGTGCTGCTGGCCGACGCCAACGGCGCCTTCGCACCGGCAGCGGCACCCGGGCTCCGCAGCCTCGACGACTACGGCCTCGCCTGTCTCGAGCAGCCCTTCGGCCCTCACGACCTGGCCGCACACCGGGCCCTGGGCGACGCGATGGACACGCCCATCGGTCTCGACGAGTCCCTGTGGTAGACGGCGCGCGTGCACGAGGCGCTGGCCGCGGAGGCGTGCCGGGTCGCGTGTCTCAAGCCGGGGCGGCTGGGGGGGATCGCCGCGACGCTCGAGGCCGCCGAGGCCTGCGCACGGGCCGGCGTGGCCTGCTTCGTCGGCGGCTTCTTCGAGTCGGGCCTCGGCCGGGCGGTGAACGCCGCAGTGGCGGGGACCGCCCCGTTCGTCCTCCCCGGGGACCTCGGCGACCCCGACGGGTACCTGTCGGCCAACCCGTTCTCCTATCTCCCCGTCGAGGCCGGAATGGTTGCCCTGTCCGACGCACCGGGGCTCGGTGCCGAGGTCCGCCCCGAGGTGCTCCGGTCCGAGACGGGCCGGACCCGCTGGCTCCCGCGGGTCGGCTGAGGTGCCGGTGACTGGGAGGGATTGAGAAGGGAAGGACGTACAATCGGGCGCCCATGCAACGGTTCTTTGTCGAGCGTCGGATCCGCGACGTCCACGAACGGCTCGTGCGGGCCCGCCAGGAGCTGGCGGTCTTGAACGAGCAGTACGAGGTCGTCTCGGAGGCAGCCGAAGACGCCCGTCTGCGCTCGCTCGTGGCTGAGACCCCGCTTGCCACCCACGAGTACGGCGAGGTTCAGCGGCACGCCGACGCGATGGCGCGGGCCCGCGACGCGCTCGCCTCCACGGTGGCCGAGCTCGAGGCGCACCGAGATGAGCTCCTGCAGCACGTCGGGGTCACACCCAGTTGAGCGACCAGGAGAAGACCAAACGCGGGCCGGTCAGGGTCGTGATCGCCGAGGACGAGGCGATCGTCCGGTTGGACCTGAAGGAGATCCTCGTCTCGGCCGGCTACGAGGTGGTCGGGGAGACCGGGCGCGGCGACGACGCGGTCAAACTGGCCGCCGAGACCAAGCCCGATCTCGCCATCCTCGACGTGAAGATGCCGGGGATGAGCGGGATCCAGGCGGCCCGGGAGATGACCCGGGACGCGAAGGTCGCGGTCATGGTGCTCACCGCCTTCAGCCAGCGCGAGCTCATCGAGGAAGCCCGCGATGCCGGCGTGGCGGCCTACCTCGTCAAGCCCTTCCGGCGCGACGAGCTGTTGAGCGCGGTCGACAACGTGCTTGCCACCTGCCGGGAGGAGTGGGCGATCGACGACGAGATCGAGACGTTCGGCTCGGACGGGACGGCCGCCGAAGACAAGATCGCCACCCGCCGGCTGGTCGAGGAGGCGAAGGGCAAGCTGATCGCCACTGCCCGCATGACCGAGCAGGACGCGTTCTCCTTCATCCAGCGCACTGCCATGCGGACCCGGACCCGCATGCGCGAGATCGCGCGGCAGGTCATCGACGGCTCGCTGTCTCCGTGAGCACGACCGCGTCCGAGCAGCGGTGAACGACCGCCGGAGCGGCCCCCTCATCATCCTCGACGGGATGTCGCTCGCGTACCGGGCCTACTTCGCACTGCCGCCGGAGCTCACGACCAAGGCCGGCACCGTCACCAACGCGGTCCACGGGTTCACCTCGATGCTCATCTACCTCGTCCGGGAGCACCGGCCATCCGCGATGGCCGTTGCCTTCGACCCGCCCGGTCCGACCTTCCGCGACGAGCTCCACGCCGAGTACAAGGCCGGCCGCAACCAGACCCCCGACGAGCTCCTGCCCCAGTTCGACATGATCCGGGCGACGGTCGCCTCGCTCGGCATCCCGCTCGTGGAGGTGCCCGGGTTCGAGGCCGACGACGTGCTCGCCACGCTGGCCACCGAGGCGCGCGACCGGGAGTGCGACGTGATCGTCGTGACCGGGGACCGGGACTGCTTCCAGCTGGTGCAGGACCCCCACGTGAAGGTGCTGTACAACCGGCGCGGGGTCAGCGACTACGCGCTCTACGACGAGGCCGGGATCGAGGAGCGGACCGGGGTGCGGCCCGAGAAGTACCCGATGCTGGCGGCGCTGCGAGGCGATCCCTCGGACAACATCGTCGGCGTCCCCGGGGTCGGGGAGAAGACCGCCGCCAAGCTGCTCAACACCTACGGCGACATCGACGGCATCTACGCCAACCTGGACAAGCTGACTCCGAAGCTCCGGGCCAACGTCGCCGCGGCCGAGGAGCAGGTCCGGGCCAACCTCCGGCTGATCCCCTTGGTCCGGAACGTGCCGCTCGAGGTGTCCGTCGAAGCGCTCGCGCTCGGGGGTTGGGAACTCGACGCCGCCCGGGCCCGTTTCGAGGAGTTCGAACTGAAATCGACCTGGGACCGGGTC
>Ga0116215_1001070_pt1 | contig 19099 bp, 14 predicted proteins | sample Sb_taG_7_FD_89698 | JGI IMG/M metagenome (GOLD analysis project Ga0116215, IMG submission 89698) | Peat soil microbial communities from Weissenstadt, Germany - Sb_50d_2_FS metaG | ecosystem: Environmental > Terrestrial > Soil > Wetlands > Peat | place: Germany: Weissenstadt | collected 2010-09-21
AAGAAGGGGACTTGCCTGGGCCGCATCACGAGCGACCGAACGTATGTGCAGACTAGAAGCAGGGTGTAACGCGAAGGGCAGTGAGAGCGCGAGCTGCGCACAAACCTCGGACCATGCGCAACGCGAGGCGCAGCCCGGGCCCTATCAGCGAAGCGGGAGACCCAAGACCGACTCGAGCTCTGCCAGCGCCGAGTCTGCAGACTCCACCTTGATCGTCAACATCCCGAGCTCGCGCGCCGGCTTCAAGTTGACGCCCAGGTCGTCGAGGAACACGGCTTGCGAGGGCTCGATTCGCAACGCCTCGCAGGCGAGCATGTAGAAGCGCGGGTCCGGCTTTCGCACGCCGACCCTCGACGACTCGACGACGACGTCGAAGAGTCCGAGGACTTCGTCCATCTCGGCTGTCATCCCTGCGCTCCGGGCCGCGTCGGCAGATCCTGGCACCGTGTCGGGTCTCAAGAAGTTGTTGGTGAGGAGCGCCGTCGAGAACCGATCTGCGCAGCGGCGCACAGCCTCGACCATCTCGGGCCGCATCGTCCCCGACAGCGACGCCATCAGCTCACGCGCGTCCAGCCCGCCTCCCGCAGCCGCGGCTTCGGCTTCGAACAAATCGCAGAACTCGTCGAAGCCGACCTCGTTGCGCTCGAGGCGCGCCCAAGCATTGTCATGATGGTTGGTCGCGTTCAGGCCTCTCACGAAGCCGTCGGGAAGGCCGTTCGAGCGCTCGTAGCGAGCGAAGGCTTCGAACGGGCCGTCGGCGATCACCCCTCCGAAGTCGAACATCACTGCCGCTATGTCCGTGCGCTCTGCGCCCATGGACCCGAGACTCATCCGAGAAGCTCGCGCGCAACTCCGTCCCACAGCTGCGTCGAGAGCCCCAACGACTCCACGTCGACGCGCTCGTCGATGCCGTGGAACATCGTGGCGTAGTCCTCGAAGGTGAGCCGCTGGCTGAACAGCCCGAACCCGTAGGCGACAGTGCCCAGCTTGCGGAAGAATCGTGCGTCGGTAGCCCCCACGGTGAGGAACGGTACACAACCGGCCCCCGGGTACTTGCGCCTCGCCACCTTCTCGAGCACTTCCCACAGTGGAGTGTCGGTAGGCGAGGTAGTGGCGAGATCGGTGGACTGCCAAGCGATCTCCACGTCGGGGGCGAGGTCGCCGAGCGCATCGGCGATCATCGCCTCCACGTCGTGGAGTTCCCATCCGGGCAGGACGCGGATGTCGACCTGCAACTGCACCCTGTCGGGTATCACGTTCACCTTCGTTCCCGCCTTCATCACCGTGGGCGCCATGGTTGTGTGAGTGCACGCGTGAGCCTGACGAGCGAGCCCGAGCGCCGGTAGCTCGTTGCAGAACGCGCCGATTCGATCGGGATCGAGCAGCGCGCTCGCTATCTCCCGGGGGAAACCGATTCCCTCAATGAACCTTCTCCAGGCGTCGTGTATCTCCGCGGGGGTGTCGTGCTCGGCAAGGCGCCGAACGACCTCTGCCGCCTTCACCAGAGCATTGTCTGTGCGAAGCGGCTGCGAAGCGTGCCCCGGTGTCCCTCGGACGCTCAGCACGCACCAGCAGGCGCCCTTCTCGCCCGTGACCACGGGCAGCCGGATCCCGTCCGCGCTCTCCATCGGGAACCCACCGGCCTCGGTGATGAGGTAGTCGGCGCTCACGTGTTCCGGCACGTTCTCGGTGAGCCACTTCGCGCCGTGGGTCCCTAGCGCCTCTTCGTCAGCGACACCGATGAACACCAAGTCGCCCTCCGGGCGAAACCCTCCGTCCGCCAGATGCTTCACTGCTACGGCCATGGACGACGTGAGGTTCAGCATGTCGACTGCACCCCGGCCCCAGATCTCCCCGTCGATGAGCTCCGCCCCGAAGGGGTCGTGCTTCCAGTCCTCGGGGTTGGCCGGAACCACGTCTGTATGGCCCAGGAGCACGAGGGAGGGGGCGCCATCATGTCTGTGCCTCCCCTCGATGCGCGCCACCACTGAAGCGCGTCCGGGGAGGGGTTCGTACGTCTCGAGATCGATGCCGGGACGATCGAGGAGCCCACGCAGGACGTCGGTATTGCGTTCTTCGTGGCCCGATTCGGCGCTGCCGTCGTTGACGCAAGCGTTTCGGATCATGTCCCGGAGGACCTCGGTCACCTCGCCGTTCGGGTCATCGGGCACGCCTGCATCCTATGGGGCGCCTCCTCACCCATCCGCAGGAGCGCGAAGGGCAGGTGGTTGACTGTGATTCGAATGGACAGCCCCTTCGTCGTCGTCGACGGATCGAACATCGCGACCGAGGGTCGCTCGACACCGAGCCTCTCCCAACTCGACGACGCCGTGCACGCGCTACAGGAGCAGCTTCCCGACAAACAAGTGATAGTCGTCGTCGATGCCACGTTCGGCCATCGAATCGATCCATCCGAGCGAGATGCATTCGACGAAGCCGTCGCTCACTCCGAGATCGTCTCTCCTCCGGCAGGTGCAATAGGTAGGGGCGACGCCTTCCTCCTGCGGGTGGCGGAGCGGGTGGCAGCCCAGGTTCTCTCCAACGACTCGTTCCAGGAGTTCCATGGTGAGCACCCGTGGCTGTTCGAAGAAGGCCGGCTGATGGGCGGAACTCCGGTCCCCGGTGTCGGATGGATCTTCACCCCTCGCACCCCTGTGAGAGGTGCGCGCAGCCGCGCGGCCGTGGAGGCTGCGAAGAAGGTGTCGTCGACCACTGCTGCCAGAGCGAGGAAGGCCGAGAAAAAGGCGCCCGCTGCCGAAAAGGCCCGGAAGTCCACCGAGAAGGAACCTGCCCCGCAAAAGAAAGCAACGACCGCCGACACCGCCGTCCCCGCGACCAAGAAGACGGCTGCAAAGAAGCCGCCCCCCCAGAAGAAACAGACTCCCCGCAAGAAACAGACTGCCGAGACTGCCCCCCCGCGCAGAGCAACTGCGACCGAGACCCCGCAGGCAAGAAAAGCCAAGACGACGAAGATGGCCTCGCCTGTCGAGGACAGAACGGTGAGGGGCTCGAAGTTGGTTGGGGTGCAGGAGCCACCCGCACCCGCGGCCAAGAAGCGCTCGAAGGCTTCCGAGGCCTCCGCTTCGCAGAAGCCCTCGCGGGTGAACGAGTCACGGGGGCGGCGCGCCGGCCGCCGCCGAACCGCATCGCACGAGGTCGAGGCGGCGATCGAGGTCGCCACCGAGGAGGTTCTCGTCCCGGGGGACGCTCCGATCGTCGAGAAGCGATCGGCCACAGGACGGGGCAGGAGGAAAGGGCCGCCTCCGGCTGTGAACGATCCGCTCACCTTCCTGACCTTTGTCAGCGAGCACGCGATCGGATCGGTGGTCGGGGGAACGGTCAGGTCGTTCACGTCCCATGGCGCCATGGTCGACGTGGGCGATATGCACTGCTATGCGCCATTGGCAGGTCTGGCCCGCCCCGCTCCTCGACGGGCACGTGAGGTCCTCGAGCGTGGGGAGGATCGACGGTTCGTGCTCGTCGCTCTGGACCCGTCACGCCGGGCCGCCGAGCTGGCCCTCCCGGAGCTAGCCACGGGCACCGCCTGAGTACCAATTATCTCTCAATGAGTGGGCGACGAGCTCAAGTCGGCCACGCACAGTGTCGATGACGGAAAGGCGGAGAGGCGCGGGATGCCGTCCGGAGAGAGTTTTCCCAGGTCGCGGCGTTATGGGGGGTCCAGAGACTCGAAATTAGGGGCCTTTGTGCTCTTTTTCCCACTACGGGTCAAGGCACGAATCAAAAGTGTCGAACAATTATCCCGTGGCCACGAACGCGCCCCACCACCCACCCTGCTCTGAAGACAGCCGAGACGCGGTCGAACGTGCGTATCGACGGACCCGCCTCGGTGACGCGGGCTTCAGTCTCATCGAGGTGGTCATTGCCCTGGTCGTGCTTCTCAGCGCGACCGTAGCTACGGCAAGCCTCGTCAGCACCTCGGTCAAGGTGAACAGCAACTCTCGGTACAAGCAGGTCGCCACCGACATCGCTTCGAGCGTTCTCGACTGTGCGGTCCAGCAAGGTGGAGCCCAACTCCTCACGGATCTGCAGACGACAGGTCAATGGGGGACTCCTCCCGCGCCTTGCGGCGGCGCCAGCGTTCGCGAAGGAGGGGTCACCTATTCGCTCGAGCAGGAGATCGGCGCAGGAGCGGGAGGATGCTCAGCGCCACAGGCGGGCGTTCCGAACGAGCTCGTCGTCACCGAGTTCGTCACCTGGGGCAACGGGGCCTCGGGCTCGTGGTGGACGAGCTCGTCAGGCAAGGTGGTCCAAGAGACCAGCTACGCCGCGGTGCCAGGTGCGGCCCTCAACTCGTCACTGGGCAACATCCTGGTCCAGGTAACCGACGATGCTGCCAACGGACAAGCCAACGTCTACGTGGTGGCCACTTTCAACGGAACGCCCCCCGCGACGGAGAACAGCACGACCACCACCAACGGTTGCGTTCTCTTCCCCAACGTGGCAACGGGTTCGTGGACGATCACGGCGACACGTGGAGGTTCGCTGGACCCGAACATGAACACCACGGCGACGTGGACGGGGAATGTCCCGGCCGGCCTCACGACCGCTGCGCCGATCAAGCTCTCACAAGAAGCCACGATCACACCCAACTACACGCTCACCGCGGGGAACCTCCCGACCAACAACGCCAACGGGAATTCCCTCGCTTCTTCGCTGCCGCTCTCGCTCTACAACTCCAAGCTGACCACGAACCCGTATGTGACCTCCCCACCGGCGGAGGTCTACCCGTACACATCGAGCTCTCCCAGCTATACGGTGGTGCCGGGCAGCTGCGGTACGGACAGCGCGCCTGACGGGTACGCCACCGACGGTCAACCGGTGAACGTCAGCGACACCGGTGCTCTGAACAGCCAGACGGTGACCGTTCCCCTTACGCCTGTCGCGGTGGTCGCAGACAGCGGCGGTGCATCGGTGGCAGGCGCAACCGTGACCGCGCAAGCTTCCAGTGCAACGGGTACGGTGCCCGACCCCGCCTGTTCGAACAGCAATCCGATGCCCACGCTGAACCTCGGTACGACCTGCACCGGGGGTACATGCCTCGTCAACTACGTGCATCCAAATTCGTCGAACCAGAGCGACGTCGGCCAAGCCTTGCTGCTCTCGTTCACAAAGGCGAGCGGCGCACCTACCGTTACCAACTCGAACCGGTCTAATCCCCGGCCTGCCGTCGAGGCGAGTGTGCGGGCGGTCCACGCTGGCCAGAGTGCACACCCTTCTCAGACGGGCGCCGCGGTCTCTCCCAAGTCGAAAGCCCAGCCAGTTCGAGCCGAGGCAGTACGAGCAAGGCCGTCGGTCACCAAGTCAACGAGCAGGACGCCTCGCGAAGCGTCCTCGAGCAAGGTCGCGGCACCGTCCGCCCAACCGAAGATCTCGCCCCGTCTGACCAACACGACCACGACCCTCAGCTCGTCGGCGAACCCGAGCACCTATGGACAATCGGTCACCCTCACCGCCACCGTGTCCCCCAACAACGGCATTGGAGGATCCGTTGCCTTCAGCGTCAACGGGTCGTCGATTGCGGGTTGCACCGCACAGACGCTCTCGAAGCCCGGGTCGAACTGGCAGGCTACGTGCACCACGAGCACGCTGCCAGTGGGATCCGACCTGATCGTGGCCGCCTACAGCGGGAACCTCTTGTACAACCCGTCGACGACAGCGGTTACGACGCTGGTCGACTCCTCGGGGCACGCGAACACAGGAACGATCGAGGGTGGAGTCACCCTGGGTGCGGCGGGACCCACCAGCTTGGGGGCCAATGGCATCTCGCTCGACGGATCGACGGGATGGGTCCAGACGGCCAACTCCTACAGCAACCCGGAGAACTTCTCCGTCGTCGCGTGGTTCAAGTCCTCGAGTGCCAACAACACGATCATCTCGTTCACAAACTCGCAAGGCAACGGCACCCCGTCCAACTACGACCGTCTGCTCTGGCTCGACAGCAACGGCAAGCTCGTTTGGGGCACTTACAGCGGCTCGGCGACGCAGGAGATCACGTCTGCATCCGCATACGACGACGGCAACTGGCACATGGCGGTCGCTGAGATCGCGTCGTCGGGAACGCCCGGCATGTACCTCTACGTGGACGGTTCCCTGGTCGCATCCAAGAGCAGCTACACCACGGCCCAGAACTACACCGGATACTGGCACCTCGGATGGGGCTACTACGGGGGAGGCTGGTCCGACTCGCCAGGGAGCTCCGACTTCTTCTCCGGCTCCTTGAGCGAGATGGCCTACGTTCCTTCGGAGCTCACCGGCGCGCAGATCACGACCCTGTACGGCGAGACGACCACGAGCAACTACTCGACGGCCATGCTCGCCCGGTCCCCGAGCGCCTACTGGGCGATGCAGGACTCCCCGGGGTTCATCCAGACAGTCAACAAGGCGGCCACGACGACGACCGTCACCTCCTCGTTGAACCCGAGCGTCTCCGGACAGGCGGTGACCTTCACCGCCACGGTCTCGCCGAACGACGGAGGTGGATCGGTGGCGTTCTACTCGAACGGCTCGTCGATCTCCGGGTGTACGGCACAGACCCTTGCAAACGTGAGCGGCAGTTACCAGGCCACTTGCACCACGAGCTCCCTGGCGGCCGGCTCGGACACCATCACGGCGACCTACAGCGGTGACGGGGACTACAACGCCTCCACATCGACCGGCATAACGCAGACCGTCAAGACTGCGACCACGACGACCTTGGCGTCCTCGGCGAACCCCAGCACCTACGGTCAGGCGGTCACCTTTACGGCAACTGTCGCGCCGAACGACGGGTCAGGCACGGTCGGATTCACCGCGAACGGCTCGTCGATCTCGGGTTGCACGGCACAGACGCTCTCGAAGCCCGGATCGAGCTGGCAGGCGACGTGCACCACCAGCACCTTGCCAGTGGGGTCCATCACCATCGTCGCGACGTACAGCGGCGACTCCGCGTACGGCGGGTCGACCTCCTCCAACTTCACCCAAACAGTGAATGCCATTACAACCACGACGACGCTCGCGTCTTCGGCCAATCCGAGCGTCTACGGGCAATCGGTGACCTTCACCGCGACGGTGTCGCCCGACGACGGCGGCGGCTCGGTGGCCTTCAAGGCGAACGGCTCGTCGATCACCGGATGCACCGCCCAGTCTCTTTCTCTGGTCGGAGGCAACTACCAGGCGACGTGCACGGTCGCCTCGCTGGCGGTGGGGTCCAACACGATCACGGCGAGCTACGGCGGCGATACGAACTACGCGGCTTCGACGTCTTCCAACCTCACTCAGACCGTCAACAAGGCAAACACCACGACGACCTTGCTAACGAACCCCTCCTCTCAGCTCCAGGGGTTGCCCGTGACCTTGACGGCCAACGTCGCCCCGGTCGCTCCGGGGGCCGGCACACCCACCGGGACCGTCACCTTCTACAACGGAGCCACAGCGCTCTGCAGCAATGTCGCCTTGAGCAGCGGGACGGCGACCTGCGTGACGTCGTCCCTCCCTTCGGGTAACGACAACCTGACGGCCACCTACAGCGGAGACACTCACTTCCTCGGGTCCACGTCGTCCGGGTCGAGCGAGCAGATCAACGCCGCGACAGCCGGCACGCCGACGGGCCTGCCGTACGGGACCTTCAAGATCACCGCGACCTCCGGGTCCAAGAGCGGCTGGGCCGTGGTGACGGTCGCGAACGGTGGGATCGTCATCGATGCGGGGACTGCCTATTTGAGCGGTGTCGAGCTGATCATCCCGGTGTCATGAGCCGCTTCTCGTTCCGCAAGAGGTTTCGCATGAGTGGTGGCGGAGGCGTCTCCGGGTCCGAGGGGAGGCGCGAGTCGGGGTTCACGCTGATCGAGCTGGTCATCGCGATCGGGATCTTCTCCCTCGTCGTGGTCTCGGTCGACGTGACTGTCACCATGCTCACGGGACGTTCGACCGCTCTGTCTCAGTCGAACCAGGCGATCGACCAGCTCCAAGTGGCCGAACAGGCGATCGTTCAGGATGTCCACGCCGTGACGTCGTGGACGACAGCTCCCTCTTCAGTGGCTACGACACTGACATCTGGGCTGACGGCGCACCAGGCATATTCGAGTTTGCCAGTCGCTTCAGTGCAGAAGCAGGTCTATGCGGGTGACACCATCGTCGTCGGTGCTGGCTCCACCTCGGACAGCTTCGTCGCTGTGGCTCCCGGGGCATCGGTCGGTGCATCGACGATTCCTGTCACGGGCACGCCGGCAAACACTCACTCGACAGGTGATGCCGTATACGACGCCGCAACCGTGCCCCTCAAGTTCACGGCAGCCCTCTTCGGTACTCCTCTTACGGCAAACGTCAACACCGGGACCTACACCTCCGGCGCTCCGGCCACGCTCAGCGTGTCGGCTCTCAAGCGCGCCGTCAGCAACGGTGACACGATCGTGGTGGGTGCCGGCGCGACCGCCGACACCCTCACTGCCTCACAGGCAGAGCCTGCGGGGAGCACACAGGTCAAGGCCACAGGGACCGTTGCCAACGGACACAGCCCCGGAGACCCCGTCTTCGACTCGAACACCACGGTCACCCTCTCGACGAACGCAGACTCTTCTCGGACGCTGACCCTCACGAGCAATGGGGCCAGTTCGATAACCGTGACCAACCTGGACCCGTCCAGCGGCTTCTCTTACCGCTCGACCACAGCTGACGGCACTCCGTACGTCACCGCGATCGGGGTGACGCTGACAATGGACAGCCCCAGAGTCAACGCGCCCCGGGCCACCAAGACGACTGTGTCCGACACGAACGTCGAGGCATGGAACGTCGAGTACGCGTGCACCGAAGCACTGGACGCGCCGTGCTGAGGGCTCTCGTGACCTCGGCGCGGAGACTCGTCCCCGTGAGGAACGAATCGGGACAAGCCATGCTGGTCGTCCTCGCGGCACTCGGGCTCATGGCGACAGTGCCACTCGTGGTGGTCACCACGACCGTCAACCAGCTGCCGCTCACGACCAACAACCAGGTGTGGAACGCTGCTTACGAGGCGGCGCAGTCGGGCGTCAACGACTACATGCAGCAAGTCGATGCCAATGCCGATTACACACAATTCAGCAATGGCCGCGCCGACCCGAACAACTTCGCCATGTCCTGCTGGGACCCCGTGTCACCGCAGTCCACGATGACGAGCTGCTCTTCGCCGGCGACACCTGCGACGAACCCCAAGGAGTGGTACACGTATTCGGTCAACACGAGTAACGGTCGAGTGGTGCTGACGGTGAGCGGCAAGGCGAGCGCAGGAACCCGGAGTGCAGTTCGCACCTTCAAGTTCCAGATCGCCCCCGAGGGCACACTCGACGACATCTACTGGACGAACTTCGAGCAAGCGTCGGGCGGCGGCGCCATCTACTTCGACTCCGCAGACGTTCTCAATGGACCGGTGTTCTCGAACGACGACTTCCACTTCTCGGGCAGCCCCACGTTCGCCAGCACCGTGACGAGCTCGGACACGCCCAACATGGGAACGCCGTACTACCAATGTGGGTCGGGTGGCTGCAGCCCCGTCTTCAAGGACGGCCCGATAGCCCTCGGCGCGTCGGAGAACATCATCACCAACGGCACGGGGCCCGATCTCAACCCCGCCCAGACGCTCGGCTGCTACATCGCCGGCGCGGGCAACACAGCGACGGGAATTACGATCACTCTCAACAGCACCACCCTGACCTGGGCGACGACCGGTGGTTACTCTGCGGCATCGGTCCAGAACACCACGGGCAATCCGAATACGAATTCCCAGTGCGGAAGCGGTGGGGCCACGGTCAACTTCTCGCAGCTAGGCTCGGCACTCTTCTACGTGAACGGCGACATCGTGATCGGTGGAGCCTCGACCCAATATCTCAGCGGGTTCCTGACCTTGGTGTCGACCGGCAACATCACCATCAAGGGGAACCTCGAGTACCCGTGCTCGGACATCAATTTCCCAGGTGGCACGTGCACGCAACCCAACGCGGAGAGTTCCGACAACTTGGACGCGCTCGGAATGATCGCCGAGAACAACATCGTCGTGAGCAACAACAGCGCGACTATCACCATCGACGCCGCCATGGTCGCGATCAGCGACTCCTTCTACAACGCCCAAGACACAAACTCATGTCCCGGTGGGGGATCGGGGAACAACCCCAACAACTGCCCCATCCTGACCGTCATGGGTTCGATCGCTCAGAACACACGAGGAGTGGTCGGGCACCTCTCGGGCAACTACCCGGGTGAGGGCTACGCCAAGAACTACGTCTACGACACTTCACTTCAGGTTCTTTGGCCTCCGTTCTTCATCCCGCCGGCCGGAGCGACATGGTCGGCGAGCAATTACGAGGAGTGCATCTCGGGAGCCGCGAAGGCAGCGGTGGTCGGTTCCCCCGCCTGCTGACATCCACTGCGGCCGTGGTCCGGGCTCGCTAGCCTCGGCGCGTGCCGCGTCCAGAGGATGTCCTGCCACACCGGCCACCGTTCCTCTTCGTGGACGAGGTCGTGGATCTCGAGCCCGGGCAGTCTGCGCGCGGTCGATGGCACCTCACCGGCGAAGAGGAGTTCTTCAAGGGGCACTTCCCCGGACGTCCGACGTTGCCCGGAGTGCTCATGGTGGAGTCTCTCGCCCAGCTCGGCGGCATCGCGGTCCTCGCAGACGACCGTTACGCAGGTCGACTGCCGCTCTTCGGTGGTATCGACCGGGCGAGGTTTCGGCGCCAGGTGTCCCCCGGGGACACCCTCGACCTCGAGGTAACCCTCGGCAGGCTGTCGGCGAGAGCGGGCACCGGGCACGGAAGGGCAACAGTGGACGGTCAGCTGGCCTGCGAGGCGGAGCTTCTCTTCGTGATCGTGGACGCCTGAGCACACCGGAGAGGAGGCACATGCGCATTGCGACGTGGAACGTCAACTCGCTTCCTGCGCGCTTGGCGAGGGTGGAGGAGTGGATCGAGTACGCGCGGCCGGACATCCTGTGCATGCAGGAGACCAAGGTTCCCGACGCGGCTTTCCCGACCATGGCTTTCTCGGCGCTCGGCTACGAGACGGCGTCTCACGGGGACGGCGGCCGCAACGGAGTTGCGATCGCAAGCCGCGTGGGGATAGAGGGTCCGAGCCGAGGATTCGAGTCAGGGGCGGACGAGCAGGGGTGCCGTCTCGTCGCTGCGACCTGCGGCGGCGTCCGTGTCCACAGCATCTACGTCCCGAACGGGCGCAGCGTGGGAAGCGAGTTCTACGAGGCGAAGCTGGTGTGGCTCGAAGAGCTTCGCTCGCAGCTCGAAAGCACGTGCAAACCGTCTGACGCGGTGTCTCTCTGTGGCGACTTCAACGTCGCTCCAGAGGATCGTGACGTATGGGACCCCGCGGCGACGTCGGGTTCGACTCACGTGACCGTCCCCGAGCGCGAGGCGCTCGGGGAGCTGGAGAAGTGGGGCCTCGTGGACGCTTTCCGCATCCACTACCAGCAGCCCGAGCTCTTCACGTGGTGGGACTACCGGGCCGGGAACTTCCACAAGCACCTCGGGATGCGCATCGACCTGGTCCTGCTGAGCGAGCCGCTCGCGGAGCGCAGCCGCTATGCGCTCATCGACCGAAACGCCCGTAAGGGCAAGCAGCCTTCGGACCATGCGCCGATGTTCGTCGACCTCGACGACTGAGGACGTCGGCGAAATGCCTGGCTACAGCTAGCCGGTAGCGGCGAGACGGCTGCGCAGCTCGGAGATGCGAGCACGACGGTGCTCGAGATCGTCGATGGGCGCGGCCGCCGCGACGACGGCCTCCACGGCTTCGAGGAACGGTGAGCGCTCGCATGCCCAGGTCCGATCTCCGTCGTGCCTCGTCCCGGCCCACGAGCACCAGAGCTGTTCCTTTGCTCTGGTGAGCGCGACGTACAGCAGCCTTCGCTCCTCGGCCATGGCGTCTGCCGAGGCGGCATAGGCGATGGGAACGATGCCGTCCTCGAGACCCACGACGGCGACCGCACGCCACTCGAGGCCCTTCGCCTTGTGAAAGGTGGCCAGCTCCACTCGACCGTCCCTGGCGAGGCTTCGCTCGCCGGTGCCCGCCCAAGCGTCAGTTGCCGCCACCCAAGCCAAGAACTCGCCTACCGTTCCTTCAGGCTCCTCGTTCGAGAACTCGTCTGCGAGACGGGCGATCTCGAGTGATGTGGCCGTGTCACTCGCATTGTCCTCGACGCAGTCGTCCTGATCTCCGACTCCTTGCGAGCCTTCGGAGCCGATCACGCGAGATTCGGAGGAAGAGGTGATGTCCGCCAGTGCGCCGCGAAGCGGGCGCGCGGCGGGCATCCCACGCAGCACGGTCAACGCCTCTCGGAACGCCTGCCTGCGCGGGTCGTCGGCCTGAGCTGCAGGAGAAGCCACCCTGTGGGGGATCCCGGCTCGCCGGAGCGCCGCCGCTATTGGCTCGAGTCGCGCGTTCGTCCTCGCTAGGACCGCAAGAGACGACCAGCTCGTTCCGGGTCGGTGCGCGAGCCGCAGCCACCGTGACACCGCGGTCGCCTCCACCTCGTCGTCGTCGAACCCTTCCAGGCGCGGTGCAGGACCGTCGAGAGAGTCGTCGACGGCGTCTTCGAGATCAGGGTGCTGCTCGCCGGTGTCCTCGCCGAGTGCGGCACGTGCCGCGGCGACGATCTGGGGGGACGAGCGGTGGTTCTGATCGAGCCTTATGACCGAGGTTCCGGGGATCAGCTCGGGGAGACGATTTATGAGCGTCGGGTCCGAGCCGTTCCATCCGTAGACGGCTTGCCTGGGATCTCCTACCACGAACAAGTCGACGCGCTCGCCGAGCCAGGCCTCCAACAGGCGCCACTGGGCGGGGTTCAGGTCCTGGAATTCGTCTACGAAGAGGTGGCGCACCTGCCAACGCTGTGCGGCGGCGAAGTCCCTGTCGTTCTCGAGCAGGCGCGTGCACTCCTCGAGGAGGTCGTCGAGGTCCAAGACGCCACGTCGCCGTTTCTCCTCGCGATATCGGCCGTAGACCTCTGCGATGGTGCTCGCGGACATGGGGACTGATCGAGCCGCCTGCCTGGCCGCTCGTGCGTAGTCGTCGGGAGACGCGAGTCGTGCCTGCGCCCAATGGATCTCGGCGGCGACGGCGGCGACGGCGACGGCGCCCATCAGCCCGCCCGTCGGCGCGGTACAGGGGACCGCGGAAATCACAGCTGGGTCTTCTGGAGCGTTTCGGCCCGGCAACTCCGTGAGCACCTTCCTGATCAGGCGCGTCGGATCGTCGATGATCGAAGGAGCCCGCATCTGTCTATCGGCCCAGTACCTCCGAAGCTGCCGGTATGCGGCTGCGTGGAGGGTTCCCGCCCAGATGTCTCCCTCCACACCGAGCCCAGCGATCCGGCTACGCAGCTCGGCGGCCGCCTTGCGGGTGAACGTGGCGACGAGGATGTGGCGGGGGTCCGCCGTGCCGTCGAGCACCCTGCGCGCCACCCGTCGGGTGAGGACGGTCGTCTTGCCCGACCCCGCTCCGGCCAGCACGCAGAGCGGCGCCTCGTCGGTGGTGACCGCCAGCCGCTGGGCGTCGGTCAGACCTCGAAGAAGGTGGTCGGCCACCCCCCGGACCGTACAGGGAGGGTGTTGCGCGGACGGGGATGATAAATCTGCGCAGATGGTGCGCACGACGGTGCCCTCCGTGGCGGGTTTGCTGGGACTTCCCGCGTTTGCGCGGAGCGCATTTCTTCACGGCGCAGAAGACGGACGGGTACCGTGCAGCGGATGCTCAAGGCGCTCGCCGAGGGAGAGATGTTTGGCGAAGTGTGGGGCACCACGCCGCCTTCGGTGGTCGCCCTCCACGGATGGCGACGCACCCATGCCGACTTCTCGGCCGTGCTCGGCCCCGGAGCACAGGGCGGCCCGCTTCCCACGTTGGCCCCCGACCTGCCGGGGTTCGGGGCTACCCCTGCTCCGCCGCAGGCCTGGGGTTCGGGCGACTACGCAGACGCCGTGGGCAGACTGCTCCGGAGTGAAGACGGACCTTCCGGCCCGGTGGTGGTGCTCGGGCACTCGCTCGGCGGCCGGGTAGGGGTCGCCCTGGCTGCGAGGTACCCCGACCTCGTGAGAGCTCTGGTGCTCACGGGTGCGCCTCTCGTGCCCCGCCCAGGGCCGAGGTCGAAGCCGCCCACCGGGTTCCGCATGTTGAGAGCCCTCCATCGCGCCCGCCTCGTGGGGGACGATCGTATGGAGCGAGCCCGCCGGCGCCACGGCTCGGCCGACTACCGCGCTTCGGAAGGAGTCATGCGCGAGACGCTCGTACGCCTCGTGAACGAGAGGTACGACGAAGCGCTGTCGGCTCTTCTGTGTCCGGTCGAGCTCGTCTGGGGTGAGCAGGACGGCGAAGCACCTCTGTCCATCGCAGCGGGAATCCGCGAGCGTGTTCCACAGGCGGTGCTGACCGTCTGCGCCGGAGCGGGACACTTCACCCCGCTCGAGTGCCCGGCAGAGCTGCGCGCAGCTGTGGACCGGTCTCTCGAGGTGGTGTGATACGCGATGCAGTTCCAGATGCAGATCGCGGTGACACAGCACGGGGGAACGGTCGGGTGGGCGGTCGGAGGCGCCTGCATCTTCGCGACCGCGCTCGGAGGGTTGCGCTGGCTGCGCGTCGCGCAGCGCGAGCACTACTTGCCGGACTCGGCATCGCGTTTCGCTCTTCGCTGGTGGGGCACCGCGGCCTTGAACCAGATGGGTGTGGTGCTGGCTCTGGCCGGCCTGGTCTTGGCGTCGCGCTGGCCGGGGGTCGCATTCGCCCCGGCCGCCGTGGTCGCGTTCGGCCCTCTCGGCCTCGGCCTGCGTGGCACGACGTCCCCGCTTCGCTGGACGCGCCGGCTCCGGACCCTCGCCGCCGTGTGGGCCACGATCCAAGTCGCCGTCGTCCTCGTAGGTGTGTTCACGGGATTCGCGGCCGTGATCTGCGCCGCCGGTGCTCTTGCAGTCCCTGCGATCGTCGACGCTTCCTGTGTTGTCACCGCGCCCCTGGAGACACGGCTCGCCGACCGCTACGTCAAGCGTGCGCGCGCCAGGCTCGAGAAGGTGAAGCCGAAGGTGGTGGCGATCACCGGCTCGTTCGGCAAGACCAGCACCAAGGGATACGTGGCGCATCTTCTGTCCGGATCGGCGGTGGTGGTCGCGAGTCCCGCCAGCTTCAACAATCGTGCGGGGCTCGCGAAGGCGGTGAACGAGCACCTCGGGCCCGGGACCGACGTGTTCGTCGCGGAGATGGGGACCTACGGAGCCGGCGAGATCGCCGAGCTCTGCTCGTGGATGACGCCGGACGTCGCGGTGATCACCGCGATCGGACCGGTCCACCTCGAGCGCTTCAGGGACGAGCAGAAGATCGTCGATGCCAAGGCCGAGATCCTGGTCGATGCCGGTTGCTGCGTCCTCGTGGTCGACGACCCCCGCCTCGCACAGCTCGCCGAACGAGCAGAGCGCGGCGGCAAGCGCGTGTGGCGGGTCTCGGGGCAGTCGAGCTCGTCTGCCGACGTGTCGGTGGCAGAGACTCCGGAGGGACTCGAGGTACTGGTGAGAGGCGAGCCCGTCGCCAGAGGCCTATCGCTCAACGCACGTCCCGGCAACGTCGCGTGCGCGGTCGCCGTCGCGCTGGAGCTCGGAGTCCCCGCGACGGAGGTGGCAGCGCGGCTCTCGAACCTCCCAGCGGTGGCCCACCGCCTCGAGCCTCGAGCGGCGAGCCGGGGCTTCCTCGTCCTCGACGACACCTACAACTCCAACCCGGCGGGCGCCCGGGCAGCGCTTGCCGAACTGGCTCGTGCAACACCCGATGGTGGCAGGCGAGTGGTCGTGACTCCCGGGATGGTGGAGCTCGGTGCACGCCAGGCGAAGGAGAACGAGCTCTTCGCGGGCGAGGCCGCAGAGATCTCGGCCCAGCTGGTGGTCGTCAGGCGCACCAACAGGCGAGCACTTGTGAAGGGGTTCATCGGGGCTGGGCATCGTGCGGGGACGGTGCCGGTCCTGCAGCGAAGCCGTGAGGCAGCCGTGAGATGGGTCGCAGAGCACCTGGGCCCGGGCGACGCCGTGCTCTACGAGAACGACCTACCGGACCATTACCCTTGACCGCGATGAGCCCCGACGCCGCCGTCGCAGCGAGAGTCGCAGCAAGAGTCGCAGTTGCATTCGGCGGTCCCTCCCCCGAGCACGACGTGAGCATCCTGACCGGACTTCAGGCTGCCCGCGAGCTTCTGCGAGACGGACGGGACGTGACCGGTCTGTACTGGTCGAAGTCCGGGGTGTTCCACAAGGTCTCGGCGACGCTCGAGGCGGCAGACTTCTTGGAGGGGGTCCCGAGGGGAGCCGAGGAGCTTCGGCTCGTGCTCGGAGACGGCGCAGGCTTCGTTCCCGCGGCGTCACGGCTCGGCCGGGCCCCACGGCCGATCGAGCTCGACGTCGTCGTGAATTGCTGCCACGGCGGACCGGGGGAGGACGGCTCGCTTCAGGGGACCCTCGACCTCGCCGGTGTCGATTACACGGGCCCTTCGATGTCCGGGGCAGCTCTCGGCATGGACAAGCTCGCCTTTGCAGGAGTGGTCGCCGCCGCCGGCATACCCGTACTTCCTCGAGCGCCTCTCGACCCGGCCACGCGTGAGATCGGCTTCCCGGGGCCCTACATCGTGAAGCCGCGTTTCGGCGGCTCGTCCATCGGCGTCGAGGTGGTGGAGGATCTCCCCACGGCCACGGCGAGGCTCGCGGCGAACCCGCACCTTCGTAGCGGCGCGGTGATCGAGCCCTTCAGGACCGACTTGTTCGATCTGAACGTGGCGGTGCGTGCATGGCCCGAGATCGAGCTATCCGCGATCGAGAGACCGCTTCGCTCCCAAGGCTCCGCCGAGATCTTGGGATACTCCGACAAGTACGTAGGTGGAGAGGGTATGGCAAGCGCACCCCGCGAGTTGCCGGCATCGATTCCCGACGCCCTCGCGAAGGCGATTCGCGACAGCGCCCGGGAGATCGCCGTTCGCTGCGAGGTGAGGGGAGTGGCGCGCATCGACTTCCTCTCCGACGGCGAGACCCTCTACGTGAACGAGATAAACACCGTGCCCGGGTCGTTGGCCCGGTACCTCTGGGTCGATCCTGCCCTGTCGTTCGCCGACCTTCTCGATGCGATGATCACAGAGGCGATCGAATGCCCGACGCCACCGCACAACGCGGTCGGAGCCGACGGGAGCGTCCTGCGAAGCGCGGGCGGTATCGCGTCGAAGCTCGGCTGAGCTGAGGACGGGCAGCTCGCGCCATGCCGTTCCCCGAGAGGTTGCTGGCCGACGGAGAGGTCGTGGTCGCCGAGCTGCATCCTCATTGGTCGTTTCTCGGTTGGCCCCTCGTCTGTCTGGTCGGAGCAGCCGCTCTCACGATCGGTGTCACGGTCGGCGTTCCTCACGCGCCGATCGGGGTCCTATACGTCATGTTCGCTATCCTCGCCGCCGCGCTCCTTTGGCTGGCGGGTCGCTACTTTCGGCGAATGAGCATCACCCTCTTCGTGACCAACGCCCGCGTCGTGCGACGCAGCGGCGTGCTCGCTCGCACGAACCTCGAGGTCCGCCTCGAGCGGATCAACGAGCTCTCCTACCACCAGTCGATAGGGGCAAGACTGCTTCGAGAAGGAGAAGTGCTCATAGAGGTGGGCGGCGAGACCGGGGTGGTGGTCCTCGACCACGTTCCTCACCCGGACGAGCTCCAGAGCATCATCTCCGCGCAGGTGAGCGAGTGGCACAAGCGAGCGCAGGCGCCAGTGTTCGGGGCTGCTCCGCTGCCCGTCGTGGACACGCCCCCCGCCGGGACCCGACTCGGTGCCCTCGGCGGGGACAGGCCGCCGACCGCCGCTGAGAGGTTGGTTCAGCTGGACGAGCTGCGTCGACGCGGCGTGGTCTCGGCGGCCGAGTACGAGACGAAGAAGGCCGAGCTGCTTCGCGATCTTTGATCGTCCGCCTCGACTTCGATCGGGCCCTACGCGAGCACGCGGGCTCCGGCAGAGGGTCGCACGCGCCACGCCGGTGTCGAGAACGCCGTGAGGTCGATCGCCCCCGGCTCGGCGATCGAGACGACGCAGCCTCCGAAACCTGCGCCGGTCAACCGCGCTCCGTAGACGCCTTCGAGCGAGACGAGATGGACGACGAGGTCGTCGAGAGCGGGCGTCGACACCTCGAAATCCTCGGCAAGGCTTCGATGACTCGCGGTCATCAACCTCCCCGCTTCCGCCAGGTCCCCCGTCTCGAGAGCCGCGCAGAACCACCGCACGCGGTCGCATTCGGTCACGACGTGCCGTGCCCGGCTCCGCAGCTGCGGATCGGCGATCCCCACGAGGTCCTCGGGGCGCAGGTGACCCAAAGGGCCCAGGCCGTACGAGGCGGCCTCGCACTCAGCACGGCGCGCAGCGTACGGAGAATGGTCGAGGCTTCGACGGTGACCCGAATGGACCACGACGACTTCGAGGCCCTCGGGGATCGCAACGGTTCGCCGCGAGAGATCGGAGAAGTCGATCAGCAAAGCGCCTCCGTCTTCGGCCGCGGACACGACGAGCTGGTCCATGAGGCCACAAGGAACACCGGTGGCAGCGTGCTCGGCGCTCTGGCAGGTGCGCGCCATCGTGATCGGCTCTGCGTGGAAGCCGAGCGCCAGAGCGAGGGCCACTTCGAGCGACGCGCTCGAGGACAACCCGGCGCCGACGGGCAAAGTCGAATCGATCCTTCCTCGGCCCCCGGTGAAGGGCCGGACCAAGGCGACAATTGCTGCCACATAACGGCCCCACGCCGGAGTCGACGTTCGGATCAGCTCGGGTTCGAAACGAAGATGGATGTCGACCTCTGCGGGCTCGGGCTCGCCGGCCGACGACATGACGACACGGAACGTGCTGTCGGGTGTGAACGTCACGGTCGTACCGAGGTCCACGGCCATCGGCAGAGCGAGGCCGCCGTTGTAGTCGGTGTGGTCCCCGATGAGGTTCACGCGCCCAGGGCTGTAAGCCCGCGCGATGGGGTCGGCGGGGTGCTCCTCGGGAATTCGAGGCGGCTCGGGCATCTGCGACAGAGCATTTCACGCGCTCCCGGCTTGACCGTTGCTCCCGGTCCCGGACACGATCCGGACGT
>Ga0116215_1001075_pt1 | contig 19053 bp, 27 predicted proteins | sample Sb_taG_7_FD_89698 | JGI IMG/M metagenome (GOLD analysis project Ga0116215, IMG submission 89698) | Peat soil microbial communities from Weissenstadt, Germany - Sb_50d_2_FS metaG | ecosystem: Environmental > Terrestrial > Soil > Wetlands > Peat | place: Germany: Weissenstadt | collected 2010-09-21
GGTGACAAGCGACGTGGGGAAGGTGGCGAAGTGTTGTCCGCGGAAGTTCGATACTGCCGTTTTCCATGCGTCGCCGGGATTCTTGCCCAGGGGGTGTCCTACCAGCCCGCGGGCTTTCAGGTTCGCCAGGCCGGTATTGCTGCCGGCCAGTGGGCCGCCCCAGCCCTCCGGCGTGACCCCTTTCGGCGGGTAGCCGTCTGCGGCGGTCCGGTAAGGCGCCCTTGGGGTGGAGCGATGCGGTACGCGGATGGCGTCCAGGTCGAAGAAGTAGTGGCGGCTGCGAACCAGCAGATAGACGGTTTCCCAGGTGCAGGCCAGACGATCTCCGACGCTCGTCGGCATGGTGTTACGTTTGACCCAGGCCACACGGTTGCGCACGATCCAACCGTCTCGGCAGAGTGCCAGCACGAGGCGCTCGGGTCCAAGCAGCAGGCTCTTGGGGGGTGTGCCGTAGCGGGTGTGGCGGCTGTAGCTGTCGCCGACGTTCAGCCACAGCGACCCGCCCGGTTTCAGCACGCGGGCGACATCGCGCATCACGAGACGCAGCTCGTCCGCCCAGGCCTCGACGTTTGCTTCCAAGCCGATCTGCTCCGGGCTGCCGTAGTTGCGAAGCTGAAAGTACGGCGGGGAGGTCATCACGCAATCCACCGACCCGGCCGGCAACTCGGCCAGACGTTTGCGCACGTCACCGACGAGCACCACGTTTCGCGGCAGGCTCACGGCTGCCCTCCCGTCAGGATCGTCAGGGCCTGCTCGCTGGTAGTGACCACGAACAGGCGGTCGGGTAGGTGGCGGTCGTGGTCGATGGCGTGGCGCAGCCTCTCGGCGCGGCGGGTGTCGGGCACGATCCAGCAGACCGTCGGGAAGACTCCCCGGTGCTTGGCCTGCTCCTGGCCGCTCTGGTAGTAGTCGGCGTAGAGGCGGCACTTGCGCAGGATCACCGGCACCGACTCGCTGCCCCTGTCGATCTCACAGAACCAGCGCCACTCATAGGCGCCGACGCCCAAGGCGAAAAAGGCATCCGGGCGCAGCACCCGCCGGCCGCCGAGCCCCGAGAACTCCCTGTGACAACGCGGCTCGGACTGGCAGACGAGGATGTCCAGCAGACCACCGCGCGAGGCCACGCCCACGTCCACGACGAGCTGCGCTGTAGCGAGCGTGTGATCGAGAAAGCGACTGGTCGGCTCCTGAAACCGCCGCACCTGACCACCGGCCGCCAGCAGCCGATATCCGACCGGCCCGACGGCGAACACGAAGCCGGCAGAGCCAGCCCTGACGCCTCCGATCCTGCGTTCCAGGCGGATCAGCAGGCGATCACGGACCAGCCGACCGAGTACCCGCTGGCGAGCTCGCGCGGCTGCCGGCTGACTGTCGTGCTCGGAGGCCGGGAAGTGGACGGCCTCGATCTGGCGGGCGCTCATCATCCGCAGATCGGCGACCTGCGCGATGATCGCCAAGTCCCTCCCGGACAGCCGCTCATGCAGCTGCTCAAGCCCCTTGGCCGAAACATAGGGCCGCAGCCCGCACCCACTCACCACTCTCCCCCATTCGCCGCAGTAGCAGTGTGGAGCGAAGGTGTTGGCGCAGGCGTTCGAGTCGACGCGACCCGACGGCCAACCCCGATTCCCACGAGCAGCCGCAGCGCCGCAGACAACCGTCCAACTGGCAGCGACCTGACAACGGCTACCGGACAGCGGTCGGTCGAGCCGGTTCGGCGTCCGGGGCGCCCGCCGCCGGGCGGGAAAAGAGGTAGCGAACTACGAGAGACTTTCGCCGCGTTTGTTGGGGCGCTTTCCCCTTGAATACAGGCGATTGGGGCAGGCGTGATCGACACGACACGACTAGCGACACGACACCGGCTCATAGGCCGCCTCCGTGATCCCGCCGCCGTGGGCTCAGGTCATCAACCCTCTGGCGCCTCGGAACAACCAGCGCATGAATATCGGCTTCGACTTCGGCTCGAGGGGTGCCGTAGGCCGCACGGGAAGCTGCCCGCACCACGCCCGGATCGCTGGTCGGCTTGCTCGGCGGCAGGGTGCGCCCGCTGCACCACGGCTGCACGGACGCGCCGGCTACCAGCTGGGCGTAGCACTCATACGCACCGAGGCCTTGGAAGTCTTCGGGGTCCAGGGTGCTGCCGGCGGCGATGATCCGCGCGTCCTCGCTGGGCAGCCGAAAGACGACGCGCGACTGGACGTTGGCCAGCACCGCCGAGCGCATCGCCGTGTCGAGCTGATGCAAATACTGGTTGGCAACCAGGAAGCCGCAGCCGAGGCCGCGGGCCTGCGCCAGGGCGTCGGCGAAGTCCACCGGCAGACGCAGGTACTCTTGGAACTCATCGACGTAGATGAAGACCGGGTGGCGGCGCTCGGGTGCGACGGCGGAGCGGCCGAGGATGGCCTGCCAGAGTTGCGACATGATGAGGCTGCCGAGCAGCGCCGCCGTCTCCGGGCCGAGCTGACCACGAGCCAGGTTGACCAGCAGAATCTTGCGCTCGGTGAAGACCTGGCGCAGATCGAAACGGGGCTTGACCTGCCCGATGACGGCCCGCAGTTCGGGGCGCATCAATAGCGGCCGGAGCTTGTTCAGGCTCGGCGCGACGGCCGTGGTTCTCTCCGCCTCGCTCCAGGCCTCGAAGGACGCCCAGAACGGCCCCAGTCCGATCGGATCATCAATGTGAGCCAGCGCCCGCCGCCGAAAGTTCGCATCGGTTAGGAGCAGCGGCAAGGCGGCCAGCGACATGTTCGGCAGCCGCGCCAGGGTCAAAAGCGAGGCCCCCAGAATGTCGGCCGTCCGCGGCCCCCAGCTCGACGCATAAAGACTGTGGAACAAACCGAGCAACTGGTCGGCAACGAGCTCCGGCGAGCGCCCAGCACGCTTGAGCGGATTCAGACCCACCGGCCGCTCAGTGTCGGTCGGGTCAAGCAGCACAACATCCCGAACACGATCGGGCGGGATACGCTCGAGGAGATCGGCTATTAGGTCTCCCTTCGGCTCGATGACGACGACGGCGCGTCCGGCCTGCATGTCCTGAACGGCCAGATTGAGCAGCAGCGTCGACTTGCCCGACCCGGTGGGCGACAGCGCGTGCAGATGGCGCAGGGAATCGACGGGTGACAGCGCCAAGGGCCGCGCCGCTCCGGGGTAGCTGCTCTCAGCGATGATCCGACCCGTGCGACGGATGGCCTTGGTGGGGGGCATCAGGCGACTGCCGATCGCGTCCACCGGCAACCGGCTGGTTTCGCCTGTCGGCCATGCCGAGACGGCGGCCAGCTCACTGACGTTGAGCCGCAGCGGCGCCCACCAGGGAATGACCGGGCGAACGAAACGCCGCACGCTGGACGAGCGCACCCGAAAGCCGACACCGGGCGCCTCGGCGCTACGCAGTGCCCCGAGTACCGCTCGGATCAACTGACGCTGACGGCTACTCGATCCGGCCTGCACCGCCAGGCGTCCCGCCAGCCGCCAGCCGGGATCGCCGTGCTTGCTCCTGATAGCGCCGCGCAACTCGGCATCTGGAGGCTGAGCAACGCCTAACGGAGCCGTGAGCAATCCCTTGATCCACGACTCATGCTCCAGACCGCCCGGGTGACTGGGCACCGCCACTGCGACCAGCGGACGGACCAGGACCCACTGCAACCCTATCGCCTCTCCGCGGCCGACGTGCGCCAGAGCCGCGAGGACGGCTCGGCTGACGCCCTCCACGTCATCGGTGCGCAGCGGTCGCCGGCGCGTCGAAAGACCCAGCACAACCGCCCGGTTCATGCCCATGACGTGCCGCTCGCGCGTGGCCTCGACAGCCAATCCCGGCAAGGCTGAGCGCATCTGATTGACCACACTGCCCGCACGCCCCTCTGGCACCGCCAGACGATGTGTCACCACGCCCGCCTTACCGATAGTCTCGACTACCACGGGCGTACCCGCTGTTGCCGCGAGCAGTCGAAAAATCTGTGATATTTGCTCAGGCTTCACCTCTCGCGGCCATGTGAGCCGATACCAGACCAGGCCCGCCGCTCTCAAGCTCTCTCCTTATTGTTCTTACGACTCGTTGTGCGGCCGTTACCGGAGCCGTTCTTTTTAGCTTTTGATTGGTCCTCCTGTTTGTGTTCAGCTTCGGCTTCTGCTTCGGTCTTGGCCTGCTCCAGGTCGATCAAGGCCTGCGCCAAGCGACGCAGGTCGGTGGGGCGTCTTATACCCCGCACCCGGATGTCACGATTCTTGTAATGATGGTAAGTCCTACTCATAGTTGAACCTCCTTTCTCTCCACTACCGGCCGGTTTTTTGCACGCAGAGCACCACACCCCCTTCAGGGGCTTTCGTGTCAACTACGGGATGAAATCCTTACCTAAACCGACCCGGATACTGCTTATGGCAATATCGGGAGTTTGACTAGTACACAATGAATCGGCTCAGCTGTCAATACCTTTTGTTGATTCCACAACACCGACGCGACGCCCCTGTTATCTGGAGAATTGTTCACCACCTCGATTGCCGCCAACGATAAAAAGACCAGCCAGCGAAGCCGACCACAACAATGCCACCGACTACGATCAGGACGGGCAGCACGGCCAGGATGAGCCGGGCCGCCACGTACAACATCACGGCCACAGCCAAAACGGTCCAAGCTAGGTTCACAGCGGAGTCACGCCAGCGAGACGGCGGGGTCGTCATGGCTGGCTCCGCTCCCTCCGGTCGATCTCGTCCAGCTCACGCCGGAAATGTGCAGCGTCGCGTCGCAACTCCGCCCTGAACTGAGCGACTTCCAAGCGTCGCCGCGTGGCGTACAGGCCGATGACAGCCTTATGGGTTGCCTGGTCGGTTGCGGGTTTATCTGAGCGCAGGCTGCGCACCAGCACGACGATTGCTACCACCACGCCAATGACGCACAGCCACAGCAGCGCCGTTACCACTGCCCCCACCTCCTCTGGCGCACCCGCCGCTGCTGCAAGCCGTAGAGCAGGCGCAGCTTGCGCGCCACCAGTGGCGCAGCTCCAGGCTGGCCGCGAGCGGTGGCCCACTGCTCGGCAGCCTCGTTGATCTGGTGGTCTACGGCAGGATCGATGGCCTCGTGGTCGGAGGGCACACCGGCGAGGCGGCGCGCACACAGCCACCAGCCAGCGAGCCCACCGGCTACGGTGCCGCCGAGGGTGCCAGCCGAGAGGGCGAGGAAGATCGTCAGCATCGGCCTCAGCTCCCAAAGCGCTGCGTGATACGACGGTCGTTGATATTGGCCAGGCGCTCGACGCGGCGGGCGGCCAGCTCGGCCTTGGCGGCTGAGCCGCCAGCACGGGCCAGGCCGTGCTCCAGCAGGTCGATCTCCTCATCAAGCGCGGCGCGAGAGGCATCGCCTGCGGCCTGGCTGTCGAGGCGGTCCATCTCGGCGAGGGTGTGGGTCTCCAGGGTGTAGCCGAACAGGTGCAGCTCGGTGGCGGCCTGAGCACGGCGGGCCTTCTCCACCTGGCGCCGGTTCAGCCCGGTATCGTCATTCAGTAGTGCGGGCAGCAAGGACACGGATAGCCTCCTTCTCGACGTGGGCAGGGGTTGATTCAGCGAGCGGACCACGCAGCAGCAAGCCCGCTAGGCCTGGGCGGACGCTCTCGGCACGGACGAGCTGGCTCAGGCTCGGTGCGGCGCTAAGGGCGTCCTGGACTACGGCGTCATGCAGCGCGTCAGCCTGGGCGACGGTGGCGAGCGGACGCACAGCTTGGCCAGGCGCGGGTGTCTGGCAACATTCGCCCAGAACGTCACATCGGTAGCAGTGGTCGCACGGGTGGCCGTCGCAGGGGTGGGTCATCTGGCACCACCCACTGCGAGGCGCGCAAGCCGGTCGACATAGGCGCGCGTGTGCTCACGGACGGTCCCGAAGTACGGGTTCGCGGCCCAATCGTCGGCAAGCGTCGGCCAAGCTGCGAGCAGGCGCTGGGCCTGAAATGAGCTAAGCGCGCCGCCTCGCTCTAGATCAGCGAGGAACGCAGGAGCGTCGTGGACTACTGGGGTCTGGGGCTTCTCGGTTTTGAGCATGCCGTCAGCGTCGCAGTGCCAGGCACCGCTGGTTCTGAGCGTGCTCTTCGATTCCGCTGATTCCCCCCGGCGGCTCTGTGTAGGCTCTTCGCTCCGTGGCTCAGGACGAAAAACCGCTCGCAACGGTGCGTTTCAACGTTCTTGGCGATCTCAGGGTCGTCGGCCCGGACGGGCATCTCGTGGAGCTACCCAACAAGCCGCAGGTCCGGCAAATCGTCGCGTTGTTCGGCGTCAAGGAGCGGTACAACCAGAGCACGCTGCTCGCGGTCTTCTGGCCGGAGGAGGAACCGTCGACGACGCTGATAGGTCGGCTGCACAGGGTCTTGGCCGATGCGCGGAAACTTCTCGATCCGACAAGTGATGATTCTGACTTGCTTCGGACCGAAGCCGAGGTCGTCTTTCGCACACGACCGGGGGCACGGTTGTCGATCGTAAGTGACCTCGACGATTTCAGGCATCTGGCCGGATCGACCAAGCCCGAGGACTGGCAATCCGCGTTCGCTCTCGTGAAGGGGCCGATCGCTGCCGACCTCCCGGTCCGCCGCATAGCAACCGACTGGCTCGATCGCGCCCGAAAAGCTCAAGAACGCGAACTAAAGGATCTACTCGGTCAAGTCGATCCCAAGGCAGCCCCCGATACCCTTGAGGAGCTTTGCCGAGACGTGCTGGACGGCAGATACGTTCCGTCTCGCCACGCGTCTCAGGAGCTGACCGATCGAGAAGAGCCGACCGTGGTCGGGGATGACGCCTCCACGGACCGTAGCGACGACGGTTCACAGCGCGTACGACTACCCCGTAGCCGTGCTCTAGTAGTCGGCGCAGCCCTCTTCGTGCTTCTGATCGCAATCATCGCGATCAGTTCGGCACCGTGGTCCAGCTCTGCCTCCACGATTCCGCCCCTAGGTTCGGTGGTTGACGCCCAAACAGGACAGGTCGTTCCCCATCCGAAGGTCACACCCACCCTCAATATGGCGGGGCAGATTGGCGGAGGAGGACCGATTCTCCGCCCCTGCGACCTCGCGATCCCTAACTGCCACTTCGCAGAAGGCACTCTCGCGGCGAGCGTCGGAGACACGATCGAGTTCAGCCTTGTACTTCATAACCCGAACGACGGCGATGTCGCCTATGCAAAGCTGGAAGCGTCGCGTGGCCCTGCGTCCCAGGAGAACAAAGTTCCGTCGAGACAACTTGACCTGAACATGACAATCCGTTGGCCTATAGGGGAAACCCAAGTCGAGGAAGTTGGTGGTCACGGCGGGGAACGTCCTGTCGCTCGACTTCAGCTCCCAGAAAGCGGCCTGTATAACTTCCAGTACGTTCCAGGCTCAACAGAACTGTTGAATCAAGAAGCAACCTTCAGGCATCCCTTGCCGGACGGGATAATGCGCTACGGAATAGCACTAACAAACATAGGGCAACCCGCAAACTGTTTCTACTGCGACGTGCAATACATTCGTTATGTCAACTTTCGCGCAAAGATAGTCCGAGAACACTAACGACTTGCTTTTTTCTGCATTTTGTGGTTTACTAGTTGTAGTAAACAAGGAATATCAGCATGGCAACTCCTAGTCGTGTATCAGGCGAGCTGCTTGGGGAAAGTCCGTTTGGACCGACCGCAACGAACCTCGGCTTTGCGGCACTGAGTGCATACAATCGCCTCGACCCAATTCGAGAGTGGCGCGGAGGCGCGACCCGCCGCTGGTTACTGAGCGACTATTTGGAGTTCAACGCAGCTCTTGACGTTGCGTATTGGGCCGACGAGGAAGTACAAGGCGGTCTTGAACTACGCGACCAAGATGGTGACACCAGTAGCCGCGAAGGCGGCATGGCTCTGAACGATCACCTAAACGGCTTTCATACGTCGCTACCTTTCACGGAGGCCGAACGCCACTGGCTCGTTTTCACAGCGTACATTATAGGTGGCGATGAGAACCATCGGTTTCTCGAAGATACTGCCCGATTTATCCGTGCCCGTACATCCGGCCCGCGCTATGACGCAGGACGTATGAAAGAGATTCATGGGCGCGATCTTCTCGACTCGTGGTGGGCTTGGCGAAGGGACATCCTTGAGTTTGATGGTCAGGGCGGTATCGATTCCGCCCGCGACAGCTTGCGAGGCGTCGTTGACATCCTTCTTCCCACACGACAGTGTGAGCCGATTCAAGGCACACGGCTAGCCAAAGATCGTGAGAGTCGCGCTCGTATGCGAGCATCTGGCCGAAAAACGGCGGAGAACCACCAAGGACGAGGCGCAGAAATAGACGCCTAGCGGGCAAGAAGCGCAGTGCGTCTTTGACCTTTCAACCCAACACCTACGCCTGTGGACACACCGACTCATGCAACGTTGTGGGCGTGTCGCCCACAACGGCAATGTAATGCTCATAGCCTGCGAGTCCAAAGTCTTCATGCCTGCACCTGACGACCCTTGGCCCACTGAGCCTAGTCGGGGTGCCTATGCCTTGGCGGTTGACCAATGGAAAGGGTATGCCCATGAGCCAGAGATCGGCAGCTAGAGCCTTTTCTGATGGGTGAGGATCATTTGGTGTGATGGCATCGGGTAGTACCACCCACATTGTAAAGCTGACTGACTGACCTGGTTGCATACTGCCAAAGTTGACAACAACATTCTTAGGTTCGCCTCCCTCACAACGTGCGCCTTCTCTATAGCCCATGACAAAACTGACCAATGGCCCAACAATCGGAGTGGTGTCCACTTCAACTTCCCCAGCCAAGCTGGATTCCAGTGTCGTAGTAAGGTCCAGCCGTACAACCAGCTCCCGTCCATCAGAAGCAGGTGATGGACATTCGCCAAGTGCTGTCTGATCCACGTCGGATTCGCTTGGAGACAAGGGCGATCCAAACGATCCTTCTACCTTCACCTTGTCACCATTCGACGTTGTCCCTTGGACTACGAATGACGGCGCTCCAGCAGGTGACGAATCAGCCGTTGTCGAGCTGGTGGTCGGTGTAGCCGTCGGATCAGGTTGCGTCGCTGTGCTGACCGACACCGGAGGCGTGATCGCGCTGCTTGTGCTCGATCCACTGGAGCCACAGCCAGCCAACGTCAAGGCACACAGAGCAGCCAGCGCCGCTGCTCTGTGCCGAATGATCCCGCACCGTTCCTTGCTGGTCGGCACCCCCGCCCCCTATTTCTTGCTCTGTTCTTTGAGTTCTTGCGCCAGGCCCACGCCGTAGCCAAGTTCAATCTCGGTCACGTCACCCTTCGCCGTTCCAAACAGAAAGCTAGTGAACGACTTACGGCCATGAAAGCGGGCTAGGACTGCGCAGTAGAGCGACTGCGGACCATACGGCCCTTCGGCACACTTGGCCTTGGGATAGGCCCTTTTCAACTGAGCCCGTGACGAACCCATGCCGATGCCCTTGTTTGTCTTTTGCTTCTTGGAGAAGATCAGTGCTCCACTGACCCGTCCATTGGTCATACTGAAATGCAGACCGACGCTGGTGGGATAGTAGATATTGACCACGCCGGGATAAGCGGAACCGGCACTTTCTTTGCGTTCAGGTGCCCCGAGCACTGCCGTCACCTGGGCTTCGCTGTCCCCGAGCTTGACGCCAGCGACGCTCTGGCCGATGACGATGCTCGCCAAGGCAGACGGCGCGAACGCCAGCACCCCGACGCCCAACAGCAGGCCCACTACTACGGCAAGGCATGGTCGCCTGACGGCTGCGCTCCCTGTGCTGGTGGGTTCGGCATGGTGCGCCTTGCGACTACACGATCGGGCTTGCATTGCTGGTTGGTCTCCTTGTCTTCGGATCAGCCGGGATCACTCTCACGGGACGTGATCCCGGAATAGCGGGCCATATCCTATATCACGGGAAGCGGCAAGGAGCCCGGCCTGGCGGGTTGAAGCATGGAAACGATGCCTACTCCCAGGAGCAAGACCGAGGCTGATCGCGCCTTGGCGCTGGGTGCTCTGGTGCGCAAGCTCCGGCGTGATCGCCACCTGACGCTCAACCAGCTCGCCGAGCGCGTGCCGATGTCGGCCTCCAACCTCAGCCGCATCGAGCTCGGCTCTCAAGGCCCACCGGCCGACGAGATCATCGAGCGCATCGGACTGGCGCTCGAAGCCGACCCCGCCGAGCTGCTGCGGGCTGCTGGCCGCTACGCCACCGGCAAGACCTTCGAGGAGACGGTCCTGGCCCGACTTGACGCTCTTGGCCGCGACCTGCGCCAGGTCAAGGACGACGTGCGCGAGGTGAAAACCACCCTCGCTGACGCCTGCAAAATCCGGTAAAACTCACCAAAATACGCGCGCCGGAATTGGGGCACTGTTCCGTCCTGGGCGGCTGGTAGACCCTCCCGGACATTTTGGTGAAAAAGTGACCCCCGGCCGGATGGTAGCCAGCCGGGGGCCGTACACAGGAGGTCTTATCTCCCATGCCGGCCAATCATAGTCCGCTGCCCACTGCCGCGGACAAACAACTAGAGCGCGCCATCATCCTCCAGCTTTTGCGCGACGATCACCGCGAGCGCTGGTCGGACAAGCAGATCGAACGCGCCATCCCCGACTTCAAGTCCGAAGCCATCCGCAAAGCCATCGTCCGACTAGAGGCGGGCGGTGTCATCTGCTGCCTGGATGAGTTCATCGGAGCCTCACGCTGCGCGCAGTACCTGGACTCCCTCGAACTCATCGGCATCTGACGCGTCGTCGTCATGCGCGTCGAAAAGCTGGGCCTCACGCCCGCCACGCTCGCCTGCCTACACACGGCAGGCATCGTCAACGTCACGCAGCTGACCAGCCACTCCTGCGTCGAGCTGATGCAGCACCCCGACATCGGTCCAACCAAGGTCTACGAGGTCATCCGGCGACTGCACAAGCATGGCTTGGCGCTCCCGAATCAATGGGGCTGGGTGCGCGTCCCGAACGAGCGCGGTATCGAGATGTTCCGCCTGCGCTTCATCGAGGGCCTATCGCTGCCCGAGACAGGACGCCGGTTCGGCGTCAGCCGCTCACGCGCCGATCAGCTCCTGCGCAACTACTTCGGCGTCAGCACCCTGCCAGCTGCCACAGCGCGCCAGCGGCGCGGCGAGGGGGGATGACAGCCGCCCGGTCGCCGATCCTCGTCATCGAGGCCGACCTCGATCTCGGACGAGGCATCGTCGAGCAACTGATCGCCGACAACCATCCCGCGAAGCTCGTCCAGAACGCCCGGCACGCCGCACTGTTTGCTGAGCGATCTCCACCGTCTCTCGTAATCATCGGAGATTTCGATGCGCCGCGCGCCTCACTCACGCTGCTACGGCACATCCGGCGAAGCGAGCGCGATGACACCCTCCACTGGCAGGCGGACGTCCCGGTGATGATGCTCAGCTCCAGCAGCCACCAGGCCGATCTACTGCGAGCGTTCGAGGCCGGCGCCGACGACGTCCTCGCCAGGCCACCGACCTATCTCGAGCTTCGAGCGCGTCTGCGAGCCATCCTGCGCAGGACCAGCAATCGCCGCGCAGAGAAGGGCCTGCTGCGCATCCGCTCGCTGACGATCGACACCACCTCGCGCGAGGTCACGATCAACGGCAGGCCCATCCACTTGCGGCGCCTGGAGTACGACCTGCTCGCCTACCTCGCCAGCGACCCGAGGCGCGTCTTTCACAAGCAGGAGCTCCTGACCAACCTGTGGGGATATGCCACGCCCAGCACCACCCGCACGCTCGACAGCCACGCGAGCCGCCTCCGCCGCAAGCTGGGCAGCGACGGCGAACGCTGGATCACCAACGTCCACGGTGTCGGCTACCGGCTGATCTAGGCCGCAAACCTCCGAGGCCATAGCCGCACCTGTCGAGGCGTCCAATGGCGCTCGTGCGACGCACGCATTGTCGGCGACGTCATCCACGCGTTGCTTACTCGGCCTATAGATCGTTCGCCGGCCCTCGCTACAGCTTCTCGAACATGCTGGTTGACTGGCCAGTCAACCAGCAGGAGTCGAAAACACCACGCCGAGCCTGGAAGAACGCCGTCGACGCAGTCGTTCTTCAACACGTGGGGGGCCATCATCCTCTGGATGCTATAGATTCTGCACCCGTGCAGCCTGGACGGTTCAGCCCGGCTCTCGGACGCTTGCCTAGTCCGCTAGGCGGTGCTACGCGCCTTCGCTACGGTTGTCGTGACCTTGGCACCTTTCGTGCCGGATGCCGGCGCCGAGTCGCCAGCTACCCATTGACAATACAGCCATCATCGTTCACTCTGTACCTATGGAACCGACCGAGCATCCACCACGATTACCCCCGATGCAAGACAACGTGCACGGATTGCACCAAGTCGGATGGTTGGAAAGACTTCGTCGCTGGATGCCGAGCGAGCAAGGACGCGACACGGTGAGCGAAAACGGCGGTGCTAACGACGTACAGCAAGGGACATCGGGTACACCAAGCCCTCCTGAGCATCAAAGTGCTGAGCCAACACCCCCCGTTTCGTCCGCACTCGATTCGGTCGCCGATAAGGCGGTCAAGAAGGCGATCACAGACGACGAAACTGATAAGCAGTACGAGCCCGGCAGCGACATTGGTCGTATCTTTCCGGCACTTGTCGGTGGACCTCAGCGCTCAGGTCGCGGTGATCTGTGGGACCCGCGCTTGCTCGCACCACCCGATAGCGACGAGTACAAACAAGCGATCGCCAATCCACCAGCCACGCTCAGCAAGAGAGATCAAAAAGCCATACGTCTTGTGCATGCCCTAGCCCCACACGCGCGAGACCAAGACTAGTCAAGTATTTCCGCCGTACCCATACGGCGCTTTCCAAGTTCAGTACGTGGCAGCTACAGGCTCCCAACACAGAGGACCTACGCGTCCGATCCACAAACGACGAGTCCGCAGACCGAAGCGCAGTCGCTACGTTGTTAGCTCAGAGCACGTCGATTGTCTGACACGACTACTTACCTGGTCAGCCCACTATACGCAGCGCTGCGTCGAGCACGTCTCATTTTTGTCCAACGGAGGGCAAACGTGGACGCGCAGCCTTCAGATTAGAATACCCCGTGCCGCCCCGAACACGCCATTCCAGATTGTCTCGCTCGGTGTTTACGCGCGCCGCCGGTTTCCCGATATAGAGGTCCGTGACGCCTCGGGCACGCGCGTCGATCTTCTCACCCGCGACCAACACGGACAAGCAATAACACAGTTTGTGCTTGCGAAGCATCTCACAGACTACACGTGGCAGATGCAGCTGCTCAAGTATAAACTCGACACACTAGACATCTACCAGAAACTATATGACAAGGTCTACACGCTCGTCACGTCCGTGGGTGATATCACGGATGACGCGCTAGACGCCTATGCCTATGAAATGGGCCGGACGTACGGTGCCCTGCTCGATGGCTTCGGCGTAGCAGGAACCGAAGCGTTCGCTCGAATCGCGCTTTTCGCCGCACACATTCGTCACCTTGGGCGTACAACTCAGTATCTGTGCTGGGTACAGGCCCAGCCAGGCGAGGTAGTGCCTCTCACAGCACAGCACACGACCGCTGATGCTAGACGGAAGCCCCTGTATCTCGGGTTTACAAACGCTATCACTACGTTCTGGTACGGTCTCATCGAACCACGCTCACGGCGGCGCAAGATTATCGCTAAATGGTACTGCGAGTTTGGCCTTGCACCCATCAGTTACGAGTTTCCGGCACCCGGAGAAAACCAGATTGGCAGCTACTACTTTACGCTAGACGCACCTGCCAACACGGACATCGTCTATGTCGATTTTGAGCACATCAACAGCTTCCAGGATAGGGGCGACCAGCTTGAGTGCTCGCTCGACAGCATTCACATACACAACACCGAGGACACCGAGTCGGCGTATTCCTCCCGCGCTCGCCTAATTCGCGCCTACCTGAGATGCTCATCCCACGATCACAAGCAGATCGCAGCCGGAGCGCTTCTCAACGGCCTGTTTGTCGCTTTGGTAGCGCACACCGGTTTTCGCGCTGTGACAAGCAACTCTGCACAAGTCTGGCTGCTCGCAACTCCGACAATCTTGACAGCGTACCTGGTAGAGCAGCAACGTCACTACTATGCTTATGCCACCAGACGACAACGCGGAATCCTGTGGGTATACCTATCGATTAGCGTCGCATTTCTCGTCGTCGTATCATTTCATCTCGCCCATAAGAATGTCGAGAGCAGCCATTGGGACTGGTTCTCCACGGTCGTTGGCATTCTACTGGCCACCAGCAGCGTGGCGCTTTTCACGCTATATGCGCTGCTCGGTTATAGTTTTCGCTATGTAACGACTGTCTTGACGAGACGAAAACTCCGCATGCTCGGTACCGAGCGTTATCTTAAGAAGATCGATGCGCGGCTGGCCAAGACGAAAGCAGGACTAGAGTGGATGCGGCGTCCGCCCGACGAGATCGACCGGCAACTAACGCGTGCAAGAACGGAGGCCCTGTCCTCTTGGCGATGCTACGAAAAGGTGGTACACAAATACTGTGGCGTTATTGTGGTAGCAGTCGCAATTGCCTCGCTCTTTACGGCCATCTCCACTGTCTGGTGGTGGAGCTTTCCACGATGAGCTAAGTGCGGCAGCTAGGGTATTTTGGCGTAAGTACGCTGCCTCGCCGGGTCAGTCAGGCGAGAGTCAGAGCTAGATCCTCTTCTTGACGTTGTAACGGGGAGGAACTACCGTGACTGCGATGGAGGCTCGATATGGCGAGACGGCGCGTACGCACATCGTTCCGATGGTCGAGCCCGCCTCGCTGATACGTGTCGAGGACATGTCGCGGCTGGGTGGCCTGTGTCAACGGGTCGCGCGAGCTGGCCTTTGGCTGAAGATATTTGGAGTCGTCTTTGTATTGTGGATCATCGAACCGACTCCTGGGACCAGCCTCACTCCTGAGCGCGCCGCTGTCGCGGGAGGGCTCGTTGTGGTCGTGATCGCATCGACGACGCTCGTCCGACGTGGACACCTACTCCCGGTGATCGCCTACAGCATCGTAGGCTTTGGGGTGCTGGCTGTCGCAGGTTGCGAGATCGCCATCGCTCCGTTGAGCGACGGTGGACGGCAGTCGGGGTGGGGACTGGCATTGCTCGCACTCATGATGGCGCCTTTTGCCATCCGTATGATGCGCCGCTATGCCCAGGGCTGCACAGCGGCTGGAGTCTCGCTATGGCGGCCTGTAGAGGCTGCACGCACGCCTCCGATCAGCGGCGCGAAGGGGCAGCGCCTTCTGCACATTCACCTCGGGCTGTGGACACCCGTGTTGTTGATCATCCAAATCGGCACCTCAGCGGTGCTGCTCTGCTTGTCCGCACTCAGCAGCCTGGCGACTCCACCGTTCGTGCCAGACTGGCTCACCAAACCGTTCGAGGTCGCATACGCGCGTGTACGGCACGATATGCACGACCGTATTGGACGAAGCGGGGGCTACCGAGGGCGCTTGCAACTTGCCTTGTTCATCGGCCGACCCAAGGCTGAGGTCAAGATAAAGGTGCGCAGCGACGCGATGCGCTGGGGCGCGCTTCCCCCGCCTGCGGTCCACTTCACCGACCATATCGTCGAGCAACTATGGCTCTATGGTGTGCCGTGCATAGTTCATGGCACCTCGACGCGCGCATGCGCTCCCCAAGAGACGCGACCGATGGATGCCGCGAGCGCTTCACCACGCATCGTATTGCTTGTTGCGCCGGACACACGACGCCCGACCGTCGCTGAGCTCGGCGAGTACGCGCCGGGAGCTCTGCTCGTTGTTCGCCCGGCGGACAACATCATCGAGATTCGGCGCGAGCTGGCGCGGGTCGCTCCTCGAGTAGCAACACATCTGCAAGCGATCCCCGACACGCGGCTTCACGACGCGTTGGCGGTAGCCGTGGAGCCCAGCGGCGCCATCACACTCTACGTGGCAACGGCGAAGTCGCAGTGGACATACATGGCGGCACTCGACGACGCCGCTCGGCGGCTCGGGCTTGAAAATGTGACGGCGATGAGCGCTTCAACTGGCACACAGAGCCCACCGCTCGCTGCCTCCCTCGGTGTCTACCACGATGACCCCAACGAACAGCCTGATACGACAGGCGATCCGATCTCGCGGTGGAGCTTCAAGGCACTGGCAGCGATAGTGCTCGGTCTTTGGGGAACAGGTGTCATCTCCGGCAACCGACCCAACATTCCCGGTAGCCATCACGGCGAACTGATCCTGGGAGTCATCATGGTTGGCGTGGCTCTTACAAGCGGAGTGTGGGCAACGGTCGACTCTCTCAAAGATATCCGGCCCCGAACCATGATGCTGGCCCTGGCGGGCTTGGCAGCCGGCTCCGTAGGCGCCGCTCACGCCGTCCAGGTGCTCGTCGCGTAGCACATGATGATGCTGACAACTTTGCGGAATTGCCCGCTACGCACACCGCCGATTGTGCGACGCACGTGTCAGGTGACTGCACCAGACGCTCGATCGTTGAAGCGTTTGCTACTTCTAATGCTCGGAACTGCTAGAGTTCCTAGGATGATCCGACGAGAGTGGGCGGTATGGCAGGCCCAGCGGTGACGGTTCGGAAGACACCGCATCTTGTTGAGTCGTCGGGTCTTACGACGCCATCAGTGCGGTGCTACGATGCAGGACAGCGATGGTCGCCGTTGTGGACATATCAGAGTGCCGTGAAGGGATCACGGGCCTAATTCTAGGCAGCATGTTTACATCACGCCGCTGCCCAACTGAGCGTCGCGCGGTGGTGTGTCACCTCTTATGAATGTATGTGCCGATGACTTGGCTATCGCGCGTTCTCTTTGGTGACTCTGCTGACCCCGTTGCTGACTCCGGTGAGTCGTGGCGGTATCGCGCACCCTACAAGGACCGTCCAGCCGAGTTTGACCATCAGTGTGATATGCCCGACCTTTCCCACACCGAGCCGACACTGATATTCCCCGATCGATGGAAATGCCCTGTATGCACATGCCCTTGGATGTTCTTTGTTGAGCACTATGAGGTGACTCGCACTGTGAGTCACGGCCTGCCTTGGGAGACAAGACCCGAAAAACTCACTGAATGGAAGGTGCGCCGTCGGTACTGGATGTTCGATGACGCCACTTATCGAGCACGGCGAGCCGGTCGCTAGCGCTGCCGCGACAACAATCGCTAGCCGAGAGTAATCCTTACGACCCACGCTGCAAGCGGTCCACAATGCCGCTTGTGCGACTCACGCTGTATCTGGCGCTGGGTCGGATTCGAGCGGCTTGCCTTCAAGGATGGCGCGGCCAAGAGCCTCAAACAGCTTTGCATACTGCTCCTCCCCCTCCTGCTTGCCATGCGCACGGACGATCGCCTGAAATGCCTCAGTCATTCGCTCGCCCGATGACTTGAATTGCAGCGTGAAGCCATATAGCTCAAGGAAGATCGCAGCGACTATCGGTTCTCCTGCGTCCTGCGCAGCCTTCATTGCTTTGAGGTTTTCGCGAAGGTAGCGGTGCGCCAACCTAGTGCGAATCGGAATTAGCGTTCCCACCTCGGCAAGCAAGTCCTTATCCTGGTACTCCGCGTCTTGCAGACTCTTGAAGTTCTCCTAGCGGTGGCCTTCCGGTAGAAATGCCAACCCTGTTTGATCGAGCGGGCCACCTCACGCTCTAGCTTTTTTGGTGCGCGTGCGGGGTCCACCCCAACGGCGAACCGAAGTGTCGCTAGCGCCAGTTCCCAGACTTGAACCTGCAGCATCGTTGCGCCATAGAGATACAGCTCCGGCATGTTGGTCACGTCGGGCAACACCGGAGTGTCGATCATCACTCGGAAGTTAGAACTTGCGACACGCCTGGACGAAGTTGATGCCAAAGGAAGTCAGTGCGAGCCCCCGCAGAACGTCAGCGGCGTTGGTTTGCAAGTGAGGGTAGCGTTGCGGAATAGGCGCTCCAAGCTGGATCAGGCCAAGTCGTTCGAGATTGACCAACCCAGCTAGAGCGACACCTTTCGAGTTGCCCATGCTCATTCGCGTGCCCGCCGCCGATCCCTGAATCGCAACCACGCCGTCAGCAAGTCTGTCGAGCGCCAGGGCCTCGGCCGGCTCAAGCTGCCTGAGCACGTCGGCATACGCGCGCGGGATGCCGTCGTTCTCGCCAGCTAGCCCGTGAGCCAGCAGGTTGACCCACTTGGCTTTGAGCGTCTCGTCTTCCTCGCGAGCACCTTCTTCCAGCAACATCCGCATCTGCTCGTCGCGTACTGCTCCAGGTCTGATTCCGGCCTGCTGGAGCTGCTCGACAGCAGCCTGCATCTGCTTTGCGGCCGAGGCAACTAGCCGCGGGTGCATCCAAGCCGCAAGCCAATCGGAGACCTCTTGGAAAGGCTTCGCCACGCCTGTGGCTTCGATCACAGCGCCTACAACGGCACCTGTTGACTTCGCGGCCAACTCGATCTCATCACCCACGTCCGAAATGATCGCGCACCACGCGGCGCCTCACGACCTTATGTGCGCCGCGCGTCGTGTCGTAGTCGATAGCAACCGCGTGCTACCCGCTCGAAGCGGGGCTCGTCCCCCAGCGCCCCGGTGGACAGGCAGCAGTTGATCGAGCCCTTCGACACCGGGTAGCCGAGCAGGTCTCCGACCGCTGCTTGGGCCTCCTGCACGGTCAACGGATGCTGAGCCGATGCCAGCGCCTTGACGACGGCCCGCTGAACCACCCCGTTGCCGAGCCGTACTCCTTCGCGTTGTGGCTCAGGACGCGCGATCGCGTTGATCGGCTGATCTGACAGAGCCTCGAACACCACCCCCAGGGCCGCCGAGGGGTTTGAGAGCTGTCCTACCAAGCGCATACTGTATAAGACTGCGGTTTTGCCCCGGATGGCTCACGTAGACCGATGTCGTCGGGCCTCTGCATACTGGGTTGATGACGCAAGACACACGCTTGGGTCTGGTGCTGGGCATCAACCTCGCGATGGTCATAGCCCTGCTGCTCGCGGGCTTGCTGACGCACTCCCTGGGTGTGCTGGCCTCCGGGGCTGATTACCTCGGCGATGCTCTCGGGACGGGGCTCAGTCTGGTGGCGTTGAAGATGAGCCGCCGCAGGCGTGGGCATCCTCGGGCGACGTCCTATGCTGCCTTGGCCA
>Ga0116215_1001077_pt1 | contig 19017 bp, 21 predicted proteins | sample Sb_taG_7_FD_89698 | JGI IMG/M metagenome (GOLD analysis project Ga0116215, IMG submission 89698) | Peat soil microbial communities from Weissenstadt, Germany - Sb_50d_2_FS metaG | ecosystem: Environmental > Terrestrial > Soil > Wetlands > Peat | place: Germany: Weissenstadt | collected 2010-09-21
GCGATCTTCTCCTACGACGGCGAGGTCAACTTCGGCATCACCGGTGACTACGACTCCACGAAGGACATTGACGTGCTGTCGGGCGCGATCGAGGACGGGATGACGCAGATGCTCAAGGCGTGCGAGTAGGCGCTGGTCCGAGGCTCACTGCGCCAGGTCGGGGATGCCCGCCAGCTCGTCCCGAATGTACTGACGCAGGTCGGTGACGATGACCCGCTCGACCGAGCGCCCGACAATCGGCGCGCGCACCCTGAGATCGCCCTCGACATGCACGATGGTGCTGTCCGGGCCGTCGTCCCCCTCCTCGAAGCGATAGCTGCCACTGGCGCTCAGCCGGTCGGGGTAGTGGTCGGGCAGGACCACCCAGCTCGTGCGCGCCTCCGCCGGCCGCACCTCCGTCCGGGTGACCCACGACATCTTGGCGGGGTCGATCACGGCGCGCACCGCGGGCGACAGCGAGCCCGTGAAGGCGAAGCGCACCTCAATGAGGACCCGCTCGCCCAGGTCGTGGTGGCGCACGACCTCCACCATCGCGATGTCGTCCCGCCCCGGGCGCCCCACGTAGAACGCAGGTGTCCCGTAGGCGGCGACTGCCCGCGCCGGCGGCACGGCGACCGCTTGGCGGATCGCGATCTTCACGGAGTCGTCGGGCGCGTCGGGGGCAGCCCCAGCTTGCGGTGGTCCCAGCTGACCGTCCGCTCCACGTTGAGCTTCACCGCCACCCTCTTGTGCAGCATCGTCTCGAGGAACGGCTTGAGGTCGTCGGAGTAGGCGCCGTAGTAGCGCTCGAACACGCTGACGCCGAGCGTCCAGAGCTTGTCGGGGTCGTCGACGACCTCCGCCCGCCCGACCAGCTCCACGCCGCGCAGCTCCTCGTAGTAGTCGCCGGCCTCGAAGAGGAGCGTGAGCCGGGGGTCACGCCGCAGGTTCTGCACCTTCTGCGACTTGGCCTTGGTCTCCACCGTGACGCACCCGTCCAGGAAGCCGTACCACATCGCCACGGCGTGGATCGACCCGTCCGGGGACATGGAGCACATCGTCATGGCGCGCCGCTCGGCAAGGAAGGCCTCCACCTCGTCGGCCGTCATCTCTATGGCCTTGCGCTGGTTCACGCCGTGGCCCATGGCCTCGGTCATCGGGCACCTCCCACTCGTGTGTCAGGGGAGGTTAACGCCCGGGGCGGGAACGCAACGTTGAAGAGTTCATCTGCAGAACACTTGTTGGTTGCACCCGTTTCACGGCACGTTCACCTCGGATCCGTAGCGTGAGGCCCGATGGCCACCGTCGATCAGCGTCTCGATCACACCGGCCGGGTGCCCCGTTCCGCACCCGCTGCCGGGCGCCGTCGCGGCCAGGACGCCATGGCCGAGGTCATCATGATCCGACCGGCGCGCTCACACCGCACCGGGCTCATCGGATCCTTGACCACCATCGCGCGGGCAGTCGCCTTCCCGCGTGCCCAGGCGACGTCGGTGCGATCCACCCCCCATCCGCCGCCGTCGCCTGACGCTCGCTTCACACCGCCCCGGGTCCCCCACGACGCTGCCTGAGGCGGAGCACTACATGGCGATCACGAACGCACCGGTGACGAACGGCCGGTCCCCGGCCAACGGGCCGCCGCGGGACAACCGTCCCCTCGTCCTCGTCGTCGACGACGAGGAGTCCTACCGTCAGGCCCTGGCGTCGGGCCTGAAACGGGAGGGATTCACGGTCGAGAGCGCGGGCGACGGGCACGAGGCCCTGCGTCTCTTCCACCGGGTGCATCCCGATCTGGTCCTCCTCGACGTCATGCTGCCCGACCAGTCGGGGATCGAGATCTGCCAGCAGATGCGGAGCCTCAAGCCCGTCCCGATCATCATGGTCACGGCACGCGACTCCGAGGTCGACATCGTGCTCGGCCTGGAGCTGGGCGCCAGCGACTACGTGGCCAAGCCGTTCCGCCTGCGCGAGCTGGTCGCCCGCATGCGTGCCGTGCTGCGCCGCGGCGTGGCCGTCGCCGAGCACCACGAGGAGGTCCTCACCGTGGGTCCCGTGCGGCTCGATGCCGGCCGCCGCGAGGTGACGGTCAGCGAGGCCCCGGTCGACCTGTCGCGCAAGGAGTTCGACCTCCTGGCCCTGCTGATGTCGCACAGCGGTCAGGTCGTCACCCGTGACTGGTGCATCGACAGGCTGTGGTGGGACCAGGAGCTGACCGACACCCGCACCCTCGACACCCACATCAAGCGCCTGCGCCGGAAGATCGAGCCCGACCCGGCCAACCCGCGCCACCTGGTCACGGTGCGGGGCGTGGGCTTCCGCTTCGAGCCCTAGCCCGGCACGGCGAAGCCACTTCGCTCTACATTGAGCGGATGCACACAGGCGACGTCGTCCCCGATTTCGAGCTCCCGGACCAGACGGGCACTCCCCGCACCCTCAGCGGGTTCCTGGCGGACGGGCCCGTCGTCCTCTTCTTCTACCCCGCCGCCATGACGTACGGCTGCACGAAGGAGAGCTGCCACTTCCGCGACATGGAGGCCGAGTTCGCCGCCGCCGGGGCGCAACGCGTGGGCATCAGCGCCGACACGGTCGACAAGCAGAAGCAGTTCGACGAGAAGGAGTCCCTGGGCTTCCCGCTACTGTCGGACCCCGACTTCGCGGTGGCCGGGCAGCTCGGCGCGAAGCGTGGTGGCCCCAAGTGGGTGCCGAACAAGCGGATCACCTTCGTCATCGACACTGACCGCACGCTGCTCGACGTGATCCACACCGAGGTGTCGATGGGCGCCCACGCCGACAAGGCGCTCGCCGTCCTGAAGGCGCGCCGCGCTGCCTGAGCGCTCCGTCGTCATCACGGGCGCCGCATCGGGGATCGGCGCCGCCACCTCGGCCCGGCTGCGCACGGCGGGATGGCACGTCGTCGGCGTCGACAAGGCCGAGGCCGACGTGGTCGCCGACCTGGCCACGCCCGAGGGGCGCGCCCGTGCCGTCACCGAGGCGGCGGAGCGCTGCGGCGGGAACCTGTCCGGCGTCGTGACCTGCGCCGGGCTGGCGGGCGAGCCGAGCCGAGCCGGCTCACTGCTCGCCGCCGTGAACTACTTCGGCACGGTGGACGTGCTCGACGGGCTGCGCCCGCACCTGTGCGCCGGCGGCGCCGCCGTGGCGATCAGCTCGAACTCGACCACCGTGCAGCCGGCCGTCCCCGCCGACCTGGTGGAGGCCTGCCTGGCCCACGACGAGGATCTCAGCGCGCGGATCGCCGACGCCAGGGGCTCCATGGTGGCCTACCCGGCGACCAAGCTGGCGGTGGCCCACTGGGTCAGGCGCCAGGCGACGGGGCCCGAGTGGGCCGGGGCCGGGCTCCGGCTCAACGCGATCGCGCCGGGCATGATCGACACCCCGATGGTGGCCCGCATGCGGTCCGACCCCGAGACGGGCCCGCTCCTCGACATGCTCCCCATTCCCGTCGGGCGCCCGGGCCGGCCCGAGGAGATCGCCGCGCTGGTGGAGTTCCTGCTCGGCCCCGACGGCGCGTTCTTCTGCGGCTCCGTCGTCTTCTGCGACGGCGGGAGCGACGCGCTGCTGCGCTCGAGGGACTGGCCCGCCGCCTGGGACATCTCCGTGCGCGACCTGGGCCAGCAGCTGTCCTGACCGCCGGCGGGCCGCACCCGCCGCGCCGCGCCCGACCGTAGGCTGCTGGCATGCCGGGCCGGATCCTGGTGGACACCACCCCGTTGCGGCAGAGCCGCGACTTCCGGCTCCTGTTCACGGGGCAGCTCATCTCCATCATGGGGACGCAGCTGACCGTCGTGGCCATCCCCTACCAGGTGTACTCCATGACCCACTCCACGCTGCAGGTGGGTGCGATCAGCCTGGCCCAGCTCATCCCGTTCCTCGCCGGAGCCCTCTCCGCCGGGCCGATCGGCGACGCAGTCGACAAACGCCGCATCATGGTGTGGACGGCGGCGGCCATGACGCTCACCAGCGGCGCCATGGCCGTCAACGCCGCCGTGGCCCACCCGTCCCTGGCCGTGCTCTACGTCGTGAGCTCGCTCGCGTCCGGGCTGATGGGATTCTCCAACACCGCCCGCATGGCCTCGGTCGCCGGCATGGTCGAACGCCGGCACTTCGCAGCCGCGGCGGCCATGATGCAGGTCGTCTTCCAGGTGGGGGTGATCGTCGGCCCCGCGCTCTCGGGCTTCCTGCTCGGCATAGGGCTCCCGCTCGTCTACGGGCTCGACGCGGCCTCCTTCGTGGTGGCCACCGTCGCCTCGGCCATGCTGCGACCGATCCCCCCGGCCGAAGGTGCCGGTGGCATGTCGCCCTGGCAGTCGACCAAGGAGGGCCTGCGCTACCTGCGCGCGCGCCAGGCACTCCAGGGTGTCTACCTCATCGACATCAACGCCATGGTGTTCGGCATGCCCCGGGCCCTCTTCCCCGCCATGGCGGGCTCCGTCTTCGGAGGCGGCACCATCACCCTCGGCTTCCTCTACGCGGCACCCGGTGTCGGGGCCCTGGTCGGTGCGCTGACCACGGGGTGGGTCGCCAACCTGCGCCGCCAGGGGTGGGCGGTGATCATCGCCGTCTGCGTGTGGGGCGCCGCCATCGCCGTGTTCGGCCTGGTCGACACGCTCTGGGTCGGGCTCGCTTTCCTCGCCGTGGCGGGGTGGGCCGACGTGATCTCGGCCGTCCTGCGCAACACCATGCTGCAGACCTCCATCCCCGAGCGCTTCCGCAGCCGCATGTCCTCCATCCAGATGGCCGTCGTGCAGGGCGGGCCCCGCGTCGGCGACCTGGAGTCGGGGGCGGTGGCCACGCTGACCAGCGTGGAGTTCTCGGTGATCTCCGGCGGCCTCGCCTGCATCGTCGGCGCCGCCGTCATCGGCGCGCTCATGCCGTTGTTCCGTCACCACGTGGCGGGCGAGATCGACGACGTGCCCGTATGATCCGGCCGTGACCTCCACCTTCGCGGAACCGACCTGGGGCGAAGTCGATCCGGGGGCGTTCTCGCGCATCCTCGTGCTGTCCCCGCACTTCGACGACGCCGCCATGGGGGCCGGCCATCTCATCGCCAGTTACCACAACACGACCGTCGTCACCGTGCTCGGCGGCCGCCCGCCTGCCTACCCCGAGGAGCCGTCGGACTGGGACGCCCTGGGCGGCTTCGTGGCCGGCGACGACGTGGTCGCGGTGCGCCGCGAGGAGGACGTGGCCGCCATGTCGGTGCTCGAGTCGGGCTACCGCTGGCTCGACTTCGCCGACCACCAGTACCTGCTCCCGGAGGACCGCCCGACGCCGGACGAGGTGGCGCCCGTCCTCGGGGCCACCATCGCCGAGCTCGACCCCACCGCCGTGTTCTTCCCCATGGGCCTCGGCAACCCCGACCACGTGATGGTCCACGAGGCCAGCCTGCTGGTGCGGACCGAGCAGCCCGGGCGCGAGTGGTTCTGCTACGAGGACCACGGCTACAAGCACATCCCGGGGCTGCTCGCCTGGCGGGTCGCCAAGCTGCTGCGCTCGCACCCCTGGCCCACCCCCGCCATCGTCCCCCATGTCCCCGACGAGGAGCGCAAGCGCCGCGCCATCTGGTGCTACACCTCGCAGATCGCCCCGCTCGAGCGGGACCACGCGCTCACGGCGCGCATGGAGGGCCGCGTCCCCGAGCAGTTCTGGCGCCTGGCGCCGCCCCCCCAGGGGTGGGAGGGGCTGGCCGACTACATCTGAGCCCGGGCGCGAGACGACCCGCCCAGGGGGAGCCAGGCGGGTCGTCTGCGGCCTCAGTGACCGCTGAGGTGCTGCCGCTTCGTCGTCTTCAGTCCGCCGCCGCGTGCGGGGGGCCGTGTCGGACCGCTGGGGTGTGTGCGAGAGATCAGGCCATGGCCGGCTGCGGCGAGAGCTCGGGGACCTCGATGTCCTCCTCAATGAGCTCGGGCGCCCGCTCCAGGTCCGTTTCGATGTCGGACAGGATCCCCGGCTGGCGGCGGTTGACGAAGAACAACCAGCCGGCGCCCACGGCCATCCACCCCAAGAAGACGTAGGGGAACAGGTTCACCGGGTACGCGGGCTGCGGGTCGAAGCTCCCGATGGTCGGCACCAGCAGGCACAGCACGGCGATACAGGCCAGGACGACGTTACGCCAGCTCAGCTCGCCCAGCTTCTTGAGGTAGACCGGTGCCGCCACCGTGATGAGGTAGTAGGCCACGAGGAAGCCGAAGGCGGCCAGCGTGCCGGCGTCGCCGAAGGCGGTCAGCGGATTGGTGAAGATCATCAGGAACGCCGGCAGCGCGAAGATCATCGCGATGTACACCGTGACCGCCACGTGTGGTGTGCGGTTGGTGGCGTGCGCCTTGCCCAGGTGGCCCGAGAAGATGCCGTGCCGGGCCATGGGGTACATGATGCGCGAGCCTGCATTGAGGCACGACAGCGACAGGGAGAAGAAGCTCACCATGGCTCCGATGGAGACCGGGATCCTGAACCAGCTCACGTTGTACGCCACCGCCAGGTAGTTGAGTGGGGCCGAGGTCCATGCGGAGCCGTAGTTGGAGGTTCCACTGACCTCGACGTAGGCCATGAAGACCATGAATGCCCCGGTGATGAGCAGGCTGGCGATCACGGCCCGGGGCAGGTTGCGCCGCGGGTTCTTCGCCTCGGCCCCCATGGTGGTCGCCGCCTCGAAGCCGACCAGGGAGAAGATGCAGGCGACGACGGCCAGGCCCATGCCCCGCACGTTCACCCCGCTCAGCGACAGCTGCTTGGTGTCCACCGAGAAGCCGTGCTTGAACAGGATCACAAACGCCAGCGCGGTGATGCAGGCCACCGAGGCGGCCTCGAGCACCATCGTGAGGATGGAGGAGACGCGGATGTCCTTGTAGGCGATGACCCAGCAGGCCACAGCGCTGATGGCGAAGAAGATGACCGGGTGGACCGACCCGTGGTACCCGAGCGCCGAGAGCAGCTGTGCACAGAAGACGGCGAACCCGCACATGCCCGCCACGGCGATGAAGAAGTAGGCCCAGATGAGCGTCCAGCCGGAGAAGACACCGGAGCTCGGCCCGAGGCCCTTGGCGGTGTAGGCGTACATGGAGCCGGCGAAGGCGGACCGCTTGGCGAACTGGTTGAGGCAGAACACGACGAACAGCAGCATGACCGTGCCGAACGCGTAGGCCAGCCACGTGCCCTGACCCGCGCTGGCGAAGGCCAGCGGGATGATGAGCACCGCCGTCATGGTGGGTGAGATCACGGCGAGCGACTGGGCGAACAGCGCGGGCAGCCCCAGCGCGTTGGGTCGTAACCCGTGCATCCTCTTCATGGCCGAGGCATCCTTCGTGCCGGCACTCGTGGTCATCGTTCCTCCTTTGTCGTGTTGCTCGAACGGATAGGGGGCTGTCGATCGGCGTCTGGTCAGTGTGGGAAGGACTGGTCTTCCAGTAGGAGGTCCTCGTAGAAGGCGCCGAACGTCCGCTCGGGGTGCGCGATGGCGATCTCGAGCACCCACAGGTTCGGGTTGGGCCGGAATGCCACCTCGGCCAGGGGCCCGTCGTAGTGCGCCGAGTGGGGGAAGTCGGAGAGGCGGTGGCCCGACAGGTCCATGTTGAGCTTCCACCCGCAGCCCGCGGCGACGTCGACGGCGTGGTCGTAGAGCTCTTCGCCGGTGATGCCCTCGGCGAACCACGTGTCGCGCACCTGATCCCAGATCAGACGAACCTCGTTCTTGGCCCGCAGGTGGTCGGGGTCGTCGCCGAACACGAACGTGTCGCCGGCGTCGCCCTCGGTGTCGCCGTAAATGGGCCCGATGTCGACGAAGAAGATGTCGTTCTCGCCGAGCACGACGCCCGGCTCCGACCTCTCCATGAAGTCCTTCGTGGTGTTGGGCCCGCACCGGACGATGATGTGGTGCCAGCCCCGTCGCATCCCGATCTCCTTGAGGGTGTCGCGGGCGATGGCCTTCGCCTCCTCCTCGGCCATCCCGGGGTGCACCTGGTCGGCAATCAGGTGCACCGCCTTGCGGGTACGCGCCCGCACGTCCATCAGGCTGTCGAGGGAGAACCCCTCCCCCGTGCCCTCGAGCTCGGCCAGCATCGTCATGGTGGGTCTCCTCCTGGTCAGTGATTCAGTGGTCGGTGATGGATGCGCTGAAGAGGGGGTGGTTGCGGAAGTCGTTCGGCGCGTCGGCCGCCACCACCAGGACCTCGGCCGGACCGCCCTCCGCGCCGAGCCGGTGCGGCCGGTTGGCGTCGAAGTGCGCCGTGGCACCGGCCTCCAGGAGATGGACCTGGCCGTCGAACTCCAGCCGCAGACGCCCGGCGACGACGAAGATCCACTCCTCGCCGCGGTGCCGCGCCGGCTCCGGGGGTTCACGGTCGGGGCTGATCCTGATCTGCAGCGCCTCGAGCGTGGTCGAGCCGGGGAAGCCGCTGCACGGTGCGATCGTGAGGCCGTTTGACTCGTGGGTCGGTGTCCCGCGCCGGTACGTGGCGATGGCCGGTGCGCCGCGCCGCTCGCCGACCAGCGTGCTCATCGACACCCCCAACGCCCTCGAGAGCGCGATCAGCGCGGCCACCGACGGCTGGCGGTCGCCCGACTCCAAGCGGGAGAGATGGGCGGTGGACAACTCGGCCCGCTGAGCCAGCTGCTCCAGGGTCAGGCCGGCCCGGGTGCGCTCCTCGCGGAGGCTCTCGGCGATGGTGCTGAGGGCTTCACTGAGCTCCATCGGTTGATTGTGGGCCGGACTTGCCTCAGAGGCAAGCAAACTTGTCACAGTTCACGATTCAGAAATATTCGCGAAACGGTGGCGAGATCCATCGGGTGCCGCCGTGCCGGTTCCGGCGGCGACCAGCGCGGCGAGCCGGTCGAAGACCAGGTCACGCCGGGGAGCGCGGGTCTCGAGCGAGGGCAACGGTGGCGCGACGGGCGGCCACCGCGCCATCGGGGTCCCGGGCCGCGTCCGCCGCGAACAGGCCGACGTCGGGCCGCCCATGGCGACCACACCGGCATGGCCCGAGGCGTCGGGGGGGTCACCGGCGACGTGCGGCGCACGTCGGCTCCGATGCCGGCCCGGGCCAGCACGTGGCCGATCGCCCGGGCAGGCTCGGGCACCACGTGCCCGATGACGAGGCAGTTCGCCAGGCGACTACACACGATAGGGGGCGACGCAACCCTGGCGCCGTGCCGCTCCTGCGTTAACATTGCGGAAACAGGCTCCCTGCGGCCCGGACCGGAGCGCATCGCATGTTCGACCGAATCCTTCTCGCTCTCGATGACTCGCCCGCCGGCGAGGTCGCCACGGTCTTCGCCGCAGCGCTGGCGCGCCGGACCGACGCGACCGTGCACGTGCTCCACGTCAACGAGCGCCTCGTTGGCGGCAACGGCCTGACGCTGCGCTCACGCCGTGAAGCGGCCGACCTCGTCACGGGTGCGGTGCAGCATCTCGCGGATGCCGGGGTCCGCGCCGGCGGCTCGGTGCGCGTGTCGACGTATCGAGGCGTCCCGGACCGGATCGTCGAGTCGGCGCAGCACCGCAGGGCCGACGCCATCGTGTTGGGGTCGAACCGCCGCCGGCGGCACGGGCGGCTCTTCTCGGCCCATGTCCGTGAGCGCACGACGCGCCTCACCGCGCTGCCCGTCCTCACGGCGCCCTCCCCGCTCAAGGTGACCTCGCTCGGCGGTGCCGCCGCCTGGGAGGGCGGGCTGGACCAGGCCCTCAATTCGCTCCTCAACTAGGGGTTGTTCGCCCCGAATCAGGGTTTTCAACGGCCGTTTCGGATCAGAAGACCAACGGGCGTTCAGGCGGAAAAGAGATGACATTCAGCCCTACCGGCGGGACCGCCGGACCCTGCACGATCGACAGATGGTCATGTACGTCGACCTCCTGACGCGGGCCCTTGGCACAGGTGAGGAAGGGCACAGCTCCGATGTCCACCTGCTGTTGGCCGACCTCGTTCACTCCCGGGCCAGGCTTCGTGCGACCGAGCGGGAACTCGGGACCCCCGTCGTAGAGGCGCTGGCCCGGGAGCTCTCATACGACGGCGCCCTCATCAGGCTCTGCGAGTCGCTCGACGTGGCGACCACCCCGGACCGGTTCGCCAACCCGGTGCGCGAGCGCGCCCGGCTCGAGCGCGAACTCGAGGTCGCGCTCTCACCTGAGCGCGACCTCGAGCCGCAGTACACGTAGGCCGCCGTCCGCTCCCGCGGGAGCGGAACCCTACGATTCGATCGTCGTCGCCCCGACCGGGCGTCCGAGGCTCAGCGAACGGATGAGCACCCTCGAACTGAGCGGTCCCGCCACCACACGGCAGTCGGGCAACTCGTCGGCCCAGCGAGCCGCCGATCCCCTTGGCGTGACGACCACGACCGGCTTCTCTGGCGCCTCCGTATCGTTCAGGGCGCGCACGACCTTCTGGTCCAGCGGGTCAGACAGATCCAGCGAAGTCACGACGGCGTCGGCATCGTCGACGAGGGGGCAGTGTCCCGTGGCACACAGGGAGCACTCCTGGGAGAAGCCGCCCTTGGGGCCCGGACACCAGGACATCCGGTAGCCGTGGCGGCCCAGCAGCTTCCAGACCCCGTGCGCCTCCGCGCCGTCGGGCGACTCGAAGAGCACCAGGGGACCCTCGCGATGCTCGTCCGACCCCTCCGGCCAGCCACTGGCGAAGTCCTCACCCAATGGGCGTCGCATGCAGTTCCAGAACATGGCGACCTCCCTTCTCCGTTGCGCCGAGGCCGTCGGCCGCGCCTGTTCTTAGTATTTCTACAGTTAGAATATAGAGAATAGGGCTGCGGGTCAAGTCCCGTCCCTTCCGGGGGAGAATGAGGGCAGATGAAGCTGACGCCGACGAACCGGACGGACTACGGGATCCGCGCCCTGATCTACCTGGCCAACCACCAGGGGTCGCACGCCAAGGCGGCGGACATCGGCTCGGCCATGGGCATCCCGACCGGCTTCCTCCAACAGGTCCTCCAGGAGCTCCAGCGCGCCCGCCTCGTCAGCTCGCGGTCGGGGCCGTCGGGCGGCTACCTGCTGGCCCGCTCCCCCGAGGACATCACCATCCTCGAGATCGTCGAGACGCTCGAGGGGCCGATCGGGACGTCGGAGTGCGCGCTGCGCGGTGGGCCCTGCCACTGGGACGACGTCTGCGCCATGCACTGGGTGTGGTCCTCGGCGCGGGCCGCGCTGAGCGACAGCCTGCGCGCCGCCACCCTGGCCCGGGTGGCCGCCGACGACCGCGCCCTCGCCGAGGGCCGGGCCACCGTGCCGGCGGACTCCCATCGGCACGGGCGGAGCTGAGCCTTCAGTATCCGGCGTCGCCCTCGGGTGACACCGTCAGGTAGTCGATCAGCCCGGTGACCGTGAGGAGGTCGCGCACGAACGCGGTGGGTGACTCGATGCGCAGCTTGATGCCCGAGGCGGTCGCGCGCTGCTGCTCGGCGACCAGCGGTGACACGCCGGCGGCATCCAGGTAGGTCAGCCCCGACAGGTCCACGGTGAGCTCGGACACCCCGGTGCGGTTGACGGCGGCCAGCCGCTCGCTCAGGCCGGCGGTAGTGGCGACGTCGAGCTCGCCGTGCAGTGAGATCCGGGCGCAGCCCTCACCCTCGAGGACCACGATCTCCAACTGCGGGGAATCGTCTTCCACACCAGCCCCCTCGGCGACACCGGCACGCACGGGTGCGCGGATACACCCCGCGTGCGGCATCCCCCCCATCTTGGGTCCACCGCCGACCGCGTGACAAGGGGATCCTGTGACCAGGCGTCACTAGAGTCGACGGTGGTGTCCGGGGACGACGAGCGCACGGTGGAGGTCGACGGCCGCGAGGTGCGCATCTCACGCCCCGACAAGGTGTACTTCCCCGAGCTCGAGGCCACGAAGTTCGACCTCGTCTCGTACTACCTCGAGGTGGGCCGGCACCTTCTCAACACGGCCGGGGGCCGGCCCGCCATGCTGCAGCGGTTCCCGGACGGCGCGGCCGGCAAGTCCTTCTACCAGAAGCGGATCCCGGCCGGGGCCCCCGACTGGCTGGAGTCCACCACCGTCTCGACGCCGAACGGCACCACGTCCAACGCGCTGGTCGTCGCCGACATCGCCCACGTCGTGTGGGCCGTCAACATCGGCTGCCTGGGGCTGCACCTGTGGCCGTATCTCGCCGCCGACCCCGCCCACGCCGACGAGCTGCGCATCGACCTCGACCCGACGACGGGCATCGGCTTCGAAGAGGTGCGGGCGGCCGCGCTGCTCTGCCGCGACGTGCTCAGCGAGCTCGGCCTGCGGGGCTATCCCAAGACGACGGGCAACAACGGGCTGCACGTCTATCTCCGGCTGGAGCCGCGCTGGGACTCGGTGGAGGTGCGCAGTGCCGCTGTCGCGCTGGCGCGCGATCTCGAGCGGCGCTACCCCGAGCAGATCACGGCCAACTGGTGGAAGGAGGAGCGCGGCAGCCGCGTCTTCGTCGACTTCAACCAGAACGCGCCGCACAAGACGGTGTTCGGCGCGTGGTTCGCCCGGCCCCGCACCGGTGGCCAGGTGTCGACGCCGCTCACGTGGGAAGAGGTCGAGGCGGTGGCACCCGACGAGCTGACCATCCGCACCGTGCCCGACCTCGTGCGCCGGCGCGGCGACCCGTGGGCCGACATCGCGGCAAAGCCCCAGTCGCTCGAGCCGCTGCTGGCGCTCGCCGAGCGCGACAAGGCGGCCGGGCTGCACGACGCGCCGTGGCCGCCGCAGTACCCGAAGATGCCCGACGAGCCTCCCCGGGTCGCCCCGAGCCGGGCCAAGAAGGCGTAGGCCCGGTGGACCCGCTCGAGGCGCTGCGGCGGGTCGCGTTCCTCCTCGAGCGCGGGGGTGCCGACACCTACAAGGTGCGCGCCTTCCGCAACGCCGCCAAGGCGCTGGACGGCATGCCCGCCGACGAGCTGGCCGCGCTGGCGAAGGCGGGCCGCCTCCAGAGCATCCCCGGCGTCGGCAAGTCCACGGCCCAGGTGGTTCGACAAGCGCTGCAGGGCGGCGTCCCCGAGTACCTGGCCAAGCTGGAGGGCGAGGGCGGGCCCGACGACCTGGAGCTCGACGCGCCGGCGCGGGAGCTGCTCGGGTCGCTGCGCGGGGACTGCCACTCCCACTCGGACTGGTCCGATGGCGGCAGCCCCATCCTCGAGATGGCGGAGGCGGCCCGCGACCTCGGCCACGAGTACCTGGTCCTCACCGACCACAGCGCGCGCCTCACGGTGGCCCACGGGCTCAACGCGGAACGGCTACGGAGCCAGCTCGACGTGCTGGCCGAGCTCAACGAGCAGCTGGCGCCGTTCCGCATCCTGACCGGGATCGAGGTGGACATCCTCGAGGACGGATCGCTCGACCAGGAGATCGATCTGCTGGCCGAGCTCGACATCGTGGTGGCCAGCGTCCACTCCAAGCTGCGCATGGACCAGCCCCAGATGACCGCCCGTATGCTCGCCGCTATCGAGAGCCCCCACACCGACATCCTGGGCCACTGCACCGGCCGCCTGATCACCGGACGGGGCCGCCCCCAGTCGACCTTCGACGCCGAGGTGGTGTTCTCCGCCTGCGCCCGCACCGGCACGGCCGTGGAGATCAACTCGCGCCCCGAGCGCCAGGACCCGCCCCAGGACCTGCTGCGCCAGGCGGCCGGCCTCGGGTGCTCCTTCGCCATCGACACCGACGCCCACGCGCCCGGTCAACTCGAATGGCTCGGCCGCGGCTGCGCCAAGGCCGTGGACGCCGGGCTGGAACCCGCCCGGATCGTGAACCGCGGCTCGACCGACGACCTGCTGGCCTGGGCGGCGTCACACGGTGGCTGATCGCTCGTGACGCTCCCCGTCCGCCCCCCGGTGGCGCCGATGCTGGCGAAGCTCTCCCGCGAGCTGCCCCGCGACGCCGGCCTCTTCTACGAGCCGAAGTGGGACGGCTTCCGCTGCATCGTCTTCCGGGACGGCAACGACGTCGAGCTGGGCAGCCGCAACGAGAAGCCGCTGACCCGCTACTTCCCCGAGCTGGTCGAGACGCTCGCCCGCGAGCTGCCCGACCGCTGCGTGCTCGACGGCGAGATCGTCATCGTCGGTCCCAAAGGCCTCGACTTCGACGCGCTCTCCCAGCGCATCCACCCCGCCGAGACGCGCATCCGCCAACTGGCCGAGTCGACGCCGGCGTCGTTCGTCGCCTTCGACCTGCTGGCCCACGACGACCGCTCCTACCTGGACACGCCCTACGCCGAGCGGCGGGCCGCGCTCGAGAAGCTCTTGAAGAAGGCGCGCCCGCCGATCCACCTCACCCCGGCCACCGACGATCCCGACGTGGCGAGCGACTGGTTCTCCCGCTTCGAGGGGGCCGGGCTCGACGGGGTGGTCGTCAAGGCGGCCGACCTCCCCTACCAGCCCGACAAGCGGGCCATGGTCAAGGTCAAGCACCAGCGGACGGCCGACTGCGTGGTCGCCGGTTTCCGCACGCACAAGGACGGCGCGGGCGTCGGATCGCTGCTCCTCGGGCTCTTCGACGACGCCGGCGTCCTGCACCACGTCGGCGTCGCCTCCGGGTTCAGCGTGGCGCGCCGCTCGGAGCTTGTGGCCGAGCTCGAGCCGTACCGCTCAGGGGCCATGGAAGGACATCCGTGGGCGGGCTGGGCGCCCGAGGGCGCCCGCATGCCGGGCGGCACGAACCGCTGGAATTCGGGTAAGGACATGACCTGGGAACCGGTGCGCGCCGAGGCCGTGTGCGAGGTGTCCTACGACCACCTCCAGGAGGAGCGCTTCCGCCACGCCACGTCGTTCGTGCGTTGGCGCCCCGACCGGGACCCCGCGTCGTGCACCTACGACCAGCTGGACACGCCGGTCCCCTACGAGCTGGCGAGGGTCTTCGGGACCGTGTGAGCGCCGCGGGTGCCGCCGGCACCGTATGCGGCGGCGCGCTCGGGACGCCGGGGGCGGTGCGCGTGCAGGGCCCGGCGGGTCTCGGCCCGGCCCCAGCGCATGAAGTCCGGCCACTCCGAGGGGTTGAGGAACTGGCGGTAGAAGCCGACGCCGCGCACCTTCTCGTAGGGGACGGGCTCAATCATGAGGACGTCGGTGGCGGCCCGCAGCCGGCGCAGGTTCACCCGGGCCAGCTCGCTCTGCTGGCAGGTCCGTACCTGGCTCGCCACGGCGAGGATGCTGGCTGCCCGGTCCTGCCAGCCCGTCGCGTCCTCGCCGGCGAATTCGGGCGGGTAGAAGCCGTTGATCGCCAGCGCGGCGTGGCACGGCTCCTCCATCTCGAGCACGGGGCGCACCGGGAAGATGTCGACCAGGCCGCCGTCGCACCAGTGCCGGCCGTCCAGCGGCACGGGCTCCACGAACAGAGGGAGGGCGATGGCCATGCGGACGGCGCGCGCCACACTCAGGTCCGGGTGCGTCCTCGGACCGATGTACTCGAGCCGGTTCTCCTCCACGCACCATACCGGCGCGTAGGCCGGGATCTCGAGCTCGCCCAGCGTCATGTCCCCCAGCAGGCGCCGGTACGTCGCCTCGATCCGCTCACCCCTGATCACGCCGGCAAAGCCGCGCCCGGCCGTCGGGACCAGTGTGGACAGGCGGCGCCAGTCGACGTCGACGTAGTCCTCCGGCTGGAAGCCGAGCACGAACTCGGCCACCTCCGCGGCGGGGATGCCCGCGGCCACCGGGAACCCGAAGAGGGCAGACCCCGAGCACAGCGTGATCACCGCCGGCCGCACCCCGGCCTCCTCGAGCGCCCGCGCCGCCCCCACGACCGAGGCGAGCGCACCGCTGCCGCCGGTGGCCATGAGCGCCAGGCGCCGGCCCTCGAGCCAGTCGGCCCGGAAGGGTTGCGGGGCCGGGAAGGGCCGGAGCTCCACCGGCCGGGGCCGCTCGCCCGGCAACCGGAAGGCGGCCCGACGCACGTCGGTCAGCAGCCCGGCGTCGTCACGGATGCCGTCCACCCACTGCCGGGTGGCGGTCACCACGTCGAAGTACTGGCGCAGCCGGAACACGTCGAGGGCCGCGCTCAGCACGGGACCGCCGCCTCCTCGTGACGGGCCGTCGCGATGACCTCTGCGAAGCCCTCGGCCAGGCACTCGACGAGCAGTTCATGATCCGGCACCGCCGTCGTGTCCACCGTGATGCCGATGCAGCACGACCCGTCGTAGGAGAAGAGGGTGGCATTCATGGCGGCGCCGATGGTGGGCCCGAACGCGGAGTAGTCAGTCACCCGCGCCCCGCAGAGGAAGATCGGGTTCGGAAATCCGGTCACGTCACTGGCCAGAAAGTCCACGTGTTTGAGCATGGTGCCCACGAACGCCGTGGGCACGAAGTTCAGTGCGCCGGCGATGGCGTCGGTGAACGCCAGTGACCGCTCGGAGCGGGCAGCCCGGCAGGCGGCTCCGATGGCACGCATGCGCTTGACCGGGTCCGCCATGCTCAGCGGCACCCGCAACCGCTGCAGGGTGATCCGGTTCCCGCCGGGCGCGTCGTCGGCCTTACGGATGCTGATCGGCAGCGTCACGGTCAGCTCTTCGACCGTCGCGCCGTGATGTTCGTGGTAGCGGCGCAGGCCACCGGTGAGCGCGGCCATGAAGCTGTCGTTGAGCGTCCCGCCGCTGGCGGCACCAGCCTGCTTCAGCTCGTCCAGGCCCACCGTGATGGTGTGCAGGACCCGTCCGGGCCCGCGTTGGGTCATGACCGGCGACAGCACCGCAGGGAGCGGTCGCACCGTGCGCCCGATGGAGCGGGCCGTCTCCACGACGTCCGCGCCCGCGCCCAGGGGGTGGCGGACGATCCTGGCCGCCGCACCCGGCGCGAGGTGCACCGCCTCGAAGGCCCCGTCGCGCAGCCGTGTGGCACGGTCGGCCAGCGCCTCCAACACGAGCTGGCGGCCGCCGGTCTGCTCGCCGGTCGGCGCGGCGGGGAGCGGGTCACTGACCTTGTGGTCGGCTTCGGCGTCGAAGAGCGCCAGGGCGAGCTGCACACCCCCGATCCCGTCGGTCAGCGAGTGGTGCATCTTCATGACGATGGCGGCCCCGCCGTGCTCCAACCCCTCGACGAGCGTGAACTCCCACAGCGGGCGCGTGCGGTCGAAGCCACTCATGGCGGCGAGCGCCGCGAATCGCAGCACCTCGTCCCGGCCGTGCGGTGCGGGGGCGTCGACCCGGCGCAGATGCCAGGCGACGTCGAAGTGCACATCGGTCGTCCACCGTGGTGTGGACAGCCGACCGGGAACCTCGAACAGGCGCTGGCGGAACGAGGGGATCTGACGGGTCGCCCGCTCGAGCCGCAGGACGAGATCCTCCCAGGCGGGCGCCGCCTCCAGCCAGGCGACGGCGACCACGGTCGAGCGCAGCTCGGGATCGCTCTCCATGTACCAGGTGAAGGCATCGTTCTGGCGCATGAACGGCGACGTTGTCATGCCTCCAGCTATCCACGGCGCCCGGGGGGTGTCTAGGGACCAAGGTCACCTACTCGGTGGTCGGGGGTGGCGCCGACCGGGTGGGTCAGTCGAGCAGGTCGGGGTCGGCCGCCAGCTCGGCCCGGACGGCCGCTTCCCAGAAGCCGAGGAAGCCCTCGCCGTCGCTCCTCGCTACGAGGTCGATGAACGCCTGCGGGATGCTGGACGCGCCCGAGCCCCCGGCGGCGCGGGCGTACCAGGCGTGCTGGCAGCGCTGCTCGAGCGCCACGGCGCGCTGATGCACGGCGCGGGCCGAGCCCCCCAGGACGAAGACGCCGTGGCCGGCGAGGAGCGCCATGGACGCTCCGCCCATCTGCTCCACGGCGCGCCGGGCGCTCCCCGCGTCGTTCACCGGCCCCTCGTACTCGTCGACGAGGGTCAGCGTGCCACCGCCGAGCGCCGAGCTCTGGTCGAGGATCGGCGGTAGCTCGGCCAGGTCGGCCCACACGGTGCCGAAGAGCGGGTGGTTGTGCACCGCCCACCCGACGTCGGCCCGCAGCTTGTGCAGCTCGAGGTGGAGCGGGATGCCGAGCGGGACCGGCCAGCCCCCCTCGACGACCCGCCCGTCGAGGTCGATGCGGAGCACCTGCGACGGCCGCAGCTCGGCCCAGGTGAGCAGCCACGGGTTGCACAGGAGCGTGCCGTCGCCGAGGTTGACCGTGATGTGCCCGGCCAGGTGGTCGTTGTAGCCCTCCCGCCACAGCGCGCGGGCCAGGACGACGAGCTCCTCGCGGGGCGTGAGGTCCGGCATCAGCTTGTCGGCGGTCGGCATGAACACGGTCGCCTCCTCTCAGCGCGGCAGGACGTGGTCGGGGAGCGGGTGGCGGTAGAGGGCGGCCGCGTTCTCGCAGCACATGGCGCGCAGCTCGTGCGCCGGAATGTGGCCCCAGCACTTCTCGATCACGTCCTGGGTGTCGGGCCACGTGCTGTCGCCGTGCGGGTAGTCGACCTCGACCATGATGTGGTCGACGCCGATGGCATGGCGGGTATCGATGGTCGACGGGTCGTCGATCGTGCAGAACCAGAAATTGCGCCGCAGCACCTCGGCCGGCCGCACGTCCCAGCCGGCGCCGTAGCCGGAACGGTCGACGATGTTGTCGAGCCGGTCGAGCAGCATGGCCACCCAGCCGATGCCGCCCTCGCTCATGGCGATCTTGAGTGTCGGGAGGCGCTCCGCATAGCCCGACCACAGCCACTCGGCGCAGGCGGTCAGCGACAGCTGGCCGAAGAGCGTGGCCCCCAGCTGCAGGGCGTCCATGCCGGCCCCGGGCGGGGCGGGGGTCAGGCCCGAGCTGCCGACGTGCAGCGAGACGACACTGTCCGTCTCGACCACGGCCTCCATGATCGGGTCCCAGTGCGACCGGTCCCACAGCGAGGGCAGCCCGATCTCGTGCGGGCGCTCGGGGAAGGTCACCGACGTGAAGCCGCGGTCGGCGTTGCGGCGGATCTCGGCCACGGCGAGATCGGGGTCGGCCAGGTACGTGATCCCGAGTGGGACGATGCGCTCGGGATGAGGGGTGTACCACTCCTCGAAGAGCCAGTCGTTCCAGGCCCGGATACAGGCCAGGCCGAGCTCGCGGTCCCTGGCGTCGAAGAAGACCCGGCC
>Ga0116215_1001087_pt1 | contig 18879 bp, 13 predicted proteins | sample Sb_taG_7_FD_89698 | JGI IMG/M metagenome (GOLD analysis project Ga0116215, IMG submission 89698) | Peat soil microbial communities from Weissenstadt, Germany - Sb_50d_2_FS metaG | ecosystem: Environmental > Terrestrial > Soil > Wetlands > Peat | place: Germany: Weissenstadt | collected 2010-09-21
AACCCAGCCCCACCTACCCCAACTCCCCACCCCCCTCCGTCCTCATGGAGCAAATCACCACCATCACCACCGGACGCTGCACCGACACCACAGCCTGCAACCACCAATAACACCATGCACACGCTCGAAGAGAGGTCACGGTGCGCCTTGGGTGCGCGGGCCATCGCCGGAGTCCTCGTCCTGACTGCGCTCACGCTGGCGGGGTGCGGCGGCAGCGGCGTGACAACGGTGCCACACATCGAATTCAAAAGCACCGCGGTCAAGGAAAGCAAGATTGCGGCGCTCTATACGTGCGACGGGCGCAACATCCCGCCGCCGGTGGAATGGGGATCGGTACCTGCGGGAGTCAAGGCTCTGGCGCTTTTCGTGGTGGGCTACACGCCCGACCCGACTACGCATAACACCAAGGTCTCGGTCGATTGGGCGGTCGCCGGCCTCAACCCCGCGCTGCACAGTCTGGCCGGCGGCAAGAAGCTGCCGTCCGGAGCGTTCATGGGACTCGACACCAATGGCAAACAGGGTTACTCGATCTGCCCGAAGCGGGGCGTGCACACTCAGTACCAGTTCGAACTCTACGGCCTGCCGGCGTCGGTGGAAGTCCAGCCCGGTTTCCCAGGCCTGGAAGTCATCAGCGCGCTGAGCGCCCCGAGTCGCTCGAGCGGCGAGCGAGCGTACGGAGCCTTCGTCGCAAACTACAAACGCTAGACGAGCAAGGCCGGATGCCGAGGGATCTCGACCGATCGCACGTCGGAGACATTCCTGCGACATCCTTGACTGGAATCGTCGCGCAAGGCAGGCTCAGGCAATGCTCGCGACCTCGCGCATGGGCCTCACGCCACTGGTTTGTTGCGCCGTGCTCCTCTCTGTGAGCGCGTGCGGCGAGTCGCATACCGACAAGAGCGCCACGGGCAGGACGCCTCCCGGCCGCACAACCGTACGCACACCCCCCACTCGCGCGACGACTCCCGACAGCGGGTTGCCGGCCGGGATCGTGGCAAAGGCGGGTGGAAACTCGATCGACGAGCAGACGCTCGAGCACTGGATCGGGGTGCAGGCCGTGATCGAGACCCAGGCCAACCCGACTCGGCCCGTGCCGATAGGTTTGATACCAAAGCCGCCTGCCTACCGCGCCTGCATCGCCTACTTAGCCGCGCTCGCAAGAGCCCAGCACGCCCGGCCGGCGCCGGACACGGCACAGGTGAAGGATCAGTGCGAGCAGGAGCACGCGACCCTGCAGCGGCAGGTGCTGGAAACCCTCATCATCCACTACTGGGTCAAGGAAGAAGCGGCGAGAGCGGGGGTGGTGGGAACCGCTCGGGAATTCAACGAGGCGTTCCGCCGTGCATATCCCACGAAGGCCGGGTTTCGCCGCTTCCTGGCGTTCACGGGGCTGCACGCGTCGGATGAGCGGTTCCTTCTCCAGGGCAGCCTGCTGCTGAACAAGTGGCAGCGTGCGACCTTGCCCGTGTACACCAGGGTCCCTCGCAGCGGCCCCGAGACCGGCGGGAGGGCCTCGGAAGTGGATGTGGAACTTCAAAAACTCTCCAACGACATGACGGCAAGGTGGACTCCCAGAACGCACTGCGGGGCTGGCTACGTCGTGATGCTGTGCAGCGAGTACCACCGCTAGCGACGGGCGGCGGGCCGGCGGAGGGTGGTCAAGTGGGAAACGCCCTGGGCGCGATTTGGCTGACGCTCGCGGGCGGCGCGGCGACCTCGTTGACGCCCGTGCGCGGTTGCGTTGTGATGCCCCGATGAGCGGTGTGCGGATCGCGCTGATCGCGGCGCTGGGGGTCTTCGCGGTCGCGCTGAGTGTCGTGCTCTCCGGTTCGCCGCCGACGGTCGCCGGAGCGGGGGCGCCGCTCGCTGACATCACGCCACTCAACGCTGTCGCGGGTCCGGCGCGGCTGTGCCAGTCCGGGGAAGTCCTGCCTCGTGACACCTCCGCGGTCAGGGTTTCGCTGGAAACGCTGATCGGTCCGCCGATCAAGCTGACGGCGTGGTCGGGCTCGCGCCTGCTCACCAGCGGCCGGCGGGGAGCCGGCTGGAGCAGCGGCTCGGTCACGATCCCGGTCAAGCCCATCAGCCGCACCCAATCGCATGTGACCATCTGCGCACAGATCGCGCAGCCACGCAAACCCGTCGGTGTGGACGGGGTCAAGACCGGGCCGAAGCTCGCCGCCCGTGACGCGGCCCATCAGCCGGTGGCGGGCAGGATGATCATCGAATACCTGCGGCCCGGCGATCGGTCGTGGTGGTCGCTCGCGCAGTCCGTCGCGCGCCGCATGGGCCTCGGCCACGCGGGCGCCGGCACGTGGATCGCGCTGCTCGCGACCGCGGCGATGGCGACGCTCGCGGCCGTGATGTCATGGCTGCTCCTGAGGGAGCTGGGATGAGTCGACGCCCCGCGACGACGGCGAGCGCACGCACGCCCGCGCAGCGATCGCCAGGGACGGCGGTGGGTTCGCGGGTCTTCACCAGGCGCGCACACAACGCGGCGACGCGGCGACACGCCGCTCGCCGTCACCAGCGCACCAATCTCGGCGCGCGCCTGCGTCGCGTGCCCACCGCGGCCTGGGCGTGTGCGCTCGTGGCGCTGCTGAACGCGGTCTGCTGGTCGCTCATCACGCCTCCACTGCAAGGGATCGACGAACCCGACCACGTCGCCTACGTGCAGGAGCTCGCCGAGACGGGACACCTGCCGCTGGCCAGCGCGAGCAACGCGTTCTCCACCGAGGAGCGGGCCGCGGCCGCCGGCCTGCACCAGCAGCTCACCCGCTTCAAACCGCAGGCACCCGCGATCTCCTCCGAGGCCGAACAGCGCCGACTCGAACGCTACCTGGCCCTGCCCCTTGCCCGTGGCGGCCCGGTGAACGCCGGCACCGCGGCCAGTGAGCCACCCCTGTACTACGCCCTCGCGACGATCCCCTACGCGCTCGGCGCGTCTGGAAGCCTGCTCGATCGCGTGCAGCTGATGCGGCTGCTATCGGCGCTGATGGCCGGCCTCGCCGTGCTCATGACCTTCATGTTCGTGCGCGAGACGCTTCCCGGCACGCCGTGGGCGTGGACGGTGGGAGCGCTCGGAGCCGCGATGTTGCCGCTCCTCGGCGACATCGCCGGCGCGGTCAATCCCGAATCGATGCTCGTCGCCGTGGCGGCCGCCCTCTTCTACCTGATCGCTCGGGCGTTCCGGCGAGGGCTCACCTCCCGCATGGCGGTCGCGATCGGTCTCGTCACCGCCGCCGGATTCCTCACGAAGCTCAACTTCGTCGGACTGTTGCCCGGCGCGTCGCTGGGGATGCTGGCGCTGGCGATCCGCGCTCGACGGAGGTCCGGGCGTGCCGCCCTGCGCCCGGCTGCCATCGCTTGCTCGCTCGCCTTCGCCCCGGTCGGCCTGTACATCGTCATGAACCTCTTCTCGGGCAGGACCACGTTGGGGCCGGCCTCGGCGATCTCCCAGCTGGCGAACGGACCCGTGCTGCACGAGATCAGCTACATATGGCAGTTCTACCTGCCAAGGCTCCCGGGGATGAAGAGCGAGTTCCCGGGGATCCTCACCACCCGCAGCCTCTGGTTCGACGGACTGGTCGGGCGCTTTGGCTGGGATGACACCTTCTTCCCCGCCTGGGTCTACACCGCGGCGCTGGTCCCGGCCGGGTTGCTCGCGGCGCTCGGACTTCGCGCGTTGACGCTCGCCAGCGAGGCACTCGGGGGTCGCGTCGCCGAGCTCGCCGTGTACGCCGCGATGGCACTCGGCCTGTTGCTGCTGGTCGGTGCCACCTCCTACATCGGCGACCAGGAGCCAGGCGGGGGACCCTTCTGGCAGCCCCGATACTTCCTGCCGCTGCTGCCGCTGCTGGCCGCCGCGCTGGCGCTCGCGGCTCGCGGCGCCGGTCGTCGCTGGGGGCCGATCGTCGGGGTGTCGATCGTCGTGCTGGTCTTTGCCCAGGACGTGTTCGGCCAGCTGCAGACAGTCGCCCGCTACTACGGCTGACTCGCTGGTCGCTTGTACTGCCTGCACACGGAGATCACGTATCCCGGCCGGCAGCTCGTTCGCGGCGTCCACCTCGCGATCACTTCGCCGGCCAGGCTCCCTTCAGGTTTCCCCACAGCCAGCCTCGAGACAAGCAACTCGCTTTCGACGATGAACCGCTCGTCGGCTTCCCGCTCTCCGGTGAGCCTGAGGAACCTGTGGAAGTTGGCCCGCGAGGCGAATTCGCCGCTCACCACGCGGTCGACTTCGCCCCTGGTCACCCGCACGCCCCTGACGATCGCCTCTTCGTGCATCCAATCGTCGGTGATGAGGATTTCGAGTATGTGGTCCTGCACCCGTTCGCGCTCCTGCTCGCACTGCGTCTTGAGCGCCGCCGCGCCCGCGGACGCACCGCCCGGCTCGACCTTCGCTAAGTACGCGATGCAGTTCGCGTAGCCGGGCGGATCGGGCACCACGCCCCTCGGCACCGGCTTTTTCGGCTTGTAGGTGTATGCCAGAACAGCCTCGACAGCCGTCCAGTGGGCAAGCATGGCCTTGGTGATCGAGTGACGTCCGACACGCACGACCACGTCGCCCCACGCGCCCGTGTCGGGCTGTGCGGTGCTTGGATGCCCCGCGGTCTTGGTGGGCCGTTCGGTCTTCGCGGGCGTTGCGGTCTTGGTGGGCCTCGCGGTCCTGGCGGGCGTTGCGGTCTTGGCGGACCTCGCGGAGTTGGCGCAAGCGACGAGCCCAAGGCCGGCAAGGACGGCGCAAAGCGCGATGAGCGAGCGGTTGGCGGTGGTCTTCGGCAAGGCGATCCTCCGGTCAATCGAAGGCGAGCGGGTCTTCGGGCACGCGTGTACCCGTGTACTGTCTGCATTTCTGGACGGTGTAGCCGGGCGCGCAGTCCGTTCGCGCGATCCACGTGCGTCGCCATGCGGCGATGAGCTGTGCAAGCTCGCGCTTGCGCTGTTCGCGTTCGAGCCGTGCCTGAAGCGAGCGCTCGACGCGGGCAAGCGGCTGGCGCCTCGGCGGCACGATCCGGGTCACCTCGAAGACTGCGTAGTACTTGTTCAGCTTGACCGGCTGGCTGAGGACGTGTGGCTTGGCGGCGAAGATCGCGCGTCGGGCCGCCTGGGTCGTATGCCTGCCGCCGACGATGTCGAAGCCTTCGATGACCTCGTGCAGCGAGCGCGCCGCGAGCCCGTAGGCTCCCGCCAGCACCTCGCGTCTGACCCTCGCCGCGCCCGCCGCGGTCAGGTTCTCGACGACGTCCAGGTAGCGCACCTCTGGGCGTTCGAAGAGCTGCCTGTGCTGACGGTAGTAGGTGGCGACCTGCGCGCGCGTGATCCGCGGTTCGCCGGCTTCCACCGCCTGCCGGAGCTTGACGGCCGACAGTTCCGCCCTGGCCTGCGCTTCCGCGTCCGCCCCGGGTGCGCCGGCGAGTCGAGCGACGCTCGCCCGGTCGCTCAGGCGCGCGTTGAGTTCCCGGCCCGACACCGTCAGGTGGCGGGCCGCCGCCTCCCCGAGCAGCCACTGCGAGGAGATCAGCAGGTCGAGCGCCTGCTGCTCGAGCGCCCGATACTGCTGTGCGCATTCCTGTTTCATCGCCGCGCTGCTCGCCTGGGCGAGCGCGAGCGCCTGCTGGCGCTTGACGCACGCGGTGTAGCGCGGGGCGTCGGGCACGACGTGTTCCGGCGCGAGCGCCGCCATCCACCGCGTGAGCGTCCTGTGCGTGATCGCGTTCGAGCCGACGCGAGCGACGACCTGTTCGCGAGCGGCGCCCGAGCAGGCCGCGAGGCCGATGCCGGCGAGCGCGATCACCGCAAGCGAGGCCGACCTGATCGATGAGCGCGGGGGCATCGGCTCAGGTGAGACTCAGTGGTGCTTCCCGAGCTCGCACACCGTCGTACTCACGGCATTTCTGCACGACGTAGCCGGCGCTGCAAGTCGTCTTTGCGGTCCACTTTCGCCGCCAAGCGGCGACGAAGCGTGCGAGCGTGCGCTGCCGGCGCTGGGCTGCGAGCTTCGTCAGGATCGTTTCCCGGGCTTCCGCGAGCGACAGAGCTCTGGCGGGCGTGACCTTGGCCACCTGCACCAGGAAGTAGAAGCGTTCGACTCTCACGGGCTCGCTTACGACCTCCGGCTTGATCGCGAAGATCGCTTTTACGATCGTGCGCGCGCCACCCATGTCGTGTGGCCGCTCGAGTAACTCCGACAGACTTTCCCCCGGTCTCGAGATGCTCCGCTGCCCGCGCACGAATTCGCGCATGCGCCGCTGCGCCGCCTCCCTGGTGGGTATGTTCTCCACGATGTAGAAACGCCGCGTTTCCGCGTGCTCGAACTGCCCGATGTTACGCCTGTAGTAGCCGGCGATTTCAGCGGCGGCGATCAGCGCTTCCCCCGCCGCCAACCGTCGCTCGATCTTCGGCGCGGCGAGTTCGTCGGCTATTTCGAGCTTGACGTCGGCGAGCGTGTGGTCGATGGCCCTGAGGGATTCGACGAATTCGGAATGACCGCGCGGGAACGTCCCTTCCTTTTCGCGCAGCCGCCGCTCGACTTCCCGTTCAGCCACGGGCGTGCCCTGCTGCGCCGCTTCGCCGAGCAGCCAATTCGAGGAGATGAGGAAGTCGAGAGCCTGGCGCCTCAACGCCTGGTCGTGCGGCGGGCGGGGAACGAGATGCTGCGGGGCCAACACCTGCATCCAATGCGCTACCGCGGCGCGGGTGATGGACTCTCCCCCGGCGCGCGCGACGACCTGGCCGCCGCCGCTCTGGCCGGCGCACGCGGTCGTCGTGACCGCGACGGCCACCACAGCGGCGGTCAGGCCGTACGACGGGATCCTCCTCACCGTAGGCCGAACCCGAGCTCCAGCTCCCTCGCGCCGCGATACTGCCGGCACGGCGCGACCACGTACCCGGAGCGACAGCTGGTCCTGGCGGTCCACTTCGTCGCCCACGCCTGCTCGAACGCGGCGAATGCGTGGGCGCGATGCTCGGCCGCCAGCTGCGAGGCGATCGCGCCGCTGACCTGACCGAGCTGTTCCTGATGCGCCGGGATGATCCTCTTCACCTCGAACACAAAGTAGTCGACGCGTTGTTTGACGGGACCAACCAGCGTATGCGGTCTCGCCGTGGCCATCGCGCTTTCCATTGGGCGCATCCGGCGTTCGGCCGCTAGCGTGGGGGCGATCGCAAATGTTTCCGTCTGGGCGATCTTCCGCAGATCCGTCGCTGCCGCCATCTCGCGCCTGACCGCGATCGCCTTCGCCCACGTTTTCCGGTTCGTCATCACAACTTCGCGTCGTTCGGGGACGGCGAAGCGCTGCCGGTGGTCGCGGTAGTATGCGGCCACTTCGGTGCGGGTCACCGGCGGCGTGTCCCTCGCTATCAACTCACGCAGCTGCGACACCGCCCACGCGACCTTCACTTCCAGCTCGAGGTCCGCGACGCTCTCGCCGGTGGCCTCGGAGAAGGCCTGCAGTTCCGCGCCGCCGCCGGGAAACTCCGCTCGCTCCTTGGCCTGGAGCTGTCGCTGGAGCTCCCCAGCGGAGATCGTCAACCCGCGCGCGGCCGCCTCGCCGGTGGACCACGCCGCCGAGATCAGCAGCTCGGCGGCGCTTCGCCTCAGCCTTTCCCGCCTCTGCTTCCCGATGCCCGACAACCGTCCGCCCGCCATCACCCCTGTCCAATGGTCGACCGTGGTCGTCGCGATCGCACTGGCGCCAACGCGTATGGCCACCCCGCCGGCGGCGCCGCCACCGCAGGCGGCGAGGCTCGCGAGCACGGCGACCGCGATGGCGTGGCGCAGCATGTGTCGCGCATCTCGCGACTTCACTTGCCGACTTGTCGCGCGCATCCGGCGAGGTCCGAGCAGACGCCGGTGCCGATCGCCAGGACCTGCTCCATGAGGGTTGACGGCGATCGCGTGCTGGGGGAGGCGGATCCGCCTCTATATTGCCTACAGGCTTCAACGATGTAGCCCGGCTGGCAGGTGGTCTTAGCCACGTATTGGTGGAGCAGTGCGGTGTAGGCGTGCGGCTTGAGCTTCTTGTAGACCTCTTGGCCGAGAAGTTCGAGCTTGACTTCGAGGAGTCGGTCATCGAGGGTGTGCCGCCGGCCTTTGAGGTATTCGCGCAGCGCGGCTTCCGTTGGGTATTCCTGGGTCCTGCTTTGCTGGAAGAATTGCTGTACTTCCGCGGGCGTCACGGTGATGCCCTCCTGCTGGGCGATCTGGATCGCCTGCTGTGCGCCGATGAGATAGCTGGTCGCCTCGCTCTTCAGTACCTGGTTCAGTTCGCGGCACTTGGCGAGCAGTTCCACCGCGCTTTCCCGCGCGTGCCCGAGGGGCGAGTGGGCGGCGGCAGCTTCCAGGCTTGCGAGGCAGCGTGGATAATTGGGCGGATCGGAGAGCATGCCTTCCGGCACGAGCTCGTGCGAGATGAAGTAGTAGATACTGCCAGCCAGCGCGGTCATCCAGTGGTTGACCTGCGCCCTGGTGATCGGCGCGTCACCGACGCGTGCGACGACTTCGCTGATGCTGGCGCTCTGGGTCTGACCGGCGGTGTCCTGGGTCGACGCCGCGCTGTTAGAGCTCCCGGCGGTGCCCTTGTTGCCGGCACCGCAGGCGACGAGGGTGACAGCTGCGAGAGCTGTCACCCCGAATAAGACGGGTATCCGAAAGGGTCGTGCCATGATGTGCGGACCCTAGCGCATGTGACCACACGTGTGTTGCCATGTTTCTCAATATCTGGACCCGGCCCGTGAATCGCGGTCTAGTGGTGGTGTTTGGCGTGCTTGTGTTTCTTCTTGTGACAGCCGACGACGGTAATTGGGGTGTTCTGGTGAATTTCCAAGCCGTTTTGGGCTTTGAAGAGGGTTGGCATCGTGAGCTTCTGGTTGCAGAAGTTATATTTCGCTCTGGCGGGGAGGTCCGTGCCAAACTCGGAGTAGCGCCCGGTCGGGATGTTGACTTCGATGCTTTCGAACGGCACGTCGGGGGTGCTGCGGAAGGTCGCGCTGGTGATGCCGGCTTTGCTGATGAACGTTTCGCCGTGGAGCTCGACGGTGACGTCGTCGCCCTGCAGGACGACGACGGCTTCGGGGAACTTCTCGCCACCGTAGGAGACGAAGTAGACGGTGCCGGTGAGCGGGTCGGGTAGCACCGGCGTGTGCACGACCGCGGTGCCGATCTTCGAGGCGGACGGACACGCCGCCCGGTTGGTTTCGAAGACGTTCGACAGGCACGCGCGCTGCAGGGTTTCAAGGCGCGCGGGCAGCTGCTTGGGAAGGCTGAACTTCGCCTCCTGGAACCAGGATTGCGTGCCCATCGCGCCCGCCGGGTAGGTGATCTTGAAGTGCAGGCTCGCGCCGTTGGCTTTGGAGGCCCGCGCCTTGGTCGTGACCGAGATCTTCGGGGTGAAGCGCAGGCTCGCGCAGTTGGTGACCTCGAACGGCGTCGCGAAGGGAGCGCTTGCGCCGGCTTGGGTGGCATGGCCGACGGTGCCGTTCAGGCTCGTGGGCGCGCCGAGCGGGCTGCCGGACATGCTTCCGGCGAAGCCCAGCTTGCCGCAGTTGGTCGGGTTGAACGCGAACCTTTCGCGGTTGAGCGTCACGTCGACGCGGCGTAGCCGCAGGGGGATCCCGTCGATGATCGTGGGGAACGGGTCCGAGACGTCGGTCACCTGAGCGGTCCGCGGGTCGATCCGCAGCGACTGGCGCACGACGACCGTCCCGAAGTCGAACGGGCCCGCGACGGCGGGCACGACGACGGCGAGACCGTACGGACCGCCGTTGTAAGGACCGGTCAAGTAGGCCTTACCCGAGACGAACACGGGGTTGGGGCCGGGTCCCGCCCCGGCTGTGACGGACCCCACCAGCGAGGCTTCAGGGCAGCCACCGGTGCCCGTTTCGGCCGCGCGTACCTGGGCTTCGGTGCACTGCTGCACGCCGGCGATCTTGCCGAGCAGCCCCTGGGGCAACGTGACCGTGAGGCCGGCGAGTTCCTGGTCGGTGTCCGAGCGCTGGAACGACGCCACGATCGGGGTAAAGGCGCCCGCCTGCAGGTTGCTGGATCCGCCCGTGAAGGTCGGGGCGAACCCGCCCGGGCAGGCTTCATCGATGACGAAATTGTCGAACGGGGTCGCCGCCGGCCCCGAGTCCGGGAACGACCACGGCGTGAGTTCGGCGTTGACGGTGAACGTACCGCAGCTCTCGGGTGTGGCGAGCTCCGCCCGCGGCCCGCCGAAGAAGTGCAGCTTCAGATCCGAGAAGGGTAGGTTCGGGTTTTCGTCGAAGATCGCCGTCAGGCGCCCGGTGTGGGGGTCTGCCAGCAGCTCCCCGGCGATCTTGATCAGCACCCCGGTGATCGGATCGTCGACGACGACGTATGCCGCGAGCGTGGTGTGGAACGGGTTTTCGTTCTGGCTGGCGAGGAACATTTCGCCTTCGAGCTTGCGGCCGATCAGCGGGGTTTCCAGTTCCAGGGAGCCGATCTTCGAGGCTTCCGGGCAGGCGGGGGGGGCGGCGTTGAACTTCAACGGGCCCGTGGCGCCTTCTTCCCAGCCGATCTGCGTCTCGGAGCACGCCGCCAGGCCGCTGGCCGCCGACGGGTCCGCCGTGAAGCCTTCGGGCAACGTCACGACCGCCTTTTTCAGCGTCGGCGTGGCAGATACGCCGACCGTCTCCGTCTGCGGCTGTTTGATCTCGAATTCCATGCCCGAGGGCTTGTCGGATTCGTGGGTGGTCGGCTGCGCGTTGATTTCCGCGGAGAACTGCAGGGTGTGGCAGCCTGTCACCGGCGGCGACTTCGATTCGGCTTTGACCCAGGTGGGTTCATTCAGATTCGCCGGCGTGCCGTCGGAGTTGATCTTGGCGGGGTTCTGCCACGAGTCCATGTAGATCGTCGCGGTCGGTTCTTCACCGGCGCAGTCGGTCGGGTTCGTGAAGAAGGGGATCGGCGCGATCGGGCTTGCGAGCTTCCCTTCCCGGACCGCGAGTTCTTCCTGCTTGGCGCCGGGGTCGCCGTAGAACGTCACCACGACCGTGCGCAGATCGACCGCGGGAATTTCCGGATTCATGACCTGCAGCACGTAGCCCTTCGGGGTTGGCACGACCCGTGCGTAGAACACGTGCGGACCGGCGAGCTCGTCGACGTAGGCGAACTCGGCGGGAAAGCCCCGCTCGGGGGTCATGTTGTAGATCGGCCCGTTGACCGAGGCGCTGAGTTTCGGTTCGGTCAGGATGTGCCCGACGATCGTGTCGTGCGGGCAGCCGCCGACGCCGGCGCCGATGTGCGATGAGAGCTGCGAGAACGTGCACTGCGGCGCCGCCAAGATGCTGCCCACGAATCCGACCGGCAGGTCGGTGACGACATCCCTGATGTCCTGGATGGCCTCCGGCTCGAACAGGTCGGCCGGCCCGACCCTGAACTTGGAGTTCATGCCGATCGTCGTCGTCAGCTCATAGGGATGAGCACCCGCCTGCGTATCGCGAGCGCCGTCCAGCCCAGACGCATAGAAGTTGAAATGGGAGAAGCCGAACGCGACGGGCGGGCCGATCCGATTCGCCGAGTCCGCGGCCTGCGTTTCCGCGCTCGGGGCGCCGCCGCCCGACACCTTCGCGGAGTTGACGAGCGGACCTTCGACCGCAGGTTCGTCGACGGTCACGTATGCGATGAGCTTGATTTCTTCGTCGGGCGCGACCGAGCACTGGGCGCCTGCACAGAGTTCGACTTCCCGGAGGCGCGAGAACGACACCGAGCAGCTGATCGTCGTCGAGAGCGAGCAGCTGGCGAGACCCGACCCGGTGAGCGCCTCCAGCAGCGGGAAGACGTTTTCTTCTTCTTCCATCCCGAACATCTTGGCCACGCGCGGCCAGAACAGCCGCGCCTGCGCCACCGTCAAACCTTTCGGCGGCACATCGCCAATCGAGACTTCCGCGCCTTCCCGCGAGGCGACGCTGCCCGCGTTGCGCACCGTCGCCTGATAGAAGGCGCATGCGGGGGTTTGGGATTCGAGCGTAGTCGGTGTGCAGCTGCTGTTGTCGCTCGTAGAGAGGTTGGTCGGCGCCGCATACGATTCGATCGTCCAGCCTGGAGCCGGGCCGGTGGCCGACGCGGATGTGGCAACGGCAAGCGCGACTACGATGGCGAGGGCTGAGACGGCCGGCGCCCACTTCGCTGCGCGGCGCCTCACCGCCCGAATACGACGCTTCACTTCGGCCTCCGATCGTTGCCGGCTCGTTTGACAGTGCCCGACTTCTTGGCTTGCGCCTTCTTGGCTCGAGCCTTGGCGGCGTACCTCCGCCGAGCCTGCTTTTCGCACGCCCGGCGCCTGCTCTTGCTCTTGTCCTTGCGGCATTTCTTCAGCGCCTTCGCGAGCTTTTCGACGCGGATCTGTTCGGCCGTCTTCGCCTTGGGCGGTGAGACCAGGACGTTGCCTTGCCCTTCGAACGTGGTGCTCGGAGCCGCGGGCGTACCCGGCGTGGCCGGCGGTATGCCGTGGCACGCTTCGCCCAGGCACGGCGGCGACGGCGACGGCGACGCTTCGATGCACGGATTGCCGCTTTGCGGTTCGCAGACCCGCGCGTCGTAGTAGTCCAGTTCGGTGTTCGTGTCGGCGGGGACGAGCTGGTCGGAGGTGGCGAAGAACACGTTCGTGCCCTTTTCGTCGGCGCCGAGCAGGCATACCGACGCGATCGTGCACACCGAGACTCCGCCAAAGTTCACACTCACATCGCGCCCGTCGGAGAGCAGGAACACACAGCCCGACGCCCGTCCGAGAGGGCAGGACCCCACACCTTCACGCTCCCACTCGTACACGTTCTCCGCATATGCCGGTTCGCCTGGTTCTCCGCCGATTTCCACGTCGTCGAGCGCATGTGGCGCCAGGCCGACGGGACTTTCGAAGAACACGCGCGACCCATCGTTGGACATCGAGGGGTCGGACCGTCCGGTCCTGGCCGCGCGCGCGAGCCGCGCTTCCTCGGAGCAGTCGTTCGCGGCGTTGCACGGCGTCGGCGTCGAGCGGTTGCCGTTGTCGTCGAACCCGTCGTTGCCGATCGAGACGCGGTTCAGCTGTCCGCTCTGAGCGTCATAGCGGAACACCTGCTGGGCACCCGAGGCGCTCGTGTCGTCCGCCGTGAGATCGCCGTGGCTGACGAACACCAGAAAGCGGCCGTCTGGCGTGACGTTCGCCGGGCGTCCGGGTTCTTCGGCCCACTCCTGTACGTCGGAGGTGGGCAGGCCGGCGATGAACGTCACGCGCCCGGCGGGGAACGTCGCGTCGCGCTCGAACACGTACAGGTTGTCCGCGCCAACCTGTGCCGTCTGCCCGCGATCGTTCGGGGCCGTGCTCAAGATCCCCTTGGCGATGAAGTAAACGTGGCTGCCATCGGGTGAGAGCGCCATCACGCCCTGCACCTGCGGGCCTTTTCCGCTCACGTCCCCGCTGGAGACGTCGACCAGCTTCTCCCGTTCCGGATTCGCGAAGTCGTACTCATAGAGATTGCAACCATTGGGACCGGACGTGCGCCCGCAACCGTTGCCGGCGGCCGCGTTGTCCCCGGAGTCGTCCTCGCTCGCCTGGTCGGTCAGTTGCTGGGTGGCGAGGAAGAATGCCTTCGAGCCGTCCGTCGAGGCACCTACGAAGCCGGCATTCGCGGGTTCTGCGCTCCGACACGCCACTTCCGCCGCTTGGGACCCTTCACCGCACTCACTCGGCGAGGGCTCGGAGATCGCGACCGTGTGCGCATCCGCCAGTTCGCCGTCCACGCGCGCATACACGATGTCCGCGGGAACTTTCTTGCCGGTATTTTCGCCGGTACCCGATTCACACGCGAACGCCGTGAAGAACACCGTGCGCCCATCCCCCGACATGATCCCGGGCGGAAAGCCGCCAGGCGGACCGAGCGTGGTGTCGCATTCGCTGATCAGCGAGCTCGATTCGCGGCCCCCGCTGACCCCCACCTGCAGCGGCCGCGCGTTGCCGACCCCCGCATACTCGTACACCCGCTGCCCACCTGGGCTTTCTTCGAACGGGGGCCACGGCTCGGGCGCGTCCCACGCAAAGTGCGAGAAGTCGGCGGTCGCCACCTGTTCCAGATCGCTCGTCTTCCCGCCGACGGGCCCCCTTATGCCCGCCGCGGGTGGCGTGTTCGGCCCGATGTCCCGAAAGCTCCCACCGGGTTCCCGCACGTACAGGTCATCCTCGCCCTCGCCGAGAGGCGGCGGCGTCGGCATGCTGAACAGCGCCGCGCCCGTGCTCGCGTTATAGGCCCAGGTCGTGCTCTGCGTGTACTGGCTCGCCGGCGGCACCAGCGCCGTCGTCGTCCAGCCGCCGGAGGTGCGCGCGAACTCATACGGCGAGCCAATCCCGTCGCCTTGCGTGGCGTCGCACGAGCCCGAGTTAGCGAAGCACTGGATCGCCGGGGCGATCACCCTCGACCCGTCGGCCGCGATGCTGGGCGGCAACCCCAGGAACGAGACGTCGCCGATCAGTGCGCCGTTCTTGCGCGTCGGGGTTACCATCTCGTACGCCCTGTTGTCGGGCAGTCCACCTCCGCTCGTGTCGTAGATGAAGGTGTGCCCGACGCTCACGGTCGTCCCGCTTTCGTTGGTCGCGACCACGCGCCAGTAGAAGATCGTGTTCGCCGAGAGTCCGCCGATCGGCGCGGATACGAACACGTCGCTCGTTCCCGCCGGGATCGACGAGTCTTCGGCTTCGTGTGCGGGGACACGCACACCGTGCCCGGCTTCACCCGGCGCATACGGCTTGGTGTCGTATTCGAGGTGGTAGTGGGCTTCCGTGAGCTGAGGCTTGATCGTTGCGTTAAGTGTGGCTGAGGTTGCCGTCAAGCTCGTGACAGTCGCGCCGTCGATCGCCGGCGGCGGCGGCGTTTCGAAGTGTTCGTCTTCGCCGAGGTTCGGGCCGTTTTCGTTGGCAGCTCGCAGACGGACATGGTAGGTCGCCCCAGGCGTGAGGCCCGAGATCGCCGCGTGGACTTCGACGGGTTCGGTGCCCTTGCCGATGTGCCCCACGCCTTCTCCCGGGGTTGGTTCGCATGCCGCGAGCGACCCGTAGGACGTCGTGGTGCCATATTCGAACTCGCATTCGCTGACCACCAGGCCATCGGGATTCACGGTGCCGTTCAGCTGGGCGCCTGTGCCTGTCGGCGTGAATTCGCTCGCCGGGTCCGTGCTGGCGTCCGGGATCGTCACCAGCGGTCCGTACTGAGCCACGTCGCCTTCCGAGGCGTTCGCCAGGTAGCTGTCGCCGCCGCTCGACGCGACCCCTATGCCCGACCCGACGAATCCCACCGCGACCGAATCGGTCGGGGCACAGCCGGCTTTGCACGTCCCGCCACCCGGCTCGACGATTTCGCCACCGCCGTTGAATTCATAGTGTCCGAGCGTGCCGTTGGGATCCGCGAAGAACAGATCGCCTTCCTGTTCGACGGTGAACACCCTCGATTCCGTTTCGAAGTTGGTGATGAAGACGAGCTCGTTGCCGCTCGGACCGAACTCGATGAGCGATCCGCCCGGAGTCGCCTTGAACAGGTCGCCGGCGCCGTCGACGGCGAAGCCGACCGAAGCGACTCCACTGAATTCGGTTTTGAGTTCGAATTCGGACGCGAATGCGGAGTCGGGTTCGAACTTGAATACCTCGTCGCCCGTGTTAAGTACGTACAGGGTGCCCGTGGCGCCGACCGCGATCCCCGCGATTTCTCCGAATGATCCCGAGGTCGTGCTCGACCCGTTGAGCTGGCCGCCGACGCCCCACGATTCCACCAGCGCGCCTTCCGGGGTGAACTTCGACACCACGTTGTCGCCCGTATCCGCTACGTACACGTCGTGAAACGACGAGCTGCCCGGATCGTTGTCGACCGCCACGAACTCGGCTTTCGTGAACGAGCCCGGTGCCGAGCCGGGCGTGCCCGCTTGACATTCGTCGCCCGAGATCGCGCTGCACACGTCCTGTTCGGCCTGCGTTCCGCCCATCGTCACGGCGGTCTTGTTCACCTTGCCGCCGAACATCAGCAGGAACGTGCCTTCGCCAGTGAACTCCTGCACCCGATCGCTGCCCGCCTCGGCGACGTACACCGCCCCGTTGGTTTGGTCTACCCCGACGCCCTGCGGGTCCGTCAAGGCCCCGAATGTCCGTTTCAACACGCGGGTTTGCGCCGCGGACGCGCCGGCGGACGCCAAACATCCGCACACCGCCGCGCACACGAGCGTCAGCACCGAGCGCGAGACCACTCGTCGCACACCGCCGCCAGAACCCAGCGGTGCACTCCACACGTACCAAGCAAGACCTTCCAACGCGTCAGCCTCCCCACATGGACTTTGATCGACGGGTGAGACCGTATCCTGGCCAGGACACCCGACGCAACGGATGTCTCTCACTCGACCAGCCGCCGGCGGCCGGCGGCCCCCGTGTCCGACTCCCGATGCGGGCGAGCAAACTCGGCTTCGCGCCCGCCGATGCGTCGGATCGACCTCTATCGACTGCGCACGGGATTCACTGAAGAAGGCGGTGCGCGGGGCCAACCGAGACCCCGCGCACCGCCATTAGACAACGCTCAACGATTAGCCGAGTCGGCTACTCGTTCATGAACGAGTTTGCTTCTCTGTAGTTCACTTCCGCTAACGCTAACTCGTTAGATTCTTTGAAGCCAGCTCTGTTGAAGTTGCTTAACAGCTGGGTTCTTACGATCGTACCACCGTCGTCGTAGTACTGCCTCTGTGCCTGTTCACCTCTGGCCGTACCTCTGTTGCAGTGGAATAAGTGTGATTTGGCCGATTCTAATGGTCTTAAGATTAAGCAAACCAGCGTGCCCTTTACTTCGACCGTCACGAAGATCGTGCATTTGAATGCCGTTTCCTTCGGTAAGAAGAGAACGGCCACGCCTAAGGATTCACCGCTCCCTAACGCATCGTACACATAGTGGAACGTACCTTCGGATATGATCTTCCCGGCTCCAGCGCCTGTGGTTTCACAGTTCTGTCCTTCGCCTCTGCAACCTTCGAAGACGATGTGGAAGGTTCCTAACGTGTCCGTTGTCTGTGTACCTTCCGAACTAGCGGTGTTACAGATGACCTGTTTGCCGCTCTGTTCTTCGAGTGTGAGTCTTTCGGTCCCATCGTTTCTGTCTGTGAAACGTTCGCCAGCTGTGCTAGGTAAGAGTTCTGGTAACGCGAACGCCGACGCCGACAGCGTTGCACTCAATGCGAGCAACGCTACAAGCGCCAACCCAAACAACTTAATACGCGTCATACAAACGGCTCCTTTGATATTGACGACATGGCGAGCCTCGCTGCATCGAACGCTACGCGTAGATCAGCTCCGAAGCCCGCCCCTAGGCCCAGGCCACACGCTCTGGCGTGCAAGCACAAGCACCACCTAGCTTGGCAGCTGCCATTCGCCATGTCAAGCAAACCACGCCACTGTCTCCAACCGACCACTAGAGAAGATGTCATCCCACGGCATTTCCTCGCGACATCCGAGAGGTCAAGTAGATCCAGAGGGCGTCTCTAGCGTCAGTGTATGAGAAACACTTTCGTCAAACGCTGGTCTTGATCGCACACGAACACTAGCGTTGGGGTACCGAGAGGCGAGCACCGCGTCGCGTCTCGATAGGAGCCTTATGCGACTACCAGCAACGATCCTCTGCACAACGCTCGTGTCCGCGTTCGCGCTGGCGGGCTGCGGCGGCAGCGGCGGCACTGCGCTCAACACCGCGATCAAGCCGGTCGCCTTTGCCAGTGGCGCCGTCGTCGCGCACGCTCTACCGGCGCGCTACACCTGCGATGGAAAGAACATCGCTCCGCCACTGGACTGGGGAAAGGTGCCGGCCGGGACCGGCGAACTCGTGTTGACGGCCGTCGGGTTCACGCCGACGGCCACCCACGGCTATGCCGTCTCCGTCGAATGGGCCGTCGCAGGCGTGGACCCGAGCCTTCACCACATCGCCGCCGGCGAGCTTCCGCGGGGGGCCCACCTCGGTGTCGCCAGCGACGGAAAGCGGCGATACTCGATCTGTCCGCGCAGGGGAGTGGCCGAGCACTACCAGTTCATGCTGCTCGCGGTACCCCGCTCGCTCAAGATCGCGCGCGGATTTGACGGCCTGGAAATTTTCGTGGCTCTTTCCAAGCGAAACACGGAAGTGTCGGCCGTCGGGCAGGGCGCGTTCGCAGCGATCTACAAACGCAGGTAAGCGCGGCTCGCCGGTGACAAATGGGAGACGTGGCGGTCGTGCTTTGGCTGGACAGTCCGAGCGGTGCTGTGTGCATGGTTGACGTCGAGCTCGAGCGGGACGCGTGCGAAGCGTAAAGGTGGCGCTGGTCGCGGGACTGGCGTCGCTGGCCGCCGCGCTCGTCCTGACGTTGTCGGCGTCGCCGATGAGGGTGGCCTCCACCAACAGGGTCCCCGGCACTGAAACGCCGATCGCGAGCACGCGCGCCGGCGCAACCTATTGCCAGGCGCACGAAGTACTTCCCGGCGGGTCCTCGGCGATTCGGGTCTGGTTGGACGCCGCCGCCGGACCACGCGTCGAGGTAACCGTTTCCTCGGGGAGTCGCGTGCTCGCGAGCGGCGCACGGGGCTCGGATTGGATCGGCAGCTCGGTCACGATCCCCGTGAAGCCCCTGGCTCGCACGGTCGTGGGGACGACCGTCTGCGTGTCGTTCCACCTGCACGACGAAACGATCATCGTCCAGGGGAAAGCCGCGCCGGCGGCGGTGGCGGCGCACGAGGGCCACAGGGCGCTCGCCGGAAGGATGCTGATCGAATATCTGCGACCGGGCGCCCGCTCGTGGCTGTCGCAGGCCACCGAAGTGGCGCGTCGCCTGGGGCTCGGGCGCGCCGCGGCCGGGACCTGGGTAGCGCTGGTGGCGTTCGCGCTGCTCGT
>Ga0116215_1001090_pt1 | contig 18848 bp, 20 predicted proteins | sample Sb_taG_7_FD_89698 | JGI IMG/M metagenome (GOLD analysis project Ga0116215, IMG submission 89698) | Peat soil microbial communities from Weissenstadt, Germany - Sb_50d_2_FS metaG | ecosystem: Environmental > Terrestrial > Soil > Wetlands > Peat | place: Germany: Weissenstadt | collected 2010-09-21
CGGGAGGTGCGCCGCGCGCACCCCTACCCCGAACGCATCGCCGCGCAGGTGGCGCTCGCCTACTTCCTGCCCTACCCGGCCACGCTGGACATCGACTTCGACCCGGCGCGGCTGCTGTGCGAGCACGAGAGCCTCGGCTGGGATCTCGCGCGGGCGCGGGCGCGCCGCGGCGGCGGGCGCGCCGGCGCGAACGGCGGACGGATGGGTGGGCATCCGGTCGACGACCCCGACTACCGCTTCGCGGTCGTCCAGTCGGAGCTCTACCGCCGCTACCTGCGACTGGCGGTCGCACGCCTGGACGTGAGGCCGCTCGCCCACTACCTCAAGCACCTGTCGATCTGGTACCTGGAGCGCGAACGCAGCGAACACGTCGAGCACGTCGTGCACACGCTGCTCGATCGCAGCGCGCGTGGGCTCGGCCTGGAGTCCGCGCCGTGACGACGCTGCTGATCGACAACTACGACTCCTACACCTACAACGTCTTTCACCTGCTCGCGGCCGTCTCCGGCGAGGAGCCGATCGTGGTCCGCAACGACGTGGTCTCCTGGCGCGCGCTCTCGCGCTGGGACTTCGACGCGATCGTGATCTCGCCCGGGCCGGGACGCCCGGAGCGCTGGCACGACTTCGGCGTGTGCTCGGACATCCTGCGCTCCAGCGACATCCCGGTGCTCGGCGTGTGCCTCGGCCACCAGGGCCTCGGGCATCTGCTCAACGGCGCCGTGCGCAGCGCGCCGATCGTGATGCACGGACGGCTGAGCGGGGTTCACCACGACGGCAGCGGCCTGTTCGAGGGCATCCCGCAGGGCTTCTCGGTAGTGCGCTACCACTCGCTCGCGGTCGCGGACGAGCTCGGTCCGGAGGGTCGCGTGACCGCGTGGACGGACGAGGGCGTGGTGATGGGCATCGAACACCGCAGCCGCCCGATGTGGGGCGTGCAGTTCCATCCCGAGTCGGTCGCCACCGAACACGGCCACAGGCTGTGCGAGAACTTCTACGCGCTCGCACGCAGCCACCGGGCCGGACGCGTCACGCGCGCGAGCCGGCCGCCCGCGCCGCCCCGGCGCGCCGCTCGCGCGGTCGCGGCGAAGGCGGGCGGCGAGCGGCTGCGACTGCGCGTTCGCTCGCTGGAGGGCGAGCCTTCGACCGAGCTGCTGTTCGAGCGGCTGTTCGGCGAGGCCGACCACGCCTTCTGGCTGGACAGCGTGGACGCGCCGAGCACGCTCGCCCGGAGCTCCTTCCTCGGTACGAGCGCCGGCGCACGCCGGACGGTGATCGAGTACGACGTGAACGAGAAACTCGTGTCCACGCATGGCGCGAGCGGCGTCTCGACGCAGCGGGAATCGATCTTCGAGGCGCTCGACCGCGAGCTCACGGCGAGCGCGATCGAGCCCCCCGAGGGGCTCCCGTCGGGCCTGATCGGCGGCTTCGTCGGCTATCTGGGCTACGAGTGCAAGGCCGACTGCGGCTCCGCAAACGTCCATCGCTCGCAGGTCCCCGACGCGGTGCTGATGCTCGCCAACCGCGTGGTCGCCGTCGACCACGTCGCCCATCGCACCCACCTGCTGGCGCTCGGCCCCGACGGAGAAGCGGACGCGGAGCGCTGGCTCCAGGAGGCGGAGACGGCCGCACGGGCGACGCTCGAGCGGGAGGGAGGAAACGAGCCGCCGCCCTGGCAGTGCGCGGCGCCCGACGAGCGCACGCCGCGTCAGGTGAGCTTTCGCTGCGGGCGAGGTCGCGAGCAGTACCTCGCGGACATCGCGCACTGCCAGGCGGCGCTCAGCGCGGGCGAGTCCTACGAGGTGTGCCTGACCGACCAGATCCACACCGACGCGCGCGCGGACCCGTTCGACCTGTACCGCGTGCTGCGCCGGCGCAACCCGGCGCCGTTCGCGGCCTACCTGAGGCTGGGCGATCTGACGGTGCTTAGCTCCTCGCCCGAGCGCTTCCTGTCGGTCGACCGCGACCGGCGTGTGCAGGCGCGCCCGATCAAGGGCACGGCGCCGCGCTCGCCCGACCGCGCCCGCGACGAGGAATTGCGCGACGAGCTCCTAAGCGACGAGAAGACCTTCGCCGAGCACCTGATGATCGTCGATCTGCTGCGCAACGACCTCGGGCGCGTGTGCGAGGTCGACACCGTGCGCGTGCCGCAGCTCATGGTCGTCGAGCCGTACACGACCGTGCACCAGCTGATCTCGACGATCACCGGCGTGCTCTCGCGCGAGCGCACGCCCCTGGAATGCGTGCGCGCGTGCTTCCCCGGCGGCTCGATGACGGGAGCGCCGAAGCTGCGCACGATGAGCATCATCGACGACATCGAGCGCGAGGCGCGAGGCGTGTACTCGGGCGCGATCGGCTACTTCGGCCTCGACGGCAGCGTCGATCTGAGCATCGTCATCCGCACGATCGTGATGGCCCCCGGCGACACCACGATCGGGGCCGGCGGCGCGATCGTGATGCAGTCCGATCCCGTGGAGGAGTTCGACGAGCTGCTGCTGAAGGCGCGCGCGCCGATGTCCGCGATCGCGCAGGCGGTGACCGGCAGCGACGCGCCGCAGGCGTGGACGGTCGCGCTCGCATCCATCTCCGATGACGATGCGTCCCCGGCATCGTCCCCGGAGGGGGAGGGGGAGCCGGAAGCCGTGGCGGGGGCGCCGCGATGAGCCAGGACGGGCGCGCGGGCGCGCGGGCCGCGCAAACGCTCGCGGGCGCCGATGCGAGCGACGCGTGCTGGTATGTGCGGGCGGCCGGCGAGGAGGATGTCGTGGAGGTGGCGAGCGCGGTGGCGGAGCTGCTGCGGGAGCTGGGTGGGATGCCACCGGCGCCGGACGCGATGCGGGCCGCCGCGCACGCGCTGCTCAGCGACGGGGACACCGGCGCGATCCTCGTGGCGGAGGCGCAGGGAGCGCTGATCGGGGTGCTGGCCGCGAGCTGGCAGACGGCGATCCACGTCCCCGGCCGCTACGCGCTGATCCAGGACCTGTGGGTGCACCGCTCGTGGCGCAGCAGGGCCATCGGCGCCGACCTGCTGGCGGCGCTGTGCGAGCTCGCGCGCACACGCCAGATCGGACGCGTCGAGGTCGGCCTGCCCCAGGAGCACTTCGCGCGCGTGCGCGACACGGAATCCTTCTACCGCGGCAACGGCTTCGTGGCGCTCGGCCCGCGCATGCGGCTGGTGCTCGAATGAGTGGCCTGGAGCCCTATCGCCGGCGCCTGGACGAGATCGACGATCGCGTCAGCGCGCTGCTCGGGGAGCGCTTCGCGATCTGCCGCGAGATCGCGCACTACAAGCGCGCGCACGAGATCCCGATGATGCAGCCCGAGCGCGTCGCGCAGGTGCGCGAGCGCTACCTCGCTCGGGGCGCGCAGGCGCAGCTGCCGAACGACTTCTCCGCGGGCCTGTTCGAGCTGCTGATCGCGGCGACCTGCGCGATGGAGGACGAGCTGATGGGCGTGGCAGAGGAAGTCGACGCGGCACCTGCGGGCGAGCGACAGGCGGCGGGTGCCGGCGAACGACAGGCACAACCCGCCGGCGAGCGGCAGGCGGCGCTGTGACCCGTCCGACGTTCATCACGCTGGGCCCGACCGGCACCTGCCACGAGAACGCGCTGCTGCACTATCTCGAGTTCCAGGGGATCCACGATTTCGAGGTCATGCTGACCGAGGACCTGCTCGGGGAGATCGGCCGCGTGCGCGAGGAGCCGAACACGTTCCTGGTGCAGTGCAGCGCGCACGTGCAGGTGCACCTGGTGACCGAGCGCTACCACACGGAGGTGTTCGTGGTCGATACGTTCATCTACCCGACCAAGGAGCTCGGCCTGCTCGTGCGCAACGACGTCGCCGAGCCGCGCAGCCTCGGCATCGTGTCGGCTACGCGCGGCTACATGGACCTGACGGGCTGGGAGACGATCGTCGATGAGCCCTCCAAGCCGGTGGTGGCGGCGCACCTGCTCGCGGGCGCATACGACGCGGGACTCACGCACGTGCACCACGCGGGCGAACACCCGGACGTGCTGCGCCTGGTCGAGTACTACGGCGCGGTGGACACCACATGGGTGGTGTACGGCCGGCGTAAGCGCTTCCAGGGCGCGGTCATCGGCGGGCGCGCGCCGTGGCTTTTCACCGCGGAGGGCGAGCTGGCGTTGGCGAGCTGACGCCAGTGTCCCGAGTCGACTAGGTTCTTCAGTCCTCCAATGCCAGCGCCGCGGGCACGCGCACCGCGAGCCAGCCCGGCGCCGCGAGCACCAGGCCCGCGGCGAGCAGCACGAGCGTGAAGCTCACAACGGCCGCGGGCACGGCGACGGAGTGCACGACGGGGAAGTTGATGACGTTCGCGAGCGCGCGGTCCAGCAGCTGCTGGCCGTAGAGGCCGAAGATCGCACCGGACGCGCAGCCGACGCCCAGCAGCAGCACGCTCTCCAGCAGCACGGTGCGCCACAGCGCGCCGCGGGAGAAGCCCTCGAGCTTGAGCTTGGCAAGGCGCGGGCGGCGCTGCCAGAGCATGGTGCCCATGGCGGCCGCCATCGCGAGCACCGCGCCGACCATGATCAACGTGGCGATCTGGGTCAGGCGCGCGAGGCCCTGCCGGCTGAGCGCGTTCTCGCGACCGGCGTGCGCGGCGGCGGTTTCCACCGCGAGCCCCGAAGCGGCGCCGAGCACGCGGCGCAGCTCGCGCACACCCTGCGCCGGCGCGATCCCGGGCGCCAGCAGGACGGCGTAGGCACTCGCCTGCGTGCTCGCCCAGGCGCGCGCGTAGTCGGAGGCGTTCATCACGATCGCGCCGGGCGGCCAGCCGATGTTGGTAGAGGTGGCCGCCACGCGGAACCTCGTGGGTATGGGCGTCGGCAGCGTGAACGCCTGGCCGAGGCTCAGGTGCAGTTCTTCGCTGAGCGCCCGGGAGAGCACCACCCAGCCACCGGCGCGTACTCGTGCGCTCGCGCGGCGCACGTCGCCCGCGACGATCTGCGACGCCGGCAGCAGCGGCTCGGCGTTGGTCGGCGGGGCGATCACCCACACGCGCCGCTCGCCGACGTCCAGCAGCCCGCCGCGGTAGATCCCCACCGCGCGCACGCCCGGCGCGCGCGCGAGCGCGGCCCGCTGCGAGGGCGTGAACGGCGTGGTGTGCAGCAGGTTGTATGAGCCCGCCGGCGCGACCCACACGTCGGTGAACGCGTTCGTGTCGCGCGCGGCGTCTTCCAGGCCGCTCAGCAGGTCGCCGTGGGCGCCCTGGATCGCGACGCTGCCGAACACCGCGACCGCGCCTGTCGCCGCGATCGCCACGGCGCGTGCGCGCGCGCCGCTGAGCTCCATCACCGCGACGTGCGCGGTGGCGCCCGTGTGTGCACGCGCGAAACGTCCCACCAGTGCGAGCGCGAGCGCAAGCGCGAGCGGGAGCGCGAGCAGCAGCGCGGCGACGAGCGCGACCATGCCGACGATCGCCGCCTGCGGCGCCGCGAGCAGAATCGCCGTGGCGCCGGCCACGCAGACCAGCGCTGCGAGCGCCGCGCGCGCGCTGGCGCTGGTGGAGCCCGCGCCGTCCCTGAGCGTGATCGCCGCGAGCGGCTCGCGCGAGAGGATGTCACGCAGCGGGCTCAACACCGCCACGATCGAGGCGAGCATACCCCCGCCGACTGCGAGCGCCACGCTCTGGGCGTTGACCACGCGCTGCGAGCCGACCGCGAACGCCGAGGACAGATACCCGGGCGCCGCGTGGAACAGGTGGATCGAGAGCTCATCGCCCAGCGCCAGCCCGAGCACGCACGCGAGCGCGCCGAGCACGAGCGCATCCAGTAGCAGCACCACGATCACCGTCCGCGGGTCGTAGCCGTCACGTCGCAGGTCGGCGATCAGACGCCGCCGCTGCGGCGCGCTCAGCAGCATCGCGTTGAACGCGAACAGGAAGCCCACGAGCGCGCTGATGACCGCGAACAGCGCCGTCGACTGGTTGCTCGCGGTGGCGGCTTTCGCGAACACGTGCTCGTCGTGGCTGGTGCTCTCGACGTTCACGCGCCCTGCCGCCAGACGCGTCAGCGCCGCGCGGACCGCCGCTTGGCGCCCGCGCGCGGGCGCCACCAGGATGCGCGTCACGCGCCCCTGCAGGCCCGCCATTTCCTGCACGAAGTACAGCGGCGCCACGGCGATCGGGCTGGCGATCAGCGGACCGATCTGCCGCGCGTGGAGCTGCGCGTACAGCGGCGCCGTGGCGGTGCGCCCGGCAAGCTGAAAGGTGACTTCCCGGCCGAACTCGACGACGCCGATCCGCTTGGCGACCGGGGCTGGCAGCACGACCGCGCCGATACCGCCGAACGGTTCGAGCCGAGTGTGGCGCACGAGCGCGCCGCCGAGCGCGGACAGGCTCGCGTCGGCGCCGACGAGCTCGAGCGACTCGCTGCCGCGAGGGCCGCGCGCGTTCGCGCTCACTTCCAGCAGCGGCGCCGCCACGCGCACGCCGGGGACCTGGCGCACGCGCGCGAGCATCGTTTCGGGAAAGCCTTCGGGGTCGCGCGCGAGCAGCTGCAGCGTCGCGCGCCCGACGATGCCGTGCGAGAGCTGCGCGACGGAGCTCAGCAGGCTCGAGCTGGCGACCTGGGAGGAGAACAGCAGCGCGACCCCCGCGGCGATCCCCACGACCGCAAAGCACTCCTGCAGCAGCCGTGCGCGCACGCGTACGCGATACAGGTGCCACAGGTTCGCCGGCTTCACGACGAGGGGACGGCGCGACTCACCCGGCGCTGGGCGCCACGTGGGTTCGCTCGGACGGATGCGCGGGGTCGGGCTCGTAGTCTGAGAGCCGGCCGTCGCGCAGCGCGAACACGCGGTCGGCGTAGTGCGCTGCCATCGGATCGTGGCTGACGAGCACGATCGCGACCTGCCGCTCGCGGCACAGCTCGCGCAGGAGCTCGAGCACTTCGCGCCCGCGCTGCGTGTCGAGGCTCCCGGTCGGCTCGTCGGCGAGCAGCAGCCGCGGGCGCGTGGATAGGGCGCGCGCGATCATCACGCGCTGGCGCTCGCCCATCGAGAGCATCTCGGCGCGGTGGGCGAGGCGCTGGGAGAGCCCGAGGCGCTCGAGCAGCGGCGCGATCTCGCGGTGCGCGTCGCGCCAGCGCATGCTCTTCAAGAGCTTGAGCACCGCGTTGTCGATCGCGCTCACCCCCGGCAGCAGGTCGAAGCTCTGGCGAATGAAGCCCAGCTCGGACAGGCGGAAGCGCGAGGCCTCGCGCTCGGACAGCGACGCGACGTCGCGTCCGCCGATCAGCACCGTGCCGGCGGTGGGCGCGAGCAGCGTGGCGATCATCAGCAGCAGCGTCGTCTTGCCCGAGCCGCTCGGTCCGTACAGGGCGACCATCTCGCCTGCGGCGACCTGCAGCGAGACGCCGTCGACGGCGCGCACGGTCTCCCCGCCGACGGCGGGGTAGTGCTTGACGAGGTCGCGCAGCTCGAGCATCGTGCTCCCTAAGCAGCTCCACGCGCACTCGCACGCACACCACGCCCGCTCGCGCGCAAGCGAGGAGCGATGGGGAGCGAGGCAGCTGCGCGTGCGGCCTTGAACAACGCGAACGCGGGCTGGATCATTGGCCCGGCGGCGTCGGTGACGCTGTGCCCGATCGCGCGCGCCTGCGGCGTCGAGACCTGGGGGGCCGAGAGGTAGTAGCTGGCCATCGTCGCGAGGATCATCTCGTGCGCATCTGCGTGCGCGAGCGTGCGCACGTGCGCCTGGGCACGAACAGCGATCCAGCCCATGCGCGCGGCGGCGACCGCCGGCGAGGCGTAGTAGCTCAACAGGTTGCGCTGACCGTCGCGGCGGTCCTCGGCGACGTCGACCATGCTGTCGAGCAGCGTGTGCAGCGCACCGATCCATGGGAAGTAAGCGCGCTCGATCGTGGTGACCTCCGCCGGGTCCAGCTCGGGCTGGGCGGCGAGCGCGATCAGCGCGTGGATGGCAAGCGATGAGCCCCCGGCGGCAGCCGTCTCCCACCAGCGCAGCTCGCTGTTCGCCGGCGTCTGTTCGCGTGCCCAGCTCTGCAGGCCGTCGTGGCCGCCCTGGTGCACACCCAGATTGAAGCTCTGGAAGTGGACGATTCGGCTTGCTGCCGCGCGAGCGGCGGGCGCGACGAGCGCGTATGAGGGTAGGGCGCGCAAACACGTGCGCGTGGTCTCGACCATCTCGAGCAGGTACCCGCCGTCCTGTCGATGAGGATGATGTGCGTAGTAGTCGCCGTACGCATCGCCAGCTTCTCCTGTCGCGCCTGGGGCGTGCGCGTGGGCAGGCAAGCCGTATGGGTCCCCCTCCCCCTCCGGGGACGATGCGAGCGCGGCGAGCAGCGCCCGATGCAGCTGCCGGCCGTTGCCGACCGGGTCGGGGCTCGGCTGCTCGGCGAGCACGTCGAGATAGTTGTAGCCGCCCTGCAGCGCAACGAGCGCACGCACCGCTCGCGCGCGCTCGTTGCGCGGGGCGAGCACCGCGAACAGCGCCGCGCCGAGCATGTTCCCCGGCTTGCGCAGGGCGTCGAGCGCGAGCCGGCGAAGCACGGCGTTTGGGATCGAGCTGGCCTTGGCCCTCCAGCGCCCGAGCTCGCGCGCGGCCGATGGGAAGATCGTGACGGAGTAGCTCATCGCGAAGGGCCCAAACGCTGGGCCCGTCCTCACCAGACGCCGGGCGGGGTCCGGCACGAGGCTAGCCGCGCTGCCTGTGCGGCGGGCAGGGGACGGAAGTGGACGCGCTCGTCCTGCTCCCATCCTGGAACTGGAATTCAGCCGAGAAGGGAAAGCCGCCTCGGGGACAGCGTTCGGGCACGCTGACGCCCACCGGGTGGAACGGGACGCGCCGGCCGTGGCTGTGCCGGTAATAGGTCAGCTGGCTCGGACCGATCGTGCTCTTCAGGCTGATGACAGAAACGTCGGGACCACCCGGCACGCTTGCGATCGGCGGCACCACGGCCGCGAGCTGCGAGCCGTAGCTCCCGTAGGCGGGAAGCACTTCACCGCTGAACACCAGCTGGGCATCCACGGGGGTCTGGCCGTTGGCGTAGAAGAGCACAACCAGGTTGCCGTTGTGTGGTGGGCCCATCAGCGCCTGGATTTCGGGGATCTCATGGCCGCTGCCGCTTCCGAACGGGACTTCTACGTACGCGCTGCCGAAGCCCAGTCGTGCGTTGGGCGAGCAGCCGGCGAGTCCGTCTGCGAGCAGGACCGACGGCTGGCAGACGGCCAGTCCGAGTGTGGTGCTCGCGTAGTTGATGCCCGCCGGCATGCGCAGGTCGACGTTCGTGAGCGGGGGCGGCGCGAGCCCTTCGCTGGTGGCGATGTGAAAGCCGAAGGAGATGGTCGTGCTCGCGCCGAGCCGGTCGGGTCTGAAGGCCGCGTGCAGCGTGGCCGTCTCGGACGTCGCCGCCGCGGTCGCGGGCGGGTAGGCACACACGACGCCGGCGAGCAGCGCAAGCGCCGACACCAGCGCTCCGGGCTTCGTCACCCGAGATCTGCGCGAAGCGGTGATCGGCGCGAGCGGCGCGGCCATGGATCTGCTCGTACGCACGTGATCTCGGCCGCCGACTCGGTCAATCCGTCATGGGGCCGCTGAGGCGCACGGAGACGGCATCGTTTGAGCGTGCGATCGTGCCGGAGAAGCTCAGCCGGGACGCGCGGGCGTGCCTGTAGCTGCCGGTGCCCCGGACGATCGACATCGAGCCGGAGAAGCTCGCGGTGGCGCCGTTGACGTGATAGCTGGCGGCGGCATAGCCGGAGATAGAGCCATTCCGTGGATAAATGCTGACTTCGGCGCTCACGCGGTTGACCGAGGCGATCGTCAGGTGCAGGTAGATCGTGCCGCCGATCGTCCCCGATGCCGCGCCCACCTCATTGAGCGTGAACCCGTGCTTGCTGGTGAGGCGCAGGTGACCGCTCTCGCTCAGCGAGATCGTCCGCGATGCGAGCGCGCCCGCATCGCCACCGCGAGCCGCCGCGATGGGGACGGGGGCCCCGCAGAGCATCACGCCCGTCGCCGCCAAAGCCGGCAGCAGTCGGGGCCGTTTCTTGTCCAGCGCTTGGCGTCCTCTCATGATCTCCCTCAGCGTTTCGCCGTTCATATCCCGCCGGGCACCTACGCACTGAACACTCACTGCTTATGATTGTTCCGGTCAGCGGAAATAATGGAGCGAGGTCTTGGGAGGATACGCCCCCGGCCAGGCGCGATCCAGCGGCGTTTTCAATTCGACGCCGCCAGAGAGCTTGGCGCGCTCGCGGTCAACAGCGAAGCAGAGGCCCCAGGAAGCAATGAGCAAGCAGTTGACTATTAGTCGAGAGACGCCTGCGAGCCGCCCGGCACCACAACGGGATCAGCCTCGCTTGAAACTCTAGTGTTTCTCATTGTCCTTGGCGATCCGCCGAACTATGGTGTCTTGATCAGCCAGTTGAACTTCTCGATCAGACACGATCTACTCGACACAAGACAGGGACCAGGTGCCAATGCCTAGAACGCGCGCAGCAGTCGCCAAAGCCACCGACAACGGGCAGGAGCCGGCCTGGTCGATTCCCAGCCTGCGCGAGCCGCGCTACTCGCAGTCGCTGGAGCGCGGGCTGGCGATCCTGGGCTGCTTCACGCCCAAGCGTCCGGTGCTCGGGATTGCCGACATCGCGGACGAGCTCGGCATGAGCCGCTCGACCACGCACCGCTACGTGATCACGCTCGTCGCGCTCGGCTACCTGGAGCAGGGCGCCTCGCGCAAGTACCGCCTGGGCCTGCGCGTCACCGACCTGGGGATGTCGGCGTTGAACTCGACCGGGCTGCGCGAGCACGCCCACCCCTATCTGGAGGAGCTGCGCCAGCGCACCTCCTACACGACCAACCTGGGCGTGCTGGACGGCATGGATGTCCTGTACGTCGACCGCGTGCGCAGCTATCGCCGCGGCCAGGGCAAGATCGACCTCGGCCTGCACACCGGCTCGCGCCTGCCCGCGTACTGCACCGCGATGGGCAAGCTGCTGGTCGCTTACCTGCCCGAGGCCGAGCAGCGCGAGCTGCTCGGGTCGTTGAAGCTGACCAAACACGGACCCAACACGATCACGAGCAAGAAGGCGCTGCGCGACGAGCTCGACGAGATCCAGTCGTCGGGCTTCGCGGTCGACGACGAAGAGCTCGCCGCGGATCTGTACGCGATCGCCGCGCCCGTCCGCAACGAGGCGCGCGACGTGGTCGCGGCGGTGAACCTGGTGGCGCACAGCTCGATGATCTCGCTGGAGGAGCTCGTCGACGCGCTCAGCCCGCACCTGATCGCCACCGCCGACCGCATCTCCGCGCGCCTCGGCTACAGGCGCGACGACGAGCAGAACTGATCGCGGGCGCTCGCGCCGCGCCCTGCGCGATAGCCTTGCGGCCGTGCGTCGCCTATCCGCCCTGCTGTCCCTGCCGCTGGCCGGCGTCGCGTTGAGCTCGTGCGGCACCGCCACGGTCTCGACCGCCGGCTTCAAAGGCGCACAGCACGAAGTCGCCCAGACGATCTCAAACCTGCAGGCCGACGCGACGGCGGCGGAAGAGAAGAAGATCTGCACCGAGGACCTCGCCGCGGCGGTAGTCAGCCGACTGGGCGCCACCAAGGGCTGCGAAGCGGCGATCAAGAGTCAGCTCAAAGAGGTCGACAACCTCGAGCTGAGCGTCGAGTCGGTCAAGCTGGCCGCCGGCGGGACCAGCGCGAGCGCGCAGGTGAAGAGCATCCACGAAGGCAAGAGCCGCCCCAGCACCGTCTCGCTGGTCAAGGAAGCCGGCAAGTGGAAGATCTCGGGGCTGTAGAGCGCCCTGGAAGGTCAGAAATCGAGGTCGTCAGAGGGCTAACGCCGGCGGTTATCTACTGACATCGCATGTAACTGACATTGAATGTCGGTTACACTCCCTGCAGTGTTCGTAAATCGCTCGACGGAGCTGGCTGCGCTGGTGGAGTGGTGGAATGAATCGCCGGGCGGACGCATCGCGCTTGTCTGGGGTCGTCGGCGCGTGGGCAAGACCGCGCTGATCAGCGCCTTTGCGCAGAGCCGTCAGTCGATCTTCTTCACGGGCGCGGGACGCCCGCGAGCCGACGAGCTGAAGGTCCTGAGCGCGACCGCGGCGGGCGTCCTCGAGGCGTCCGTGCGCGATCTCGGCACGCGTCCGTTCGTCGACTGGGACGACGCCCTGGATACGCTCGCGGCGGCCGCGTCCGACCGGCCGCTGCTGTTCGTGTTGGACGAGTTTCCAGAGCTTCTGCACGCCTCCCCGGAGCTGCCGGGAGTCCTGCGCGCCTTCTGGGACCGCGCGCGCGATCGCACGAAGCTGCGAATCGTTCTGTGCGGCTCGGCGGTGCGCACGATGCAGGCGATCCAAGAGGAGCGCGCGCCGCTCTACGGGCGGATCGACCTGACGCTTCCACTCCACCCGTTCGCCTCGCATGAGGCGGCGGCGATGCTCGGCGAGCTGTCGCCACCCGATCGCGCCCTCGTTTGGGGCATCCTCGGCGGCGTTCCCCTGTACTTGACGTGGTGGGACCAGCGGCGCAGCGCGCGTGAGAACCTCGCGCGTCTGGTCTGCCGCCCCGGCGGGCGCCTGCTCGAGGAGGGTCGGCTGGTGCTCGCCACGGAGGGAGACACGGGAGACCTGGGCCAGCTCGTGTTGCGTGCGATCGCCGCCGGGCGCACCAAGCACGGAGAGATCGAGCAGGCTGTCCGCGCCGAGCCGGCTCGCACGCTCGAGCGGCTGATCGAGCTACGGCTGATCGAACGCACGGTGCCGGTCACCGAGACAGGCTCGCGCACACGCCGGCGCAGCTACCGCATAGCGGACAACTTCCTTGCGTTCTGGCTGGGGATCGTCGAGCCGTACAGAGCGGAGATCGAACGGGGCTTGGGCGCAAGCATCCTGCCAGCGCTGATGGAGCGGCTCGACGATCACATGGGAGGCCGCTGGGAGGAGGCGTTTCGCGGTCACCTGCGCCGTCTGGCCGCCGAAGGCGCGCTGGCGCCCGATGTGGTGCGAATTGGCGCGTTCTGGTCCGAGCGGCCAGCGGTGGAGATCGACGCGGTGGCTCTCGCGGGCCGACGGGAGGAGGCGGTTCTGCTCGGCGAGGCAAAGTGGGCTCGCACCGCTGACGGCGGGCGCCTCGTGCGCGAGCTGGAACGCAAGGCGAGCGCGCTGCCGCTGCTCGCCCCCGATATCCGCTACGCGGCCTGCGCGCGCGAGCGCGTCACGGGCGCTCCGTCGGGCACGATGGTGGTCACTGCTGGCGACATCTTCGCGGGCTGATCGACGCCGCAAGGGTCAAGTCGGCGCAGTGCTCCCGGCTCCCGGCTCCCGGCTGAGCGTCCCATCCCAAGCGCGTGGTTGCATGCGCCCGCTAGGCTTATTTGGCGATGCCCACACTCGTTCTGGATCCCCCACCTCCCCAGCTGGAGGAGCTGCTCGAGCGGCGTCGCCAGATGGGCGCCGACCGGCACGACGAGGTTTGGGAGGGTGTTTACCACATGGTTCCGGGGCCCAACGTGCCGCATTCGTTCATCGCACACCGTGTTTCCATGCTGCTCGACGGCCCGGCGCGAGCAGCTGGGCTGCATGTGGGCACGGAGTTCAACCTCGGGCTCGGCAAAGACGACTTCCGCGTGCCCGATCTCGGCGTCCATCGCGAGCTTCGCACGGGAGTGTGGGTTCCCACCGCGGCGATCGTCGTCGAGATCCTCTCGCCCATCGACGAGGCGTGGCAGAAGCTCCCGTTCTACGCACGGCGCGGGGTGGATGAGCTGCTGTTGGTGAACCCCGCCGACCGGTCGGTCACGTGGCTTGCGCTGCGCGAGGGCGAGTACCGACCGGTCGCTCGCAGCGGGCTGATCGACCTGGGTGCGTCGGAGCTGGCCGAGCAGATCGACTGGCCGCCCGAATAGGCCAGGCGAGCGCTCGTTCAGCGAATGCCGTCGAGCAGCTCGCCCGGCGGTATCTCGAGCGCACGCGCCAGCTTGACGAGCGTGTCCAGCTGGGGGAAGCGCTGACCGCGCTCGAGCAGGCTGATCTCGCTGCGATCGAGATCGCACCTGTCGCTGAGCTCGTCCTGCGTGAGGCCAACGCGGTCGCGATGACCGCGGAGGTTCAAGCCAAACTGCTCGCGCGCCTCCATAGCGTGAAGCCTTGCGCACAAGCAGACAACTGTCTAGTGACAGTTGTCTGCAAATTATAAAGAAGTTCGGATCTCCGGTTGCTGGCGCCGGTGCGAGCGCACGGGTCACGAAGGCGCGCCAAGCTCGCGCAGGCCGTCTACGGCTGCAGCGAGCGCCCGTACTGGCGCTCGTAGTAGGCGCGGTACTCGCCCGAGCGGATCGGCTCCCACCACCACGAGTTATCGCGATACCACGCGACCGTCTGCTCGAGACCCTCCTCGAAGCGCACGCGCGCGGCCCAGCCGAGGGCTCTGACCTTCTGCGAGGACAGCGAGTAGCGCCGGTCGTGGCCCGGGCGGTCGGTGACGTGCTCGATCTGCGCCTCGGACGCGCCGGCCAGCGCGACGATGCGCCTGACGACCGTCATGTTCGCCTCCTCGTCCGGGCCACCCGCGTTGTAGACCTCGCCCGGCTGGCCGTGCTCGAGCACGTGGCCGATCGCCGCCGCGAAGTCCGTGCAGTGGATCCAGTTGCGCACCTGCATGCCGTCGCCGTACACCGGCAGCGAGTCACCGTGCAGCGCGTTCAGGACCATCAGCGGGATCAGCTTCTCCGGGTACTGATAGGGACCGTAGTTGTTCGAGCCGCGGCAGATCAGCGCGGGCAGGCCGTACGTGTGGAAGTAGCTCTGCACGAGCAGGTCCGCGCCCGCCTTCGTCGCCGAGTACGGCGAGGAGGGAGCCAGCGGGCTGTCCTCCGTGAAGGTGCCCTGCTCGATCGAGCCGTACACCTCATCGGTTGACACCTGCACGTAGCGCAGCTCGTGCTCGCGCGCCGCCTCCAGCAAGACATAGGTGCCAAGCGCGTGCGTGGACACGAACGCGTCCGGCTCGGCGATCGAGCGATCCACGTGCGTCTCCGCCGCGAAGTTCACGATCGCCTCCGGCGCCCCTGCCTCGATCGCGCCGGCGACCGCCTCGCGGTCCTCGATCGCGCCGCGCACGAAGTGAAAGCCGGGCTCCTCGGCAAGGTCCTGGAGGTTCTCCTCGCGCCCGGCGTACGTGAGCTTGTCGAGCACCGTCACCTCGTCGTTGTGCTCGCGCACGCGCTGGCGCGCGAACGTCGAGCCGATGAAGCCGGCACCGCCACAGACGAGCAGTCTCATGCGCGCATCATCACAGCGTTTGGCTCGGCGTGCCGGCGCCTTGCTCGAGCGTTCCATCCCAAGCGCGCGGTTGCATGGCGTCCATGACCGCCACAACACACCCTCGGCGCGCCTTTCACGGCTAGCATGAGCCGATGGCCACTGTCGTCCATCCTCACGTCCACGCCGACGAATTCGAGATGCTGCAGGAAAACGCCGGCTGGACGTTGGACATGGAGCTCATAGCCGGCGAGGCAGTGGTAGTGCCTCCCATCGGAGAGCAAGCGTCCTCCACGCAAGGGGAGCTGTACCTGGCCCTGCGCCGCTGGCAGGCGGACACCGCCGACGAGGGCGTGCTGCTGCAGGACGTGTTCGTCGCGCTACCGGGAGAGAACCGCCCTGCCCCCGACATCTCCTGGTGGAGCGCCGAACACCCGCCTCCCCCGCCGCTGCGCGCACTGGACCGGGCGAAGCGGCGCATACCCGACGTCGTCATTGAGGTGCTATCGCCCAGCACCCGCGCGAACGACCTCGGCGTCAAGCGCGAGATGTACATGCGTTCGGGCGTCCGTGAGCTGTGGCTCGTGGACCCAGACGCGCGCACCGTCACGCGCGTGCGGCCGGACGCCGCGCCCGACGAGGTGCTCGGCGAGGGGTCAACCCTGACGAGCGAGTTGCTGGAGGGCTTCGCGATCGACGTCGCACGCATCTTCGTATTCCCGTTCCCCGTGAGCCCCGCCGACGGCGGCTCTTGATCGCGCGGCCGATCCTCGTCAGCCCTTAAGGCCCGCCCCTTCAGGCCCGCACCCGTTAGCTCCGCACGATCCCCGCGCGCGCGGCCAGGTAGCCGGCGAGGCCGTCCTGCCATGGCGGCAGCGGGATCACGTCGTCGCGCTCTGACTCCAGCGCCGACCACGCCGGGCGCGGCGCCGGGCGCGCCATCTGCTCGCTCGTCGCGTCCTCCACTCGGCAGCTCACCTCCGCCTGGCGAAAGATCTCCCTCGCGAAGCCGTTCCACGAGACATGGCCGGTCCCAGCCAAGTGCACGAGGCCCGTCACGCCGCGCTCGAGCAGCCCGAGCAGCGCCGGCGCGAGGTGACCCGTCCACGTCGGGCAGCCCACCTGGTCGGTCACAACCTGCACCGCCTCGCGCTCATCCGCCAGGCGCAGCATCGTCGCCGCGAAGTTGGGACCGTCCGTGCCGAACAGCCATGAGCTGCGCGCGACCACGTGGCGCGGTGAGGCCGCCAGGACCTGGCGCTCGCCCGCGAGCTTGCTCTCTCCGTACACCGAACGCGGCCCCGTGGGGTCGGACTCCACGTACGCACGCGGCGCGCCTGACCGATCCACGAACGCCTCCCCATCAAACACATAATCGGTCGACACGTGCACCATCGGCACACCCGCCTGCGCGGCGGCGCGCGCGAGGCTGCCCGCGCCGTGCGCGTTCACCGCGTACGCCTGCTCGCGGTGGCTCTGCGCGCCGTCCACGTCCGTCCACGCGGCGCAGTTGAGCACCGCCTGCGGACTCACGCGCGCGAACGCCTTCTCCACCGCCGCCGTGTCCGCGATGTCGAGCTCCGCATGCGCCAGACCTACCAGCTCGTGGCCCGCCCGCTCGCCCGCGCGCAGCACGTCCAGCCCGAGCATCCCGCCCGCGCCTGTCACCAGCAACCTCACAGGATCGAGATGTCCGAGTTGTCGCCCACCAGGAAGCGGTACGCGCGCGGCTGGCGATCGCCGCGTCGGATCGTCACGTTGCGCCCGAGCAGCGAGGACTCCATGCGACCCTCCAGGCCAGACACCGTGCAGCCGGCCAGCAGGATCGAGTGCTCTACCTCCGAGCCCGTGATCGTGGCGCCCTCCCCGATCGCCGTGTACGGGCCGACGTAGCAGTCGCTCAGGCGCGCGCCCGCGCCGATGATCGCCGGCCCGCGCACCGTCGTGCGCTCCAGGCGCGCGCTCCGCTCGATCACCACGCGCCCTTCCACCTGCGAGTCCACCAGCTCGCCCTCTATCCGCTCGCTCAAGTTGTCCAGGATCAGCCGGTTGGCCTCCAGCATGTCCTCCAGGCGACCCGTGTCCTTCCACCAGCCGCGAACGATGTGCGGCTCCACCCGCAGCCCCGAGTCCACCAGGTGCTGGATCGCGTCCGTGATCTCGAGCTCCCCGCGCGGCGACGGTTTGATCGCGCGCGCCGCATCGTGCACCGCCGCCGTGAACATGTACACGCCCACCAGCGCCAGGTCAGTCGCCGGTTTACTGGGCTTCTCCACCAGGCGCACCACCTGGCCGCCCGTCCCCGTGAGGGGGACCTCCCCCGCCGTGTGTGGCGCGAGCTCCGCCACGCCGTAGTTCTCCGGGTCGGGCACCGGCGTCAGCAGGATCAGCGCGTCCGGCTGATGCTCGCGAAACGCCGCCACCAGCTCCGAGATGCCGCCCTGCAGCAGGTTGTCGCCCAGATACATCACGAACGGGCTGTCGCCCAGGAACGGCTCCGCCGTTAGCACCGCGTGCGCGAGGCCCAGCGGCTCGTCCTGCACGATGTAGGAGATGCGCACGCCAAAGCGCTCGCCGTCGCCCGCCGCCGCTTCGATCTCCGGCCCCGTCTCCGGGGCGATGATGATCCCCACATCCTCAATCCCCGCCTGCGCCATCGCCTCGATGCCGTAGAACAGCACCGGCTTGTTCGCCACCGGCACCAGCTGCTTTGCGCTCGTGTGCGTGATCGGGCGCAGGCGCGTGCCCTTGCCCCCGGACAGGATCAGGCCCTTCAGTGGCTGCGTCTGCATCGTCCGCGGAGCCTATCGTCGGCCGCGGTGTGAGAGGGTTGCTCTCTCAACCGCAACGCTGTATTGCCATGGCAGGACAGGCGGTCGGTGAGTTGTTCTCACGCGCGGCGAGCCCGGTATTACCATGGCAGCACAGGCGTCAAGTTGGCGCGTCGGCAGACCCGCCGCTCTCCTTCGCCAGCTCTTCCGCGCGCAGCACCAGCGAGCCAGCCCGCACGCCGAGCACCCGCGCGAGCGAGTACAGCAGCACGAAGTCAGGGTCCACGCGCCCAGCCTCGAGCGCCTTGATGCGGCGCTCCGGCACGCCGCTCGCGGCCGCAAGCTCGCCCTGGCTCAAACCGCGCTGCTCGCGCAGCTCGCGCACGGCTTCACCGAGCAGAGCCAGTTCGCAGGATTTCGGTGGGCGCTCAGACAAAAGAAAAGCTCGCAAAATGCCTTGAAGACGATTGTCTGAGAACCGGATACGACAGACTTGTCCTAGCTCCTTCCCGCGAGATCGGTCAGGCTGCCGGCCCATGCCGCCGCCAAGGAAGTCACAGCCGCGCAGCCTCTGGCGCGCTGCCATGGCCATGGCCATACAAGAGCGCATGGATGAAAAGGAGATGAATCAGACGATGCTTTCCGAGGCCTCTGGGGTCAAATACAGGCGCCTGAACGATCACGTCCGCGGCCAGCACAGCCCAGAGCTCACCAACCTCAGCAAACTGTGCAAGGCACTCGACACCACCGTCGACAAGATGATGAACCGCGCTGAAGACCTGCTGAAAGAGCTGTCACAGAAAGCGGACAGTTAGCGCGCGCACACTCGC
>Ga0116215_1001097_pt1 | contig 18797 bp, 20 predicted proteins | sample Sb_taG_7_FD_89698 | JGI IMG/M metagenome (GOLD analysis project Ga0116215, IMG submission 89698) | Peat soil microbial communities from Weissenstadt, Germany - Sb_50d_2_FS metaG | ecosystem: Environmental > Terrestrial > Soil > Wetlands > Peat | place: Germany: Weissenstadt | collected 2010-09-21
CCAGCCCATGACGGCGAAGCGGCCGATGCCGAGGGCGTCGGCGAGCCGTTCGACGTCGGCCGGCCAGTCGGTGAGGCGGCGCCCCGGCTGGTACGTGGACAGTCCGAGGCCGGGCCGGTCGGGGGAGACGAGACGCACCCCCTTGGCCACGGCGGCCCCGTGGGCGGGGGCGGCGTCGAGGCGGGAGCTCGGCCCCCCGTGGAAGCTGAGGACGGGGAAGCCCGCGGGGTCCCCGTACTCCTCGTAGGCCAGCTCCCTCCCGTCGGGAAGGGCCACGGATCCCGTCACGCCCGCGGCGCTGCGTTCCCGCCGGCCGGGCCAGGGCCCGCAGCGGCGTGCCGGATCGTTCGAGGGTGGGCAGGTGCCCGCACGAGAGCACGCTATAGGGTGCGGGCATGAGTGCGAACGTCGACGAATTGGTTGACGGTCTGCTGGCCGACTTCCCACCCGCCACGACGCCGGCGCAGCAGTTCCTGGGGGAGCAGTTCGACCGTGGCCTGGCCTGGTTGCACTTCCCGCCCGACTGCGGCGGCCTGGGCCTGACGCCCAGGGACCACCAGCGTGCGCAGTCTCGCCTCCACGAGGGTGGCGCCCCCGTTGCCGGGGTGCGCAACCCCATCGGCTACGGCATGTGCGCACCGACCATCGCCACCCACGGGACGCCCGAGCAGAAGGCCCGTTACCTGCGCCCGCTCTTCGACAACGAGGAGATCTGGTGCCAGCTCTTCAGCGAGCCGGGAGCCGGCTCTGACGTCGCCGGGCTGTCAACCCGAGCCGAGCGCGACGGTGACGAGTGGCTGCTGAACGGGCAGAAGGTGTGGACCACGCTGGCGCACATCTCGTCGTTCGGGTTGATCGTGGCGCGCACGAACCCCGACGTGCCCAAGCACAAGGGGATGACGGCCTTCCTGGTCGACATGAAGGCGCCGGGTGTCGAGGTGCGCCCCCTGTTCCAGATCACCGGAGAAGCCGAGTTCAACGAAGTCTTCTTCACCGACGTGCGCATGCCCGACAGCACGCGCATCGGTGCCGAGGGCGAGGGGTGGCGCGTGGCCGTGACCACGCTCATGAACGAACGGGTCTCCATCGGTGGCGCGGTCACCCGCCGGGGCGGCGGCCCCATCGCCGAGGCGATCCGGATCTGGAAGGAGCGCTGGCAGGGGGACACGTCGCCGCACGCCCTCGCGCTGCGCGACCGGGTGGTCTCGAGCTACATCCGCAGCGAGGCGCTCTCCATGACCAACATGCGGGCCTCCCAGACCCGCAAGGCCGGTACACCGGGGCCCGAGGGCTCGGTGGCCAAGCTCGCCTACGCCGAGGAGAACAAGCGCGTCTACGACCTGTGCATGGACCTGCTGGGCCCTGACGCCATGCTGTTCCCGGCGGGCTACCCGATGGTCCGTCCGGACCTGGTCGGGATGGGATCGCCCGACGTGCACAAGCTGTTCCTGCGCGTGCGGGCCAACTCCATAGAGGGCGGCACCTCCGAAGTGATGCGCAACATCCTGGGAGAGCGGGTGCTCGGTCTCCCAGGCGACGTCCGCACCGACAAGGAGCTGCCGTGGAAGGACGTCCCGCGCAGCTGAGCGCCACCCGGCCGTGACGGTGCCCGACATCACCGCCGAGAAGCGTGCCGCCGCGCTGGCAGCGGCCGCGCTGGTCGAGGACGGCATGTGGGTGGGCCTCGGGACGGGCACGACGGTCGCCGAGCTCGTCCCTGCACTCGGCCGGCGCCGCCCGGCGATCACCTGCGTGGCCACGTCGCCGGCGACGGCGGAGCTCGCGGTCGCCCATGGCCTCGACGTGCGGCCGTTCTCCGATATCGATCGCCTCGACCTGGCCATCGACGGGGCCGACCAGGTCGACCCGGCCGGCTGGCTGGTCAAGGGCGGGGGAGGCGCGCACACCCGCGAGCGGATCGTGGCGGCCGCCGCCGACCGCTTCGTCGTGATCGTCTCGTCGGACAAGCCGGTGGACCGGCTCCACCCGCCCGTCCCGCTCGAGCTCCTCGCCTTCGGGCTGGCCGCCACGCTGCACGCGCTGCCCGGGGCCGCGCTCCGGGACGCTCTTCCCACCCCCGACGGCGGCATCCTGGCCGACTACCACGGCGACGTCACCGATCCAGCGCTGCTGGCCGAGTGGCTCGACGCCGCGCCGGGCGTGGTCTCGCACGGCCTGTTCCCGCCGTCGATGGTCACCGCGATCCTCGTCGCCCGGGGCGGCGAGGTCGAGGTGCGTCAGATCGCCTGAGCCATCGGGTTGGGCACCGGGGGCGCGACCCGGGCGAGGGTGTTGCGATCGGTATGGGGGAAGGTGCCCTCGACGCCGCGCACCTCCAGCGTCGTGTCCTGGTGATACGACCACTCCGCGTCCGAGGTGACGGTGACGGTCATGGTGAAGGCGACGGTGTGGAAGGCGTAGTCGAGGAACGGGTTCGTGATGATGCCGAAGTGCGGGTCCCCCGACCGCGCCGACACCTCGAAGGTGGTCGCGTCTGACGCAGCGGTGCCGCCGGCCATGGCCACCTGGCCTCGGGGGATGGACAAGGTGAGCACGATGCCGCCCGTTGCCGGCTCCCACAGCCAGTACCCGGTCTGGTCGTGGAACGCCTCGATCTCGCCCGGCTTGGTGATGCGGGTGCGGTAATGCAGGCCGTAGAAGAGCTGCGGCCCGTTGGTCTGCGGGTCAATCGGGGTGAGCTCGTAGTGCTCGACGTAGCGGTCGACCTCGGTCCCCAGGGCGTTGGGATGCGAGTCGGTGCCCACCGTCCCGCTCCACGTCCCGGCCATCGGCCGCAGCGGGCCGAGGTTGGCCAGCGTGTCGGGGCCCGGCTCGGGCTCGGTGAAGATGTCGTCGGGGAACGTCACGCAACAGCGCGGAACGTCACCGGCAACGAGGTGGGCGAGCGGAACACGTCACCCCGGATGTGGGGGTCCGAGTCGCCGGGGTCGAGGGCCAGGCCCGGCAGCCGATCGAGGACGCGGTTGAGGAGCGCGCGCGTCTCGAGCCGGGCGAGATGCATGCCCAGGCACATGTGCGGGCCGTGCGCGAACGCGATATGGGGGAGCGACGGGCGGAAGATGTCGAACGTCTCGGGCTCGTCCCAACGGGTCTCGTCATGGTTGGCCGAGCCAATGTGCGGGGTGATGCTCTCCCCCGGGCCGAGCGAGATCCCGGCGAGCTCGACCTCGCAGGTGGTGGTCCGGTTGATGGTGAGCAGCGGCGGCTCGTAGCGCAGGCCCTCCTCAATGGCCTGGGGGAGCAGCGAGCGGTCGGTGCGCACGGCCTCGAGCTGGTCGGGGTGGGTGAGCAGCAGGTAGAGCAGGTTGCCCGACGAGCGGTACGTGGTCTCGGCGCCCGCCGGCAGCAGGAGGCGCAGGAACGAGTAGATGGCCTCGTCGGTCAGCTTCTCGCCGTCGACCTCGGCGGAGACGAGGTCGCTGATGACGTCCTCGGCCGGCCGGGCCCGGCGCTCCGCCACCACCTGAGCGAAGTACTCGCGCAGCGACTCGGAGGCGGCCAGTCCGCGGTCGATGTCGGCCACCAACCCGATGAGCTCGACCGACCAGCGCTGGAACTGCGGGAAGTCCTCCTCAGGGAGGCCGAGGAGCCGCGAGATCACCCGCACCGGGAACTCGAAGGTCAGCTGGCGGACCAGGTCCGCCTGGCCGTCGGCGGCGAAGCGGTCGATCTGCCCGTCAACTATGGGGCCGATGAACTCGGGCTCCCAGCGCGCCAGCGCCCGTTCCCGGAACGCATGCGCCACCAGGTTCCGGTGACTGCGGTGCTCGGGGTCGTCCATGCCGAGGATCATGTGACCCATCACCATGCCGATGGTGGCGTCGTAGCCGGTCGAGGTGAAGCTCTTGGCGTCCCGCAGGATGCGCGAGCAGTCCTCGTAGCGGTAGGCGATCCATCCCGGTTCGACGTCCATGCCCTCGGGGAGCGCGTCGGGCGATATGGTCAGGCCCTTGCGGACGGGCGCGTCGCGGCGGAGGGCGATGAAGTCGGGATACGGGTCCCGCGTCGTGCCCGCGATGACGTCGTCGAAGGCGGCGAACGGGTCGTACTCCTGGGCGTCGGACATGGCCATGGCGTTGCTCCCTCCCCGTTACCGGGTGCATTCTGTGACGTGGGAGTCAGGTTACGGGCCGCGACTGCGGGGCGCATCTCGGGCGGAGCGGAGGCGGCCCGGCGCGCCGACGGCCTAGGCTCCCGCCTGCATGAAGACCCTGCGCACCCCCGACGACCGCTTTACCGACCTGCCCGGCTACGACTTCGAGCCGCACTACGCCGATGTCGCCGACTCCGAGGGCGGCACCCTGCGGGTGCACTACCTGCGCGAGGGCGACCCGTCGGGGCCGGTCGTGCTCCTGCTGCACGGCGAGCCCTCCTGGTCCTACCTGTACCGCCGGATGATCCCGGTCCTCACCGCGGCCGGGCTGCAGGTCGTGGCGCCCGACCTGGTCGGCTTCGGGCGTTCGGACAAGCCCACCGAGCGCAGCGACTACACGTTCGCCCGCCACGTCGAGTGGATGCGCGAGCTCCTCTTCGACCGGCTCGACCTGCGCGAGGTCACGCTGGTGTGCCAGGACTGGGGAGGGCTCATCGGCCTGCGCCTGGTGGGCGAGCACCCCGACCGCTTCGCCCGGGTGGTCGCGGCGAACACGTTCCTGCCCACCGGCGACACCAATCCCGGGGAGGCCTTCTTCGCCTGGCAGCGCTTCTCGCAGGAGGTCGAGCAGTTCCCGACCGGCGGCATCGTCCGGGGCGGGTGCGCCAAGCCCGTGTCCCCCGAGGTGGAGGCCGCCTACGACGCGCCGTTCCCCGACGAGTCGTACAAGGCGGGGGCCCGGGCCTTCCCGATGCTGGTGCCGTCGCAGCCCGACGACCCCGCCCATGACGCCAACGTCGCCGCCTGGGTGGGTCTGGCCGCCTTCGACCACCCCTTCCTGTGCGCCTTCAGCGACGGCGACCCCATCACGAGGGGGGCGGATCGCAACCTGAAGGAGAACATCGCCGGGGCACAGGGCCGGCCTCACACCACGATCGCCGGCGGCGGGCATTTCCTCCAGGAGGACTGCGGGGAGGAGCTGGCGGAGGTGGTCGTCTCCTTCGTCGCCTCGACGCCGTGACCCACGAGCACCGCGTCGTCATCGTCGGTGCCGGCTTCTCCGGTATCGGCATGGCCGCCCGGCTCCGGTCGATGGGCATCGACGACTTCGTGGTCCTCGACCGCGGCAACGATCTGGGCGGCACCTGGCGGGACAACTCCTACCCCGGCGCCGCCTGCGACGTGCCTTCGAACCTCTACTCGTACTCCTTCGCCCTCAACCCGGACTGGACGCGCGCCTACCCGCCCCAGTCCGAGATCTGGGACTACATGCGCGACTGCGTCGACCGCTTCGAGGTCGGGGACCACCTGCGCGTCGGCCGGGCCGTGGACGAGGCGCGCTGGGACGACGCGGCGCAGCGCTGGGTCGTGCGGACCACGGGGGGCGAGGAGTACCGCGCCCCCGTGATGGTGTGGGCCACCGGCTCGCTGAGCGAGCCGTCCATCCCCGCCTTCCCCGGGCTGGACGGCTTCCGGGGCAAGGTCTTCCACTCGGCCCGCTGGGAGCACGGCTTCGACCTGACTGGCAAGCGGGTGTGCGTCGTCGGCACGGGTGCCTCGGCGATCCAGTTCGTGCCCCAGATCGCCCCGGTGGTCGAGCACCTCTACCTGTACCAGCGCACGCCCCCGTGGATCGTGCCGCGGCGGGACCGCGCGGTGTCGAGCCTGCGCAAGCTCGTCTACCGCAAGGTGCCGGCCACCCAGCGCCTGTCGCGCCTGCGCATCTACGGGCTCTTCGAGTCGTTGCTGTCCGTCTTCGTCGGCCACGGCACCCGCCGCAAGGCCGCGATCAGGAAGGCGGCCCTGGACCACCTGGCCCGGCAGGTCCCCGACGAGGCTCTGCGCGCCAAGCTGACCCCTCACTACGAGCCGGGCTGCAAGCGCCTGTTGCTCTCCGACGACTACTACCCGTCGCTCACCCGGCCCAACGTCGAGGTGGTGGAGTCACCGGTCGCCTCGTTCACCGCCCACGAGGTCGTCGGGCAGGACGGCATCGCCCGCCCGGTCGACGTGGTGATCATGGGAACCGGCTTCGAGGCCGCCGAGCCCCCCTACGCCGAGCACATCGTCGGGCGCGACGGCGCCCGGCTCTCGGAGATCTGGAAGGCCAACGGCGTCGAGGCCTATGCCGGCTCCACGGTGGCCGGATTCCCGAACCTGTTCCTGATGATCGGGCCCAACGCGACGCTGGCCCACAACTCCATGATCTACATGATCGAGTCGCACATCAACTACATCGCCAGCGCACTGGCCTTCATGTCGCGGCCCGGTGTGCACGTGGTCGAGGTCAAGCGTGGCGTCCAGCAGCGATACAACGAGCGGCTGCAGGCGCGGCTCGAGCACTCGGTGTGGGTCGACGGCGGTTGCGGCAGCTGGTACCTGGATCACCGCGGTCGCAACACGACGCTGTGGCCGGACCACACGTGGAAGTTCCGCCGGCTGACCCGGCGCTTTCATCCCGGCGAGTACACCGTCCGCGCGTAGGCGCGCAGGGCCAGCGCCACGAGCACCGCGGCGAACAGAGCGAGGGCCCCGACCTCCGGGAGGACCGCGACCAGGCCGGCGTGGTCGTAGATCAGTTTCACGAAGGCATCCATGGCCCACGCCTGGGGCACCACGTGACCGACGGTGCGCACGACGGGTCCGACGACGTCGAGGGGGTACATGCAGCCGCCCAGCATGCCGCACACGATGCCGAGCACGACGGCCAGCGAGATCGCGTGCTCCTCGGTGCGCGAGCGCATGCTCACGAGCGCCGCGGCCCCGGCGTAGGCCAGCGACAGCATGAGGAGGACCAGGAAGACCCCGGCCGGATTGCCCCAGTGCACCCCGAAGATCAGCCGTCCCACCACGAGGAGTCCCACCGACTGCACGGCTGCGACGCACATGCTCGTCGCCACCAGCGCGGCCACCACGCTCCGCCGGCGCACCGGGGCTGCGGCGAGGCGCCGCATGACGCCCAGACGGCGCGATTCCACCACGCCCGAGGCGAGGAGGAGCACGGTGATACCCAGGAACAGGACGAGGTCGGCCGGTGCGACGTACGAGAAGGGGCTGAGCGCGGCCGGCACGTCGGTGTGGGCGAGCGTGACGTCGGTCACGGCCGTACGCGTGCCCTCCGCTGCCATGAGGTCGAGCAGCGCCACCACGTCGGTACGGGCCGCTACCGCGCTGGTCGATGCCGACTCACTGACGAAGTCGACGCGGATTGATCCCGGCGGCGACGGCAGACCGACCAGCCCGGCGACGACCCGCCCGCGCAGAATGTCGTCGCCCAGCTGGGCCCGGTCCGGCTCCAGCCGCACCTTGAGGTCGCCGGTGTGGGCGACGAGCTGGAGCAGGCGCTGCGACGGGTGCACGACTCCGACCGGCTCCTTGGGGCTCCCGGCCAGGATTCCGGTGACGAGGATGAACAAGACCGGGAACACGGTGGCCACGAAGAGGAAGCGCCGGTCACCGGCGGCCCGACGCAGGTTGACCCGCACGATGGGGATCACGGCATCACCATCGTGCGGACCCGGGACAAGGCGAGCCCGCCCGTCACGACCGCGATGAGGCACAGGACCAGGAACGGACCGACCACCGACGACGCCGGTTCCCGGAGCAGCGCCAGGCGGCCGAACCCGACCAGCGCCCAGCCGTTCGGTGTACCGAGGCTGAGCACCTGGAGGCCCTCGGGGAGTGCGCCGGGCGGGAGGAGGTTGCCCCCGAGCAGCGCCAGCACCAGGCCGACCACCAGCGACGCCGCGAAGGCCTCCTGCGGGGTGCGGGCGAACGAGGTCAGGAGGGCTCCGAGCCCGCACATGGCCGCCGTGGCGCCCACGCACATCAGCAGCACACCGAGGGGGTCGCCCCAGTCGGCGCCGAACACGGCGGCCGTCACGCCCCACACGATCAGGATGGAGGTGAGCCCGGTGAGGGCGATGGCGATCAGCTTCCCCCACACGATGGCGCCCGCCCTGATGGGCGCCGCCGCCAGCCGGGCCAGGGTCCCGGTCACTCGCTCCATCATGAGCGAGCGCATGCCGAGGCCGCTGCCGATGAAGAGGAAGATGACGGCGATGGAGGGCGCGAAGTAGTCGAGCACCGCCTTGCCCCCGTTGCCCAGGGTGCTGGCGGAGACGGAGATGGCCGCCGCGTCGGTCTCTGTCCCGGGCTCCAGGCGGCCGGCGTACAGCCGGCTCGCCAGCCCGGCCGCCAGCGACTCGGCCACCTCCTGCCCGATCAGCGCGTTCGCCCGGTCGACGACGTCGAAGCCCGGGGAGGGCGTGGCACCCGGCGACACCATCGGGATGAGGAGATCGGAGAGGCTCTTGCGGTCCCGGGAGACGACCACGCCGGCGGCGAGGGTGCCGTCCGCCACCTCCCGCCTGACCCTCGCCGCGCTCGGGACGAGCCGGACCACGACGTCGTCCGGGAGCTGGCTGGCGTGTGCGGCCGCGCGCACCAGGCCGGCCGGCGCGCCGGAAACCCCGATCGGCAGGGTGCTCGTGGCGGCGTTGCCGGCGAAGGCGAATCCGAGTATGGCGGCGATGGCGAGCGGTGCCACCAGGCAGGTGATCACCGCCGATCGGTCACGGAGCCGCCGGCGGAGCTCGTTGGTGGTGATGGCCCCGATCAGTCGCCGTGCTCCTGGCCCTGGCGACGTGACCGCACGGCGCTCAAACTAGCTTTGGCGCCCGTGATCGCGCTGGAGCCCGTGGGTGTCGTGGTGGGCGGTCGCACCGACGCCGTCGACGACGACTGGGGTGGGGTGGAGGCCGTCATCCGTCTCGACGACACGCGGTTCGGTTCCGATGCCGTGACGGGCCTCGGCGACTTCTCGCACCTCGTGGTCGTGTTCCAGTTCCACCTGGTCGACGAGTCCGAGGTCCAGACCGGTGCCCGCCGGCCCCGCGGCAACCCCGACTGGCCCGTGGTCGGCATGTTCGCCCAGCGGGCCAGGATGCGGCCGAACCGGCTCGGTGTCTCCGCCTGTGCCCTCGTGCGGGTGGATGGCCTCGATCTGCACGTGCGCGGCCTCGACGCCGTCGAGGGCTCGCCCGTCCTCGACGTCAAGCCCTACATGCGGGAGTTCGAGCCCGACGACGCCGCGGTGCGGCAGCCGGCCTGGGCGACCGAGCTGATGCACGGGTACTACCGGGCGCGCCCGCCCCGGTGACCGCGACCCCCCGCCTGGTCCTTGCGTCGGGCTCCCCGGCGAGACTGCGGGTCCTGCGCGATGCGGGATTCGACCCGGAGGTCGTCGTGAGCGGCGTCGACGAGGAGGTCGGGAACCTGCAGACCGCCGAGGCCGTCGTGGTGCTCGCGGAGAGGAAGGCGTCCGCGGTGGCCCCCCGGTGCGAGGACGCGCTGGTCCTCGGTTGTGACTCCCTGCTCGAAGTCGACGGGGCGTCGTTGGGCAAGCCGGCATCGGGCGTCGAGGTGGTGGAGATGTGGCGGCGGCTCTCGGGCCGGCAGGCACAGCTTTGTACGGGTCATTGCCTGATCGACACCCGATCGGGGGCTCGCGTGTGCGACGTCGAGAGCACGTTGATCCGATTTGGCCGTCCGACGGACAACGAAGTCAGGGCTTACGCCGCCAGCGGCGAGGCGTTGGCACTGGCCGGCGCGTTCAGCATCGAGGGCTACGGGGGGCCGTTCGTCGATGGCATCGACGGCGCCCCTTCCAACGTCCTCGGTCTGTCGCTGCCGCTCTTCCGTGTGCTGCTGTCGGAGGTGGGGGTGCCGATCACCGACCTGTGGCGAAAGACCCGCGAGCAACCCCGTGGCGGCTGAGGGGGCGATTGCACCAGGCCGGGCGAGGTCGATCGGTCAATGGATCAGATCTCGGCGAAGTCGCTGATCATCCTCCACGTTTCGCCTGGTGACTCCTCGGGCGGGAAATGGCCGGCATGGGGGACGAGGCGGTGCTGCACCGACTTGATTCCGGCGGACCGCAACCCGGCTGCGTACGTGTCTATATCGCCACTCTCATGCTCCCCTCGGAGGTAGAGCAGCGGTATCGCAGGCGTTGCGTCGCGGCTTCGGCTCTGATTCGTGCGTGCGTCCTCGGCAAACGCCCGATACCAGTCGAACCCTGCGCTCAGTTCCGATGCACCGGCATACGCCTCGGCGTACATGCTGCGCGCCTCCGACGTGAGCTTTGAAGCGTCGTGCGACAAGAGGTCGTAGAAGAAGTCGAAGTAGGGGCGTTCGTGCCCCCGCACGAGGATCTCGGGCAACTCGGGAACCGCATGGAATGCGAAGTGCCAGATAGCTGGATTCCTGAGCACGTCGTCCCACGGATCGACTCCGGGGATGACCACATCCATGATCACGCAGCGGGAGATGTCCGCGAACTCCCACAGATACGCGTACGCGACCATGCCGCCGACGTCCTGGCCCACGAGGGTGACCTGTCCCAACTCCATTTTCGTGATGACCTCGTGGACCGCGTGAGCCATCTGGGCCTTGGTCCCGTCACCGCGCAAAGCTTTCGATCCTGCGATGCCCGGAAGATCGATGGCAACGAGGTGAGCGCGGCTGCATGCGAGCTCCATCACCGGTACCCACGCATGGGATGTCTCGGGCCAACCATGCAGCAGTACGATCGTGTGGTCCCGCCAATCGCCGGCTTCTAGCACCTCGCACGATCGCCGACCCATGTCAACGACTCGCCGGTGAACGCCGTCGGATTCCACGGGGGGTGTATACCCCAAAACGCGTCGTCGAACGCTCGCCCGGCACGGGATGCCGTGCGTCACATGATCTGGTGTGCCCCTACCAGCCCCACGATGCGATCCGGGCACGGGAGCAACGTCGATCCTATATTGGCGGCGTCCCTACGGGGACGAAAGGGGGAATCGTCATGAACGACCGTACGTTCGAGCGGATCGGCGCGTTGAGCGGGCTCGCCTTCGTGGTGCTCGCGGTGCTCTCCGGGTTCATCTATCCCCAGCAGCCGCGCGTCGACGCCACTCCGGCGGCGACGTTGGCCTGGGTCCACGATCACCGGACCGCGCTCCAAGCGGGCATGATCTTCGACTTCTTCGCCGCTGGGGTGCTCGTGTGGTTCGCCGGGTACCTGCATCGCGTACTGAGTCGAGCGGAGGACGGCGTCGAGTCACTGGCCCCGATCGTGCTGGGGTCGGGGATCGCCGTGGCCGTCACGACCGCATTGGCGGCCCTGCCGACCACCGTGATGGCCTTCATGGAGGCCCAGCCGGGCGGCCTCACCGATCTCAGCCTCGTGCGGATGCTGGGGGACCTGAACACGATCTTCTTCTCCGCCACCTCGGTCATGACGGCGGTGTTCCTCGGCGCCCTCGGCTTGGCCATGGTGCGAGGCGAGGTCGCCCGACCGTGGATCGGATGGCTGAGCCTGGTCGTCGCCGTGTTCAACGCTCTCGCAGTCTGGATCGGCGTGACGTTCAGCAGCTACCACGGGAAGGGCTGGCTGGTGGTCGGCTGGGGTGCCTATGTGGGCTTCATCGTCGTCATGCTGGTGACGAGCGCATCCCTCCTCCGGCAAGGAGGGAGCGCACCGGTGCGCTCGCCGACCGTCGCGGTGTCATAGGTGGCCCTCACCTCCGGGCGGTCGCGCAACGACACCGGGGCGAGGCATTCGGCCGACTGGTACGGGAGTGCCCCGGGCGAGGTTCCGATACGACCGGGCGACCGGCTCTTCATTGAGTGCGACAGGGGCCGGGCATCAGCCGGCTGGAGTCCTTTCCCCCGAGGATCGAGATCGAGGAGCACGGCGGGCTCTACGTGCTTCTCGACGATGGTCCACTCCACGAGTGGGTGTACCGATTCGTGGAGAACGGCGCCTAGTCGCGACGGCCGTCAGTCGAAGCTCGGCCGCCGGTCCCTCGTGCGCTTCAGCTCGAAGAAGCCCTCCGTCCCGGTGCAGAGGAGCACGCCGTCCCACAGCCGTCCCGCCGCCTCGCCCTTGGGGGCCGGGGTGACGACCGGGCCGAAGATGGCCTTCCCGTTGAAGTGGATGACCGGCGTGCCCACGTCGGTGCCGACGGGCTGCATCCCCGCGTGGTGTGACGCCGCGAGCGCCTCGTCGTACTCGCTCGACGTCGCAGCCTCGGCCAGCGACGTCGGGAGCCCGACCTCCTCGAGTGCTTCGGCGACGATCGCCTCGGCCTCAGCCTCTTCGCGCCCACGCCGCTGGACGTGCAGCCGCGTGCCCAGCGCCGTGTAGAGCGGGAGCAGGATTTCCGGGCCCTTGGCCCGCTCGGCCGCCATGCAGATCCGCACCGGACCCAGGGCGCGGGCCATACGCTCCTTGTACTCATCCGAGAGTTCCGCGCGGCCTTGATTGAGGATGGCGAGCGACATGACGTGCCAGTTGGTCTGCACGTCGCGCACCTGCTCGACCTCGAGCATCCACCGCGAGGTGATCCAGGCCCAGGGGCACAGGGGGTCGAACCAGAAGTCGGCGGTGTCGGTCACGGGATGCCGCCGTCGACGCGGAGGATCGCGCCCGTCGTGTACGACGAAGCATCGGTGGCGAAGTACAGGGCGGCGCCGACGATCTCCTCGGCCTCGCCGGCCCGCTGCAGCGCGTGGTGCCGCATGCCGCGCTCTATGGACGACTGGTCCCAGGCCTTCGAGATGTCGGTCAGGAACGGCCCCGCCATGATGCAGTTGACCCGGACCGTCGGCCCGAACGCCTTGGCGAAGCCCTCCGTCAGGGCGTTGAGACCCGCCTTGGCGGCGTCGTAGGGCAGCATGTGCGGCGCGGGGCGGAGCGAGCCGGTGCTCGAGACGTTGATGATGGATCCACCATATGGGCCGGCCGCCATTCTGGTGCCGACGAGCGCCGTGAGGCGGAACGGGCCCTTCAGGTTGACGCCCAGCACCTTGTCCCACAGCTCCTCGCTCACCGCCGTGACATCGGGGTAGAGCGGCGACATGCCGGCGTTGTTGACCAGCACGTCGACCCGGCCGAGCTCCCCGTAGGCGTGCTCGACCAGGCCGTCGACCTCGTCCCAGTGCCCCACGTGGCACGCCACGGGCAGGGCGCGCCGGCCCTTGGCCTCGACCTCGGCGGCCACCGCCCGGCAGTTCTCGAGCTTGCGGCTGGCGATCACGACGTCTGCGCCGGCCGCCGCGAAGGCGAGGACGATCGCCCGCCCGAGCCCGCGGCTGCCCCCGGTGACGAGGGCCACCTTGCCCGCCAGAGGGGCGTCGACGCCGGTCACGTCGCCGACCGGAGCAACTCCGCGACGGCGTGCGTGACGGCCTTGGCCATGGGGATGTGGAGGGACTCATTGGGCCCGTGCGCGTTCGAGTGCGGGCCCAGGACCCCGGTGGCCACGAACTGCGTGCCCGGGAACCCCTTCTGGAGGTCGGCCAGGAACGGGATGGAGCCGCCCTCGCCGATGGAGCCGAAGTCGCGCCCGAAGCGCTTCTTGGAGACGGCCGACAGCGTGGCGGCCACGCCGGCATCGAGCGGCGGGGCGACCCACCCCTGGGCGGCGGCCTCCAGGTCGATGGTGATGTGCGCCCCCTCGTCGGTGCGGATGGCCGAGATGAGCGCGTCGGACGCCGCCTGGGCGTCCACGTCGGGCGGCAGCCGCAGTGACAGCTTGAGCGTCGTCGACGGCCTGAGCACGTTGCCGCCGTCCCGAGGCTTCGGCAACCCGTCGGCACCCGTGACCTCCAGGGCGGCGCCCCAGGTGCGGGCGACGAGGCGGTCGACCGGGTCCGGCTCGAGCAGGTGCAGGCCCTCGACGGCGGGCACGGCGCTCACGGAGAACTCGTCGGCCAACGTCTCGATGTTGGCCCGGTGCGATTCGGGTATCCCCGCCCCGAGGAGCTCGGGCAGGAGGATGCGGCCGGTCGCCTCGTCCTCGATGCCGGACAGGATGCGGCGCAGGATCCGGAAGGACGACGGGACCACGCCGCCGCCCTGCCCGCTGTGGATGCCCTCGGTGAGCACGTCAACCCGGACGTCGGCGACGATGTTCCCGCGCAGCGACGTCGTCAGCCACAGCCGGTCGAAGCTGAGCCCGCCCGAGTCGAGGCAGATGACCAGCCGCGGGGTCCCGATGCGCCCCCCGAGGTTCTCTAGGTGGGCCAGCAGGTCGGGGCTCCCGCTCTCCTCACTCGCCTCGATCAGGATCAGGACGCGGCCGTGTCCGCCGCCCGCCGCCAGCAGGCCCGTCACGGCGGCGAACGTCGAGTACCCGTCGTCGGCGGTGCCCCTGCCGTAGAGGAGGTCGCCCTCGCGCACGGGCTCGTAGGGCCCGAGCCCGCGGCGCCACTCGCCGAGCGGCGGCTGCTTGTCCATGTGGCCGTACACGATGATGGGCTCGCCCGAGCCACCGTTGTCGATGAGAAGGACCGGCGTGCGGCCCGGGAGCTGGATGATCTCGGTCTTCAGTGCCGGGTCCTGGTCGCGCACCCACGCCTGCAGGAGCTCGGCGGCCTCGGTGATGGCGCCCCGCTCGGCCCAGTCGGGGTCGTAGGCGGGGGAGAGGCACGGGATGCGGGTGTACTCGCACAGAGCGGGCAGGATGCGCTCATCCCAGGCGGCGTCGATTGCGGAGGTCATGGGCGGCTCACGACTCGGTGATCTGGGCCAGGCGCTCGAGCGTCTTGGACATGGACCCTGCCGTCTGCTCGCCGACCTTGCCCCGCTTCAGGAAGAAGGCCTGCTTGTCCCGGGAGATGTCCCACGTCTCGGTCACCTTGGTGCCCCCGTCGACGTCCTCGAGCTGGTAGCGCCAGATGCGGCCGCCGATGAAGCGGCCGAGCGGTCCGGCGAGCACCGTCTGCCAGGCGATGCGACGGTCCTGTTCGAACTCGATCACCGTGTTGGACATGGAGTAGGGGATACCCATCTTCATGGACATGCCGAAGGTCGAGCCCATCGTCAGATGCTGGGGCCCGCCGTCCTTGGGCTTCACCACGGTGCCGGACCCGTCGATTTCGGGGTGGCGTGACACGTCCGCCACCACGGCGAAGATCGACGCGGCCGGGGCCTTGATGACGCGCTCTACGCTGACGTCCGTTCCTGTCATGGTGCAACCTCCGTCTCGTCCGGCCCCCGGGCGCCGAGACTAGATGGCGTGGGCGACCAGATCGCCCAGCTCCACCCATTCCAGGGTCGCCGCATGCGTCGATGCCAGCACGACCGGGGGCGCCACACCTGCCTCGAAGGCCTCCTGCCAGCGCGGGGCGCACAGGCACCACTGGTCACCTGGACGCAGCCCGTCGAAGCCGAACTCGGGGTGCGGGGTGGACAGGTCGTTGCCGACCGACGCCGAGAACACCAGGAACTCGGCCGTCACCTGGGTGCACACGGTGTGCACGCCCAGGTCCTCGGCGCCGGTGTTGCAGCAGCCGTCGCGGTAGAAGCCGGTGAGCGGGTCGTAGTTGCAGGGCTGGAGATCCTCGCCCAGGACGTTCTGTGCCATGGCCCATTTGACCACGGGCGAGCCGGGCCCTAGGAGCCTCCGAGCGGGGTGCCGCCGTAGCGGTCGACCCAGGCGAAGGACTCCACTGGGGCGCGCTTCAGTTTCCGGGGCGCCGTGACGGGTCGGCCGAGCACCACCAGGGCCGCCACCGCGACGGTGTCGGGGATGTCGAAGAGCGCGCGCACGTCATCCTCCCGGCGCACCGCCACGCTGGTCATGACGCCGCCCAGGCCTTCCGCACGGGCCGCGAGCAACAGGCTCCACACGAAGGGATAGATGGACGCGCCGCCGACCAGCGTGTAGCGGGGCAGGTCGCGATCGACGGCGGCGAGCGCGCCCAGGTCGGCCAGGACGAGCAGGAGGGCGGGGGCCGTGTCGAGGGTCTCGGGGAAGCCCGGAGCGCCCGCCCCCGCCTCGGCGAACTGCGGGGCCTTGACGATGGCTGCTGCCTCGGCATCGCGGTCGCTCACCGGGGCCCACGGCACCAGGCCCGCCGACACGAGCGCCAGGTACTCGTACCAGCCGCTCAGGTAGAGGTCGCGCAGCGCGACCCGGGCGGCCGGGTCCTTGACGACGATCACGCGCCAGCCCTGCCTGTTTCCGCCGCTCGGCGCGAAGCGCGCCGTGTCGAGGAGGCGCTCGAGCACTTCGTCGGCGATCGGCTCGGGGTGGAACTGGCGTGCGGCGCCGGTGCTGCGCAGCGTGGCGACGAGGTCGAGGTCCACGAGTAGCGCAGAGTAGCGGCCGGTGGGTAAGTCTGCGATGTGCCGTCGGCCCGGAGCTCTGACATCTCCGAGGTGAAACAGCGCCTGCGGGGGCTGTCGGAGTGGCCCCTCGTGGTGGCGCCCATGGCGGGCGGCACCACGACGATCGGACTCGTGACGGCGGCGGCGGGGGCGGGGGCAGTCGGTTTCCTGGCCGGCGGCTACAGGACAGCGGAGGAGCTGGCGGCCGACATGGCGGACGTCCGCGCCGCGGGTGTCTCCTCCTTCGGCGTCAACGTGTTCGTCCCCGGGCGGCCCGCGGCAGACCCGGCACGAGTGGCGGCCTATGTGGCATCGCTGGCCGCCGAGGCGAGTGCACTCGGGGTGGCGCTGGGCGAGCCTACGTGGGACGACGACGACTACGCGCGCAAGCTCGAGGTGATGCTCGCCCAGCCGCCTGCCGCCGTCAGCTTCACCTTCGGCATTCCCGGGACCGAGGTCATCCGGTCATTGCACGCAGCGGGGTCGCTGGTGGTGCTGACGGTCTCCACGCCGGAGGAGGCTGCAGCGGCGCTGAGGGCCGGGCCCGATGCCCTGTGCCTACAGGGCTGCGAAGCCGGGGCTCACCGGGCCAGCCTGGCCAACGACGACCTCCCCGACCAGGACCGCCCCGTCCGCTCCCTGCTGGCAGCGGTACGGCGGCGCACCCTCGTGCCACTCATCGCCGCCGGAGGCGTGGGCGGGCCGGCGGACGTGGTCGACCTCCTGGCTCGCGGCGCCTCGCTCGTGCAGGCCGGCACCGCTTTCCTGCGATGCCCCGAGAGCGGTGCCTCCCAGGCCTACAAGGACAGCCTGGCCACAACCGGCTTCGAGGCGACGGCCGTCACGCGAGCCTTCAGCGGGCGCCGGGCCCGGGCGCTCGTGAACGCCATGGTGCGCCGGCACCCCGGCGCGCCGGCGGCTTACCCCGAGGTCAACAACGCCACCCGTCCGGTCCGGGCGGCCGCGGCCTGGGTGGGCGACGCCCAGTACCTGAGCCTGTACGCGGGGACGGCGTTTCGCCGGGCCGGGGAGTGTCCCGCCGGCGAAGTGGTGGAATGGCTGGTGTCAGGATTACGTCGATGAGCAGCGGACGCGGGACGAGGAACATGGAGTTCACACCGCCCGACGTCGCCGGCGTGGCCGACACGCTGGCGAAACTGCGCGCCGCGGGGAGCGGCTGGATCAACCTCCTCCCGGGCATCGACGAGGGGGCGGTCGACGTCCAGCAGCCGACGGGGCTCTTCGCCTTCTTCGGCAACCGGACACCACCGGTCACGATGGCGACCGTCATGCCCGCCACGAAGGATCGTCGCGACAGCGAGGGGATGACCGTCGGCCTCATGCACCCCACCGGCGCCAAGGCCGTCGCGCGCCTGGCCGAGGTTGGGGTGGCGATTCCCGAGGGGTGGATGGTGCGCCAGGACCACGTTCGTCGGGGCCTCGTCGTGCGGACGCCGGTGCTTGTCGGGGAGGCCGACGTCATTGCGTGGTGCGTCCGGGCCGGCACCGCGCTGTGCCCGGCCGAAATGACAGGGCAGTGGCGAGCCGTCGTCTACCTTCCGTAGGTGGCCACAGGGGGTCGGCGCGACGACGCAGCACTGCGGGAAGGTCTGGGCCGCTGGGTCGCCGCCCACCCCGAGCTCGTGCCCGGCGCCCGGGACGCCGGCGGGCCACCACCGCGGATTGCGGCGCTGGTGCACGCCCGGGGCGGCATGGCGAACGAGACGGTGCTCGTCGACTTCGGCTCGGCGCACCCCGGGATAGTCGTGCGGCTGCCTCCCCTGGAGCCGACCTTCCCCGACTACGACCTCGGCCCCCAGGCGATCGTCCAGAACGAGGTTGCCGCCTCCGGGGTGCCGGCGCCGGCGCCGGCGATCGTCGTCACGGATCCCGACTTCGTCGGCGTGCCCTTCCTCGCCATGCCCCGCGTGTACGGCGACATCCCCGGGCCGGCGCCCGTGTTCGACCCCTACGTGAGTGAGGCCGCTCCCGCGGTCCAGCGGCGCATGCACGACGGCCTGCTCGACACGCTGGCGGCGATCCACGCGGTGCCCTGGGAGGCGCAGGGCCTCGATGCCGTCCTGCCCGGGGTCGGGCTGCGCGACGCGCTCGACCGCTGGACCGCCTACGTGGACTGGTCGTCGCATGGTGACCCGCTGCCCGCCCTGGCCACCGCGCTCGAGTGGTGCGAGGGCCAGCTGCCGCCCGAGCGCGCCGCGGTGCTCCTGTGGGGCGACGTCCGGCTGGGCAACCTCGTCTTCGACCCGCAGCGCCGGGTGACGGCGGTGCTCGACTGGGACTTGGCCTGCCTCGGTCCGCCGGGGATGGACCTGGGCTGGCACTTCGGCCTCGAATACATGATGGGGTCGCTGTTCGGCCGTCACCTACCCGGCTTCCCGCGCCGGGCCGAGTCACTCGAGCACTACGAGCGGGCGAGCGGACAGGCGATGCGGGAGGACGAGCTCGGCTGGCACGAGGTCTTCGCCCTGGTGCGCGCCCTCGCCATCAACGATCGCCACC
>Ga0116215_1001099_pt1 | contig 18787 bp, 13 predicted proteins | sample Sb_taG_7_FD_89698 | JGI IMG/M metagenome (GOLD analysis project Ga0116215, IMG submission 89698) | Peat soil microbial communities from Weissenstadt, Germany - Sb_50d_2_FS metaG | ecosystem: Environmental > Terrestrial > Soil > Wetlands > Peat | place: Germany: Weissenstadt | collected 2010-09-21
CTTCGCACTGAAGGCTGGCCAGCATTTCGCGTTCTGAAAGCTCGAACGCCTCAGCAAGCGTCTGAAACATTCCCTCGTACACTTGCCTCTTCATCACGCGCATGGATCGCGGACTGACGTTTGCCGCCAAATCGCGCGCGTATTCGCGGACTTTGCCCTGAAATACGTCTTGCGGAAACACCGCGGTCGCCAATCCCATGCGCTGCGCTTCTGCTGCATCGACCATGCGCGCGGAAAACAGAAGCTCCAGCGCATTCGGCAGACCCACAATCCGCGGCAGCAACCACGCCAGCCCGTACTCGGCGATTAAGCCGCGGCGCGAGAAGGCTGTACCGAAGCGCGCGGTGTCCGATGCAAAACGCAGATCGCAATAGAGCGCGATCACCAATCCCAGGCCCACGACGGGGCCGTTGATCGCAGCAATCACCGGCTTGGTCACCGCCGGAAAATACGAATACTTCTTCTGAAAATCGGCCCGCACACCTTCGCGCACGCCGCCGGCTCGCAAGGCCTGTTCCCGAACGCGCGCGTCAACACCCTGGCTGGCGACCATGCCGAGCAGCGACATGTCGGCGCCCGCGCAAAAGCCCTGGCCCGCGCCAGTGAGAATAATGACGCGGACGGCGCTGTCGTCCTCCGCGGCCTCGATTGCCGCTCGCACGTCGCGCTCCATCGTCGCGGTCCACGCGTTCAATTTTTCTGGACGGTTCAAGGTAATCGTGGCGATGCCATCTGAAACGCTGTAGATGATTTCTTGGGTAGTCATAGTGGGTGGAATTATATCTCTGCCGCCCGACCATCTCCGAGAAAATTAGAATTCTCTAATCAAGCGCCCGAGCGACGTCTCAGATCGCCTTTGTCGCTGCTCATTGGCTTTATCTATCCACGACATCGCGTGTGGCCGCCGATGTGCTTAAAGTCAGCGGCACTTCAGTCGAAAAGTCACTTAGCACATTTCGCAGCGCGAACAGCTTTCGGCCGCAACTACTGGTGGGTAATACATGATGCATGAAAACGTGGCGGTAATCGGGGCGGCGGGTCACGTCGGACTGGGGCTGACGCTGAGCATCGCCGACGCCGGACATCAAGTGTTTGGTATCGACATCAACCAAGCCGCCATTGACGTGGTGCGGCGCGGGGAGGTGCCGTTCATCGAGGAAGGCGCCGCGATAATGCTCGGGCGCGTACTGGCCAATGGCCGGCTCACGATGACCTCTGACTTGGCTGCCGCGGCGGACTGCCGGGTAATCATCGTCATCCTCGGCACCCCCATCGATGAAAATCTCAATCCGGTTGTGGCACCGCTGCACAATTTGTTCAGGTCGCTCCGGCCCCATCTGCGGAAAGCTCGTAAACATCGTGCCCTGGGAATATGGAGCAGTCCCCGTGCAATGGGTTCGCGAAATCAATCAAAATGTGGACGAACTGTGGGTGCCGTCCGAGTTTGTGCGCGGCGTTTTCATCACTGGAGGCGTCTCGCCGCGAAAGCTGCGCGTGATTCCCTATAGTGTGGATGACGAGGTATTTCGTCCCGAAGGAAGCCTTTGGCGCCCCGAAGGCAGCCGTGGATTTGCTTCCTTATTCGTAGGTGGCGTAATCGAGCGCAAAGGGTTGGATTTGCTCGCCGAGGCATGCGAGGCCGCATTTCGTCGAAGCGACGAAGTCACGCTCATCATCAAAGACCAGGGTTCGTCCACTTTTTACCGGCGCTCGAAACTGCTGAGGCGCTTCCAGCGAATGGCCAAGAGCAACGCAAATCCGCAGGTAATCGTGATAACGAAAGAAATGGAAGACGCACAACTCGCAGCGCTCTACCGCGGCTGCGACGCCTTTGTGCTGCCGTATCGAGGCGAGGGATTCGGAATGCCGCTCGCCGAGGCTCTAGCTTGCGGAAAACCTGTGATTACCACGGGGCTCGGACCGGCACGAGAGTTCTGTCCCGAATCCGCGAGCTATTTCATCGAAGCTACGGCGGTGCCGATGCTCGAGCCCCCAAGTCATCTAGGCCCACTTGCGAACGACTGCACGTGGTTTGAGCCAAATGTCGCCCATCTGGCGGAGACTATGCGCTACGTTTATGAGCATCGAGACGAGGTCGCGCGGCGCGCAAGCCCCGCGTCTGCCCAGGCTCGCGCCTCGTATTCGTGGTCGAGCGTCGCGGCTCGCTGCCGCGAGCGCATCGGCGACTTGCTCGGGATGCAAGTCGGAACAACCGCCTAGTTTGTGCGTGGGAAAACTGCGCGGCCCGTCAGCTCGAGCTCGATCTTGACCGTATCGCCGACATGCAGAAAAAAATTGCTGGGATTCTTCATCACCCACTGAACGTAAGGAATCTCGAATTCAGATTTCGCAGTCCAGCGATCACCGCAAAAATTTACCTCGGCTGGAACCGCCAGTTCGTGCTTGGTCCCATGAATCTCGAATATTCCGTGGAGCTGAACTTTTGACTCGCCCTGCAGCGCGATCTTGCCATCCACGCGATCGGGGCTAAACGTTATCGCCGGATATTTCCCGCTCTCGATCACCTTTTCGTGCATGTTCTTATCGCGGCCGGAATCGCCGCTCTGGCCGCTGCGCGCGTCGGCGGTGATTTCGCCGTCGACTTTTCCACTGCTGGGATCAAATTGCACGCTGCCCTTCGTCAAAGCAAAGGTTCCATGCACGGTATGAAACGTCGCGGTCAAGGTCCAATTGATTTTCGATTGTCCTGGATCAAGTTCGAGAGAGACATGGGAAGGCGCGCTTTGCGCCCACGTGACCGGCTGAAACCACGCCAGTGCCACGGCGATTACGATCACCCGAGTTGGCAGACGAATGGAGCCGATTCTCATCATGAGCATGCGGCCGACTAGGCCGAGAGCATATGCCAGCCGAGCAAGAGAGTGGAAGCAGCCAAATTGGGATCGGATGCTTGGCCTACATGCGCCGCAACAAACCGCTCAAACACTTGTGGTTTCTGGGAAAAAATTCGAGTGACGCACCGCTGTAGCCGCGGATGCCGGCCGAGCAAAAGCATCAACTGCACCATTCTTGCCGGCCGATGCAGGATCCGGCGATGCGCCAACTGATAGCGGGATAAATTTCCGCACGCGAGCGCCTCAGCCAGTGCCGGAGCCTGTCGGAACGCCAGGCTCAGTCCTTCGGCGGTTATCGCATCAACGCCCCCGGAGGCATCGCCGATCAAAGCGACTCGGCCCGTCCACACCCGCTTGAGGCGTCGCGTCGTGGTGAACGAACCGCGCTCAGCCGAGGAAGCCTCCGCTCCAGCAAGACGGCTTGCGAGGTCGGGGAATTCTTCTAACGCGCGTTCAAGCCTCAGTTTCGGGTCGAGGCTCACAACTGCGACGCACACCTCAGCCGGGCCGATCGGTGTTACGTAGCACTGCGCTTCGCGGCCCCAATAGATTTCAAGCGAGCGCGACCACGGACGAACTCGGTAATGCCTCCGGTAACCAATTCTCGTGCTCGCGCGCATGCCGCGATCCAGCCCGGCCCACCGCCGCACTCTCGATTCTCCTCCGTCTGCGCCAATCACCCATTTGGCGCCGAATAGCCGGTCTCCAAGACAAACGCCGGAATCGGCCAGTCCCGAGACTCCGGTGCGCCATAGGAAGTTCACGCCGCAATTTGCCGCGTGCGCCAGCATCGCTTCGTGCAGCTTGGTTCGCCGCACTCCCATTCCGCGAGCGCCCGGAAACATTCCCTCGGCATAAGTTTCCGAATTGAAGAATCGAACGCTCTCGACGGCCCAGCCACCGAGGGCACCAGAAGGGATTCCCATTCCCGCAAGCGCCTCGAGAGCATCGGGCAACAATCCTTCGGCGCACGGCTTGTCGATCGGCGGCACCGCGACATCCGCGACAGTGACCGTCAAGCCTTTCCGGCGCGCACATATTGCCGCCGCCAGGCCAGCCGGGCCGCCGCCGACCACAAAGACATCGCACGAATCCGCCAATTTCGCCTCCAAGTATCGAAGTCCAAACTTCGGTAGGCTGGGTCGAAAAAGCCGAGAAATGCGGGCTCTCGCCTCAAGAAACGCTACCTATGTTGATGCAAACAGAATTCCTTAAGATGCTCATATTCTTCTGCCGACGTCCTGACAGCCGACGGCTTTCCCCACGGGATGGCTCCGACGGCTGCGGCAAGACCGCACGCGCACGATCTCTTCTCGCCTGGAGTCGTTTCTCGGAAACTCTGGGTAATGCGTGTGCGCTCTTTATCAGCCGACGCGCACTGAAAATGCAATCCACGCTCGTCGCTACCTGAAAGGAGTCAACTCACTCCGATAAATCGCTTCGTCCCCGAGTATGCAAACTATTGCGCAACCTAGGCAGGGGCTTGCCTAACTTTCCGAATCGCGCATTTCTTCTGGTTCTAGAACCATTACTCCTGAGAGTGGGAATGATCTCATCGCAGCCGCGAAGATTTTACAGCCCAATTCGGCGCAAACCCGGTTCACCCGCATATTCTCCATTCCCCACTTGTTATCGGCGAGTATTTGTGTATCCTTCTGCCCGGGGGAAGCTGGTCAACAGCTCGTTTACCCGCCCTCTCGACGCCGCAGACATCCAGGATTTGCACTAAGTCTTGGCATTAGCGGTGCATGGTATTCCTCTCAGTGGGTCACCTCGGCGATCCTTCCGGGACTTGGGACCCCTGCAAAACTTTGCGCATATGCGGCCCATACTTAGGCGCCTACGGTCGAACCTTCCGCGGTCCTCTCCCCGCGTCGTCCGGAAATTCTCGCGCGATCTCCGCCTAGTCGAAATTTTCGGATTTTTGCTAGTCGCCACCGGCATCTTCGGGATGGTTCTGCTTTCGGCCTTATCGTCCGGAGGAGGCGGAGCTGAGCCGCTGCCGTTGTTTTCCACTCCGGCGCCGCCGCGTCCTTCCGACTCGGTGCTGTCTGTAAACACCTCCGCCAATCTGCGGTTTTTCTACCAATATTCCGTGATTCCCGGAGGGATTCAGTCCGCGGACGAGCTGCGCGAGGCCGTCGCGGATGATCCCGTCGTCGCAGACCACTACTCTGACTTCGGCTTGAAGCACGTCAACTTTGTGACTCTCGGGCGGGATCAGGCATTCTACGTATCGTACCGGCTGCCCTCGGGCGTATTCTGGACTTCGCGGCCGATGCTCCTGCATCGCGGCGAAACGCTCGTCACGGATGGGTTCAATCTTGCGCGAGTGCGCTGTGGAAATCGCCTATCGGAAGTGCCGCTGCTTCCCGTGAGTCCTGTGGCGCCGACTGCTGAGGAAATGAATGTCGCCAGCGTGGTGCGAGCCCCCCAGGGAGTGCTGCATCCAGCTCATTTCTTTCGCCACCCTATCGCATTCATCCCGATAATCCCATTCTTCATTCCCCCCGGCGGGTCGCCGCCTCCGACGTTCTTCTCGTTCGCGCCCCTGCCCGCGCCGGATGTGATCGTTACGATCTTGATTTGCTCGCTGATTCTCCTGCTTCGCTTCGCGCTGCGCCGTCGAATGCGCAGCACTCGGTCTTAGTGGCTGCCGATTGAATCGCGCACCACGCCGTATTTTCCGCCCCATGCATCCGTCATGTGATTCCGAATTTCCCAAAGCTCCGGGAAGAATTTCACGCGCTGGCCTTCGTTCAGCAGATCCACCGCGCGCCCTTTCAGCGATTTCGCGCCGAGGCCGATCGTCCGGTGAATCAATTGAATGTGGCAGAAACGGAATCGCTGGAACAGCTCGTCGAATTCCGCGAGCGCTTCGGCCACCACGTACGCGTCCGAGTGGGAGTATTCCGAATTGTAGATTTTCTCCACTGTCAATCCATGCTTCTCCAGGTACGCCGTCTTGAAGGAATGCCAGAGCGGCGCGGGCATCTTCAGGATGGTGCGAAATCCAGGCGATTCCTGTCCGCTCCCATTGCCCAGCTGCAGCCGGATTTCCTGATATTCCTTCGGCGACATCGTCTCGAGTAGATCGAGCTGGCTGGTCATCAGCCGCAAGGCGCTATGAACGCGGCGAAAAAGCGTAATCACCCGAGTGGTATTCTCCTGCTGGATGAAATCGTCGATATCCAGAAGCGTGTAGCCGATCAGCTTCATCCACAGCTCTTCGACCTGGTGAACGATCTGGAATTGAAGCTCGTCGCCATTGCAGAGAGCCCTGAAGTCCTTCTGGCAACCAAGAAGCGTCTTCGTATTGAGATACAGCTCGTAGTCCAGCATCCCCTCGCCGTTCATCGTCGCGTAGAAATGCTCACGGTCCATTTTGTTCTCCCCCGAAAGCGCGGATGAATCTCCGATTTCGCAGCAGACTGAATTTCAATTCATGATATAGCAATTCTATCCGCGCGGGACTCGATTCTGTTGGCGGATTCCGCTACCGTATCGAATTCAACCGGCGCGCTCCATGACAACGACTCCAGTCGGCATCTGGCTCCTGTTCGGCGCGGGCATCCTAGCGCTGCTCCTCATCGATCTCTTCGTTCTGCATCGCAAGCCCCATGAGGTAAAGCTGCGCGAAGCTCTTCTCGTCAGTGGCATGTGGATCGCCATCTCATTGCTCTTCAACTTGTGGGTTTATCTCAGCCGCGGTCCCGTCGCGGGCCTCGACTTTTTGACCGCCTACTTCGTGGAAAAATCGCTCAGTGTCGACAATATCTTCCTCTTCGCTGTCATTTTCCACGCGTTTCAGATCAAGCCCGAGGCGCAGCACCGCGTTCTCTATTACGGCGTTCTCGGCGCGCTGATCCTTCGCGCGGGCTTCGTTTTCGGCGGGGTTGCGCTTCTCTCGCGTTTTCACTTCTTCGAGTATGTATTTGGAGGATTTCTAATACTAGTCGGCGGGCGCATGATTTTCGAGAAGGTAGAAACAGGAGCATCGAAACCAAATTGGCCAGTGCGGATGGCCCGCAAGTGGCTGCACGTCACTCACGAGGACACCGGAACGCATTTTGTCGTGCGCAAATCGGGGAAATGGCTCGCGACGCCTCTTCTTCTAGCGCTGATTGCCGTGGAATTGAGCGATATTCTCTTTGCCATCGATTCCGTCCCCGCAGTACTCGCGATCACTCGCGATGCCTTCATCGCTTATTCATCGAATGTCTTCGCCATCCTCGGCCTTCGGTCTCTCTACTTTGCGCTCGCGCGCATCCTTCCGCGATTCCGCTATATTCACCAGGGACTCGCCGTAGTTCTTGCATTTGTGGGATTGAAAATGCTGCTATCCGAGCGATTTGCAATCTCGAATGGAGTTTCGCTTGGGGTAATTTGCGGAGTTCTCGGCGTGGCGGCGCTTGCGTCGCGCTTCGCGCCGCCGGCAAACCCTAGCGAAGATTGAGCACCAGCAGCCTCAGCTCGGTCATGTCTTCGATGGCGTAACGCAGCCCCTCGCGCCCAAGCCCTGAATCCTTCACGCCGCCATAAGGCATATGATCGATACGGAATGAGGACATATCGCCGACGATCAACCCGCCAACTTCCAGCTCCTCATAGGCCTGAAAGATCAGCTTCGCATCGCGCGTGAACAGCCCAGCTTGCAAGCCATAGGGCGAGTCATTCACCCACCGCAGCGCATCGCCGAAATCATCGTACGGCTCGACGACCACTACTGGCGCAAACACTTCTTCGCAATTGACACGCATGTCAGGCTTCGTGTGCGACAAAACCGTCGGATCCATGATCGCCCCGTTGCGCTTCCCTCCTGCGAGGATCTTGGCGCCGCTCTTCGCGGCGTCGTCCACCCAAGAGGCCGCGCGCTTCGCCGCGTCTTCGTTGATCATCGGGCCGATGTCGGTAGCCTCGTCGAGAGGATCGCCGGCTTTCAGCTTGGACACGCGCGAAAGAAGAGACGCAGTAAACTTGTCCTCGACGTTACGCTGCACAAAAATCCGCTGCACCGAAATGCAGCTCTGCCCTGCATAAGAAAATCCGCCCAGCGCGCATCGCTCCGCCGCGAAATCCACATCCGCATCGCCGTGCACGATCACCGCCGCGTTTCCACCCAGCTCCAGCGCCACCTTCTTCTTCCCCGCCCTCGCCTTCAACGCCCAACCGACCGCCCCGCTCCCGGTAAAGGTAAGCAGCTTCAATCGGTCGTTCGCCACCATGCGCGCCGCGTCTTCATTCGAGAGCGAAAGCGTATTCAGCGCCCCGGCAGGCCAGCCGGCCTTCTCCACAATCTCCGTGAGCAATAGCGCGCACAACGGGGTCTTCGGAGCAGGCTTCAGCACCATCGTGCAACCGGCTGCAATCGCCGGAGCAACTTTATGCGCGACCAAATTCAGCGGAAAGTTGAAAGGAGTAATCGCCGCAATCGGCCCCAGCGGAAACCGCCTCACAATCGCCATGCGCCCGGCCGTGGAAGCCTGCAAATCCATCGGCAACCATTCCCCGCCGATCCGCACGCTCTCCTCAGCTGCCACCGCAAATGTGAAGACAGCACGATCGACCTCAGCCCGCGCCGTCTTGATCGGTTTTCCTGCTTCCATCGCCATCAGCCTTGCAAATTCCTCGCGACGCGCTGCAATCGAATCTGAGATCGTGCGAAGAACGCGCTGACGCTCGTACGCAGGTAATCGCTTCGTCGTCTCAAACGCCGAAACGGAGGCGCGAATCGCCTGCTCCAGCTGTTCCGCCGTAGCCCAGTAAGTCACTCCCGCGAGCGCCCCATCGTAGGGCGACGCCACTTCGAGCGGCCGTCCTTCCGACACCCACTTCCCCGCGACGAAGTACGGATAGTTCTTCGTCGGAGTTTTCGTACTAGTTGCCATCAGGCCCTCCCGGGGAAAATTGTGTGTCAGGCGTGACGCGGCTCAGCGTGGGCGTGCGACTCACTCACCGCGGCGAGAGCTCCCTCGAGTACAGCAAGCCCTTCGTCAAATTGCGCGTCCGGAATCATCAGCGGCACAAGCACGCGAATAATGTTGCCATAAGTTCCCGCCGAAATCGTGAGCAAGCCGTGCTCGTAGCAGAAGCGCATGATCTGCTCGGTCTCCGCCTTGGCCGGTTCGCGCGTCTCTCGCGAACGCACCAGTTCAAGCGCCTGCATCGCGCCCAACCCGCGCACTTCGCCGATCAACGGCCAGCGCCGCTGCCATTCCCGTGCCCGCGCCGCAAACTTCTCGCCAAGTAATTCCGCACGCGCGCTGAGATTCTCCTTCTCCAAAATCTCGATCACGGCTAGCGCTGCCGCGCACGAGACCGGATTCCCACCAAACGTCCCGCCAAGCCCGCCAGGCCCCGGCGCGTCCATAATCTCCGCCCGCCCCGTCACCGCCGCCAGCGGCATCCCGCCGCCCAACGATTTCGCGCTCACCAAAAGATCCGGCACAATTCCATATTTCTCGCAAGCAAAAAGCCGCCCCGTACGTCCGAATCCAGTCTGTACTTCATCGGCAATAAAAAGAATTCCGTGCTTCTTGCAAATTTCCTGTAGCACAGGGAAAAACTCCGGCGGCGGCGCCACGAATCCGCCTTCGCCAAGCACCGGCTCCGCCACAATCGCCGCCACAGCTTCCGCCGCCACAACCCGCTTAAACGTATCCTCCAAATGATGCGCGCAAAACATCCCGCACGACGGATACTTCAGCGAATACGAACAGCGATAGCAGTAAGCATAAGGAATCCGGTAAATGTCCGCCGCAAACGGCTCGAATCCCGCTTTGTAAGGATGTGTCTTGCTGGTCATCGACATCGTCAACATCGTCCGCCCGTGAAACGCATCTTCGAAGCAAATAATCGACGGACGCCGCGTATGGCATCGCGCAATCTTCACCGCGTTCTCAATCGCCTCGGCGCCGCTATTCACTAAAATCGTCTTCTTCGCAAAATCCCCCGGCACAAGCGAATTCAATTTCTCGGCAAGCGCAATGTAATCGCCATATGGTGCGACGCTGAAGCAAGTGTGCAAAAAGCGATCCACCTGCGCGCGAATCGCCGCCACCACGCGATCCGACCGGTGCCCCACATTCGTGCATCCAATGCCGCCGGCAAAATCAATAAAGCGATTCCCGTCCACGTCTTCGATCGTTGCGCCCTCAGCCCGCGCAGCAAACACCGGCGTTGCGTGAGCAACCCCGCGCGCCACCGCCGCCGTGCGTCTCCGCATCAACTCCTGAGATTTCGGACCGGGAATAGCTGTGCGCAGTTCAATCGCGGCCATTTCAGTACCATCCAATCGGCTGTTCGTTCAAATTGATGTGAACCTGCTTCGTCTCGAGATACTCATCAATCCCAAACGGCCCAAGCTCGCGCCCAAATCCAGATTGCTTGTAACCACCCCATGGCGCCTCGACGTACGTCGGCTGCATGTGATTCACCCACACAATCCCCGCCCGCAGCGCTTTCACCACGCGAAACGCCTTGAAAATGTCCCGCGACCACACCGCCGCCGCCAGCCCGTAAGGCGTAGCGTTGGCGATGCCGATCGCCTCGGCTTCATTCGAAAATGGAATCACCGCGGCGACCGGCCCGAAGATCTCTTCCTGCGCGATCCGAGCCGAATTATTCACGTCGTAGAAAACGGTCGGCTCAACGTAATAGCCCTTCGCAAATTTCGCAGGCCGTCCTCCGCCCGCCGCAAGCTTCGCTTCCTGCTTGCCCAGAGCCAGATAAGAATTCACGCGATCATACTGATCGCGACTGACAAGAGGCCCCATCTTCGTCTCGCGCTCAAGCGGCGGCCCGAGCCGGATCGTCTTAGCCTTTGCAGCCATCGCGTCCACAAATTTCGGGTAAATCGATTTCTCTACGAGTATCCGGCTCCCCGCCGAGCACACTTCTCCCTGATTGATGAACACACCAAACAGCGCTCCATCAATCGCCGCTTCAAAATCCGCGTCGGCAAAGAAAATATTCGGCGATTTTCCGCCAAGCTCCAGCGTCACGCGCTTCACCGTGTCCGCTGCCATCTTCACGATCTGCTTGCCCACTGAAGCGCTACCGGTAAACGCCACCTTATTCACATCCGGATGGCGAACCAAAGGCGCCCCGGCCGTCTCGCCAAATCCCGTGATGATGTTCACCACGCCCGGCGGCAATCCCGCGTCCGTCAAATAACCGGCAAATTCAAGTGCCGTTAGCGGCGTCTGCTCCGCAGGCTTCAGCACGCAAGTGCAACCCGCGGCAATCGCCGGCGCCAATTTCCAAGCCGCCATCAATAAGGGGTAATTCCACGGAATAATCTGCGCGGCCACGCCGACTGGTTCCTTCAACGAAAGGCTGACCGCGTTATCCGGCACAGGATTGACGAACCCAAGAACCTTGGTCGCTAATCCGCCATAGTATTCAAAGCAAGTGGCGCAGTCCGCCATGTCGTATTCCGCTTCGACAATCGGCTTCCCGGAATTTCGCGCCTCCAGTTCCGCCAGCGTCGCAGACTCCTTGCGAATCCGCTCCGCTAGCCGGAACAAAATCCGCCCGCGTTCCTGCGCGGTAGTCTGCGGCCAAGCCCCCGAATCAAACGCCGTCCGCGCCGCAGCCACAGCCCGATTTACATCCGCCTCACCGGCCTCAGGCACTTCCGCAATAATCTCTTCCGTCGAAGGATCAATCACCGGAAAATATTTCCGGCTAGCGCTCTCGCAGAACTCCCCGTTGATATAGTTCTGGTATCGCCGCACTCCCACTTTTGCCTCGCTGGCCATTCGGACCTCCTGCAACCCTACGCTAACCGCGGCTCGCGGCGGCCCGCAACGCTTTGCGCCGCCCATACACATAAAAGAAAAACGCCGCCAACCCAATAAACAATACCGTCCCACCGACCATCCACACTTCGTACAAAAACACCGAAGTAATCTGCTGCGCCGGGAAAAATGCCACAATGATCGCCAAAATCGTGGTAATCAACCCGCTCCCCCCCGCCGCAATTAACACGCCTTTGCTGTAGCGCCCTCGGCCGTCAGCCTCTCCAACCGCCAATTTCAGCAAAGCGGCAAACATATAAAGAAATGGCACCAATTGCAGCACCACCGCGAGGGATAGCAATTTCTGAAACGTCTCCTGTACGCTTCCACCAAGAAAATTCAACCCGACCAGCATCACCGATACCACTGCATGCAAAATCAGAGCCGCATAGGGCGTCCCGTACCGAGGATGAATCCGTCCCAACCATTCCGGCAAATAAGAATCAAGTCCCGCAACAAACGGTATCCGCGCCGACCCCGCCAGCCAAGCCGATCCAATCCCCGCGATCGATACGCTCAGCATCAACGCGAAAGGCGGCACGATCCAAGCCACTCCTACCCGCGCCGCCATGTGACTAACCGCCTGCACGATTCCCTGCAACACGCTGATCTCGTTCTTGCTCACCGCAACCAGCAGCGTCAGCGTTGCCAAAATATAAAGCGCACCAGACAGCACTCCGCCCCAAGCCACCGCCCCGGGCAAATTCTTTTGCGGCTCGCGAATTTCATCGCCCATCACCGAAGCCAGCTCCAGCCCCACAAGCCCAAAGCAAATCACGCCAAACGAATTCAACACAAACCGCGGATCGGCAGGAATCCGAAAATCCGACCCGCTCACAGAAGTCCCGAATCGCATACACATGACAATCCCAAGCCCAACCAAAACCGCCGCCGCAATCCCCGTCCCGATCCCCCCGAGATTGTTCACCCACTTCCCGACGCCCAATCCCCGGATATTCAGCACCACCAGCAGCACAAACAACACAACCGAAGCAATCACTGTGAACGCCTTATTGTCCGCCAGCGACTCGTGGCCGGGTCCCAACACAAAAACCGACACGCCGACGAAATAAAGCATCACCGTCGGCACGTACATCATGTTGTTCGTCCAATAGCACCAGCCGGAAAGGAACCCATGAAAATCACCGAAGACTTCCTTGGCCCACAGATAAACTCCGCCTTCGCCCGGATAGCGGTGCGCCAATTCCAACACTGCGATTCCCTGCGGCCAGAAAAAGAACACGAGAGCAATCAGCCACAACCAAAGAGTTACGCCGCCATTCGCGGCGATACTCGGCACGACGTTGAGATTGAAGATCGCAACAACGAACAACGCGACAAGATCCCAGCGGCCCAACGCTCGCACCAGATGAGCCCCGCTAGTTTGCCGCCCGTTGTCCGACAATATTTTTCCCTCTTGCTCGCACTAGCCACCGCGCCGTCATTCCGAGCGCAGCGAGGAATCCCTCTTTCTTCTTCCGGCCTCTACCGCGCTGCCGCCAGCGCCCGTTCACGCTGCGCCTGCGCCACCGCGGGGGCAATCTCCGCAAACGCCTCGAGATGCCGGTCAATATCCGCATCTGTATGCGCCACGGAAATCGTCCATTGCTCGTCCCACCAATACGGCTGCGGAATCACGCCGCGATTCGTCATCGCAAACCAGTAGTGCCGCCAGACTTCGCTATCAATAGTCAGCCAGTCGCGATAATTTCGGATCGGCTTCGGGAAAAACATCAGCGCCCCATTCGATCCCGCCGACGCCATATAAGCCTGCATACCCGTCTTATCGATCTGCTTCTGGTAGCCGTCCACCAGTTTCTTGTTCAGCCGCGTAACGTGCTCGTAGGCCGTCGGTGTCAAAACTTCGCGGAAAGTCGCCAAGCCCGCCGCCATCGCCACGGGATTCGTGTTGTAGGTTCCGCCATGGAAAACACGGTGATCGGTGATCAGATTCATGATTTCGCGCCGCGCCGCAAACGCCGCAAGCGAAAATCCGCCGCCAATGGATTTCGCCAGACAAACAATATCCGGCTTGATCCCGAAGAATTCGCAAGCCCCGCCCCGCGCCAGTTTCGCCCCCGTCTTCACCTCGTCAAAAATCAGCAACGCCCCATTTTTGTGCGCGATCTCGAGCAGTCCCTGGTGATACCCGGGATCGGGCATCAGAATCCCCACATTCATCATGATCGGCTCGACAATCACCGCTGCAATCTCGCCAGGATATTTCGCGAACAAGCGCTCCACCGCCGCCAGATCGTTGAATTGCGCAATCACGGTATTCGCAAGCGTCGCCTTCGTGACGCCCTCACCGCCCGGCACTGCATTCGGCGCGCCCGCATCCCCCACCTCGTTCAGCTTCGGCTTCACCGAAACCAGCGCCGAATCATGCAGACCGTGATACCCGCCCTCCATCTTGATAATCCGGTCTCGCACCGTCGCCGCGCGCGCCAATCGCACCGCGTGCATTGTGCACTCGGTCCCGCTATTGCTGAACCGCACCATATCCACGGGAAATCGCGCGCAAATCTCCTCCGCCAGCGCATTCTCCGCGTCATGCGGCATCCCGAACATCGTCCCAGTCCCCAATTTTTCCTGCACCGCCTTGATCACCGCCGGATGGCAATGCCCCGCCATCAAGGCCCCAAAGCACAAGTTGAAGTCGATATATTCATTGCCATCGATATCGTGCAAGTGCCCGCCCTTGCCGTCGCGCACGAAAAGCGGATACGGATCGTAAGCCCGGTAATTGCTCGCGACGCCCAGCGGAATGCGTTTTGTGGCCTTCGCATGCGCCTCGCGCGATTTCGGCGTCCGCCGCTCGTAAACCTGAATTTCCTTCTGCAATCCCTCGTGCATCGGTCCTTCGCTGGCTGCTGCCATCTGTTCCCCCTTAATTTCCGGCCGGCGGCAAATTCCGCACCCGCACTGGCATATCCCGCGCCGCCAATTCCCGAAAGAACGGCTCCGGCGGCACAACATTCTCCGGCGCCTGCACTCCAACTCCCGAATATTGCCCGCGCCCCAACATCAACGCGCCAATCGCAGCCGGAAATCCCGTATCCCGCGCCACTGCCGAAAACGCTGGCGAGTTCGTGTACTTCGCGGTAGATTCCGCGGCAGCCGCGACTCTCCGCCCCGCGTTGCGCCCCTTCACCACCACGCGAATCGTCTCAATATCCCGCGCCGCCTGCGTCGGTGCATTCCGGTTTAACAGCGCCAACAGCACATCCCGCGGCGCCACCCGCGATCCATTTACGCCCACGGGCTCGCGGCTCGTGAATCCCACATCCGTCAAATTTCGCACCAGGCTGACCAACTCCGGCGGATAGTTGATCTTGAAATACACCTCGCGCACGCCCTTCTTCCGAAAACTCAGCGGCAAGGTCCCCAATTCCGAATGAATCGAATTCCGCAGAGTCACTTTCCCAATCGGCGCCGGGAATCGCCCCTCAACAGGATCCGATAGCATCGGCCGCTCTACAAATCGCCCGCCGCGAAACGCCACCGGCGCCAAAGTCAGCTCGTCAAGAATCGTAGCAATCGAGAAAGTGTAAGCAATCGGGCTATCGTAGTGCCTCAAGTCCGTTGACGCGTTATAAACCACGATCGAATCCACCCGCTCCATCCGGTCGCACAAATGCCGCGCCATGATATTCGTCGTCCCCGGCGCCCCGCCCATCCCCGCAATCGCCATCTTCCCAATCCGCCGGAAATCCGCAGCCAGCGCAAATTGCTTCCGCGTCATGTGATAAAGGCCACCCAAATCCAGATAATTCACCCGCGCCGCGAGCGCCGCCTTCATCACCTCCAGATTCCAATTGTACTGCGTGCAATTCACCACCGCAGTAGCCCCGCGCAAAAGCCGTGCCAGCTTCGCCGTCTCACGCACATCCGCAAAAGCCGCCCGCGCCTTCCCGCGCCCAAACTTCCGCGCCACCTCCCGCGCCCGCCCCAAATCAAAATCCGCCACAATCAGCCGCCGCACATCCCCAGCCCGCGCCAGGTCATACACCACCGCCCTCCCCATCATCCCCGCGCCCAGCACCACGAATTCCATGTAGCTCCTAAATCCGTAGGAATCCCGCCTTCGCAATCCTCAGGAAAGAAAAACTGCGGGACGCCTGATCATTACGGTCAACAACAAGGGCGAAGGGCCGGAATCCCCGGCCCTCCCGAACGCCTGTCCCTCGCATTCGACCCGAATCTAAAACAGAATCTTCAGACCAAACTGAATCACCCGCGGATCTTCGCGCGTCTTCTGGATCTGGCCGAACGTCCCGCCCGAGTTGACATTATCGGAAACGATGGGCAGACCATCCGAGAAATTCCCGTCCGGATTCGCAAACTGCGTGTGATTCCATGCATTGAAGAATTCCGCCCGGAACACAGCAGAGAACCTCTCCGTGATTCCAGTCTTCTTCTCAATCGCGATGTCCGTGTTGCTGATTGCCGGCCCGCAGCACAACGCATGAGGCATGTTTCCAAACGTACCCAGCGCCGGATCCGCAATATTCCCCGTAAACCACACGCCGGCATTCTTCTTCGGATCCGTGAATGTGAGCGGCCCGGTGAGCTGCGGTGTATTGGCGTCCTCGAAGAAAATGCTGCTCTCAAGTTCATTATCGTCCTGAGTGTTCACGCGAATCGGAAATCCGCTCTGGTAGGTCACGATGCCCGAGACCGCCCATCCATTGATGACTTTCCCGGTGAAGCCTCCATGCTTGGGAATCGGAATCTCCCAATACGGACTGAATACGAATCGGTGCTTCGCGTCAACCAAAGACAATCCGCGGCTCAACTTGAAATTGAGCGGATTGAGCTCGTTCTCAAACGATGCGCCTTGGTCGATCGCCTTGCTGAATGTATACGCAAATGAGAAGTACAATCCGTGGGAAAAATGTCTCTCGAGTTGCACCTGCAATGCGTTGTAAGCCGAATTGGCCATCGTGTCTTCAGCGAAAATGTTGCTGAACACGGGCACGCCATCCGCCGGACATCCGTTGCCGGTTAACGGCTGGCACTCCGGAGATGAAAATGGCCGCAAGCCTACGAGCGTGACTCCGGCCGGACCCAGTTTCGTTCCAGCCGGTATCGTCAACCCGCCGCTCCCGGCGTTGTACGGCAGCGGCAATGCCACGGGCAACACCGTGCCGCCTGGAATGGTGTAAGTCGAGTCAGAGCCAAACTGCCCGCACGTCCCAGAACCCACTATCTGATTCAGCGCCAGGCACGTCGCGGCATTTCCGATATTCAAGTCGTGGGAAGCGAGCAGACGATGGCCCTGCGTCCCCACGTATCCCACTCGCAAAATCAGGTCCTGTGCGAGTTGCCGCTCGAAGGTCAAATTGTACTGGTCGGCAAATTGTGTCCGCAGGTGCGGCTGAAATTCCCCGAACAACAGCATAGGCCTGAAGTTCGAGAAATCCACGCAGCCCGCGCTTCCCGAGGAACTAAAACACGGAGTGCTCGGAGTTTGCTTGATGATGCCGGTGAAAGGATTTGGAGCGTACCCGCCAGCTTGGAATTCAAACGGAAGATTAAACAGCGTGCTGGACAGGAAGGAACTGCCTCCAAACGGCGGCTCTGCGCTGAATTGTTCCAGCACAAGCTGTTCGATGGGGTTGTAGAACATTCCCCATCCCATGCGCACGCTCGATTTACCCGGACCGCCAGTCAGTTTCGCAAGCCAGCCTTCCGTCCATCCGGGACTCCACGCCAGCCCGACGCGTGGTGCAAACGCCTTGTAGTACGTCTGCGTTAAACCTCGCGGCACCCCCGGGTCTCCGGGAAACTCCAGGCCCAACGGGTAAACCGCATTCGCCGGACCATTCGGGCCGCAGTCTGCGCTACCGTAGGTGGCAATCAACTGCGAGCTCAAGAAATTATTCGGATTCAGCAGGCAAGAATATTTCGTCGAAACCGCACCTGGCCGATACGTCTGCAACCGGTTCCCCGTGTCGTAGTAATTCGTATTCAGTTCCCAGCGCAATCCATAGTTCAGCGTGAGCGAAGGCTTGATCTTCCAACTGTCCTGCGCGAATAAGTACAGCGCGGAATTCCTCGTGTTTTCACCCTGCGCTGCTCCCTGAACATAACCGCTCGGAGTCCCGATAAAGTAGTTGGGATACGAAGTTCCGAAGCCGACATCGTTCGTGAACGGTGAATCGCAACCGGTCTGCGCGGGAGACGTGCACAGCGTCGAATCACTCGTGTAAGTAAACTCGCCGTTGATGTCGAAATACAAAAATTGATCGAATACCTGTCGCCGCACATCGCCGCCGAATTTCAGGCTGTGCTTCCCGATGATCTTGCTGTAATTGTCCGTCCACTGAAATGTGTTCCCGGTTTGCGGCAGTTCGCCTTCGAAATTGTTCCCAATCGCAAAGCCGCCCGGTACGGTTACGTACGGCAAACCTTCCCGATTCGGAATATTCGTCGTGATTCCGGCCTGTGGATTCGGGTTCGACGGATCCTGGAAACACAAGTTCGTCGGGATGGTAACGCAAGAAGCATGCACGTCGATGGTGTGAGCCGGGTGGCTCAGGTTGCCCTGTCCCTCGCGGAAGTAATTGAAGTGAAATTCGTTTACCGCGGTCGTGCCGATCGTCCAGGTGTGCCCAATGTTGATCTGCTGCACGCGCGTCTTGAAAACTGAGCCGAATCCAGGCACGTCCGAGCCTGCGCCCTGAAAGGTCGCAAATGGCTCCGTGCGTCCGTTGTCGTCAAAGTAGTAGTAGGCGGTCAATTGTTGCGTGTCGCTGAGTTTATGATCGAGCCGCAACGTGAATTGATCGTCTCGCGTCGGCCGCGTCGGAACGAAGCTAACCGTCGAGGTTCCCAGCGGCGCCACGTTGTTCTGATACAGGGCCAGCGCTGTCGGATCGAAACACGGAATCGGAATCTGGTTATTCGGGAAGATCGACGAGAAAAGCGTACCGGAAGCGATTGTCGTTCCGCCTTCCGCCGTCACTGCCTGCTGGCAAGTCTGTCCGCTCGGCCCCGTCGCCCGCGCCGCCAGGATCGACGCAAAATTGTCGTCCGTCAAAGTTCCCACGAATGGAACTAGATTGCTGCCGCCGCCCGCCGAAAAATCTCCCATTGCTTCCTGGGCCGTCGGCAATATCACCGAGC
>Ga0116215_1001106_pt1 | contig 18656 bp, 7 predicted proteins | sample Sb_taG_7_FD_89698 | JGI IMG/M metagenome (GOLD analysis project Ga0116215, IMG submission 89698) | Peat soil microbial communities from Weissenstadt, Germany - Sb_50d_2_FS metaG | ecosystem: Environmental > Terrestrial > Soil > Wetlands > Peat | place: Germany: Weissenstadt | collected 2010-09-21
GACCGCGACCAGGTGATCATGAGCCAGCCCGACCTGCAGAACCAGCTGGTCGTGATCACCTCCGGCCTGGCCGGCGAGCGCATCGCCTTCGGGTACACCTCCACGAGTGTCCACGACGACCTGCACGCCGCGACCGCGCTCGCGCGTAGCATGGTCACCTCCTTCGGGATGTCCGACGCGCTCGGCCTGGTGACGATCGGCGAGAAGAGCGGCGAGGTGTTCCTCGGCGCCTCGCTGCAGGACCTCGGCTCGGTCGGCCCAGAGACGCTCAACCTGATCGACAACGAGGTCGAGCGCCTGGTGGGCGACGCCGAGGCGCGCGCCGCGGCGGTCCTCGATCGCAACTGGAGCACGGTTGAGGAGACGGCGGCGGCGCTGCTGGAGCAGGAGACGCTTTCCGGCGTGGCGCTCGACGCGGTGCTCTCGACCGTCCAGGAGGTCACGCTGGAGGAGCTCGAGTCGGTGCGTCGCGCTACGCCGCCGCCGCGCTTCACCGCACGCGACCCCAAGCAAGCCCAGTGAGGGCACGCCCGCGGTGGCGGCTGCCCTCGCCGGCGATGGTGGTCGCGCTGGTGGCGCTCGTGTTCTCGACCACCGGCCTCGCGGACGCCGCCCGGCATGCGGTGGTCAGCGCGATCGCCGGGCATCCGATCAGCGCCACGCCGCATGCCGGCGGGGTGCTGCTGCTGGGCAAGAACAGGAAGTTCCCCGCCTCGGCGATCCCGACGGTCCGCGACTCGAGCCGGGTTGGCGGCAAGACCGCCGAAGAACTGGCGGGCACCTGCCCGCCGGCCACAGTCGACCTCGGCACCTGGTGCCTTGACTCGGCGCCCTATCCGCTGACGAACGCGCAGGCGGGCAAGAACAACTTCATCTTCGCCAGCAAGGCCTGTGAGGCCGAAGGCGGCTGGCTGCCCTCGGCCTCCGAACTGCTCGGCGCAGCCGAACGCGTGAAGCTCGAGTCGATCATCCACGACTCGCCGCTGTCGGCGACCGTCAACCTCGATCCGACGCGGGGCTTGAAAGACGAACGCGAGATGAGCTCCTCGCTGATCACCACCGAAGCGGGATCCGCCGCGGCGGGGTTCGAGGGCGTGAGCGAAGGCGCGACCGGCAATCCGCGTCAAGGCCAGGCCAACCCGATCCCGCTGCCAGCCAACCCGCTGCCCGAATCGCTCCAGTACGTGACCGTCTACAGCAACGCCACCAAGGGCGGCTTCGCGGGCTCCGAGCCCGTCAACAACCCGGAGAACTTCCGCTGCGCATTCAACCTGACGCCGGGCGCCCTGAGCAAACCCGAAGCCTGACGCTCGGCGTGGCGCCCCCGGGGGCGGCTCGTGATCTTTTTGTGAACATTGCCGCCGACCGCCACTTGGGGGGCGTCGCGCGTTTATTTTGGCTCGTTGATGGGCGACCACGTCACGTTGAGGCCGCGCACGCGTGCGCGCCATATCGCGCTGCTGATCGTGGGACTCGCCACCGTCGCGCTCGTCGTTCACCCCCAGCTCGCCGGCGCCGTGATACTTCCGGCGAGCACGATCGACGGACCCAGTCAGGACATCGTCGGCTTCGGCGGCGTGGCGATGGCCGAAGACGGCACCGGCGGGCTGGTCTATCTCAAGCGCGTCGAAGGCGTGCCGCACGTATTCGTCTCGCGCTACGTGGGGGGACACTGGCTGTCGCCGATACGCGTCGACACCGGCGAGCAGTTTGCGGCCAGCTGGCCGCGCATGGCCGCGAGCGACGGCGGGGAGCTGGTGGTCGTGTGGGCCACGCCGTTCGCGAGCCTGAACGAGCGCCCCGTCGATGAGCTGCTCGGCGCGACCCTCGGCCCAGGTGCGGCGTCGTTTGACCCGGCGATGATCATCGACCCGGACATTCGTGAAGGAGTGGGCGCAAGCCCCGACCTGGCGATGAGCTCCACGGGCCAGGCCGACGTCGTCTACCGCGTAGTCGAACTGGAACCGGGGCGGGTCAGCCCAGTGCCGTTGCTGCGTCCCGGCGACACGATTGGGACCGTGCGGGTGGCGCACTTCGACGGTGCGCGCTGGACGGCGCTCGGTCCGATCAACCGCAACCCCGGGGTCTCGATGCGCCCGCCCACGCAGGCGAACGCGCCGCAGATCGCGATCAACGTGTACGGAAACGGGATCGTCGTCTGGCAGGAGCCGGAAATCAACGGCGTCGCGCGCATTTACGCCCGGCGCATCTTCGGGACCAGCCTTGACTATGTGATGCCGGTCAGCTCCACCACCCTCTCCGGTGTGCCGATCGAACAGGACTCGGAAGCGCCCAGCGTCAGCCTCTCGCGACTCGGTCAGGCGGAGCTCGCCTACCGCCAGCCCGCTGGGCCCGGCTCGCCGCTGCCGGGACCGCGAATCTTTCTCAACACGCTGCCAGACGGCGAATCGGCCAACGGCGCGGAGTTCGCAGGCGCGAGTGTCGCCGACGCGGCCGTCCCCGGTGGCCACGGCGCCTCGATAGGGCGACCGAGCATCGACCTCAACGAACGGCGTCAGCTGCGCCTGCTCTATGACAGCAACGGCACGCCCAGGGTGATCGAAGGCAACGACAAAGGCTTCGTCGGGACCGTGTCGCTGGGGCCGCCGTTCGTGGGCTCCGAACTGACCCCGGCAAGCGAAGTGCCCTCGGTGAGCGTGATGAACCCCGAAGGCGGCGGCATCTCGGCGTGGCCGAGCGCCGGCCGAGGGGGCGCCCCGGAGGTCGCCGTGCGCGAGGACTTCCCCGAAGGGGGCGTTCAAACAGCGCTCGTCAGCGGCGGCGCCGGCGGTCCGATCGGCGAACTGGGGGTCGGGCGCTCAGGGCTCGGAGATGGGCTCGTCGCCTTCCAGCAGGGGCCGCTCGGCAACGCCGCGATCGTTGCGTCGCAGGTCACCGCGCCGCCGCAAGCGTCCGTGATCACGCTTCCGAAAGGCTGGATCAAACCCTCGCAGGCCCAGCTAGGCTGGGCGCCGGCAGCCAGCGCCAACGGTCCCCTGAAGTACACCGTCGTGCTGGACGGGCGGCGCCTGCCGACCTCTGCGGGTGCGTTCGCGTACACGTTCAACCCGCGCGGGCTCGGCGACGGCGTGCACAAGGTCCAGCTGCTGGCCACCGACATCTTCGGTCAGTCGACGCTCACGCCAGCGTCCGAACTGATGATCGACGGCCAGCCGCCGCGGGTGAAGATCACGAGAGCGATGGGCGGCGCCGGCGTGACCGTGCGCGTCAGCGACAGCGAGTCGGGCGTCGATGCGCGCCTGGTCAGCGTCAGCTTCGGGGACGGCGCCGGGGTCAAGGGCCGCAAGCTGTTTCACCACCGTTACGCCAAGGCCGGCGCGTACACGGTCGTCGTGCACGTGCGCGACAACCTCGGCAACCAGGGCGTCGTGCGCAAGCTGGTGAGCGTTCGATGAGCACCGCGTCCTCATGGCTCGGGATGGCCGCACCGAGGCCTGCGCGCAGGGCACTGCTCGCGTGCCTGCTGTGCGCGGCGGCCGTCCTCGCATGCCCGCTGCCGGCCGCCGCGGACGTGTTCGGCCCGATCTCGCTCGTCTCACAAGACAGCCTCGAACAGGCTGAATACGCTCACGACGCGGCGATCTCCGAGGACGGGCGCTACGTGGCCTTCGACGGGTCCCTCGGCGGAGTCACCGGTGTGTGGCGGCGCGACCTGCGCACGGGCGAAGTCAGGCAGGTCGCAGGCGGCGACGCGGAGCTGCCGTCGATCAGCGAAGACGGACAGTACGTGAGCTTCACGACCAACGAAGGCGGTCAGCTCGCGAGCGACACGAACGGACAGGCGCACACGTCCCATCCCGAAGCGCTCAACGTGTATGTCCGCGACATGGCCGTGGAACCCTCAGAAGCGAACGCCTTCATCGTCGCCTCCGCGGTCAACGGGTCCGAAGACACGCCCCTCAGCTATCGAACCGCCGGGCCGGCAGTGTACGGATCGGTGGCCGCGGGACGCTCGGCGCTGAGCGCCAACGGGCAGGAGGTCGCGTTCGTGACGACCGCCGAGTCCAACCTAGCCGGGGAAGGCACGCCCCCGCTGCAGGTGGCCGTTCGCAACCTCGCCACCCGCGAAACGCTGCTCGTGAGCACCGAACGAAAGAGTGGCGGGAGCGTCGCGCCGGATGTCCTCAGCGAAACAGAACAGTTCGGCGCCGTCTACACGCTCGGACGTCCGCCGGAATTCGAAGCGACCCCCTCCTTTGCGCTGGCGGCCAATCAGATCGGCGCCTCGATCAGCGCCGACGGCTCGACCGTCACCTGGCTCGGCCAGGACGTCGGCGCTCAGGCGCAGGTGCTCCCCAATGAATCGCTGCCCCCCAACTACGCCGAGCCGCTGTGGCGGCGCATCACTGATCTGCCGGCAAACCCGATCCGCCGCGTCACCGGGGGCTCGGACCCGACCAACCCGGCGTGCATCGCAAGCGGTGAGACGGAACTGCCCGAAAGGCAGTTGCCGTCGGACCCCTGCCAGGGTCCGTTCCCCTCCAACGACCCCGGCGGCATGTGGGGCGGGGGCATCGGCGACACCGTGCCCCAGCTCAGCGCCAACGGCGAAACCGTGGCCTTCCTCTCCACCGCGACGCCGCTTGCGCTCGGCGCGGACTTCGGCAAAGCCGGCAACGAATCGCGCAACAGCGACATCTACGTCGTCGACATGCACGAAACGCGCGCAGGGCATGTGCTGAGCCGCACGGAAGCGCTGACACCGCTGACCGAGCTGGCGAGCGGCAACGAAGCCGACATCGCGACCAACGGGCCGGTCGTCGACCTTGCTGTGTCCCCCGATGGCAGTCATGTGGCGTTCACCACACAGCGCACGACCTTCCCGTTGAACTCGCTGAACGACGTCAGCGTCCCCGATTCAGAAGCCGGCCTGTCCGAGCTGTTCGACGTGGACCTCGAAGACGACACGCTCACGCGGGTCACGGGCGGCTTCGAAGGCGGGCCCAGCGAACACCCCCACGAACCGACGCTGCCGGGGAGCGACCCTTACCAGCGCAGCGACGGCGCGCTCTCGCCTTCCTTCTCCGCCAACGGCGACACGCTCGCCTTCTCCTCGACCGCCTCGAACCTCGTCTACGGCGACGGCAACACCCCGGGCCGTCCCAGCGCCCAGACCCGCGGGCTGGACGGCGGCGACGTGTTCGTCGTCTCCAGGGTGCTGTTCGGCTCGACGCCCGCGCCCCAGGTTATCTCCAGCCCTCCGGCCGAACCGCAGTCGACGCCGGGCTGGACGCTCGGGGTCACCTCGGTCTCGCGCCGCGACGGGAGCGTGCTGCTGTACGTCACCCTCCCGGGCGCCGGCACGGTGCAGGCCAGCGCCGACAGCGCTGTGCGCGTGGCGCTCGCGCGCTCCTCGCACGCCGCGCGCAAGTCCCGCGCGCACAGCCACGCCTCGGCTGTCCCACTCGTCGCGACGCGCACCGTCGCCAGCGCAAGGCAGACGAGCAGCGGCGGCGTCGTCGCGCTGACGCTCAGACTCGCTCCCAGCTACCGGGCGCTCGCCGGGCAGCGCGGGGGACTCTCGGCGAGCGTGAGCGTCGTCTTCACAGCGGCCGGTCATCCGACGCTGCGCAAGAGCATTCCCGTCACGTTCATCGCTCCGCCCGCTCCGGCGCACGCCTCCAAGCACCCAGCGTCGAAGGCGCGCAAGAAGCGATGAAGCGGGTAGGGGCGATCATGCGTCTCCCGACCGCGCACCTGACCGCGATCGGCCTCGCGCTCGCGCTGCTCGGTTTCCTCGGGCAGGTGCCGTCCGCCGGCGCCGAAGGTCTTGCGTGGCATCTCGAACAGCCCTCGGCCCCGGAAGCGGCGCGCTCGCCTACCCCTGTGGCGCTCGGCAGGATCGGCGACATCGAGTTCTGGGCGCCCAACCGCGGGCTGCTGATCACGGCCGGCAACGGCAGCACGATCCTGCCGGGGCTGTGGTTCTATAACGGCGTGGGCTGGCACCAGCTCGCGACGGTATGCGGCGCCAGCGACGGGCGCATCGCCTGGGCCGGTCCGGATGAGTTCTGGACGATCTCAGACGGGCGCCCCGGCCAGGCAGCGGGTCCCCTGGGAGAACTCCCCAACCTCGTGGACGACACGCTATGCCGCTTCTCGGGTGGCACGGTCGCCGAATCGTTCGCCACGCTCGCCTTTCAGGCGAACTCGTATGAGTCGATGCACGCCGCCGGCTGCATCGAACCCTCCGACTGCTGGTTCGCGGGCGAACCGCTCCCCGCCACGCTTCCCGCGGGCTCCTTCCACCTGCACTGGAACGGCAGCTCGTTGGTCGCCACAGCGGACGAGCAGTCCGGTCACGGGGTGCGCGCGATGACCCCCTTTCACGGCCACCTCTATGAGAGCGTTCGCATCCTCGCACAGGATCGCGAACCGGAAGAAAACCTGGAATCCGGAAATCCGGCTGGGCTGCACAGGCTCGAACCCGAAGCAGACGTCGCCGCCAATGGCGGCTCCCCCTTCTCGCTGATCTTCAACCGAAAGATGGGGCTGCTGCCAGGGCCGGGCGACGGCTTTGAATACCTGCAGCTCGGCGCCGACGAAGAAGCGCTGTGGGCGGCAGCCGGACCCGCCGAAGAACCGCTCACGCCCGAAGAAGAACTCACGAACCATCTGACGGTCCTGCGCATGACGCCGGAAGGAAAATGGCACCAGGTGATCGGCGAAGAAGCCAGCAAAGCCGGTGAAGAGCACGGCGAACCGCTCCCAGCCCAGGACGCCGTCACTGCGATCGCCGCAGAACCGGGTGGTGGCGGCGCCTGGATCGCCCTGGACACGCAGAAGGACGCCGCACGCCCCAGCCCGAGCACATCGGCGCTGGTCGCGCACATATCCGAAGATGGGACAGTCAGCGAAGAGCAGACGCTGCCCGCGCCCGGAGAAGGCATCGGCCCACGCGGAGCCGGCTACAAGCTCGCCTGCCCCGCCGCGCACGACTGCTGGCTGGCGACCACCCAGGGGTGGCTGTACCACCTGACGCAGCCGGGAGAACCGCCGCTTGAAGAAGACACCGACCCCGCGTTCTCCCACCTGATCACCTTCCGCCCGTCCGACGCCAGCGTGCCGCAGGTCCCGCCTGCGAGCCTGCCGATAGACGACTCGGGCCTGGCCGGCGAACTGCCCGCGCCGCCGCCCAAATTCACGACCTCGAGCTCGACGCCCGAAGCGCGAGTCACGCTGCCGCTGCTCACGGGCGTACACGCCAAGCTCGTGCACGGCAGCACGCTCGAATTGCGTTTTCACCTGGCGGTCAAGGCGCGCGTGCGCCTGCTCGCCAAACGCCATCGCAAGCTCGTCGCCAGCACACACATGCAGACGCTCGCCGCCGGCAAACGCAAGCTGCTGCTGCGCCTGGACCCCAAGCAGTGGCCGACGAAGCTGGAACTGAAGACCCACGCGCTCGCGCCGCTGCCGACCGTCTCCACGCGCAGCCCCAGCGTCAACACGGTGTCAACCTCGCTGGCGTTCCCAAAGGCGCTCGAACTGACCGGCTGGGGACCTGAGCTTTGAGACAGGGGGAGATCACCGTGGACCGGTCTCGCCGCCGGTCGCTGGGCGTCGCCGCCCTGTCGGCCGCTGCGATCGCGCTCGCCTGCGCCGCGGGACTGGCGGGCCTCGACGCGAGCTCCCACGCGGCGGGCCCAGCGAACACGGAAGTGGCAGCCCACACCTACGCGTCGCTGCCGGCCAGAGAAATGACGATGATCGGCGCCACGCCGATGGAAGCGGGGGCCGGTGGCGATGAAACCTGGGGCATTGGCGTCCTCAACGCCAGCGCCGTGCCGCTGCGCTTCACCACCCAGACCGACTGGACGCTCGCGCCCGCCCTGCGGGACGCCGCCGGCGAACCGCTGTCCGGGTTCGCCCTCGACCGCAACCCGCTCGCCGGGCAGATCACCCCGCACGGCAGCGGCGCGCTGATCGGCACGACAAAACACGGCGCGCAGGAGACCGTGCTCGTCCGCGATCCCGGCCAGGCATTCACCGAAACCGCGCCGGTCCCGGAAGGCGACCTCGAAACCGGCGAACACCTGTACAGCGCGCAGCGAGCGCCACTGATAGCCCCGCTGGACGAACACGGCGCGAAGGCGGGAGCGCTGGTCGTCCCCTACGCCGACAACGGCGCGGTCGAGCGCTGGGTGCTGCACTGGAGCGGCGAAACGCACGAATGGACACGCGAGCCGATCGAAATACCGAGCTCGAGCAGCAGCGAATTCCGGGTGCTGGCGATCGGCGCGAGCTCCCCGACCAACGCCTGGCTGCTCGGGCGCCTGCCCGCGCCGACGGGTGCGGTCGCGCTATTCCACCGCGAAGCCGGCGCTGGCGGCGCAGGCGCGAGCTGGCAGCCGGCCACGGTCGCGCACGGAGGCACGCCCGGCGAAGCGCTCGCGGTCGACGGCAACCCCGCCGAGCCGTTCATCGTCGCCGGCGCCGAAGGCGCTGGCCAGGAAAGCGTCGAAGCCCAGGTTCTCAGCGTCACGAGCGAAGGCCTGTGGATCGACGGCCGGCGCACCGACGTGAACGTGCCGGCGACGATGTACTTCAAGCCCGAATCCGAAGGCTCGGGACCGACGATCACGAGCTGGTGCGACATCGCGGGCGCTCCCGGAGAACCGCCGCCCTGCGACCACGAACTGCCTGAACCGCTGCCCACCGGCCCCTCCCGCAGCATCGCGTGGGCGAACTCCTCGCTCCCGTACGGGGAACGCGTCATCACCGGCCTGCACGAAGGCGTGAGCCTGCGCCTGGAAGCGGACGGCACGTTCGCGCGCGTGCTCGCGCTGGGAGGGTCGGGCAATCCCCTCGACAACCCCGGCTCGGCCTTCGGCGCGGCGTTCGCGAGCGCACGCGAAGGATGGCTCGGGCAGGTGGGCCTGCCCGTGCGCCTCACGAACGAAGCCGTCGCCAACGAGCTCGAACCGTGGCCCGTGCCGTTCCGCCACCCGCTGCTCGCGATCGCGCCCGCGCCCGGTCAGCCGGTCGGGGCGATCTCAAGCGAAGCACTCGCCGTGGGCGATCTCGGCGAGGTGGCGCGCTATCAGCCGGGCAGGGGATGGGTGCCGGAAAGCCTCCTGAACGGTGGTGGACGCGCACAGACGCCGCGGCTGCGCGCCGTCGCGTGGCCCACTCCAACGCGCGCGTACGCGGTCGGAGACCTCGGCCAGATGTGGCTGTGGCGAGGCGAAACGGGGCTCTGGGAACCCGACCCGGCGACGCCCGTGAACTTCCGCGGCAACCTGCTGAGCATCGCCTTCGATCCCAATGAACCGACGCGCGGGTACGCCGTGGGCGAGAGCGGCGTGCTGCTGCGCTACGGGAAGACGTGGACCCAGGAAACGCCCGAAGCGCTGCCGCCGCAGGTCCAGGGCGCGAGCTTCACCTCGGTCGCGTTCGCGGGCTCGGAAGCGATCGTCGCCTATCGCAAGCTGCTGAATCCCGCTAGCGAAAGCAGCTACGTGGGCGGGCTGCTCGTCAACGGCGGGTCGGGCTGGCACATAGACCAGAGCGCGGCCGAAGCGATCGGACCGCAGGTGCCCGGGGTCGTCGCCGGGCTGGCGGACGGAGGCGCCGCTTTTGGCGCGACCTCCGCAGACGAAGCCTCGCGGTTGTTCGAGCGCGAAGCGCCCGGTGCGCCCTGGCAGCCGAGCGCGACGCCCCTGCCCGCCCTCGCCTCGCCCGGCTCGCTCGCGCTGTTCCGCGAAGGCGGCGCGCTGCGCGCGATCGTCTCCGGGGGCGCGCCGCAGGGATACGCCGCGGAAGGCATCGAAGCGGCGCCGCCCGGCTTTCCTCCCAACCTGATCCAGCCGTACCCGGCCCCCCTCGGCGCCGCCGTGCTGCGCCAGACCTCCAGCGGCTGGATCGACGAGGAGCACGAACTCAACGACATCGCCGAACCCGAGGGCAACTACCACTTCTACGACACCGTCTACACACCCGATCCGGTGTCGGCGATGCTCGTCGACCCCTCGGGGCGCGAAGGCTGGGCGATCGGCGGGTTCGTCGGCGGCAATGCGCTGCTGCAGACGGCGGACGTCTCCCGCTACCCGCCCGGCGCGTCGCCCCCGCCCGGCAGGGGCAGCTCCTCGCTGCCGGCCAATCCGAAGGAACCGACGCCGTTCATCCCAGCCGCGGCGACGTTCGCGATCGGTGGCGGGGCATCGTGCGCGGCGCCGTGCGCGGATCGCGCCAATGCCAAGATCGGCCCCGACGTGTGGCTCGAACACGCGCTCGAAGAGGCGCGCAAGGTTCCGGTGCGCGCGTTCTTCTACACCGGTCCGCGCCTGGCCAACCGCCGCGAAACCAGCGAACAGCCGCCGCCTCCCTTCCCCTATCCGGGGGAGCTCGGCCGCTACGCGCAGCTGCTCGCGGCCGGCGGGCCTGCCTACGCGGCGGCCGCGCCGACCGACCTCGACGAGAGTGAAAGCGAGGCCACCTTCGAAGAAGCCTTCAGCGGCTCCAGCGGGCCGCTCGGCGGGAAGGCATCCGAACGCAGGGCCTGTGCGCCCGGCAAGCCCGGCGAACCGCCCTCGGAAGGTTGCGGGCTCGCGTACGCGATCGACTCGAGCGAAGGTGGAGAAGACGTGCGCGCCATCGTGCTCGACGACACGAGCGTTGTCGGCGAATCCCAGCTCGCTTGGCTGGAAGGGGAGCTGAGGACCGCAAAGGAAGTCGGCGAGCCGGCGATCGTGATCGGCGACGCCGACCTGGGCGCACAGCGCGCGAGCCACGATGAAACAGTCAAGCTCGCCGCCGAACGCCTCGCGCAGGTGCTCGTGTACGGCTCGACCGCGCGGGCAGGTCGCGGCGTTCCGTGCGAGAAGACCGAAGAATGCGACGGCGCCTCCGCCTACTTCTTCGACGCCAACGAAGAAAACGTCAAGCGCAAGCTCGGTGTGCGCAGCGGGGCGGTCGAAGAAGCGATCGAGACGTTCGGCTCGGGCACGCTCGGCTACGTGAACTTCCAGGCCGAGAGGACGGCGGACTTCATCGGCGCGAGCGGGTTCATGCTCGTCCAGGTCGACGCGGCGCAGCGCGAACGTCAGGCGGTCAGCAACCGCGCCCCCGTGCACGTGCGCCTGGTTCCGAACATCGGCGAACTAGCCCTGGAAGCCAAGGAAGGGACGCTGCTGCGCCGCAGCCAGGTGACGCTGTTCGACGCGCTCGCGCGCCGTCCGCGCTCCGGCAGCCGAACCGAGAATGGGAGTGCGGTCAACCAACTCGAAACAGACCCCTACATCCCGATCCCGTCCAACTGCGTGGGGGCGAAGTGCCCCAAGGAAGAAGGGCTTTCCGCCGAAGAAGGCCTGTCGGCATCCGAAGAAGGCCTGCTGCCCGAATACACGTTCACCTCGTCGAAGCCTGAAATCGGCAACTTCGTCAAGCCCAACCTCGTCTCGGCCGAACCGAACGCGGTGCTGCTCGGGCACAACGAAGAACCGGAAGCCGATCCTCACTCCGGCCTGTTCTGCGCGTACAACCCTGGCACGACCACGGTTACGATCAGCGCCGGGGGACTGTCATCCTCGCTGACCGTGACCGTCCAGGCCGGAAGCGTGCGCCGGCCATGCGGCACGGTGCCCTCGAACAAGCCCCCCGCTCAGCAGACCGCAGTGACCCCGGCGCCGCCGCCCCCGGCGCCCGCGCCGTCGCCCGCCGGTGCGGCGCCCGCGCCGCTGCCGCTGGCGCTGCCTGCGCCGCCGCTGCCCACGGTCGCCCCCCCGGCGCCGCGCCCGGTGCCCGTGACGCCGCCCTTCGTCGCGCTGCCAGCGCCCGGCGCGGCGCTGCTCGCGGTGGTGCCGCCGCCGGTGCCAACCCCCGCTCGGCCCACGCCCCCGAGCGGCACCTCGGCGGTCACCACGCCCGTCGAGGCGCCCGAAAAGGAAGAGGAGAAAGAGGAAGCGACGGAGTCGGTGGGCAACAAGGCGGTCGCCTACCGCGCCCCCGAACATGAGCCCTCGCCCCTGTACGTGATCGGTCTCGTGGTGCTCGCCGCTTTCGCCGGCGCCACCGTGCGCCGGCGCCCGGGCCGCGGCCGGGGCGAGCTGCGGGTCGCGCCCGCGACGATCTCCACGATGCGCGCACAGCGCCGCATGAGCCGCGATCGCCGTGGCATGTGGTGAGGCGACGGCGGCGCGAGCGCTTCACCGGTTGGCAACATCCTCGGCGCCGCAGCTGGTCAGCCTTCCACTGAATGTGTGCTGCAGACACCGGGCGCAGGGACGTCGCTCATGCGCGCCCGCACGCGTCCGGCCGACCGCCAACACGATAGACCGGAGAGCGATGCCCAACTTTCGAACCGTCCGCTGCTGCCTGCTGCCCATGCTCGCCGGCTGCGCCCTGCTGCTCGCCGCGCTCGCCGCGCCGGCGGGCGCCGATCCCTACGGCGAGATCCACCGCTTCAGCCCGGGAACGCAGAACAGCGGCGCGGCGGAGGTCTTCGGGGTCGATCCCGGCGACGCGAACAGCGTCTACGTAGGGGGTACGGCCGCCGCGAAAGGCCAGTTCGTGCTCAAGAAGTTCAGTGAAACCGGCACCGAACTGGCCTCGGTCACGATCGCCCCGCCCGCGGTCGCAGGGCTGAAGGAAGCCAAAGGCATCGAGGGCGTCGCGATCGACGGCAAGGAAGGGCGCCTGTTCGTGCTCGTCGACTACGGGCGCGGATTTCACAGCGCGGTCGTCGCGGGCGCCCTGTACGCGTTCTCCACGAAACCGGTGAGCGGAAAGCTCGTCCCAGCGGAAGGCATCACCGAAAGCACCGGCCTGTTCGCGACCGCCGCGACCCTCAATGCGACCTCGGAATCCCACGCGGGCACGAGCGCGGACCCGCTGTTCTCGCCCGCCGGCATCGCCCTGGACCCCAGCACTCACGAAGTGGTCGTGCTCGGCACCGACGAAGAGCAGGAAGAAAAGAGCTTCCCCAAACAGCCACATGCGGCGCTCCAACGCGTCGCCGTCAACGCGCACGCCGCCGCCGGCACCCCCGCCGGCGTGCTCGGAGCGCGCTACGTGGACCCGCTCGAAGGCGCCGGAAGCGAACATCCGGAATATGAAGGTGCGAGCTCGCCCGTCGTGTCCAAGGAAGGCAACGTCCTGTTCGCGCAGCGCACCGGCAAGGTCGACGAATTGGTGCAGGCTCCGAGCGACTTCTCGTCGGCGAGCGCTCCCAAGCCGATCTACGCGGCCAACACACATGCGGAAACCGCAAAGGGCGAAGAAATCCCCTTCGAATCCGAAACCCTCCTTGAACTGAACCCTGTCCAACCCGAAGAAGCCGAACGCGGCGCGGGTCTGTCCGTGGTTCAGCCCGAAAGCGGCCCCGGCAAAATCTACGGCTACGCGAAGATCAAGGAAGACGAAGTCGAAGAAGGCAAGCTCAAGGGAGGCGAACTCCAAGTAGGGGAAGAAAACGCGGGCGTCCTCGCCCTGAACTTCGAAGAGGGCAACGGAGCAGTCAAAGCTTCCGAGCTCGGCTGGACCGGCGGACAGGTGAGCGCGCAGATCGTCAACGGCAAACCCCAGGTAATCAAATGCAGCGTGGGTCTTGCGCCGACGCCCCCAACTGTATCCACCGCCGTCGCGGCGGCGAGCGGCGAAAAGGTGTTCGTGCTCGGCTGGGTGCCGGTGAGCGAAGCGAAAAACGTAGAAGTCAGGGCTCCGGAGGTGCTCGAGTTGGGGCCCGGCGGAGAAGGCTGCAACAAGACGTTCGGGCAGATCAACGCGGAATCTGAAGAAAAACCGATCGAAAAGCCGGTACCAGCCTGCGCCGCGATCGAACTCTCCTCGACCGTCGCGGACGGGAGCGCCCTGGAAGCCGAATGGAACTTCGACGAAGGCGCGCCGCCGCTGCAGGTGACCACCGACCAGCACCAGGAAACCGAGCTGTTCGACCACACGCTCACAGGAGAAGGACCGGGCGGTCTTCAGCCGACGATCACCGAGAAGATCCACAGCGACGACCTCGCCTCCCCGGCAGTCGAATTCACGAAGAAGCTCAGCCTCATCGAAGCGCCGCCCGAAGCGATCGCGCAGCCGGCGCCGATGGAAGTGAGCGAAGGGGGCACGGCGACCTTCACCGTGGCGAGTTGCGGTGGCGCCGTGAAAGTCCAGTGGCAGGTCAAAAAGAAAGGCGCGCCCGAATTCGAAGAAGATACGACTGACGCCGGCAACACAACCGACACCCTGACGGTCAAACCGGTCACCGCAGCCCAGGCGGGCAACGAATACCGCGCGGTGTTGAAAAATGGCAAAGGCAAGGAAGAATCGAATGCGGCGCTGCTGAGCGTCAAGGGCATCGAACAGGCCCCCGTCGTGACCAAGAGTCCGACCTCGATCAAAGTCCTCGAAGGCGCGAGCGCGAGCTTCGAAGCGGCCGCGACCGGGGCCAGTTCGGTGCAGTGGCAGGTCAAGAAGCAGGGTGCGCCCGGATTCGAACCCGATACGACCGACGCCGGCAACACCACCGACAAGCTGACCGTCGAACACACCACGGGAGCTGAGAGCGGCAACGAATACCGTGCGGAGTTCAAGAACGCCGGTGGCGCGCCAGCTGACTCAGCGGCTGGGAAGCTGACCGTCGAAACGCTGGCGGAACACAAGAAACACGAAGAAGAACTCAAACAGCACGAAGAAGAACTGAAACATCAGGAAGAACAGAAGAAGCGAGAAGAAGAAGAAGGACGCAAGCAGCACGAAGCAGAAGTGCAGAAACAGCACGAAGAAGAAGAACGCAAGCAGCACGAAGCAGAAGTCCAGAAACAACACGAAGCAGAAAAAGGTGGCGTTCTCGGCACCAAAGAAGAACCTCCGGTTGCGGTCCTGGCGAGCACGTCGCTGTCCGTCAGCTCATCCGGCAAGCTCGTCGTGACGGTCAAGTGTCCTACGGGCGAGGCGAGTTGCAGCGGCACGATCACGCTGCGCACGCTCACGGCCGTGGTGGCGAGCGTGGGCGGGCATCAGGCCAAGGCCAAGGCGAAAGTGCTCACGCTCGCGAGCGGCTCGTTCTCGGTCGGCGGCGGACAGGCGAAGGCCGTGACGCTGCGGGTGAGCAGTGCAGCGTTGAAGCTGCTCGCGCACAGCCACAGCCTGCGCGCGCGCGCGACGATCCTCGCTAAAAACCCGAGTAACGGGACGCACACCACGCTCAGCACGGTCACGCTGCACCTGGCCAAGCACGGCCACAAGTAGTCGCACCGGCGCGAGGAGTGTGGGCGCGAGCGCCCGATGTGAAGCGGTTGTGAAGATTAAGGGCGCAGCTAGCGGCCGTTTCGCCTGTGAATATCTGGTGAACACAGGTGTGACGAACCAGATTCGTAACTTCCGCGTGAGGGGCCCATGGCAGTCTTGACATCGCGGGACACGACTGCGGCTTGGCCGCGGACGCGCCTGTGACAAGGCAATGGAACGTCCTACTCTCACGGAGGTAGTAGATCTGATGGCATCATTCTCGATGCGCCGGCTCACGCCGGTATGCGTCTCGGCTGCGGCGCTGTTTGCCGGGCTTGCGCTGCCGACGGTGGCGTCCGCGAAACACGCGGCGCCGTGTGTCGGCGACGTGGAACACATAGAAGGCGCGGGCTCGACCCTGCAGAAACTTGCGCAGGTGTCGGTGTGGGCCCCCGAATTCAAGAACTCCCTGAACACGAACGCGCTCGCCTGCAACGGCACGGGCAGCAAGGTCAAAGTCGAAGTGGCCTACAAATCGATCGGCAGCGGCCAGGGCCTGGAAGAATGGGGCTTCAAAGGCCACGCGTTCGAGCCCACGACGGACTTCGTCTCGACCGACGAAGCGCCGAGCGGGTCGATCAAAACTGAAATCCAGTCGCACGGATCGGGCGCACTGAACACCGTCCCGGTGCTCCAGGCGTCGATTGCGATCATCGTCCACCTGCCCAAAGGCTGCACCGCTACGAGCGCGCCGGCCCCTGGTCGTCTCGCTCTCGGCAACGGGACACTCGCGAAGATCTGGGAAGGCACGATCAACACGTGGGGCGAAGTCGTGACCGCTGAAAGCGCGACCGCCAAAGACGAACTGATCGAAGAAGAACCGGGCGTGAACGAATGTGCGTCGAAGAAAATCACCCGCATCGTCCGCAGGGACGGATCGGGCAACACGCACATCTTCAAGAAGTACCTGAGCCTGATCTCATCGAAAACGTTCACCGCGGTGCTCCCCGAAACGGGAGAAGAATTCACGAACCAGACGTGGACCACGATCGACGAAGGCACCCTGAACCAGGCCTGGCCGAAGGAAGCGAACGTCGTCCGTGAGACGGGCGAAGGCGGTGGCAAACTGGTGTTCACGGTCGGCGAAACCGAAAGCAGCATCGGCTACTCCAACCTCGCCGACGCGCGCAACCCGTCCAACTCCAAAGCCTTCATCCCGGACAACGGCGAAGGCGTCGGAGGAACGGGCGGCAAAGGCAAGGCCACGTTCTGGGCCGAACTCGAAAACGGCAGCGGAACGTACGAAGACCCGTCTATCGATCATGAGACGAGTGAAAAACCGACCAAGGCCAACTGCGAAAAAGAGGTCTACACGAACGGCAAACACCCGTTCCCGCCGAAGAAGACTACGGAACTGTGGAACGCGGCGACGACGTCTCTGACGCAGACTCACTACACACTGTGCGGCCTGACCTACATCCTGGACGTGCCGCACGTCGACTACCCGTTCGGCGCGGAAGCCGCGGCGATCGGCAAGACGGTCCACGACTACCTCGAGTGGATCCTGAACACGTCGGCCAATGGTGGGCAGCCTGACATCGAGGCCAACCACGACTACGAGTCCCTGCCGAGCAACGTGGACGCGATTGCCATCAAGGGGATCAAGAAGCTCAACTAAGCACGTAGCTTGATCGGCCGCCGCGGTGGCTGATCGGGGCAAGGATGTCCACCGGCCGGGCCGCTCGAAGGATCGAGCGGCCCGGCCGTCTTTTTTGGCGAAGCGGCGGGTCGGCCGTCGCAGCTGCCGACGGCCGCCAGGCGCGCAGCGCGGCGCCCCGGTCTATACAGAGCGAGATTCTTTAGCTACGGTTACGAAATCTCGACAACTGTCGTAGCCCAAGAGAGCAGGATGTAGGCTGATGGCGATGAGCAAGGAGGCCGTGCAGGCCATGGGCGTGGAAGCCGGGAGCGTGGCGGACGCGGCGGCGCGATGGGAGTCCGTGCCGCCCGGCGGCTTTCAGCCGGGTTCGCGTGGGTTTTTGGGGTTGGGGGGGCGTCGTTGGTTGGCGGTGTCGGGGATTGCGGAGGTTCGTGGTCCGGCGGCGTGTTTGCGTCGGGATGCGTTGTTTCGGCGGTCGTTGTTGGTGGCTGATGTGGTGGCGATTGTGGGGGCGTTTGTGTTGATGGTGTCGTTGTCGCGGTCTTCGTTGGGGTTGTCGTGGGCGGCGGCGGCTGGGGTGCCGATTTTGGTTGTGTGCGCGAAGTTGACGGGGTTGTATGATCGGGATGAGACGTTGTTGCGTAAGACGACGTTGGATGAGGCGCCGAAGTTGTTTCAGTTGGCGACTTTGTGTGCGTTGGTGACGTGGCTTGCGGGTGGGTTGTTGACGCATCGGCCGTTGGATCGGCATGAGGCGTTGTTTTTGTGGTTGGCGTTGGCGGGGGGTTTGATAGCGGCGCGGGCTGTGTCGCGGGCGTTGGCTTTGCGGGTCGCGCCGGTGGAGCGGTGTTTGTTTATCGGGGATCGGGTTTCGGCGGAGACGATTCGCTCGAAGTTGTGTGCGCGAGGTGGCGTGAAGGCGGAGGTTGTCGCGCATCTTGATCTGGATAAGGTGTCTTCGTGGTCGACGGATAGTTTTTCGGAGGCGCGTTTGGCGGAGATCAGGGATTTGACGCAGACGCTTGATGTGCATCGCGCGATCATCGCGCCGCGTAGTGTTGATGGGGGGGAGATGCTCAATCTGGTGCGCACGCTGAAGGCGGTTGGTGTGCGGGTGAGTGTGTTGCCGCGGTTGTTGGAGGTCGTGGGCTCATCGGTCGAGTTCGATGATTTGCATGGGGTCACGGTGATGGGGGTCAGGCGGTTTGAATTGACGCGTTCTTCGGCGGCGTTCAAGCGTGTGTTTGATTTGTTGGGGGCGGGGTTGGGGTTGTTGGCGGTCTGCCCGTTGTTGTTGGTGATCGCGGTCGCTGTGAAGCTTGATGGTGGGGGGCCGGTGTTCTTTCGTCAGTTGCGGGTCGGCCGGCATGGGCAGCGGTTTCAGATGTTGAAGTTCCGTACGATGGTGCCGGAGGCGGAGGCGATGAAGGACGCGTTGCGTGAGCACAACGAGGCGCAGGATGGTTTGTTTAAGATTGCCCGGGATCCGCGGGTGACGAGGGTCGGGCGGTGGTTGCGCGCGAGCGCGTTGGATGAGCTGCCGCAGCTGTGGAATATCGTGCGTGGCGAGATGAGCCTGGTCGGCCCCAGACCGTTGGTGATCGATGAGGATCGGCGGATCGAGGGTTGGCACCGGCGGCGTCTGGAGTTGATGCCGGGGATGACGGGGCCGTGGCAGATCCTCGGCCCGACCCGGGTCCCGCTCAAGGAGATGGTCGCGATCGACTATCTCTATATCGCCAACTGGTCCCTCTGGACCGACATCAAGATCCTGCTACGAACCGTCCCCCACGTCCTCGGACGCCGCGGA
>Ga0116215_1001107_pt1 | contig 18643 bp, 15 predicted proteins | sample Sb_taG_7_FD_89698 | JGI IMG/M metagenome (GOLD analysis project Ga0116215, IMG submission 89698) | Peat soil microbial communities from Weissenstadt, Germany - Sb_50d_2_FS metaG | ecosystem: Environmental > Terrestrial > Soil > Wetlands > Peat | place: Germany: Weissenstadt | collected 2010-09-21
ACCTGGACTCCGGTGACCCGCCTCGACGCGGACACGCCAGCCGAGAGCTACCTGACCGGCATCGACAGCCAGGGCCGGACCACGATCGAGCTGAGCGGCCCGCTGCCGACCGGGACCAGCAGCGTGGTGGCCACCTACCGGGCGGGGCAGGGCAGCGCAGGCAACGTGCGCGCCCACCAGGTCACCCAGCTCCTCAGCCGCCCGCTAGCGGTGGCCGGGGTGGACAACCCGCTGCCGGGCTCGGGCGGCTCCGACGGGGACGGTCCCGGCGACCTGCGGGCCGGCGCGTCCGTCGGCCTCGCCTGCCTGGGCCGCCTGGTCTCGGTGGACGACGCCGCCGACCTGGTCCGGTCCTGGGCCGGGGTGGGGAAGGCCACGGCGGTGGCCGGCACCGACGGCCGCGGCGAGGTGGTCGTCGTGACCGTGGCCGGCGTCGATCCCGTCGCCCTCGACCCGGCCGGCGCCCTGTGCACCGACCTGGCCGGCGCGCTGGCCGTGGCCGGCCATCCGGACGCGCCCGTCCTGGTCGTGCCGGCCACGCTCTACCTCATCGTGCTGGCGGCCCGGGTCCGCCGCGACCCCGCCTACGCCTGGCCCGACGTCTCGGCCGCGCTGCAGAGCGCGCTGTTCGCCGCATTCGGCTACCCGCGCCGCCAGCTCGGCGAGGACGTCATCCTCAGCGACATCACCGCGATCGCGCACTCCGTCGCCGGCGTCTTGTCCTTCACCGTCACGGCCATCACGCTGATCCCGTCGACCGCGACAGCCAGCGAGATCCAGGCCAAGACGGGCAACCTCCCGCCGCCGCCGGCCGACGGCCGCCTCCCGCTGCCGGCCGTGGCACAGGCCGGGAGCGAGCCGCCGGCGGCCGCGGTCGCCTTCCTGTCCGACGCCATGCCCGATACCCTCGTCCTGCAGCAGGAGATGACCTGATGGCCGACGACCGGCTCTACGCCCTCCTGCCCGCCTTCGACCAGCTCCGCGACACCCAGGTGGGCGGCCCGCTGCGCGCCCTGCTCGGAGTGATCGGCGACCAGATCGCGGTGCTCGAGGCGGACATTGCCCGGATGTACGACGACTGGTTCATCGAGACGTGCCAGGACTGGCTCATCCCCTACTTCGCCGACCTGGTGGAGGTCTCCCTCGGCCCGGCCATCACGGTCTCGGCCACCGGCGCCCTCGACCCCGTGGACGCCGTCACCCGGCGCAGCCTGGTCGCCAACGCTATCCGCGACCGACGCGCCAAAGGCACCTTGGCGGCCATCGAGCGGTATGCCGCGGACACGGCCGGCTGGCCGTGCCGGGCGGTCGAATACGCCTGGAGGGTGGCGGGAACCCAATCCGTTCGGTGGCCTGAATTCCGCCTGGCCGGCACGATGCCGATCGGGGATGCGAGTGCCCTGGCGGACTTCGGCACCCCGTTCTCGTCCGCCACCGAGACCGCGGATGTCCGGCGGATCTGCTCGCACCGCACCCGGGGCACCCACAACCTGCCGTCCATCGGCCTGACCGCCTGGCGGCTCGTCGCGGACGGCGCCGAACGCGCGCCGGCGGAGTGCCTGAACGACGAGAACCATTTCACCTTCGACGCCCTGGGACGCGATACGCAGCTGTGCGTCGATCCCGTGCCGCGGGCGGCCGGCCAGCCGCCGGCCGGGAACCTCGACGTCCCCGCCCCCATCACCCGGCTAGCCCTGGAACGCCGGCTTGAGGACTACTACGGCGAAGCGCGGAGCTTGTGCGTCTACCGCGGTCGCGAGGCCGTCGACCGGGCGGACATCGTCGTGACCGACCTGACGCACTGGCGGTACGACCTCGACCCGCGCCAGGTCGGCGTGGACCCGGTGCTCGGGCGGATCGCCTTCCCGGTCCGGGACGTCCCCGAGGACGGCGTCCACGTCAGCTACCGGCGGCTCACCGTCGGCGGGCTCGGCGGAGGCCAGTACCATCGCTCGCTGTCCCCCGCCGCCACCGCGCACTACCTGGTGCGCTCGGTCGGCGAGGGTGCCTACCACGGCGTCGGTGAGGCCTTCGCGGCCTGGCGCACGGACCGGGCCAGCGGCCAGGCGGGCGCCCAGGCCACCATCGAGATCGCCGACGACGGGGTCTACTCCGAGCGCCTGCACTTCGAACTGCGGCCCGGCGAGACCCTGGAGATCCGGTCCTCCGACGGCCACCGGCCGGTGCTGATCCCCAAGGTGGAGGACACCGACCGCCCCGAGCCCCTGCGCGTCACCGGGCTGCGGGACGAGACCGCATCGCCCGGACGGCGCGCCCGGCCCCGTCGTGGGCCGGGCGGCGTCCGCCGCCCGGCGGCGGCGGAACCACCGGACAGCACGGCCGCCGCCGATGCCGCGCCCGACGCCTCATCCGGCCCGGAGAGCCCGCCGGCCCGGGCCCCGGCCGGGCCGCCTGACGTCACCTTCGACGGGATCTGGGTCGCCCGGCATCCCGTCCTGCTCGCCGGGCATCTCGGCACCGTCACGTTCCGGCACTGCACCCTGGTCCCCGCGGCCGCGAGCCGCCGGGCGAACGCCCCGGTCAGCATGCTGATCGAGGCGATGCCGTGCGCGGTCAGCATCGAGTTCTCTGTGACCGGCCGGATCCAGGCGGTCAGCCCGGAGACCGGCTTCGACCCTGTCCCGCTATCGGTGACCGACTCCATCCTCGACGCGGGCACCGGCGACGGGACCGCCGTCGAGGGAGCCGAGGGCCGGCCCGCCTGGGTGAACCTGTCGCTGAGCCGCGTCACCGTCCTGGGCGGCCTCGACATCCGCGAGGTCGGCGAGGTATCCGACAGCATCGTCACCGGGCGGATGGACAGCGCCCGCCGCCAGGTCGGGCGGGTGCGGTTCTGCTCCCTGCCCGAGGACTCCAGGACGCCGCGCCGCTCCTCATGCCAGCCCGACGGCGTGCTCGCCGAGGTCGACGACGCGGTGGCCCGCGGCCTCATCCCGGCGGCCGAACGCGACGAGATGCGCCGCCGTGAGGCCGCCAGGGTCACGCCGCGTTTCGACAGCGTGCGGTTCGGCGCGCCCGCCTACGGCCGCCTGGCCGGCACCGCCGCAGCCGAGCTGACCCGGGGAGCCCGCGACGAAGGCGAACTCGGCAGCTATCACGAGTGGTGGCTCGCCTACCGGGCGGCGCAGCTGCGGGCCGGCCTGGACGCCTACGCGCCGGTGGGGATGGACATCGACGCGGTCTTCGCTACCTAGGAGAGATGATGTACGGAGACTTTTCCCGGATGACCTTCTCGCCCGCCAAGAACTTCAGCGCAGTATGGTCGCAGCAGGGCCGGGTGCAGCTCGACGCGGACGCCAACGAGCAGACGGCCATCCTCCTGCACTGGCTGCGGACCCTGGCCATCGACTTCATCGGCCCGTTCGGCGGGCACGTCACCCGGGCCGGTTTCGGCGTCCAGTTCGCGGGGGGTGACCTGACCTTCAGCCCGGGGCACTATTACGTGTACGGCTTGCGCTGCGGCCTGCCCCAGCCGGAAGGCACCGGCGCTCCCCCGGTGACGTACGGCAGCCTGGTGCCCGGCGCCGGCCCGCTGCCGGCTCCTCCGTTCGTGGTCCAGCTGTTCGTCTGGGAACGTTCGGTCAGTGCGGTGGCCGATCCTGAGCTGCTCGAGCCGGCCCTCGGCCCCAATACCCCGGACACCACCGTCCGCTCCCAGGTGGCCTGGATCCCCCAGCTCAGCACGGTCCTTCCGAGCCCGGCTCCGGGCGGGACGCCCGTCAAGGACGTGAGCGCGGCCGACCTTACTCCGGAGTACGTGTCCACTTCCTACGAAGAGTTCAACTCCGGCCAGCTCCCGCGTCCGCTGCTGGCCGCGCGCGCCGAGCCGGACACCGAGACCAGCGAGTCGACGATCGTCCCGGCCACGTCGGGCTATCTGGGCGTGGAGAACCAGCTGTACCGGGTCGAAGTGCACGCCGGCGGGACGGCGGGCGGCAGCCCGGCGCCGACCTTCAAGTGGTCGCGGGACAATGGTTCGGCCGAATTCCGTATCACGGCCATCGGCGAAAGTGAGACGCAGCCATCCGATCAGGTGACAACAACCGTGACCCTCGCATCGCTGGGCCGCGATGAGCGCAGCCTGGAAACCGGGGACTGGGTCGAGCTGATCGACGACACCTGGGCCCCGCTGGGGACGCCCGCGTCCCTGCTGCCTGTGTCGGCCATCAACCGGACGGACAAGCTCGTCACCCTGCGCGGCTCGGTACAGCCCGATCTGTCCCTGCACCCGTTCCTGCGCCGCTGGGACCAGCCCGCCTCGGGTCCTGGCGACGGGAACGGCATTCCGATCACGGAGTCGGCGGCCCATGACGGGGATGGCTGGCTGGACCTCGAGGACGGGGCGCAGATCCGCTTCCTGGCCAACGGCGCGGCCTACCAGCGCGGCGACTACTGGCTGATCCCGGCCCGTACCGCCACCGGCCGCCTGCTGTGGCCGGGCGGGCCTTACCCGCAGGCCGTCGCGCCGCATGGCCCCACTCGTTTCCTCGCCCCGCTGGCGGTCGTCGGCACCGGGTCGACCGTGACCGACATGCGCACCCTGTTCACCCACCTGGCCTGGCCGGACAGCCAGGCCTCCGCCGGTCAGGCCGCCGCCGGTCAGGCCTCCGCCGGTCAGGCCTCCGCCGGTCAGGTCTGACGTGGCCCCGGCCGGCCTGGAAGGGCGAGCCTTCTTCGAGCACCAGCAGCGCAAGCGCCGGGCCGCACAGACCCGGCTGACCGGCCGGCCTCAGCAGCGGCCGCTCCCCGCCACGTCCGTGGTGTCGCCGGCCGGCTCGGCCGTGACGCAGCCGCTGGCCGTGCTCCGGGCCTCTCCGCGGCTAGTCGTGATCAGCGGACCGCAGGCGGGGGAGGTCTTCGACCTGGGCCCCGGCGAGCTGATCCTCGGCCGGGAGGAGGACTCGGCGATCTGGCTGCGGAACCCTCAGGTGTCCCACCACCATGCCCTCTTGCGCAGACAAGGTGATCAGGTGGTCATCGAAGATCTGCGCTCCACCAACGGCACCATGGTCAACGGAGCGGGCATCAGCTTTCCCACCGCGCTCGCAGGGGGCGACGTGATCACCGTCGGCGACGTCCAGCTGCGCCTGGAGTCCGGGCCGGCGTCCACTTCCCCTGGCCCCGGCTCGTCCACTTCCCCTGGCCCCGGCTCGTCCACTTCCCCTGGCTCGTCCGCTGACTCCGGCTAAGTGCCCGAGTCCTGCACCTGCTCGGGATCGACGACGGTGATGACTCCGCCCCAGTCGCACTGGCACATCGACGTGACCAGGACACAGGGCAAGCCGCCCGCCCGGGCGGTCAGCGCCGCCTGGTTCCACGGCGCGCCGGTGGCGGGCACGCACGGCTGAGGGGTCAGCACCCCCTCCGCGGCGGCCGTCGCCGCCGCGACCTCAGGATTGCCAAGGCTCATGCACATGCCGAACGGGGGAATGTTCGCCATCGGAATGGTATTCACTTCCGTCGCGATCGGCGTGGTGGCCACGGCAATCGGATCGGGCACGACCAGAGCGGCGGGCGACGCGCCCATCGTGCAGCGCAGCATAGCTCCCGAGGTAACGAACGGCGGCATGCGCTACCCGCCTCCTCCACACCGGACACCGGGCCAACAGGCGTTTCTCACAGGGTAACCCGGATGCTCGCGGCGGCCTATCCCATCGGCCGGTAAACCCTGTCGACCGTTTCCCGCATCGCATCCACCCCCGGCGGGCTCAGCGAGCGTCACGTGGCTTTGTCACTGGCACCACGGCGCCGTTGTCTGGTTGTTAGAAGGGCCATCGCCGATTACAGTCTGTGGTATCTCGTAAAGATTTGCTGGGATTTGGCTCTGCGGAGGAGTCTAACCATTGGGAATTCTATGCCTTAGCTTCCTGTAGCCCAGTATTGCTTAGCCCAGTATTGCTGCATTCTGCCCCTGGCCGCCGAGTCACAAGATGCCATGTCGACATCCATGTTTTACCCGGCTACGGTGATTACTATGTCACACGATGTGCCGGTATCGCAGGGTGCCCGTCCATCGCGAGCCAGTCCGGTCGTCACGGGTGTTGACCTTCTGTTGACGAGCCCGATGAATAAACCAGGGCAACCGGCTGCGCAGACGATTGCCTGGCATTCTGGTCGCCGTGTTCCGTGGCAGCCGACCGGGAGGTGCCATGTACGTGCATGAGCAGCCGGATAAGACGTACGCTCCAGGCCGTACGCCACGCCCGCCGCAGCGCACCGCAGCCGACGCTGGCATCGCGCGGATGCCCGCGGCGGTCCACCGCACCGCCGTGGACCACATGCTCGGCAGCCCCGGCCAGCCCGTCGCCGCGCCGCTCAGGGAGGAGATGGAGGCCCGGCTCGGCGCGGATTTCTCCCAGGTCCGCGTCCACACCGACGACGTGGCCGCGGCCTCGGCGGCCATGCTCGGTGCCCGCGCTTACACCGTGGGGAACCATGTCGTGATCGGGCCCGGCGCGGCGGATCGGCGCACCCTCGCACATGAGCTGACCCATGTCATCCAGCAGCGGCAAGGACCTGTCGGTGGCACAGACCACGGGTCCGGACTGAGACTCAGCGATCCGTCCGATCAGTTCGAGCGCGCCGCCGAAGCCACCGCCGAGCGCGCCCTTCGCGAGAGTCGAGGGGCCGGCCAGGCCTCAGTCGCGCTCGGCACGCAACGGCTAGCTGACCAACCGGCCATCAATGTTCCGTTCAGTTTCTCCAGCCCGGGCGCCGGCCCCGCCGCGGCGCCGACGCCTTGGGTGCAACGCATGCCCGCGAACAAGGCGTTCACCAGATTGATCGAGCAGCAGGCCGAAGTGTCAGAAGACACCTACCCCGAGATAGTCGAGAGAAAGGCCCCGATCGCCTTCATTGTCAATACCATCCTGCCCTTTAGCGAGGTGGAGTCGATCCCTCGCGTGCTCGAAGGCATGCTGAAAGGGCTCACCGGCTTCAAAGGTCGTATCGCCGTGGTACTTGGGATAAACGAACCCGCAGCGAAAGCGGCCGAGCTGGAGAGGGCAGCAGGCCTGGCAGGTCGGCTGATCGCCCGCTTGCCTTATCCCGTCGCCATTGTCCAGTCCACCTTCACCGGGAAGAAGTTCCCCTTCGGACGGATGCGCAACGCAGTGATGCACAGCCCAGAGACCCGCCAGCTCACGCAGGCTTTCGTCGCTCAGAACCTGCACCCGTACATCGCGGTGCAGGATTTCGACGCTGGCTCGCGCGCAGTGAGAAGCGGGGTCCACGTCTTCAATTTTTTCGAGGAACGGACTGCGTCCGGAAGCGAGGGATCCGGGATAGAGGAATCCAGAAGCGAGGGATCCGGGATGGAGGGATCTGGGATGGAGGAATCCGGAAGCGCGGAATCCGGAGGCGGACAATTCGACTGGGAGCCGCTACCGCCTATACGACCTCTCCTGATGATCGGCGGCTACCGCGTCGACCAAGCCCAGACCGAAACCTTGGTGGCGGACACCATCGCCCGGTTCAAGAGGAACCGCAAGAAGGTGCCGGACAAGCTGACGAACCCGGCGAAGCGCGATCAGTTCCTCGAAGAGTTCGGGTCGGCCATCACATTGGACATGAAGGCCCGGCAGAATCTAGCGCTGCTGCATCCACTGTTGCCCTACGCCCCCGAACCTAACCTGTACATCGATGCCCTGCTTCCGCTTCTCTCGGAAGATATCGCCTTTGGGGAAGGCGCCGCCGAGTTCACCCAGCTCGGCAAGATGGTCCACGCCCGCTACGCCTCCGAACTCGAACAGTTCTTTATAAAGGAGTACAACAAAGCCCCGGATGAGGTTCCGGTTCCGGACCAGTGGCAGCCGCCGGAGCCGTTCCTGGAAGATGACCCGGCAATGGATCTCGGCGAAGAGGAGCCGGAAATGGGTTGGCCGACCCTAGAGCTGGGAAAGGCTGACGTGCAGGCCCAGATCGATGTCGAAGGGCAAAACCTGCGTCACCCCATGCGGGATCAGGGGTTCCTGGCCGACTTCATCGAAGGAAGCATCGTCACCGACTTGTCCCGCCTCGCCTATGAGTTCCTGGAAACGGGCCGGATTTTGCAGAGCCACGACGTACTCACTCCCATAGCTGACCGACTCGCGGAAACCAAGAAGGGCAAGCATGGACTCAGCCTGAGTAAATACAGAAAGAAGTTGAAACTTGCGGGCGACGCGGACCGAAGCCAACAAGGAAAACCCTACAATCCGCCGTTCACGGATCCCCGCCTAAAAGGCCTTCACGACCAATCCTTAGTCCCATGGTCTTTCCCCAAAGAGTACCAGGGCCAGCTAGGCAGCACCGAACAAAACACCACGAGCAGCGCCATATTCAGCGCATTCACCATGACCCCGTTCTCGGGGCTCGGAGTGGGCGTCAGGCCGGAGCACATACCCTTTGTCCTGCACGCGGCAGCGCTCGCCCCAGCCAAATACAAGTTCATGTGGGACCTTAGCCAAATACTTGGCCGACGGGTTGGAGGGACTCCGATCGACGGCAACTGCCTCTACCACGCCGTCAACCAAGCCCGCGGCGTACCCGAGCCCGGGTTGGCCGCGGCATCCGCTGATTTGCGCCGGAGGGTGACGGAGTACATCCTGTCTCACTTGGACACTGTCGCCAACTACGCCGCGGAGAACGTGGTTGAAATCAACGACCTCCTCGATTGCGTATCCAGGAACGGCAACTGGGCTGGCGATGAAGGGGACTTGGTGCCGCGGATCATAGCGTCAGTCCTGGACACCACCATCGTAATCTGTCAGCAAGGCTCCGAGGATCTGCCCGTCTGGCCGCTGGAAGGGGGACCTGGAACCGGAGAAATCACCGTGTACCTGGATAACGACCACTACAGTGTCGACCCCCCCCTTGGAACTGGAACGTAAGAAATCCAAAAAGTCAAAGTAGTCATTGGGGGTGGACCGACGTTCCGAGGCCTCCGCCCTCACCGGGAAGAGCCGGAATCGGTCATCGCGGGGCCGGAGAACTCGTGGACTCCCGAGCCGACGCGGAAGACAGCCTCCTGGGCATCCGGGGCCCCCGGGAAGCTGGCGACCGACGCGGGCGGGTTGCCCCTGGCGTCGCGGACCTCGGCGGCCTGGCCGCTGGGGATGCGGACGCTGGCCGTGACGTTGGGCGGAAGCTCGACCCGGAATGTGAACCGGTCGCCGGCTCTCCTCCAGCCGGTGCTGACCGGCCCCCGGACGGACCGGTAGGAGCCGCGGGCCCAGCTCAGCGATCCGCCGGGGTGCGGCCGGAGCAGCAGCTGGCCGAAGCCGGCGGTGCCAGGTGCCTGGTCGATGCCCAGCAGGAACCGGTAGAGCCACTCGCCGACCGAGCCGAGCGAGTAATGGTTGAAGGAGTTCATCCAGGGGGACTGGAAACCGTGCTGGCTGGTCCAGCCATCCCACCGCTCCCAGATCGTGGTCGCGCCCGCCTCGACCATGTACCGCCAGGACGGCATGGACTCCTGCTCGAGCAGCCGGTACGCGACGTCGACATGGCCGGTGCCGCTCAGCACCGGAAGCAGGTAGCCGACGCCGGCGAACCCCGTGGTCAGGTGCCAGTCCGCGCGCCGGATCGCCTCGACCAGGTGATCGGCGGCGCACTGGCGGACCTCCTCGGGGACAAGGTTCATGTGCAGGCCGAGTACGTACGCGGTCTGGGTGCGCGAGGCGATATGGCCGTCGCTGCCCACGAACGCGTCCGCGAACGCCGAACGGATCTTGGCCCACAGCGTCCGGTACCCGGCGGCGTCGTCCGGCCGGCCGGTCGCCTCGGCGATGTCCGCCATCAGCGCGGCGTCGTACGCCCAGTAGGCGGTCGCGAGCAGCTCGTGCGGGGTGTCGTCGTTACCGCCCGGTGCCAGCCAGTCGTTGTAGCTGTTCCCTAGTTCCCGGGTCCGCAGGTAGTCGGGGTTGGCCCGCTCCAGGAAGTCCATCCACCGCGTCATGGCGGTGAAGTACCGGTGCAGGATCCCGGTGTCCCCGTACATCTTCCACACCGTCCACGGCACGATCACTCCGGCGTCGGCCCAGGCTGGCGCCCCGGCCCCGCGGAGGTTAAGCACCGGGGCGATGTCGGTGAAGGCGCCGGAGCCGAGCTGGGCGTCGGCCACGTCGTCCAGCCACTTGCCGAAGAAGGCCGCGACGTCCCGGTTGTAGCAGGCGGTGCGGGCGAAGACCTGGGCGTCGCCGAGCCAGCCGAGCCGCTCGTCCCGCTGCGGGCAGTCGGTCGGCACGCTGATGAAGTTGCCCCGCTGGCCCCAGTCGATGTTGGCGAACAGCCGGTTCAGCCAGGGCTTGCCGGACTCGAACTCGCCGGCCGCCGCGATATCGGAGTGCACCACCCGGGCCGTGATGTCAGCCTGGCTGATGTCCCCGGGAAAGCCGCCGTCAGCGATTGCCTTACTCACCTCAGCGCGCTGGCCGCGTTGCGGCACCGCCCGCCCGCGCTGCACCGGCCCGACATCGTCGGCCGCCTGGTGCTCCTGTTCGGCGAGCTCGGCCGGGCCGTCGCGCAGGCCAGCGGGGCACGGCCCGGCGAGCCCGCGTTGGCGCATCCTGCGGTCGTGCAGGCGATGCGCCTGCTCGAAGCCGACATCGCCCGCGCCTGGACGCTGACTGGCCTGGCCGCCGAGCTGCACCTCGCCCCTGGTTACCTGGTACGGCTGTTCAAGGCCGCCACCGGGCTGCCGCCCATGGCCTACCTGGCCCAGCTCCGCGCCGAGCACGCGGCCGTCCTGCTCCTGCACTCCGACGAGCCGATCACCAGCATCGGCCGGGCCGTCGGCTGGCCGGACCAGAGCAGCTTCGCCCGCCGCTTCAAGGCCCACTACGGGCTCAGTGCCACCACCTACCGCAAGCGCTTCGCCACCAGGGCCGCCCATCTCCACTATCCGGCCGTCGCAGCCTCCTGACCGCCGGGTCGCCTGTCCGGGCAGGCACGGGAAGTCTTGCTGATCGTCATCGCGTCGCCACGGCCGCGCCGTGCATCTGACGTTGCGCGGTCCCGGCTTCGGCGTTGATCAGCGCGGCGATGGCCGGGTGGCGGCGCAGCTTGTCCAGGCAGCGGCCGCGGATCGGCCCGATGCTACCGACCGGGATGCCCAGCCTGGCGCTGATCTCGGCGTACGGCACTGGCGGGTCCTGGATGAGGATGGCGATCAGCTGCTGGCCGGATGGCGGCAGGTCCATGAACGCCTCGCGCAGCGCGGCGTGGCGCTCGGCCGCGAGCAGCTCCTGCTCTGCCGTCCCGCTCCGCTCGTCCGGGATGTTCTCGGCGTCCAGCACATACCAGGCGTTCTGCGGTCCCCGCGCGGTGCGCAGGACCCGGAGGCATTCCCGCCGGGTCGTGGTGGCCAGCCACCCGGGAAGCGCGGCCGGATCGCGGACTTCGCCCAGGTGGTCCACTAGGTGCAGCCAGACGCTCTGGCCGACGTCGTCGGTGTCGGCGCCGCCCAGCCGGTGCCTGCGGCAGATGGACCAGATCAGCGGGGCGTACCGTTCCACCAGCGCGTCCCACGCCTGCGCCTCGCCGTTCCTGGCGCGGGCCACCAGGTCGGTGACCACCGGGTCGGTCACGCCGACGAGCCAACGGCAGATGCGGTGCCACCCTCGATCACATGATCTTGAGGAACCGGCTGTCTGCAGAGAAGAGTCCTGGTTGGGTACATGGCGGCATCCCCCGTCGTGCCGGGCGGTCGGATCCGCCCTGGCTCCCGCATACAGGATGGGATCGCGGGAGCGGGCGTAACATCCGCCTTTTTGCGGATATCCCGGCAAGATAGGCAGAACTGTCAGCGCTGGCGACGGGACGTTTCCGCGGCGATCTCGGATCGGCGAGCTATACCCAGCTTGCGCATGATGTGGCTGACATGAGTCTGGATGGTCCGGGGCGAGAGGTACAGCCGCGCGGCGATCTGCCGGTTGGTCATGCCTGCCGTGACCAGGCGGACGACGTCCATTTCGGCCTCAGTCAGGCTCTCCCAGCCCGCGGCTGGCCGGCGGCGGGACTGCCGCAAGGCCGCGATCGGCGCCCCCTCAGGCGTCCCTGCCAGGAAGTTCCTCATCGCCGACAGGGTGCCATCCTGGTCCCCTAGCCAGTACATGTGATCCTCACCCGGCTGCTCGACGTACTGGGCGCCGGGGATCCGTGCGGCGGTGGATCGGGCGCACTCCACCGGCACCAGCATGTCGTAAGTGCGGTGCATGATCAGCGTCGGCACCGCGATGTCCGGCAGCACATGGCGCACGTCGACGTCCAAGTGCATCCGCAGCGACGCCGCGACGGCCCCGGGACTGGACGCGAACCGCTGATAGGAAGCCCACCACGACCGCATTCGCGCATCGTCGGCCATACCGGGCGCGTACAGCTCGAAACCGACGCCAGTCCCCCAGTCCTCGCGCATGGTGTCAATGAACAATTCGAGCATGTCGCGCGGGATGCCCTCGGGGAAGTCCTCTCCGGCGGTGAACCGGGCGGTCGTGCCGACTAGCATCAGCGCAGCCACCCGCTCAGGCGCGTACCGGGCGAACAGCAGGCTCGCCGGGCCGCCCTCCGACCATGCCAGCAGCGCCGCCCGCGGACAACCAGCCGCATCCATCACCGCAGCGATGTCATCCATGCGTTCCGCTAGCGACGGCGTTTCCCGGCGCGGATCCCGGTCGGACAATCCCATGCCGCGCTTATCAAATGCGACCACGCGGGTGAACGCAGACAGCTTGCGGAGAAAACGCGCCAGCAGTGGCTCGTGCCACGCGAACTCCACGTGCGAGATGAAGCCGGGCACGAGCACGACAGCGGGCGGACCGGCCCCGAAGACCTGGTAGGCAATGTTAAGATCACCGCTGCGCGCATACTGGGTCGTCGGCGCGGGAGCCCCGCTGAGCGCGCCGGTCACCACGGCGATGCGGTTTTCGCGGGCGCCGCCGCGGTTCTCGCCGGACAGAGCCGGCCGGAGGCGGGGGGACAGGCGGCTTCGGTCCCATGCTGGAAGGCCACGACGATACCGCCCAGATGGCCGCCGCCTGAGACTAGGCCCGCCGAGATCGCCGGCGCCCAGACCCTACCGCTCCCGGCACCGGTCCCAGAGCGAACTGACAGGCCGGGCTTCATCGCTGCTCGTCGGCAAATGCGGTGTCCAGGCGCCCTGCCAGCTCTGTCATGATCACCATGGCACGGCTCCAGCGCAGGAAACTGGACAGCCGACCGCGGAGCCGTAGCCGTCCCTGCACCACGCCCCTAACTGGGTGCAACTGCTGGCAGATCACCGATTTCCATGCCGAATACGGGCCGCAGATCGTGAAAACCGATCCATCCACCAGTCCAGCGTCCGCAGCCAGAGTGTTCTCATACCAGCACCCGTCCCGGCCGACCAGACGCAGGTACAGGTCCTCGCCAACGCCGGCCGCCTCATCTGCCTCGATCACGCCGCCGACCACACCATCCCACCCGACGCCGGCCGAACGGAACGCCTGATCCGAATTCGCGAGCTCAACCCAGGCAGCCACCCACTCAGGGCTCGGAAAAATCAGCATGCAGCGCCTCCGTCGGTCGCTGCCGGCCCCCTCAATTGCGCCCACGTCGAGCGCAGGCACAAGACAATGATGAAGCTCCGCCGCGGGTTACGCCAGCCCCTGCCCGCCGTGCGGTCCGCAACTTCTGACACGCTAGCGCCTATCAGCCGGATACTGCTCATTGACGGTAAAACGGTTCTGGGGTACTCATCTGACCGGACGAGCACAGGTCCGGGCCCGCGATGGCCGGGGGGGTGCCGGACGGGTCCAGGCTCGGCGGATGTCCTCGGTCATGTTAACCGCCTTGGTCTAGGCGCCAACTCGATGACGCCTGGACCGGGCTTGCGACTGCCGTCAAATCTGTGTGTATCTGCTGTACTCGGCCGCTCCTCTGTACTGGCAGACGGATGACGCGGGAGGTGCGCGGTGACTAGTACAGAGTGCTCAGCCAGCAGCCGCACGACCGTAGCCGCGGACGGCGACCTGCCGGTGATGGCACCCGGCTCCGGGCCCGGGGAATCGGTGCATGGCGCGGGTCCTGGATGGGCCGTCGTCCAGGCGGCGGAGGGCACTCTCGACGCGCAGGTTATAGCAGGAGCTACCGCAGCCGTCCGGCGGCTGCTCGCGGCTTACGCCAGCACGCTGGACGTCCTTGACGGCCTGCCGGTGACCCCGATGGTTGCCACGAGGTGGCACTGGTGGTCGCGGCCGAGCACCCCGATTCGCCTTCCCCGCATTTCGTGGATGCTTCGCTCGCTGACGCTGTGGCACATCGATCGCGTGCTGACTGGGGCTGAGCGGATATTCCGTCGCCGGTCGGCGCTCGGCATCGCCGGGGCCGACGAGGCCGATGCCCTTGATGCCGTCACTGAATTCCGCGCGTCGCTCCCGTCCAGGTCGAGGGTCCTGCGGATCGGCGCGCTCGCCGTCGCAGCGCTCGTCGTAGCGCATGTCCTGGCAACTTTGCTGCTGCACCTTAACCAGAATCGCGTCGGCGCCAGTGTCCCGTCGCCGGCGAACATCAATTGGATCTCGTTTTCGGCGATCACCAATCAGCTGCTCGACAGAGCGCTGGGCGCGATGTCGAACATCAATCAACTGCTCGGCAGCGCGCTGGGCGCGCTGCAGCTGCCATCTAGTTCGGCCGGCCTTGTGCTCGATGCCCTGTTCAAGGCTTCCCCGGCCGTGCTCGCCGCCGCGGCCGGGCTGGTGAGCCTGTCTTTGTACCTGATCCTGTGGCCAGTGGCATGCGCGTTCCGCCTCAAGCGGCTGCTGCTCAACCTGTACCCGCATGCAGACAGCAAGCTGCGCACGACCCCGGCCTCATGGAGCATGACGCGGTCCACCGGCGTCTACGACCTGGAGCAGGAGACCTTTGCGAAGCTGGGCGCCCGCGTGCCCCGCGAGCCGCCGCTCGACCTGCTGGTATCACTACCGATACCGATCTGCTGGATTTCCTTGTGTTCCTTGTGGGTTTACTTCGTTGCCATCAGCACCGGCCTGGCCGCGGGCCTCCCGGTCGTGCTCATACTGGCAGGTTTCGTGCTGCTCTTCTATATCACGCCCGCCGCCATCCGGCTCGCCTGGCTGGCGGCGGCCTGGCGAGCACGCAATGGCCGTCCTCGCTCCGCCTGGCTGTTCGGGGACGATGTCAGCGTCCCCTGGCGTTCCAAGCCGGTGCGGTGCCGGTCACCACTGCTGATCGGCTGGCTGAGCCTGATGCTCCCTTACACGTGCCTGATCATATGGTGGCTGTGGTGGTCGACCACACGCGACCTTCGCGAGTTGGGTCGTGCGTATGACGTTAACCACCTGCGCGGCATGCACCCCGCGGCCCAGGCACTCGCGGCGGGCCCTGGCGTCGTTCTTTACGGCCTGCCGGCGCTGATCGTGCTGTCCCGCGCTCCGCGCTACGTGCGGGAAGCGCAGGCGTCAACCGGGCTCGAGCGGCCGGTCCCCCGCCACATTGCCTGGCTGGTCCTCATCTGGCCTGTGCTCTGCGTTCGGCTGCAGCGCGAGCTCAACCGCCTCTGGCAAGGCCCGGGCATACGGATCGACCAGCACGACGAGGCCATCGATCTTGCTGCGCGGCCTGCCGTGTAATCAGCCCTTCGCGCCGTGGTGGTGGCCGGCCGGGCCGCTGCCTGGGCCTGGTCGCGTTGCCGCTGGCTGCCGTCAAGCGGGCGAGTCGACCGGGAGACCAGCCGGCCGAGACGCAGTCACGCGAGGACACCTACCTCCTGAATCCGCAGTTGCGGGGGCTGTCGGTAAAGGTCCGCGGGGGCTCGGCACTAGAGGTGAAGGTGTACCGCGGCAGCCCGGGAATCCTCGAGGTGCCGGGCCGCGCCCGCGGCCGCATGCAGTCCTGGCAGAAGTGGTCCTTTCCCTTTAGCCCGCTCCGCCCCGACAGCATCGGCCCGGCCGGCTGGCAGTCGGTACGCAAGAGACGGCGCATCAGCCGGTTCCCGTTGGCCGCCGGGCCGGTCGCGGCACGCGGCCCGGGGCCAGGCAGCGAGCCGCAGTGCGAGGTGGAACTCACCGAGGTCCGCACCCGCGGCCAGGACTGGTGGACCCTGGGCTTCGAGGCGACCGGCCCCGCCGGCCTGCTCCGCAGCGAACTCCAGGCCACCGCCGCGCTCGTGTTCGCCCACGCCCTGCCCGGCAGCGTGGAACCCCGCCCCGATGAATCCAGGTCCTACGCGGAGTGGCTGGGCCAGCAGCGGGGCGCCGACAGTCACGCCGACGACTGAGACTGTCCCTAAGGGCACAAGGGGCTCTATTCAGTGCCTATCTGCTCAGTGCCTATCCGCGCGACCTTTCAGGCGCTTGTGGTACCAAAGGACGTCCGTTCCTGATGGAAAGTCCTCGACGCAACCCACCAGTTCGTAGCCATTCCGCTCATAGAGAGCCCGGGCCTGGAAGGCGTAGGTGAAGTGGACGGTCTGCGAGCACCCGCGCGCCGCCGCCTCGGCTTCGGCGGCGGCGAGGAGCCGCGTAGCGAGGCCGCGCCCACGCAGACTCGGCTCCACCCACAGGCTCTGCAGTTCGCAGCAGTCGCCCCAGGTCCACCCGCTGATGCCGGCTACGACCCTGCCAGCGTCGCGCACGAAGATCGCCAGGTCGACTTCGCCGCCGAGTCCCATGGCGGCGGACGCCTCACGACGGATCTGCGTTTCGAGGACTTCGATGTCGAGCGGATCCGGATGGTCCTCGACGTGGAATTCCGCAGCGGCCGGCTCGTCAGGCACCGACGATCTGCTCGATCAGCGAGATGTCGTCGAAGTATGTCCGGAACGACCGGATCTTCCCCTCGCGGAAGTCGGCCACGGTGACGCCGGGCAACTGGACGTGCCGTCCCGTTGCTTCCAGCACGCTATCCTCGCCGAGCACGAGCGGCCCCGTGTGATCGGCGTCGACGAGCCATTCGGCGAACGCCTTGTTGCCCACTTCGTCCAGTCCCCGGAACGTGATCACGACGTCGGAGAACGCTTCTTCACGGAGGGCCGAGAGGGCAGCGAGCGCTGTCAGCCCTGACACGGTGGCGTACGGCGACCAGCCGACGACGTCATCAGTGAACAGGGTCTTCAGATCGACCGATGCGGCACCGGCCTCGGCCTTGATCGCGTCCGCCAGTACCTCTTTGCGCGATCCACTCATGTCAGCCCCCTGTTCCTGCCGGGTTCCTGCCGGGAATCGATCTGTTCAACATCTTCTGGCCATCCGGCATGCGTTCAGGTCCCGAGTATTTTCGCCTTGGCCGCCGTGAACTCTTCGTCTGAGAGCGCGCCCGAGGCGTGCAACTGTGCGAGGTGTTCGATCTCGTCGGCCGGGTCCGCCGGAGGGGGCGCATATTGCGCCTGGTCGTCGGCAGGCGCTTGGTCGTCGGCAGGCCCCTGGTCGTAGTCCTGCTGGTCCCCGGCCCTCGTGGCCGCGTGGTGAGCAACCGCCGCTCCGCCCACCGCTCCGACAACGAGCGCCCGCCGCCTTACTCGTCGCCTGAAACCCATGGAGGACTCCTTCCCTTCCGTCCGGCCGAGGTTCCGCTGCCGGTCCTGCGCCCAGTACCAGGTCAGCCTAGGCCTGGCGGCAGATCACCGGCATCACCCAGCACGGGTGAGGCAAATGACCCTCAGCCCAGTGACCAGGCAGCCCGGCTCACTACGCGCGCCCATCCGGCCCAGCGCCGGGAGGCCAGTGATCGCACCCGCAGGGTTGAGGCCTGGCGCCTGGCGGGAGGGTTCGTTTGTTCTCGGTGCCAAGGGATGGGCGTGAGCGTTCAGGTCCCGCCGACGGTGCGGTGGCATTCAAGGTCCTTGGGCGAAGAGCTGGTGGAAGACGGCGAGTAGGGTCCCGCCCAGTGTCTGGCTGATGTCTGCAGGCAGGAGCGGATGGCAGCGAAGGCGGTGGCGCCGCCGAGGCGGCGGACATCTCCTCTTGGAACAGCCGATGAGGTTCCCGGCGCAACACCGGCCAGGCTGGCCTCTCGCCCGCCCGGGTCCACGCAAGACGCCGCTGTCCCGTCGGCAACCCCGGCTGCCCGGGCGCCACACCCGCCGTCATCCACCGATCCCGGCCTGGAACTGCATCCACGCGTAATTCCTGACCGGTCCGCGCCCTCTAGGCGGGCATTGGCGCCCGCGAGAACGCCAGTCTCCCAGCGGGGCTACGATGCTGGCGTGCGGACGCCGATCAGGAACCCTCCGGACCCGATGTACGCGGAGTTCGAGGTACACCGGACGATGATCTGCGACCGGGTTCGCACCGAGGCCTTCCGGCGTGCGATCGACTCGGTGGTGCGCCCCGGCGACATCGTCCTGGACGTCGGTGCCGGAAGCGGCATCCTGAGTGTGTTCGCGGCGCGGGCGGGTGCGGCGCGCGTCTACGCGGTGGAGCGGACGTCGGCCGCCGTCCTGGCACGGGAGCTTGCCGCCGCGAACGGGGTCGCGGAGATCGTCCAGGTGATCCACGGCGACGTCACCGACATCGAGCTGCCGGAACGTGTCGATGTGATCGTCTCGGAGTGGCTCGGCGGGTTCGGGATCGACGAAGGGATGCTCGTTCCGGTCATCGTCGCCCGTGATCGCTGGCTCAAGCCGGGCGGGGTCATGATCCCCCGCCTG